>Ga0316204_10000360_pt1 | contig 178589 bp, 176 predicted proteins | sample 6monrhotite_MG_2_FD_205661 | JGI IMG/M metagenome (GOLD analysis project Ga0316204, IMG submission 205661) | Microbial mat bacterial communities from mineral coupon in-situ incubated in ocean water Damariscotta River, Maine, United States -... | ecosystem: Environmental > Aquatic > Marine >... | reverse complement strand
AAGCCGTCCTCAAATATAACACTTACCGGCCTCACAAAAACTTGGCCGGAAACACGCCAATGGCATATATTCAAAAAACCATCGAAGAGGCCAAGCAGGAGTCTCATATCACCTGAACCCTTACAGTTGTGACGCCGCTCTATCTTTACCGCTCATAGGGATGTAGAGTTGCCGAAGACCTGCTGGCTTTCCGTGGGGTGTCAAATCGAATTGATGTTCTCGTTAACGCAGGCTAGGTGGAAATGGCCGTTCTGATTGACGCAATCAAGCTCTTGTCGAAAAACCCAGGTTTAGTGGCGTTTTCTTCATTTGTCCTATCCCAATCCGAAACAGAGGTGCTTCCTGATTACCGGAACATCAACCTGATGGAGATTCCTCATCTGGTCCCGCACGTTTTTGCGCTTGACGTTCTTAACTCTTCAGAAAAATTAATTGTCAAGTATTGCGGCACCAAAATTGACGAGTTCTACGGCTCCAACATGACCGGGAAATGCGTTATTGATCATTATAAAGGCGAGGATAATTTTGCTGAAATCGAGAATATTTTCTGGCAAGGCATCCGTGCAAAAAAACCCAGCTACACAGTCCGCTCAGTCCATTTAGAAAATGAATACGTTGATAAGTTCAAGGTCGCGGAAACTGTCATGTTCCCCTGCTCATCCGACGGGACAACGATCAACTATACCATTGGGTTTGCAGATTTCTACAATGCCCCATCCCATATAAAATCATGCATTGAGGTAATTGAATAATTCCCATGCCGGGTCTGACCTGGCATCACCCCTCAACATTTAATCACATCATCTCCCTAAAAAACATATGGACTTAATGCTTAATCGGCATTAAAGTACCGAATTAGGTATTACATCCATTTACGTAAGGTAGAGAATGTCCATAACCGCACACCGCTGGCTGATGACCGAAGTTGGGCAACCAATGAGCAAACAGGAATTTGAGGTCGGAACTCCCGCCGAAGATGAAGTGGTCGTTGAGATTTCTGGATGTGGGGTTTGTCATACGGATCTTGGGTATCTCTATGACGGTGTTCGCACCAACCACCAGTTACCATTGGCGCTGGGCCATGAAATTTCCGGCATTGTCGTCGCCACCGGGTCAGGCAGCGAGAGCTGGATGGAAAAAGCGGTTGTGATTTCTGCGGTTATTCCCTGTGGTGAATGTGATCTCTGTAACCGTGGCAAGGGTACGATTTGCCGCAGCCAGATGATGCCCGGCAATGACATTCAGGGCGGTTTCGCTACGCACATCACCGTCCCGGCCCGCGGCTTGAGCGAAGTTGACCTGGCACGTCTTGAGGCGCGTGGCATGACGCTGGCCGATATGTCAGTTGTCGCTGATGCCGTCACCACACCTTATCAGGCCGTCCTGCAGGCCGATGTTCTGCCCGGCAGCCTGGCGATTGTCATCGGAGTTGGCGGGGTCGGTGGATATGCCGCACAGATCGCCGCCGCTAAGGGCGCAACCGTTGTCGCCATTGATGTCGATGATGCCAAGCTGGAGATGATTTCGAATTTCGGCGCTGCCATCACTTTCAATGCCCGTGAAATTTCCGGCCGTGACCTTAAAAAAGCCATTGGTGCCTTTGCCAAGGACAACAATCTGCCGACGACCGAATGGTTCATTTTTGAATGTTCCGGCACCGCCGCCGGTCAGCAGGCGGCCTATGGATTATTGGTTCATGGGGCGACGCTCAGCGTTGTTGGATTCACCATGGATAAATTTGAAATGCGCCTATCAAATTTGATGGCTTTCCATGCCCGTGCGCTCGGTAACTGGGGCTGCACGCCGGATCACTATCCAGCGGCCATTGATATGGTCCTGAATGGCGAGGTTCAGGTTCTGCCTTTTGTTGAACAGCACCCACTGGAAAACATCAATTCCATTTTCGAAGCCGCACATGACCACAAACTGACCCGTCGCGCGATTCTGACGCCCGGTGTCTAAACCAATTTAACCCAAGGAGCACGCCACCAATGGCCACACCCGACAGCGTGATTGAAAACACCAAACCTGATGATCTAAATGATCACAACCTTGTCCCCATCGCCGAAACTATTGTCGATGGCATCATCTATGAAAAACGACCGGCAAAGCGCCGGGACGGAACGATTGCAGACGGCCTGTTCAACGTCTGGATCACCCTGGATAACCCCAAACAGTTTAATTCCTACACCACCGACATGGTCAAAGGGGCAATCCTGGCCTTCCGGCGGGCAAGCGTTGACCGCGAAGTTAATGCCGTGGTCTTCACCGCCGTCGGCGACAAGGCATTTTGTACGGGTGGCAACACCAAGGAATATGCCGAATATTACGCTGGCAACCCGCAGGAGTACCGTCAGTACATGCGGCTGTTCAACGACATGGTGTCGGCCATTCTGGGCTGTGACAAACCCGTGGTTTGCCGGGTCAACGGCATGCGTATTGGCGGCGGCCAGGAAATCGGCATGGCTTGTGACTTCTCCGTCACGCAAGACCTCGCCAACTTCGGTCAAGCTGGCCCCAAACACGGGTCTGCCGCCATTGGCGGGTCAACTGATTTTCTGCCGCTGATGATTGGAGCGGAACAGGCCATGGTATCGGGTACATTGTGTGAGCCGTTCTCGGCCCATAAGGCCAACCGCTTGGGCATTGTTTCCGGGCTTGTCCCGGCGCTCAAGATCGATGGTAAGTTCGTCGCCAACCCTTGTGCGATTACGGATCAGATGTTCGATGAGTATGGCCGCATTGTTCACGGTGAGTTCAAGACCGGCGATGACATGAAAGCCGCCAAAGAGCTGATTAAATCCGGTGAAATCGATCTCAGCCTGCTCGATGACGCCGTCGAGGCGCTTTGTTCAAAACTGCTTGAAACTTTCCCTGACTGCATGACCAAAAGCGTCGAAGAACTGCGCAAACCGAAACTCGCTGCCTGGAACGCCAATAGGGAAAATTCCCGGGCCTGGTTGTCGCTTAACATGATGACCGAAGCCCGCACCGGTTTCCGTGCCTTTAACGAAGGCACGCGCGAAACTGGTCGTGAGATTGATTTCGTCAAATTGCGCCAAGCCCTGGCCGTTGGCACACCCTGGACACCGGAACTCATTGAAAGCCTGATGCCGGGAGCATCCGTTGATGACTGACAGCCCGCTCAAGGTCTGGCGTGAACGTAATGACCGGTTGCTCAGGCTGCGCCTGAACCGACCGAAGGCAAATGTCATTGATGCCGAGATGATCGCCTCGCTTGACGCCGCCTTTACTGACGTTGGTGACGTCAATGCTGTCTTATTGGATCACGACGGTCCGCACTTCAGTTTCGGCGCCAGTGTCGAAGAACACTTACCCGCCCAGTGCGCAGAGATGCTGAAAGGCCTGCATGCCTTGATCAAAAAAATGCTGGCCTGTCCGGTTCCATTACTGATTTCCGTCAAGGGACAGTGTCTGGGCGGTGGACTTGAGGTGGCCATGGCGGGCCACATGATCTTCACGGCAAAAGACGCCATGCTTGGTCAACCGGAAATCAAGCTGGCGGTATTTGCGCCCGCCGCAAGCTGCCTGCTGCCCCGTCTGGTAGCACGCCAACACGCAGAAGATCTATTATATTCCGGGCGCAGCATTAGCGGCGAACGGGCTGCCGAAATCGGTTTGGCGGTATCCGCCGATGACGATCCGGAAGCCACCGCCCTCGCCTACTTTGACGACCATCTTTCCGGGCTGTCGGCCAGCAGCCTTCGCCATGCCGTGGAAGCCGCACACGGACCGTTCCGAGACGCGGTCAGCGCCGATCTTGATCGTGTTGAAAACCTGTACCTGCAAGACCTGATGACAACCCACGACGCTGTCGAGGGCCTGCAGGCCTTTGTTGATAAACGCCCACCACAATGGGAGCACCGTTGAACCATGAAAACCGTATCTGAAATCATCGATACCTGTCAGGACCTCTACGACGATCTGAATTTTACGGCGGCGCGCCGGTGGAAAGAAGCCGAGGAGGGTCGCAAGGTTGTCGGTTATATGCCGGTCTACGTGCCGCGTGAACTGATCCATGCCGGTGGCATGTTGCCGCTTGGCATTCTGGGTGGCGGGGAATCTCTTGAAGTTATTCACGGCGACGCTTATTACCAGAGTTACATTTGCCGTATTCCCCGTTCCACCATCGAACTGGCCATCACCAAACGTCTCGATTTTGTCGATGGCATGCTATTTCCGTCCATCTGTGACGTCATCCGCAACCTGTCCGGCATGTGGAAGCTGATGTTCCCCGGCGTCTATGTGCGTTATTTCGACGTGCCACAAAACTTCAAGGATGGTGTCGGCGGCAATTATTATGCCCAGGAACTGGAAGAACTGCGCGAAGGCCTGGAAGGTGTGTGCGGTCGCAAAATCACCGACGACGACATTCGCCGCAGCACGGCGATCTATAATGAAAACCGACGTCTTGTCGAAGAGGTCTACTCGTTCCGGGCCGCGTCCCCCTGGAAGGCACCATCCTATGAAGTTTACCTGTTGATGCGGGCAGGCATGGTATTGCCGGTCGAGGAACATTCGCAACTGATGCAAGATTATCTGGCCGCTGCCGAGGCCGAAGACCGGCCCATGCGCGATAACTGCCGGGTCATTGTGCAGGGATCGTTCTGCGAACAGCCGCCGCTCAATCTGATTAAATCCATCGAGATGGCGGGCTGTTACATCGTTGATGACGACTACATGCTGGTCACCCGCTGGTTAATGGAGGATGTTCCACTCGACGGTGATCCGGTCAACAATCTCGCGTCATCGTTTCTGCATCAGTCCATTGAAACCGCCTGCAAGTATGAACCTGATGGATCGCGCAAGGGTCAATTCCTGCTCGACACCGTACGCCAGCGCGCCGCCGAAGGGGTTATTTTTGCGGCCCCCAGCTTCTGCGACCCAGCCCTGCTTGATCGCCCCATGCTGGTACACAAACTCAACGACAACAACATCCCCAACATATCGTTCAAATACGCCGAGAACTCCGGCCAGATGCAGCCAATTCGTGAACAGGCCGGAACGTTTGCCGATTCCATCAAACTATGGAGCGAAGCATGAGCACCCAAACCGCAACACCGGAAATCATCAAAGAAGCTTCAATGCTGAAGCAGAAAGAGATGATTGCCACCAACTACGACAAGCTGACCAATACGGTTGAATCCGGCGACAAGGTGGTTTCAACTTATGTGCCCGGCAACCTCAATGAGTTGATCCAGTGTTTTGATGTGCTCAACAACCTGCCGGAAATCAACGCCATTCAGAACGGCATGCGCAAAAAGTCCGGTGGCATGATCATGGAAGCCGAAAAGATGGGGCATTCAGAAGATGTCTGCACCTATGTGAAGGCCGACATCGGCAATATGTCAAAAGGCTCCATCGCGCCGAACGGTAAACCGATGCCAATCCCCGATCTGCTGCTGCTGTCGTACACCGGTTGTTTCACCTTCATGAAATGGTTCGAGTTGCTGCGTGATCAGTATGGTTGCGACACCACCATGCTGCATGTGCCTTACAAAGGTGACGGCGTGGCGACATCAAACATGCGCGACTACGTCGTCAAACAGCTAAAGGAAGACGTCATTCCAGCGCTGGAAAAAACCAGCGGCGTGAAATTTGACATCGATCGCTTGCGCGAAAATCTCCGCCGGTCGGCAAAAGCTGAAGACGATCTGGTCTGGGTTCTGGAAAGTGCTAAGAACACACCGTCGCCCATTGATGCCTATTTCGGCGGCGTCTTTTACATCGGCCCGATCTTCACCGCGTTCCGCGGATCGGATGATGCGATCGAGTATTACAAACTGCTGCGCTCAGAAATCGAGCAGCGTATTGCTGCCGGTAAGGGACCGGTTACGCCGGAAGGCGACATGGGCGAAGAAAAATACCGCCTGGTTGTTGAAGGGCCGCCGAACTGGACCAGTTTCCGGGATTTTTGGAAAATGTTCTACGAAGAAGGCGCGGTCGTGGTCTCAAGCACTTATACCAAAGTCGGCGGCGTCTATGACTACGATGGTTTCCGTCATGATCCGGACAATCCGCTGGAATCCCTCGCTGACTATTGTCTGGGGTGTTACACCAACCGCAACCTGCCGGAACGCGTCGACATGATCGAAAAATATATGGACGACTATCAGGCCGACGGATTCTTGATCAATTCGATCAAGAGCTGCAACAGTTTTTCGGCTGGGCAGTTGCTGATGATGCGGGAGATCGAAAACCGCACGGGTAAACCTGCCGCCTTTGTCGAAAGCGATCTGGTTGATCCGCGTTATTTTTCACCGTCGAATATCAAGAACCGGCTGGAAAGTTATTTTCAGATGATCGACCAGAAACGTCGGGCCGGTGGCAGTGCGCCACGCGCCGCGTAAAGGGAGTTTGAGATTATGCGTTGTTTTATCGGTATTGATCTGGGCTCAACCACCACCAAGGCCGTATTGCTAGATGAAAATTGTGAGCGTCTGGGCGTCGGCATTACCAACTCGCGCTCCAATTATGAAACGGCCGCCGCCGTCGCCAAACAGGAAGCCGTGGTGTCAGCGAGACTTCACCTGTTCCGCCGGGCGCTCCGCGAAGATGGCCTGGACGCAGCAGGGGACGACCTGTTTCTGGATCGGGTTGAACTGTATTTCCGTCTGGAACAATTTCTTGAGCAACTGGAAGACCTGCACACCACCTGCGCCTCCTTCGTCGAAGGGCCGAAATATCAAGGCAAGGAAAAGGCCATCACTGAAGCCCTTGATGGTGTGTTTTTACGGATACGCGGCGAAGCCCCGGCGCTCTATACGCCGGGCGGGGCACGGAAATCTGATTTCTTCAGAGACATTGCGGGATCGCGGTTCATGCAGATCGCTGAAGAGATCGCCAAGGATGCAGGATTGCCATTCGACCTGTTGCTGAACGTTTATGATAAATCGATCATTGAGGTTGAAAACCGGCCACCATCGGGCGATATGTCTGGAAAATTCAGTCGCGCCCTCAATCGGGTTATCGACGAAGAAGACAGCCTCAAGAGCCAATCTGATACCATGGCTGGCGCTCTGTCACGGGCACTGGACGTGGAACTGGAAGAAACCTATGTGGTCGGCACCGGGTATGGCCGGGTTACCCTGCCCTTCCCGAAAGAACACATTCGTTCGGAAATTCTTTGCCACGGTCTCGGCGCACACATCATGTATCCTGGAACACGTACCGTTCTTGATATCGGCGGTCAGGATACCAAGGGCATTCAAGTCGACTCAGACGGCATTGTCGCCAATTTCCAGATGAACGACCGTTGTGCAGCCGGTTGCGGTCGGTACCTCGGTTACATCGCCGATGAGATGAATATGGGCCTGCATGAGTTGGGACCGCTGGCCTTGAAATCAACCAAATCGGTCCGCATTAACTCGACCTGCACGGTGTTTGCCGGGGCCGAGCTTCGCGACCGCTTGGCCTTGGGCGAAGAACGCGAAGACATTCTGGCCGGTCTTCACCGTGCCATCATCCTGCGCGCCATGTCGATTATCTCAAGATCCGGCGGCATCACCGATCAGTTCACCTTCACCGGCGGGGTCGCCAATAACGGCGCTGCCGTTCGTGAGCTGGAAAAGCTGGTTAAGGAAAACTACGGCGATGTCACCATCAACATCGACCCGGCGTCAATTTATACCGGTGCGCTTGGGGCCGCGACGTTCGCCCAGCGCTCTATGGAAAACTGAGAGGATCATCCGCCATGACCATCACCGCAGGAATTGACGTTGGAACCGGAGCCCTGAAGGTCGTTTTGTTCGACATCGACGGCGACGAAACCAAGTGGATCGGCAAACAGACCGAACGCATTCGCCAACGCGACCCCTTCGTCCTCGCCGAAGAAACCTTCGATAACGTACTGAAGGATGCTGGTTTGAGCCGCGCCGATGTTGCCTATACGGCGTCAACCGGCGAAGCCGAAACACTGAGTTTCACCACCGGTCACTTCTATTCCATGACGACCCATGCCAGGGGTGGCATTTACCTGCAACCCGATGCCCGCTCGATTCTTGACATCGGGGCGTTGCATGGCCGCGCCATCAATATCGATGAACGGGGCAAGGTTTTAAGCTATCGCATGACCAGCCAGTGCGCCTCGGGCTCGGGCCAATTTCTGGAAAACATTGCACGCTATCTCGGAATTTCCCAAGACGAAATCGGCGGTTTGTCCCAACAGGCGGATGACCCTGAAATCGTCAGCGGGATTTGTGCCGTGCTCGCCGAAACCGATGTCATCAACATGGTGTCGCGCCAGATTTCCGCCTCCAATATCCTGAAAGGTATTCATGTTTCCATGGCGACACGGCTGGTCAAGTTGCTGCGTGCCACCAAGGTCAAGGACGGCACAGTTTTGCTCACCGGCGGCCTCGCCCTTGATAGCGGATTACTGGCCGCTTTGCAGGAAGGCATGGTTGCACAAAAGCTGACGATTGAAGCCGTATCGAGCCCTGATTCCATTTACGCCGGTGCCATCGGTGCGGCAATCTGGGGGGAATTTCGCCATGAAAAACTCAAACGCCTCAACAAGCTGGCGGCGTAAACGAAAATCATTTGTTATGGATAAGGAGGACTTCCAATGGCTTTAATGATCACCGATGAATGCACCGCCTGCGACGCCTGTATCGAACCCTGCCCGAACGACGCCATCAGTTTCGGCGATCCGATCTTCATCATCGACTCGCTACGCTGTACAGAGTGCGTCGGGGCCGAGGATGAGCCGCAGTGTGAGCTGGTCTGCCCGGCGGACTGCATCATCCCCAACCCGGATTTTGTTGAAACCCCGGACGAACTCCAGGCAAAATACGAAACCATTCATAACTGAACCCAAGGTCGCTGATCATGAGCGAAGCCTATATCTGTGACGGTCTGCGCACCCCCATTGGGCGCTATGGTGGCGGTCTGTCCGCCGTGCGTACCGATGATCTGGGTGCTATTCCCATAAAAGCCCTGATCGAGCGAAATACCAAGGTCGACTGGGCACGAATTAATGACGTGATCTACGGTTGCGCCAATCAGGCGGGCGAAGACAATCGCAACGTCGCCAGAATGTCGTCTCTTCTGGCAGGCCTGCCAATTGATATCCCGGGAGCCACCGTCAACCGTCTTTGCGGGTCCGGCATGGATGCCATCGGTCAGGCGGCACGGGCCATCAAGGCCGGTGAGGCCGACTTGATGATCGCCGGGGGGGTCGAGAGCATGTCGCGTGCCCCCATGGTCATGCCGAAAGCCGAGACCGCCTTTTCTCGCAAGGCAGAGATTTATGACACCACCATCGGTTGGCGCTTCATCAACAAAAAGATGGACGAACTGTACGGCACCGACTCTATGCCGGAAACGGTAGAAAACGTCGCCGAGCAGTTTTCCATCAGCCGGGAAGATCAGGACGCCTTTGCCCTGCGCTCGCAACAGAAGGCCGCAGCAGCGCAGGCAAATGGCACTCTCGCCGAAGAGATCGTTCCCGTCACCATACCCCAGCGCAAGGGTGACCCAAAGGTCCTTAAAGCGGATGAACATCCCCGCGCCGACACGTCAATCGAGTCTCTTGCCAAATTGGGCACACCTTTTCGCAAAGGCGGCACCGTCACCGCGGGCAATGCGTCGGGGGTCAATGACGGCGCCTGCGCAACCCTGATCGCCTCTGAAGCCGCGGCCAAGACCCATGGCCTGGAACCGAAAGCCCGGATCATCGCCATGGCGACAGCGGGCGTATCACCGCATATCATGGGCATTGGTCCGGTCCCGGCAACACAAAAACTGCTGGCTTTGACCGGCATGAAAATCGAGGACTTCGACGTTATCGAACTCAACGAAGCCTTCGCCGCCCAAGGTCTGGCCTGTCTGCGGGAGCTGGGTATTGGTGATGATGACGAGCGCGTCAACCCGAACGGTGGGGCCATTGCACTCGGTCATCCATTAGGCATGAGTGGGGCGCGGCTTGTGACAACCGCGATGTATGAACTCCGCCGCAGATCAGGTCGCTATGCATTATGCACCATGTGTATCGGAGTTGGGCAGGGAATAGCGATTGCGATTGAGCGGGTTTGAGGGTTGCTCGCAGATATCTACTTTTCGCTGAATGCCAGTCGCAGACCCAAACTCACGAACAATGCACCCAAGCCTCTATCCAGCCACAACCCAAGCTTTTTATTGTTGCGCAGGGTTTCCGCCAGTTTCGCACCGAGCATAACCAGCGGCGGTTCAATGAAAGCCGCAACGACGATGATCAGGCTGCCGTGCAGCACTAACTGAGCCCAGGCTGGCCCGGCACCGTCGACAATAAATTGCGGCAGGAAGGCCAGAAAAAAGATGGCGACCTTTGGATTGAGCACGCAGACCAGCACACCTTGCCTGAATATTTTTCCGTTGGACGTTTTCTGAGATCCCGGCTCTCCGACCAGGCCGCCTCCCTTTGATCTGAGCGCACTGATCCCGAGCCAGATCAGATATCCCGCGCCCACCCATTTGACGACTGAGAACGCCACCGCCGATGTTGCCAAGATTGCCGATAAACCAACAGCCGCCAACACAACATGCGCACCGGCACCGGTCCAGATCCCAAACATCGCCGCAAAACCGGCTTTTGAGCCGCCTTTGGCCGTTTGGCCAAGAATAAACGCGATATCAGGGCCCGGAGACAAATTAAGCAGAATCGCAGCCGTCAGGAATGTCAGCCAATGGATTAATGTATAGTCAAACATGATATTCCCTCCCCCAAGGCGCAGGACCAGACGCCGGAAAACTCTCACATAAAACGATTACTTCGATTTCTGCGGCCATCGTTCAAAATTAGGAACCCCATCCGGCACATGATGGAAGCTTTGGCTGTCAGCTGTCTGGATGACCACGTCGGGTCCGCCGAAAAGAGACGGATCGTCAAAGGTTCCGACTTTGATCAGCACGCCATCGGGCAGACTGGGGGAGCGGGTGAGCAAGTGAGTACCGCACTCTCCGCAAAAGTCACGGGTCCGGGGAGTCTCCAGATCATTACGGAGAAACTGCTTGGGAGATCCTTTGGTATAGGCGAACCCGTCGTTCAGCATGCCCAGTATGACGTTGGGGTGACCACCCGTAATATATTGGCATTCCCGACAGTGGCACTGGGTTCTGACCTGGGGTTCACCATCGGCGATATAACGCACCGCACCGCAATAACATCCACCTTCAATTTTCATGGCTCACCTCCTGCACCACCCGCTAAGCGTCTTCCAAATTCAATGACCCGTCCGCCGCCATGCGGTGCATGAGTTTTAGCAGGGTTGCCAGGGTAATCGATTTTAGCGTCGAGACGGCAATTTCATCGATTTCGGTGGTCACCTGGTTGAGCGCCTGCCCAATGGGTGAATGATCACCGGCTTCCGGGCGTGAGCCCCGTCCGACGTCTTCGAACATCTCGACGATCTCATAAAGCGTGACACGTTTGGCATTACCGGAGAACCGATAACCGCCACCGGCGCCGCGCATGGATTCAACCAACCCGGCGCGGGCCAGGTCGCGCAGAACCTTGGCCAAATGATTGGCCGAGATACCGTATTTTTCGGCAATATCAGCGGCTGATATCTGTCGTTCGGGATCCTGAGCCAGTTCAAGCACCGCAAATAATGCACATCGTGTGGCTTTTTGAAGTCTCACGATTTGTCCTCCAGATCAGCACCCGATAAGCCCATCTCCAGCTGGATAAAAGGCCCGCCCATCATGCCCTGCGAGCGGAAAAACGCCATATTCAACTCATCATCCCGGGCCAGCATGGTGCGCACCGTATCGACGCCCGACTGTTTCAGGCATTGGCAAATGGAATCAAACAAAGTTGAGCCGACTTTCATGAGGCGGGCATCGGGGTCGACACCCAGCGCAAACACCCAGCCGCTGGGGGGCGATCCAAATTCCCAGGCCCGCACTTCGCCGATAATAAACCCAACCAGCTTGCCGCCCGGATCTTCGGCGACCAGGAAATATCGGTCGTCTCGTTTGCCGTAGCGCTCATACATATCGGCCCAGTAGCCAGCCTTGTTCAGACCCGTAATCCGGGCATCCAGTCCGACCACCGACGGCACATCTGAGGCCGCTGAATTTCGAACGGTCAGGCCGTTATTCGTATCAGGCATGTGGTCCCCACTTTAGAATTATTATCTTTCTTATTTGCCCGCGCTAACGCCTTGACAGGATGAAACTTGTTAAGCAATATGTAAATAAGTATTTTGGTACCTATTTAACAATATAGATTAATTGTGGTCACCATTAACTGGGCATTTCGGGTAACATTTCATCTTACGCAAAAGGGGCTGCGTCAACGCATATGATTGATTTTTCAACAAATCCAAAGGATTACAAGCACTGGAAATTATCCTTTGATGGCCCGGTCGCGACACTGGCCATGGATGTTCGCGAAGACGGCGGACTGGTGCCGGGATATGATCTAAAGCTGAATTCCTATGATCTTGGTGTCGATATTGAGCTTTATGACGCCATTCAGCGCCTCCGATTCGAACATCCTGAAATCAGCGCGGTCGTTATCACGTCAGCCAAGGACAGAGTCTTCTGTTCTGGCGCCAACATCACCATGCTCGGCAAATCCAGCCACGCCCATAAGGTCAATTTCTGTAAATTCACCAACGAGACCCGAAATTCCATCGAAGACGCGACCGAAAATTCCGGCCAGACCTATATCTGCGCCATTAACGGCACTGCTGCTGGCGGCGGGTATGAGCTGGCATTGGCGACCGACCACATAGTGCTGATTGACGATGGCTCGAGCGCAGTGTCGCTGCCGGAAGTGCCGCTTCTGGCCGTGCTGCCGGGAACCGGTGGATTGACCCGCGTTGTCGATAAACGCCACGTGCGCCGTGATCATGCCGATGTGTTCTGCACCCTGACGGAAGGCATTCGCGGCAAACGGGCGGTATCGTGGAAGCTGGTCGACGAAATCGTCCCGCGCTCAAAACTGGACGAAACGGTGGCCAAACGGGCCTCTGAATTCGCCAAAAAATCCGACCGCCCCAACGCCGCCAAAGGCATCGAACTGACTGAACTGAAACGCACCATATCCGATGACGCGGTGACCTATGATCACATCAGTCTGCAGTTCGACCGCGACCAAGGCATGGTTAAAATCAACATCAATGCCCCCACCGAAATGCCGCCCAGCGAAATCGCCGCCATTCATGATGCAGGAACGGCGTTCTGGCCAATGGCGATTGCCCGCGAACTGGACGATGCCATCCTACATCTGCGGGCCAACGAAACGGCCATCGGCACCTGGGTATTCACCACCAGTGGCGATGCGGACTTGGTTGCCGCAGCTGATGCGGCGTTGGCAGACAACGCAGACGATTGGTATGTACGTGAAGTCACGTTGTTCCTGAAGCGCACCTTCAAGCGTATCGACGTCACGTCACGCAGCATCATCACATTGATCGAACCCGGAAGCTGTTTCACCGGGTCCTTGCTAGAGCTGGTTCTGGCTGCCGACCGAAGCTACATGCTGGCCGGCACCTTTGAAGGCGACAACCGCACGGAAGCCACGGTTCGGCTGGGCGCCATGAACTTCGGTCCGCTGCCCATGTGTAACGGCATTACCCGACTGGAGACGCGGTTCCTTGACGATGACGCAAAGATTGACGACATCCGGGCCGAAATCGGCAACGATCTGGATGCGGAAACGGCGGAAGAATTAGGATTGGTTACGTTCGCACCTGACGATATCGACTGGGAAGACGAAGTCCGCCTCGCCATTGAGGAACGCGCCAGCTTTTCACCGGACTCTCTGACCGGCATGGAAGCCAGCCTGCGGTTTGCCGGGCCGGAAACGCTGGAAACCAAGATATTCGGGCGATTGAGTGCCTGGCAGAACTGGATTTTCCAACGCCCCAACGCGGTCGGCGACGACGGCGCATTAAAACGCTTCGGCACCGGCCTCAAGGCTGAATTTGACAACAACCGGGTATAAAACAAGCGGGATCGAACATGAGCATCGACTATCAGGAAAAAATTCCAAATAACGTCAATCTGGCCGAAGACCGAAAACTTCAGCGCGCCCTGGAAAAGTGGCAGCCGGGATATCAGCAGTGGTGGTCCGAACTGGGACCCGAGGGCAGTCACCAAATGGATGTCTATCTGCGCACCGCGATCAGCGTTGAGCCGGGCGGCTGGGCCAATTACGGCCATGTCAAAATGCCGGATTACCGTTGGGGAATTTTCCTGGCCCCGCAGGAAGCAGAACGCAAGGTCAACTTCGGCGCCCACAAAGGCGATGCCGCCTGGCAAGAGGTCCCCGGTGAATACCGCGCTGAACTGCGCCGCCTGATCGTCACCCAGGGCGACACCGAACCGGCTTCGGTCGAACAGCAGCGCCATCTCGGCCTGACCTGTCCGTCGCTGTACGATCTTCGCAACCTCTTCCAGGTCAATGTTGAGGAAGGCCGCCACCTTTGGGCCATGGTCTACCTGCTTCATGCCCATTTCGGGCGCGATGGTCGCGAAGAAGCCGAAGCCATGCTGGAACGCCATTCCGGTGATGCTGACAAACCACGTATCCTCGAAGCCTTCAACGAACCAACGCCGGATTGGCTGTCGTTTTTTATGTTCACCTATTTCACGGACCGCGACGGTAAATATCAGTTGGCGTCACTGGCTGAATCCGGGTTCGATCCGCTGTCGCGCACCTGCCGTTTCATGTTGACCGAAGAGGCACACCACATGTTTGTCGGTGAAACCGGCGTCGGCCGTGTCATTCAGCGCGCCTGCGACATCATGAACGAACACAAAACCGATGATGTGCGTAAATATGGCGGCATTGATCTGGCGACCATCCAGCGGTACCTGAATTTCCACTTCAGTGTCTCCGTCGACCTGTTTGGTCAGGAAATTTCCACCAACGCCGCTAATTATTTCACGATGGGCCTGAAGGGGCGCTTTCAGGAAACCCGCATTGATGATGACCATCTGCTTAAAGATGCCATTTATCAGGTTGCCGAAGTTAAGGGTGATGGGGTCGTCTATGCCGATCAAAGCGCATTGACGGCGGTCAACGAACGGCTTCGTGATGATTATATCCGTGACTGCCAGCGTGGTGTCGACAAGTGGAACAAGGTCATTCAGGAAGCTGGCATCGATTTCGAGATGACGCTGCCGCATCGCATATTCCATCGCGGTATTGGATCGTTCTCGACAGTCAAGGCGACACCAGACGGCAAAATCATCACCGAAGCCGATTGGGACCACAAACACAGCGACTGGCTGCCGACGGATGAAGACCGGCAATATGTGACGTCTCTGATGGAGGCCGTAACCGAACCGGGCAAAGTTGCCAACTGGATTGCGCCGCCTGCCAAGGGCATCAACGGCCAACCGCAGGACTTCGATTATGTCCGCTTCAACTGAACACTTTAACGATGGGCATCTGACGTAGGAGACCTAATCGTCCTGGCCGGGACGGAACCATAAAAATAATAAAATTCCCCCGGCCCGTAAGAAATTTGGGAGAGTTTTTATGCGCGATCACACGGTAACCATCGACCGCTCGACATCACCGAGCACCATCAATTATGCCGCCAATTTTAATGTTGCTGTCTCGTTTATTGACCGCCATCTGGATGAGGGACGTACCGGCAAAGTTGCCATATATCCGGTCGGCGGCGAAACCGTGACCTATGGCGATCTGGCGATAAACGTCAATCGGGCCGGAAATGGCCTGACCTCGCTTGACCTGAACGCCGGTGACCGGGTGCTGATGATGGTCAAGGACTGCGCCCATTTCTATTTTTTGTTCTGGGGAGCGATCAAAGCCGGATTCATTCCCGTACCGATTAATACGCTGCTTCGCGCCAAGGACTATCAGTTCATGATCGAGGATTCGGGCGCTGCGGCAGTCATCTACTCGCCGGAGTTCGCCAGCGAAGTCGAACCCGCGCTCGATGCCGCCAGAGCAAAACCAACGCACCACTTCCGAACCGAGGGTGATGGCCAGACGCTGGCGTCGTTGATGAGTGAGGCCAGTGACACCCTTGAGGCCGCTCCGGCGACGTCCGAGGCCCCTTGTTTCTGGCTGTATTCGTCGGGGACCACGGGAACCCCCAAGGGTGCCGTGCATCTCCATCGCGACATGGTGGTCACCAGCGAACATTATGGGCTTCGCACCCTAGGGGTGAGGGAAGACGATATCTGTTTTTCCGCTGCCAAACTGTTTTTTGCCTATGGCCTTGGCAATGGCATGACGTTCCCGTTATGGGTCGGGGCCAGCGCCGTTCTCTACCCGGGACCACCGATGCCCGAGGCGACTTTCGATACCATTGAGAACTTCAAACCGAGCATCTTCTTCGGCGTGCCCACGCTTTACGCGGCACAACTGAAGGCGTTAGGTGAGACGGACCGTGACCTTTCATCACTACGGGTTTGTGTTTCCGCCGGAGAAGCCCTGCCCGCCGACATTTTTATGCGCTGGCAGAAAAAAACCGGGGCGACGATTCTCGATGGAATTGGCTCAACCGAAGCGCTGCATATCTTTATCTCAAATCTTGAGGATGACTACAAAGCCGGTACCAGCGGTCGCATGGTGCCGGGGTATGATGCCCGAATCATTGGTGATGATGGCGAAGACGTTGCCAAAGGAGACAGTGGACAGTTGATGATCAGAGGGCAATCAACGGCCTCACATTACTGGAACAATCCGGAAAAGACCGCATCCACTATGGTCGATGGCTGGCTCAATACGGGCGACACCTACATTCTGGATGAGGAAGGGTATTATCTCTATTGCGGGCGTAACGATGACATGTTGAAGGTCGGCGGCATCTGGTGTTCGCCGTTCGAGATTGAAGCCAAGCTGATCGAACACCCCAAGGTTCTGGAAGCCGCCATCGTCGGTCGGGAAGATGATGAACATCTGACCAAACCCGAAGCCTTTATCGTCCTCAATGAAAAATCCGATGCGGCTGAGGCGACCAAAGACGAACTTCTGACCCATTGCAAGCAAGGCCTCGCCAAATATAAATACCCGCGCTGGATCAATTTCGTCGACGAACTGCCAAAAACAGCAACCGGGAAAATACAGCGGTTCAAGTTGCGCTAAAATCAGAGGTCATCGAAAATGACAGAAAAACTGCTCAGCCTGAAAGACGCCATTGCCCAACACATCCAGTCCGGTGACAGTGTTGTTCTCGGGGCCTGTCTGGAACCCGACGTTCCCTTCGCAGCCGCACACGAGATCATCCGCCAGAACATCACTGGCCTTAACATGATCGCCCCCATTTCTGATGTCACCACCGATATGTTGATCGGCGCCGGGTGCTGTTCAGATATTACCGGGGCCTGGGCTGGAAATGTATCCAGTGGCCTCGGGCACAACTACCGCCGTTCCGCCGAACACGGTGAGCCCCACAGGGTTACCGTCCACGACCACTCCAACTTTTCACTGGGCATGGCGCTAATGGCCGGCGCTTACGGCATGCCCTACGCACCGACGCGTACGATTCTTGGTTCCGACATTCTGAAATCGAACCCCGACCACAAGATCGCAGAAAATCCATTTTCGGAAAGTGGTGAAAAAATTGTCCTTGTCGCACCGCTTAAACCCGATGTGGCGATCATCGCCGTTCAGCGGGCTGACCGCTTCGGCAACAATCATCACTGGGGAAGTCGGGGACTGATTTTTGAGGCGGCGATGGCGGCGGAAAAACTGATCCTGATCGCCGATGAAATCGTTGAACCTGAGGTCATCTCTTCCGACCCCAGCCGGGTTCTGGTGCCGGGGTTCCTGACGACCGCCGTCTGCCATGTCCCGGCGGGCATCCACCCGTCGCCAATGACCGGCCGCTGGAAACGGGATACGGATTTTTTCGGCGACTACCATAAACATTCACGCACCCGCGACGGGTTTCTGGCCTGGCTGGATGATTGGGTTCTGAACATTCCTGACCATGAGGCCTACCTGAACAAACTGGGCCCGCGACTGGATGACCTCAAGATCACCGGCTCGGCCCTGGCCGCACCAACTAACTACGCGGCAGAGTAGATCGATGGCAGAATATTCCGTACAGGAACTGATGATTGTCGCCGCCGCCCGCGAAATCCGTGACGGGGAGGTGGTTTTTGTTGGTATGCGACTGCCGATCACGGCCTTTGGCGTGGCCCGGCTCACCCATGCGCCCAATGCCGTCGGGCTGTTTGAATCAGGGGTTGTCCGCTATCAACCCGCCGATGGCATGCTCTACACCATGGGGGACAATGCCAATCAGTTGGACGCCGCCTGGACCAGCGGCCTGATCCCGGTCATGAGCCTTCTGCAACGCGGACGCGTTGATGCTGGTTTTATCGGTGGCGCGGAAATCGACCGCTTCGGTAATATCAACACCTCCTACATCGGTGACTTCACTGCCCCGACAACCAAGTTGCCGGGCTCGGGCGGGGCGGCTGATATTGCCGCCATGTCGAAACGTACACTGGCGATCATGAACCATGAAAAACGCCGGCTTGTTGAACGGGTCGATTACATCACCTCACCGGGTTTTCTGGACGGTGGCAAGACACGCCGGGAGGCTGGACTCAACGGTGGCCCGGCAGCCGTCATAACCGACCGTGCCATTTTGCGCCCCCACGGTGACAATAAAGAACTTCATCTGGCATCCTGTCACCCCGGCCATTCCATCGATGAAATCCGTGAACACACAGGCTGGGACCTTGGCGTGATTCCTGGCGTGATGGAAACACCACCGCCCACAAAGGCTGAACTAACAGCCCTCCACACCATCGATAAAGACGGATTCTGGCGATAGGAAGCTACGGCTTTTCAATTGAATTTTACTGGTATTTCATGTAAAATTTAGCTTCGTCGTGGGCATGGTTTGACCCGCTTGATTTATTACGCGGATGTAGGATGGGTTCAAGATGGCTAACGACTCTCAGAAAAAAATCAAAGAAAAAACTCGGTCAGAACAACAGGCGAAAGCCACCAAGATCGCCAAGGTCACGCTTCACCCGAGCGCCCATAAAGGCCACGCTTTGTTGAAACACGAGCACGAGGAGCTTAAGGGCAAAAAAAAGAAATTGCCGGAAAACTACCCTTTCAGAACCCGCATGCGCCGTGATCAGTACGAGGCCCGCAAGCAAGAGCTCCAGATTGAACTTTTGAAGGTTCAGAACTGGGTCAAGGACACCGGCCAACGCGTACTCTGTATTTTTGAGGGCCGCGATGCCGCTGGTAAGGGCGGCACCATCAAACGTTTTACCGAACACCTTAATCCTCGTGGTGCCCGTGTCGTCGCTTTGGAAAAACCCACCGACGAAGAACGCGGGCAGTGGTATTTTCAGCGCTACGTTAATCAGTTGCCGACTAAAGGTGAAATCGTGTTTTTTGATCGCTCCTGGTACAACCGGGCCGGGGTCGAACGGGTTATGGGTTTTTGTTCGCCTGCTGAATATATGGAGTTCATGCGTCAAGTTCCGGAATTCGAACGCATGCTGGTTCGCAGCGGTATCCGTTTGTTCAAATTCTGGTTTTCCGTCAGCCGCGGAGAACAGTTACACCGTTTCCGCTCTCGACAGAATGACCCGCTTAAACACTGGAAACTGAGTCCCGTCGATTTGGAATCACTGGACCGCTGGGATGATTACTCAGAAGCCAAGGAAAGTATGTTTTTCTATACCCACACGGCAGATGCGCCGTGGACGGTCGTGCGGTCAGATGACAAAAAGCGCGCACGTATTAACTGCATGCGCCATTTCCTCAGTAACATTCCCTATGTCGGTAAAGACGACGAAATAAATTCGACTGCGCATCCGCTTTTGGTTGGATCAGCAGACTCGTTCTATGAAACCCTGGACGATTTCGACCCTGAAAAGAAGAAACTGCGTATCTAATTTTTGCCAGGCATGAGCCCTGGTGTCTCCGGATTATTCAATTGCCCCCGGAACAGAAAATTCCAGTGCCTGGTGATTGTAGAGTTCCAGCAGAAGACCAAGGCCGCCGGTCTGATCAGACATCTGAAGAAGAGTTTTCAGATCGACCGCCTCTTCCTTCATCAACTTCTGGACCACGGGACGCAAATGCTCGGCAATAACATAACTCTGCTGATCAAACCCGAGACAGAATTTACCGGAGCAGGACGCCGTGAGTGCGAACTTGACGTATTCCGGCTTGACCAGGCCTTTTCCACATTCCAGTTCAGCTTCGAACTGATCGTCGCTAAGGGCCTCTTCACGCAAACTGTAATTGCCAAAATCGTCGTGTGAGGACTCGGTAAAGAATTCCACCAGCCACTGGTTAAAATCCATGGTGCCCAGTTGTTCGCTGAACCGGTTCCGTAAGTTATCAACGGCAGCATTGTCGATTGAGAACCCTGCACTATCAGCATCAAGCCCGTCACCGACATAGCGTTGATCAAGATCTTCCGACCCGGATAGATACTGACCGTATCCAATAAAAAGCTCGGAGAGCTTTGGTCCAAGAAATCCGACCGAAAACGTCAGAGCTTCTTCCAGTGTAATTCCCTGATGACCAAATCTTGGTGGAAGATATAACAGGTCACCGCAGGTCACCTCAATCTCGTCTCCCTCAATTTCGTTTTCGAGGACTTTGAGGTCCAGGCCCTCAATAAACACCTCATCCCTTATGGCTTCCCGCCCGACTTTCCAGCAGCGTCTCCCTTGCCCCTGAACGAGAAAGACGTGGTAGCTGTCGAGATGTGGTCCTACTGAACCGCCCTTGGCCGAATAACTGACCATAATATCGTCCATCAACCAGCGCGGCGCAAAACTGAAATAACGCAGAAGCTGCGCCGTATCAGGATGGAACTGTTCAACGTTCTGAACCAGGAGGCTCCAGTCTGAGTCACCCGCGGTGTTGAAGTCCTGCTCAGAAAAAGGCCCCGTACGACAGGACCAATCTTGGTGATCGCCTGCCGTTTTGATCAGCCGAGATTGAGCCGCCTCTTCCATCGACAGACCTGCCAATTCGTCGGCTGAGATCAAACCTGCCATATCCCCTTCCGAGATCGCGCCACGCACAACAAAAGGTTGCTGGTTCCAGTACCGGCTATAAAAATCACTGGCGGAAGGCATGGAATCTAATACGTTAATCTGGTCGGACATAACTTGATCTCGTCTGGTGTTCAGGTGTCGGCGGGCGGCAGTGGGGTCCGAGTGCACGGTTTTGGTTCAGGCTCAAATCCCTAGATAGCGAGTTTTCACGTCAGGATTTTCGGCCAACTCAGAAGATGTTCCAGTCCAGACAACCTTGCCCTTTTCGATGATCACGTGACGGTCCGCAATGCGGGCCAGATGATTAACATTTTTATCGATGATCAGGATAGCCAGCCCCTGGGACTTTAGATATTCAAGGCTTTTCCATATTTCGGCGCGAACCAGGGGAGCCAGCCCTTCCGTTGCCTCGTCGAGGATCAACAATTTGGGATTGGTCATCAATGCTCGTCCGATGGCCAGCATCTGTTGTTCGCCACCGGACAGCACTGATGCCGGGCTGGAAAGCCGTCCGGCCAGTTGCCCAAAGAGCTCAAACACACGCTCTAAAGTCCAGGGGTTGGCGGTGCGCAACCGGTTTTCCGCCGTCGCAATCAGGTTTTCACGGACACTCAGGTTCGGAAAGACCTGACGCCCTTCGGGAACAAGGCCGACCCCCAACCGAGCGATTTTATATGAGGGCTGCGCCTGAATTTCCTGGCCGTCAAACCGGATCTTTCCGCTGCCACATGGCGCAATACCCAACACAGAATGAACGGTTGTGGTTTTACCCATGCCATTGCGGCCCATCAGGGTGACAACTTCTCCCTCTCCAACCGAAAACTCCATGCCAAACAAGGCCTGGCTGGAGCCGTAAAACGTCTGGACGTTTTCCAGGGATAGCATGTTAGGATTCCTCCCCTTCACCCAGATAGGCTTGTCGGACTTCCGGGTTGGCACGGATGTCCTCAGGTGCGCCAACAGCGATGACCTTGCCGTAAACAAGAACGGTTATCCGATCCGCAAGCGCAAAAACGGCATCCATGTCATGCTCGATAAGAAGGATGGTTACGCTGTTTTTGAGACTTTGCAGAAACTCCGTCATACGAGCGGATTCCTCTGGCCCCATGCCTGCCATCGGTTCGTCCAGAAACAGCATCTTTGGGTTTGATGCCAGTGCCATTGCGATTTCCAGTTGGCGGTGTTCGCCATGAGACACGGTGCTGGCCGGAAGATGGGCGCGGTCTGCAAGGCCCACGCGTTCCAGAATTTCCATGGCTGGTTGGGTCAAGGAACGGTCAGCACTGGCTGGTGTCAGAAACTGAAAGGAGTGACCGGTATGAGCCTGTACCGCCAGTGCGGCGTTCTCAAGGATGCTCATTTCGAGAAAGACACTGGTGATTTGAAAAGACCGGGCGATGCCAAGGTGAGAACGTTTATGAGGAGGCAGCGTGGTAATATCCTTGCCGGCGAAAATGACTCGCCCGGCATCCGGTGCGAGCTCACCCGTGAGCTGTGAAACCAGTGTTGTTTTTCCGGCACCATTGGGACCGATGATAGCATTGACCTCGTTCTCATAGACCTGAAGATCAACTTTATCGGTCGCTGTCAGTCCGCCAAAGGACTTGACCAGTCCCTGGACCTCGAGAATGACGTCAGTCATGACGATGCCCCTGTCGCCAGAACAAGCCGTCAATCCCGCGTCTTGCAAACAGCACAACAAGCACCAGGAAGGGGCCAAAAATCAAATGCCAGTTATGGGTGATATTGGACAGGATTTCCGACAGAAACAGAAAAACCATGGCCCCGGTTAGAGGACCGAATACCGTCGACATGCCACCCAGAACGACCATAAAGATCAGCTCCCCGGATTTGGTCCAGTGCATCATATCCGGGCTGACGAAGTCCTCGGTGTTTGCCATCAGAATTCCGGCCAAACCGCAAATCACGCCGGCGATGACGAAACACACGAGTTTATAGCGGAAGGGATCAAAGCCGATGGCCATCATCCGCCCTTCGTTTGATTTGATGCCGCGAATGACCATGCCGAAACGGGAGTTGACGAGACGGTGGACAAACCACAGCACTGCAACCATGAAGAAAAAGACGACATAGTAGAAGATCATTGGATCGTTGAGATCAAGTGACAGTGAGCCCACATTGAATTCACTTCGACCATAGATGGTCATGCCGTCATCGCTTCCGTATTCTTCTGCGCTGACGCCAAGGAAATAGAGCATTTGACCAAAGGCCAGGGTAATCATGATGAAATAGACGCCGCGGGTTCGAAGACAAATTGCCCCAACAATTACCGCGACCAGGGCACTCAGAACTAGAGCCAACGGCCACTGAATGAACCCGTTGAAATTCTCGTAATAGGCCAAGATGCCGACGGTATATCCGCCAACACCGAAGAACATGGCATGGCCGAAACTGACCATGCCGCCGAACCCCAGTATCAGATCAAGACTGATTGCGGCGATCGCCCAAATCATCACACGCAGGAAAATATCAACCCAGTAAGGCTCTCCGACAAGCGGAGCGATAACTGGCATCAACGCACAAATCCCGAGAATGCCGACCCGAAAGGCGATCCCCGTTTTATTCCTGCTGACCGGTTTCACATCAATTCTCCCTATCGCCGCTGCGGCGGGAATAGTCCCTGGGGACGGAAGAACAAAACAGCCGCCATCAGGATGTAAATCAGCATGGATGAGAGCGCCGGACCTGCGGCTTCGGCGGCGTTAACGGGCAGAACCGCCAGCAGGATAACATCCAGAAATGACCGGCCCAGAGTATCAATAAGACCGGCGATAATAGCGGCGATGAAGGCACCACGAATGGAACCGATGCCACCGATTACAATGACAACAAAGGCCAGGATGAGTATCTGTTCCCCCATGCCGCTGGTTGCCGAGATGACCGGGGTGATCAGCATACCCGCCAAACCTGCAAGCGCCGCCCCAAGACCAAAGACACAGCTGAACAGTAGCTTGATATCGACACCCAATGCGCCAACCATTGTTCGGTTGGAGGCACCGGCACGGATTAACATGCCGAGGCGGGTCCGAACGACAACGAAATATAGCGTCGCAGCGACGGCCAAACCGCTGGCAATAATCATGATCCGGTAAATAGGATATTCAATACCAAGACCCACATTGACGGCGCCATCCAGATAGGCCGGCATCGGAACGGCAATTCCATCCAGAGGCCAGATGACCTGTACAAGCTGGTTGAAAAACAGAATGAGACCAAACGTCGCCAGAACCTGGTCGAGGTGGTCACGTGTATAAAGGGTTCGAAGGCAGGTAACTTCAGTGAAGATTCCAACCAATAATGTAGCCGGAAGCCCGAGCACAATTCCCAGCACGAATGAGTCGGTCCAGGTATAAAACGTGGCGAACAAAAATGCGCCGAGCATATAAAATGAACCGTGCGCCAAATTGACAAAATCCATAATTCCAAATACCAGCGTCAATCCGGCAGCCAGCAGGAAAAGCAGAATACCAAGCTGTACTCCGTTCAATGTCTGTTCGGCGAGAAGGGCAAAATCCATAGATGGATCACTAATCAGAGAGGCAGGCGAAGACGGGGCGCCGGAAGACCAACCCTCCGGCGCCCCTATCCACTAAAGTTCGATTTTACATTTTGCAGTCTTTTGCATAAGGATCGACATGGTTTGTATAAACGACGTCCTTAACTCTGGTTGTCCAGTTGCCGTCGGCATCTTTCTCAACCTTGCGCAGATAAAAGTTCTGAACTGGGAAGTGATTCTTGCCCATAGACAGGGCGCCACGAACGGACGGGAAATCGGCTTTTTCAAGCGCCGCCCGCATGCCGTCCGTATTTGAAATCTTGCCGCCAACAGCATCGACGGCTGACTTGATGAAGAACATCGAGTCATAAGCCTGAGACGCGTAGAACGACGGATAGGTTCCATATTTTGCCCTGAAGTCCGCAACAAATTTCTGGTTTTGGGCATTTTTCATATCAGGTGCCCACTGTTGGGTCATGTAAGTGCCGAGCACACCCTTCAGACCGGCTTTCTGCAATTTTGGCAGAGCGATGGAGTCGATGGTATAGGCACTATAAAGCGGCACACGACCAGCAAGTCCGGCCTGCTGATACTGCTTGATGAACGCACCGCCATGTTTTCCGGGATAAAAGATGAAAACGGCGTCAGGGTTGACCGATTTAACTTTGGTGAATTCCGCAGCCCAGTCGATCTGAGTTGGCCACTTGGTCATGTCCTTGCCGACGACTTTGCCCTTGAATGTGCGCTCAACGCCGGAAACCATGTTTTTACCCGCCGCGTAGTTGGGCGCAATAATATACAGGGTCTTGATTCCACGTTTGTTCAGAACCTCACCCATGGCCATGGTCGTCTGATCGTTCTGCCAGGAGATATTGAAGAAATTCTTGTTACAGCGTTTACCAGCCAAAGCCGACGGTCCAGCGTTGGCGCTAATCAGAATTTTTCCGGAATCCAGAACCGTTTTGGCAGAGGCCATAAGAACGTGAGACCAAATATACCCGGCGACGATATCAACCTTGTCTCGCTTGACCAATTTTTCGGTCTTCTGCTTGCCTTTCTGCGGGTTGAACTCGTCATCGCCGAAGATAACTTTGACGTCGCGCCCTCCCATTTTGGCACCCATGTGCTCAATCGCCAGATTAACGGCGTTCTGTTGATCTTTACCGATAACGGCGGCGGGTGTCGTCAACGTGGTGACAAAACCAATCTTGATCGGTTCCGCAGCTAACGCCGGGGCAGTCGCCAGGGCGAGTACGGACGCAACGCCCGCAAATTGTTTGAGTCTCATGTGATCCTCTCCTTGTTTATAGTTTTATGGTTTTACTTATTGTATTCCGGCGGTTCTTATTCTTGCGCCTTGGAACAGTTGTCGTTTCGGTTCTTACTGTAGCCTAACATCGCTTGACGACGCCACCGGTTTTGAGAAAATCCAGCCGCCATTGCCGTCCTCATTTGGTAAATTCGATCTCTCCACCCGGCAAAAGATAAAGCACCAGCGCCTCACCACCACTGACAGTTGGGTGGTGCGCCGACCCGGGTTCATTGACACACCATCCCGCGCTATGACCATCAAATTCAGCCCCCGGAGTAACCGGCATGGTCATGCAGATTTCACCACTTGGATGGGAGTGATGCGGGCCGACAAAATCGCGTAGCTGAACAATGTCAACGCTGAGATCATGGGTGTCGGCTGAAGGTTTGATCACCCGCCCAAAGCGGCGCCCCTCGTCACCATGAGCGCACATCCATCCGGCTTTAATGGCCGCATGGCAGGCCACTTCAATTTCCTGAAACACCTGGCTGTCTGAGGGAAAATTCTGATTGAGAGCACTGGCCAGGTCCTGGTCAACAGCCTGGCCGGAGATGGCCTCAATGACCGGCATCATCAATTTCTGAAAGGTTTCCTGCTGCATTTGATCTGTTCCTCCCCCCCTTAGATTTCACAGTATCGTCCGTCGCACGGAAGCGCAAACAGTTGATTTTCGTTTAATTACGCATTATAGTACTGTTTTATTTATTTAGTCCAGTGTCTACGCGCGTTGGGCCGGAAAGCGGAGAAAACTCTTCATGAGCAACGAAGCCCCACAGACACTTCGGGCGCTAAAACCCGATGATCTTGAGCGTGTTGTCGACATCGACAGTCGGATCACAGGTCGCTCGCGCAAGAAATTTTTCGAAAAACGTCTGGAAGCGGCATTGGCGAACACCGGTGGTTTCATCGCCGTCGCCACGGAGACCGGCGGCTCCCTAACAGGATATGCAATCGCCCGCCTTCAGGACGGTGAATTCGGCATGGACCACAAAATTGCCGTCCTTGACGTTATCGGCGTCGATCCCGAGACGCAAAAGGCGGGACAGGGGACCATCCTGCTTGATGGTATTGTCGCGCGTGCAAAAAAAATGGGGATCAGCGAAATCCGAACCCAGATCAATTGGCTCGACAGAGACCTGCTCCAGTTTTTTTCCAGGCATGATTTCCTTCTGGCACCCAGCCGGGTTCTGGAGCGCACGGCTTCAAGAGGCCTGTAATCGCCAAACCTGTATATACCCCTGATAAATTGAGAGGACCTGACATGGTCACAAGACCCGACTTAGGCAGCAACAACCAGCCAATGGACGCGGGTGTCCCCGATTATAGCGATAACGATGGTGACGATTTCGAGGCCCTGTCACGTGACCGGGTTCCTGTCCGGTCCGCCAGGGATACGGATCTTGAGGCGATTATACGGATCGACAAGAAGCTCAATGGCCAAGAGCGGCGTGACTATTATACCGCCAAGATGAAAGAAGTAATTAGTGAAAGCGGCATCCGGGCCTCATTGATTGCCGAACAGGATAATCACGTCGTCGGTTTTATCATGGCTCGTGTCGATTACGGCGACTATGGACGCACGGAACCCGCTGCCGTCATCGATACCATTGGGGTTGATCCGGGGTTCGGCCATCTCGGCATCGCCAGCGCCCTGCTTTCTCAATTGCTGGCAAATCTGGATGCCCTTCACGTCGAGCATGTGCGAACAAATGTATCGTGGAAAAACATCCCACTGATCAGTTTCCTTGAACGCAACGGGTTCGAGCCCGCCCAGCAGCTGATTTTGACGAAAGCGATCTGACTCAAGACACTGACTAGCGACGCTCTCAACCAAATATAAAGGACTGGCAATCCCTACATGCGAAGATCATTAATTTCGGGAATCTGTAGGAATTACAAAGTGAAACCTTGTCTCCTTCCCCTGAATACTTTCGACCCAGATGCGCCCCTCATTGCGTTCAATCATATCTTTGCAAATGGGCAACCCTAAGCCGGTTCCTTTTTCTCCTGCGGTGCCGGTTGTCGAAGTTTTTTCATCCAGAGCAAAAATCTTACTCACCTGCTCCGCCGACATCCCAACCCCGCTGTCGGTGACCGTCACCTGGGTCATATCTCCGTCCTGACAGGATGAGACCTCGACGTTTCCCCCGGACGGGGTGAATTTGAGAGAATTGGCAATAAGGTTTCGAATAACCGTCTGCACCATGTCGGCGTCAGCATAAGCAGTTGAATTCGCTACCGAGCTCGAAAGTACAATACCTTTTTCAAGTGCGATTGGATTGAGAACATCGATACTTTGCTCGACGAGCTCATCCAGCAAAATTGCCGTCGGTTCCTGTTTGGCCCCGTCCATTTGCAATCGGGACCATTCGAGAAGGTTTTGCATGAGACCAAACACCCGCTCTCCGGCCTCGTTAACATCCGTGGCTAATTCAACCAGCTTGTCCTTGCTTAAGTCGTCCGCCATTTGAGACATCATTGTGGTCATTCCAAGCAGTGAGGTAAACGGCCCCTTTAGATCATGAGAGATGATGGAGAAAAATTTATTCATGACATCAGCTTCATATTTCAGTCGTTGATTAAGCTGCGCTTGCTGCGCCGCATAGTCGACAAGTTCGGCGCCCTGACGTTCAAGACTGGCCTTCGACGCCGCCAACTCGGCCAGCTTCAATTCGAGCACCTCATTGCTGTTTTGCAAGGCGGTCTCAGTTGCTTTTAACCGAGAGATATCAACAAATGAGAACAGCAATAAGTCTTCTTCTTCGATGAGGAGTGCTGACATTGATGCCAGCCCCCAAACAAGCCCTCCATCCCGGTGCTTCAGACGCAATCCGAAATCATGAACCTCGTCATCATTGACAAACTTCAACATCAATCTTTGTCGATCTTCCGAGTCAACAAAAAATTGATCCCAGGAAGCCCCCAGTACCTGATCGCCTTTTAGGCCCAAGGTTTGATAGAAAAATTGATTTGAAAATACGACCTTACCGTCTTCAACTCGCAAGACCAGAATCCCCGCCGGCACCGTATTGTTGAAAACCTTCAGGTTCTCATCGTAGCGGAGCATGTGTTCAAATGACGGTTTAAGTTCTTCACCCATTCGACAGCTCCCGGTCAGGCTCCTCTATTCCTGCAACATCGGCGGGTCCGGGTCATCATCCCACCCCTCATCCGGCTCTGCAGTCTTGTCCAGCCAGCTCTTGATCAACTCAACGTGTTCTTGCTCCTCATCACGGAGCTCACTGGCGAGGTCATGAATTACACCGGTCTCGCTTTGCGCGGCAACACGGGTAAAGAATTCGAGCGCCCTTTTTTCGGCGCTCAACGCCAACCGGAGGGCGTGATGCGGGGTCATCAGATAATGGGTGTCTTCTGCGGTTGCCGCCTCCGGCGTTTGACCATCAATCCATTGATACTCCCACGGCGAAATATGTGGCAAATCAATTCCCTTGGCGCGTTCCAGCACCTTAGCCACATGCAACGATTCAACATGTGCCATTTTCCGAAACAGCTCGGCGGTTTCGGAATTGTGATGAACCTCCATCTGTTCGGCCAGGTCCTGATACCGTTCCATGGCTTCCGTTTCCATGGCTTTGACATGAGCCAGGAGGTCGGGCACCGAGCTTATATCGATTTTCGTGTTCACGGCTCGCCTCCGTTCAAATTGCAAACTGCTGTTCAAGATCCGACAGATCGCCGATCGCGTCATGTTCGGCCAACTTATAAGGTTTCCGTCTACCACGATAGAGCACACCCAGATTAAACCCGTCATCGGTCATCAGGCGCCGTGCCGCCTGGCCGATGTCTTCGGTTGGATCGACCGGCGCCGGGCGCACCATACTTTTCCAGTCCCGCTGGTCAGGGCGGAAGGTTACGCAGGGGCTGAGCACTTCGACAAAGGAAAATCCGGGTGTCTCAATGGCGTCAGCGATCAGTTTCGCCGTGCCGTTCGGATCTCCCGAAAAACCACGGGCGATGAAGTTTGCACCTGACGCCAGCGCGATCACCAGCGGGTTAAACGGACGGAGCCCGGTCCCCCCGGGCGACAACGCGCTGTCCCAGTCCGGTTCCGTTGTCGGAGATGGCTGGCCCTTGGTCATACCGTAAACCCGGTTGTCCATGACGACGTAGGTCATATCAACATTACGCCGACAGGCATGCAGGAAATGATTTCCGCCAATAGAGAACCCGTCCCCATCGCCACCGGTGACCAGTACCGTCAGATCAGGGCGCGACAGCTTGAGCCCCGTCGCCAGCGCCAATGAGCGACCATGCACACCATGAAATCCATAGGTATTCAGATAGGCTGGCATTCTCGACGAACAGCCGATCCCTGAAATCACCGCGACCTCCTCCGGGGCCAACGCCAGTTCGGCAAATGCCTTGGTGATCGATGACAGGACCGTGTAATCGCCGCATCCCGGACACCAGACCGGTTTGACATCCGATTTGTAGTCCCGCGCCGAAAAGGCCGGGGCCGCCGCTGAATTCACACTCATGATCCGCTCCAATCGGTGATGACGTCGCAAAGTTCTGCCACCCTGAATGGCAGGGGGCCGGGCCGATGATGGGACTGAAGCGGACATGGCAAGTCAAAATGTCCTTTCAGGTAATGATTGAACTGAGCGGAATGACTGAGCTCGATGCTCAGGGCACGATCAACTCCCTCAAGAGCAGCTGCCATTTCCGCCGGTCGGGCTGGGGCCAGCAATCGTGGTGAGATCAGCCTGAAGTTCTTGCCTTCTGCAGATAGTCTCGCCAGGGCTTCTCGAACCGTTGCCGTCGTCGACCCCCAGCAGATGACCGCAAGTGATCCTTGCCCTTCTATGTCGGCCCAATGGTCACCGAAATCATAGGTGTCCAATTTGGCCGCACGTTTATCGAGCTGCGCCGCATGATCGTTGACCTGGCTGGACGGCAGGCCTTTTTCATCATGCTCCAGGCCGTCGGCGGTATATTGCCCACCAGCCGTTCCCGGAACGGACATGGCTGAAACACCTGACCCGGATGCCGCATAGCGCTGAAACCCCTCATTGATTACATCGGGTGTCAGGCGCTTGGCGACAAATGTCAGGTCGACAGGTGGGTCGGCAATCACCTTGGTTTGCCCCAGCAGCTGATCAGACAGGATGATGGTCGGTGTCTGCGTTGCTTCAGCGACACTGACTGCCCATTGGGTGGAAAACACACAATCGCTGACGGAATTGGGGGCAACCACCAGATGAGGTGCGTCGCCATGGAGGCCAAACAGGGCAATATTCAGATCACTTTGTTCAGATTTTGTTGGAATACCCGTCGACGGACCGCCGCGCATAACATCAATAACGACAACCGGCACTTCAGAGGCCACGGCGAGACCAAGCGATTCACTCATCAGCGCCAAACCCGGCCCCGATGTTGCGGTCAGCGATGGCGTGCCCCCGTAAGACGCACCGATGATCATATTGATGGATGCCAGTTCGTCTTCCGCCTGAACCAAAGATCCACCAACTTTCTGCAGATTGGGTGCCATCCATTCCAGCACCTCGGTCGCCGGGGTAATCGGGTAGGCCGCAACAAATCGCACACCGCCGCGCAACGCGCCCAGACCGGCGGCTTCGTTGCCGCTGATCATCCAGCGGCCATCGCCTTCCGTGATCTCCGGTGCGGCGACACGCGTGCCCGTTTCTCCGATAGCGGCACGCCCCGAAGCGACGGCTTCGCGGCTGGCGATCAATGCCTCTTCTCCACGCTTGGCCAGGACATGCACCATGACCTGATCGACGACACCATCATCAAGACCAATCAGCGCAGAAATCACGCCCAACGCCACCATGTTCTGTCGGCCTTTTCTGACTTTTTTTGCCAGGTCTTTAAGGGGAATTTCGACAATCCGTGCGCCACTTTGGACAATCACCTCCGGGACCTCGCCCTGTGACGGGTCGGCAATGACAACCGAGGTTTCCGATAACGGCAACTCAATGGCGAAGCGCTCAATGTTGTGCCAATCGATGGCGATCAGGATATCAAAGATGTCACCCGGGGCCGCCACCGGCCCGTCCGCCAGCCGGATCATGGCGGCGGCCTCGCCACCCCTGATTTGCGGGCCAGACGAGCGCGTAAACAGACCGTACCACCCGGCTTTGGCGGCAGCTTCCAGCAACATGTTGCCTGCCGTAATGACCCCGGCACCACCACTACCCGTGATGGCGACGCTGACGGAACTTAGAATTTGGTCAGGCTCTGACATCTTGGTCTCCTGTTTAGCGGCTTGCCATATAGGCCTGCGCCAGTTCGCTGTCGGCCTGCTCATCCAACAGATCCTCTACCAAGGGCAAAAGCCCCATTTCCTCTTTCTGCACATGGCCAACGACCCATTCAATCAGTTCGCCCGCCAGCAGATGAAATTCGCGCCACGACTCGGCTGTAAATCCGCTGGTCATCGCCGCCCGTGCCAATTCGATAACCGCCGATCCGGTCTCGCGGATCGCCTGATGTTCGCTCTGCAAAAATGCTCCGATGTTCGGCTCACCGTATTCAGCCAATTTTGGAAACAGATGTGTTTCCTCAAAAACAAAATGCAGATTGATTTGGGTATCGGTGTTGCCGATCAAAGCGGGAAGCATATGGGACATAAAATCACTGTCCGGTGCCGGAGGGTCGGAAACCTTCTGCTTGATCAAGGCGCCTTCCAGACGTTCCAGAACGGCGACCTCTTCCATGTGTTCGTTATGCAGCAACCGCGCAATCTGCGAATTATGTTCCATTTGAATTATTATCTCCGACACTCTTCAGGTGGTTGATTTGGTTGTACTGTCCCGCATCTTGACAGAAAATCAGCAGGACGATACACTATTTTCGCAATTCGGTACTGTAATACGTAATTTGCGTTTCCGTCAAGCGAGAAGGCCAGAAATTTCATGTCTGATCCATTCGATTTCACCAATCGGACGGCCATCGTCACCGGAGCCGCGCGCGGTATCGGGCGGGCCATTGCCGATGCCTTGACAGCGCACGGTGCCACCGTTCAGGGCTTCGATTGGACTGTCGACACCTCCTCAGATCTCGCCTATCCGATCCACAAAATCGACATCTCAGACGGCCCGGCGGTTACGGAACTCATCAACTCATTGGAGACCCCAGCGTCTTTGTTGGTCAACAATGCGGGCATCACCCGTGACCGCTCGATAGCCAAAATGAGCGACGAGGAATGGGCGAGTGTTATCTCCGTCAATCTGACCGGCGCTTTCAACGTGCTCCGCGGCGTCACTCCGGCAATGTCGGCGGCGGGATATGGGCGGATCGTCAACATCACTTCGATCAATGGCATGCGCGGGAAATTCGGCCAGGCCAATTACGCCGCGGCCAAGGCCGGATTGATCGGCCTAACCAAAACCGCCGCCCGCGAACTGGGACGCAAGGGCGTGACAGTCAATGCGCTGGCCCCGGGCATGGTGATGACCGATATGGCCCAGCAATTGCCGCAACAAATTCTCGATAACGCCTTAAGTGAATCCATGACCGAAAGACTAGCGACACCCGAAGATATCGCCTATGCGACCATGTTCCTGCTGTCGGAAGGGGCGGCTATGATCACCGGCGAAGTCCTGCGCGTTGATGGCGGGCAATATATATAGCGACGCCGCCAACTCACTTGCGAACCGCTGACAGTTATTTATTCTGAACAGCCAGAACGATTAATTGAGGTGAGGAAAAGACAATGGCCGTGCCGTTGCTGCTTCTGCCGGGCCTGCTGTGTGATCCGGCACTCTGGGCGCATCAGACCGAAAACCTGACTGACCTTGTCGACTGCACCGTCACCGACATGACCCGGGACGACACCATGTCCGGCATGGCGAAACGCATCCTTGAACAAGCTCCCGACAGATTCGCCCTCTGCGGCCTGTCCATGGGCGGATACTGCGCGCTGGAAATCATGCACCAAGCCCCCGAACGGGTCGAGCGGTTGGCCCTTCTTGATACCTCGTCGCGGGCTGATAGCGCGGATCAGACGGCACGGCGAAGGTGCCTGATTGACCTCACCCAGGACGATGACTTCGACACCGTTCTGGACGAGTTGCTGCCGCTGTTCATTCATCCACGTCGCCTGACCGAAGGGCTTTATTTCGCGACCATTCGGACCTCGGCCCAAAACGTCGGACCAGAAGCTTTCTTACGCCAGCAAAAGGCCATTATTTCACGGGCGGACGCGCGGCCGCTTTTGCCGTCGATCACCTGCCCGACACTTGTCATGTGCGGCGACCAGGACGCCCTGACGCCGCGTGACCTGCATGAGGAAATGGCCGACGCTATTCCCTCGGCCGATCTCATTGTCCTCAATGATTGCGGGCACCTCACCCCCCTCGAGCGCCCCAACGCCGCAACGCAGGCGCTCAGGGACTGGCTTCTGTTTTGGAAGGATCAGTGCTGGACCGAGAGAGTGTGCGATGGGCAACCAAGCGGCGGATCACGTTGAGGATATAGGTCAGCATCGCCAAGGCCCCAAGGGCCCCGATCAATGCTCCGACCTGGACGGGTACCATCTGTCCGCTGACAATGCCGCCGCCGACGAGGATCAGCGCCGAGGGATGACAGACCGCCAATATTTTTTGTGGCCATTCAGGTGTCAGGCTCGACAACCGCGCCGGGCGGCCCTCGCCGACAGCGCTGTGCATGGACGCCAGAAACGGGGCGATCCTTAGGAGAATTCCCAATAGAAACGTCAGCAGCCATCCGGCCAACAGCATGAACCCGAACAGCGTCCAGCCCCGGCTCTCAATCCAACCGCCCAATGCCAGCACCCCGACCAACAAGGAGAGGGGCAGCAGCGCCCAACTGAGACGGATCAGGGTGAAGGGGATACCGAGGCGTTTGCGCATACCCGATTTCAGCATTTCCAACATGGTCCAGAGATAGAGCAAGCTGGCCGCTAGTCCGGAGGCAAATGCCGCGTAAACGACAGGTTTGATGGCATACACCAAACCAAGACAAGCTAGACCAATCGCCAGCAGAGAGACCCCGAGGGTCAGCGACCCGCGCCACGTAGGCATGCCGCGACTTAAGGTGAACATCGGGATCAGAATGAAACTGAAACCGAAGGCCAGCAAGCCCATAAAGCCGAAGACGGCAACAACAAAATGCACGCCCGCCAGTGTCGCGTGATCGTTAAGAACCCCCAGATCAAAATCCAGCACCAGCAACAGTCCCAAAACTACAAGCGTACCTAGCGCGACAAGTGCCGCCCAGCAAAAGGCGACGACGGTCTTGAGTCCCTTTGCGTGGAACAGATTGGCCCCGATGAGCACGGCATAAACAGCAAGACCGACACCGACAGCGGCACCACCCCATAGTGCCACCAGAACGTCGTGGACCGCCATGCCCCACACCAGAACGGGGACCCCGCCCATAACCAACACCGTTATGATCCAGGTCGGCCATATGGCTTGTGCCGTCCGCCTTGTCGCCACGGGAAGCAGTTGCAGGCTGGCACCGATGGCCGACATCACCAACACGCCGAGGGTCACGGCGTGGATCGCCGCTAACCCGACACCCAGACCGCCAGTAAAATTAATAACGGCATCGGCATTCAAGGCGATCAGAATCCAGGAAGTTAGATGAAACAGCGCCCCGGCAACAAAAAACCGAAAGGGCACGGAGACCGGCAGCAGGCGACTTTGCGCACCCGCCAGAAAACTTGGGTCGAAGGTCATGGCATGGACTCACGGATCACCCGCATACGAAACTCTCCCGGCCGGTCGGTTTCAACCCGCCACGTCCACCCCTGCTCAAGCAATTCGGTGAACAGGTGAACCGGTTCGCGGTCATTATGAAACACGATCTCATCACCAATACCGGGATGTTCAATCAGGCGCAGCGCCGCAACAAAAGGATCGGGTGCGGGCAGGGCACTCACATCAATATGGATGAGCCCGTCTTCATGCCAGATTTTTGCATTCAGAAAATCCGTCGAAAGCAGATCGCTGATGGGGAATCGCTCGGGTGACATTAACTGCGACAACCTCGTTCTGTGACCAGCACCGTGAAGAGGCATACCATCACCCGTGATACCCCTTCCGTAATTGATTTCGGTCAAGTTTGGGCCGGATATTCCTGTTGCCGGATCGGTTTGTTTGAAATACAATATTGTTCGGTTACCAAACAATATATTCGCGAACAAAAATCCGGACCCTGCCATGGCAAAATCAATCCTACGTCTAATCGTCAACGGCCAACCGCGCGAGGACGCCGTTGCCGATAACATGCTGCTTGTTGATTACCTGCGCGAATCCATCGGCCTGAGCGGCACCAAGATGGGTTGCGATGGTGGCGAATGCGGGGCGTGCACCGTACTGGTCGATGGACGCCCGAGACTGTCCTGCATCTCACTGGCTTCATCATGTGCAGGGAAAAACATTGAGACCATTGAAGGCGCTGCCACAGATGGCCGCCTGTCGGCGCTGCAAAAGAACTTCCATGAAAAACTGGGATCTCAATGCGGGTACTGCACACCCGGCATGATCATGGCCGCCGAGGGCCTGCTGAGAACAAACAGCAACCCGACGGATGGTGAAATCCGCGAAGCGCTGGGCGGCAACATCTGTCGCTGCACGGGTTATGTAAAGATTATCGAATCGGTTCAGGCCGCAGCGGGAGAGAACTCATGAGCGGCACTCCACCTGTTCGGGACACGCCGGCCAAAACGCCGATGATTGGCGAACGCCTGCCGCTCATTGATGGTGTTGAGAAAGTCAGAGGCCGGGCCGAATATACCGCCGATTTTATTGAACCCGGCGCCCTGGTCGGGCGGATTTACCGAAGTCCCTACAGCCATGCCGACGTCCTGGCGGTTGATACTTCCGAAGCCCTGAAATTGCCGGGGGTCGTTGCCATCATCACCGGTGACGATTGCGATGTGCCTTTCGGCATCCTGCCCATCGCCCAGAACGAATATCCCATGGCCCGCGACCGGGTGCGCTATCGGGGTGAACCGGTTGCCGCCATTGCGGCGGTAGACGAGGCCACCGCAGAGAAAGCGCTGCGCCTGATCAGCATGGAGGTCAAGGAACTGCCCTCCTATCAGGACCCACGAAAGGCCCGGGCCACCGATGCGGTCGACCTGCATGAAGACCGCCCCGGCAATCTGGAACGCGACGTCCATCATGAATTCGGCGATGTGGAGGCCGGGTTCAAAAGCGCTGACCTCATTCGTGAGGCCTCGTTTGATTGCGCCGAAGTTACCCATATGCATATGGAACCTCACGCCTCATTGGCCGAATACGATGTTGACCGAGATCGCATCACCCTGAAGTCCGTGACCCAGGTCCCTTATTATGTTCACAAGCGCGTTGCCCAGTGCATGGGCATGGAAGAATCGCAGGTCCGGGTGATCAAACCGTTTATTGGTGGCGGGTTCGGGGCGCGAACGGAGACCCTTAATTTCGAGATCGTCACCTGCCTGCTGGCCCGCGCCGCACGGGGCACAGTGCGCATGAAACTCAGCCGTGAAGAAACCTTCCTCACCCATCGCGGTCGCCCGCGCACCCTTGTTGATCTTAAAATCGGCATGACAAGTGACGGCAAAATCACCGTATGTCAGTGCAAGGCCGAACAGGTTGGCGGGGCCTATGGTGGATACGGCATCATCACCATCCTCTATGCGGGGGCATTGCTGAATGCCATCTATGATATTCCCGCCGTCAAATACGATGGTTATCGTGTCTACGCCAACACCCCGCCCTGCGGCGCTATGCGCGGCCACGGGACCGTCGATGTGCGCCACGGGTTCGAGTCGCTCTTGGATCAGATGGCGGAAGAACTGGGTCTTGATCCGTTCGAACTCAGGCGGCGCAATCTATTGAAACCGCCGATGCGCACCATCAATGATCTGGTCGTCAACACCTATGGCCTGCCGGACTGTCTGGACTGGGTCGAGGCGGAATCAGGGTGGAGCGAACGCCGACAAAACCTGCCCGAAGGCAAAGGCCTCGGCATGGCCTGTTCGCATTACATCAGTGGAGCGGCCAAACCCGTGCACTGGACCGGCGAGCCGCATGCAGTGGTAAATCTAAAACTGGATTTCGACGGCGGCATTACGGTTCTGACCGGGGCCGCCGATATCGGTCAGGGATCGTCAACCGTTTTGGCGCAAGTCGTGGGCGAAGTGCTGGGACTGGATTTCGACCGCTTGACCGTAATCGCCAATGACAGCCGCATCACCCCTAAAGACAACGGATCGTATTCATCGCGTGTGACCTATATGGTCGGCAATGCAGCCCTGGAAGCGGCGGAGAACCTGAAAACCATCCTGATTGCCGCGGCGGCACGCAAGCTCGACGCCGACCCGCAGGACATTGAATGCCTTGGCGAAGTTTACCGGGTCGCCGGTGGGCAAGATTTCGGCATCCCTTACAAGGATGTCGTCATTGAGGCCTTGACCGAGTCAGGCACCATCACCGTCAAAGGCACGTTCACCGTCCCCCGCGAATATCAGGGCGGCAAATACCGTGGTGCCGGGGTCGGACCCAGCATGGCCTACTCCTACGCCGCCGCCGTGGTCGAGGTCAGTATCTGCGACATTACCGGACAGGTCACCGTCGACAAAGTTTGGGTTGCCCATGATTGCGGTTATGCGCTGAACCCGCTATCGGTTGAGGGACAGGTTCAGGGTGCGGTGTGGATGGGACTTGGTCAGGCTTTGAGCGAAGAAACTCGCTATCACAAGGGGCTGCCCATCGGTCCCAATGTTCTCGATTATCGGGTGCCAACGATTGTTGAATCGCCACATATCGAGGTCAAGATTGTCGAAAGCATGGACCCCAACGGCCCCTTCGGCGCCAAGGAAGCCAGCGAAGCCCCCCTCGCCTGCCTGATCCCGGCAGTTGCCAATGCCGTGCATAATGCCATCGGCGTCAGGTTATCGGAGACTCCGCTGACTCCCGACCGGGTGCTGAAAGCCCGGCAGAAATTGGAACGCCGCCAGGCCAAAACGGGAGCCGCCTGATGGAATACATGCCCGACTTCACCGTGCTTCGCCCGACAACCATCGATGATGCCGTTGGTGCCTATACGGACAACCCGGGGGCCCGCTATCTGGCCGGTGGCACCGATATCCTGGTCAACATCAGACGCGGCATTGTCGAGACATCCGTGATGATTGATCTGTCGAATATTGCCGAGATGCAGGGAATTACCGAACTGGACGACGGAAGACTGCGGATTGGGGCCAGCGTCACTCTGGCGGAATTGGCTTCAAATGACTACGTCAGAATTTGCTACACAGCGATTGCCGAGGCCGCCCACGAAGTCGCCGCTTCGTCTCATCGTGAAGTGGCGACACTTGGTGGCAATCTCTGTCTGGATACACGCTGTGTTTTTTATAATCAGAGCGAATGGTGGCGAAACGCCAATGACTACTGTCTGAAATATAACGGCGACACCTGTCATGTCGCGCCGTCCGGGAAAACCTGCTTCGCCGCCTTCAGTGGCGATGTAGCGCCCGCCGTAATGGTCCACGAAGGACAGGTGGAAATTGCCGGTCCGGATGGCCGGAGAACGCTAGACCTGAACGACATGTATGAAGACGACGGCATGGCCCATCTGCGCCTCGAAAAGGGCGAAATTCTATGCGCTGTAATTCTGGCTGCCATCGACACCGGGCCGTCAGGATACGCCAAGGTGCGGGTTCGTGGTTCCATTGACTTTCCCCTAGTCGGGGTCGCGGCCAACCTGTCGGGGGGTGATGGAACACTAGCGTTTCTGAAAATTGCCCTAACCGGCACCAACGCCCGTCCGCTATTGCTGGAAGGCACAGAGGAAATGATCGATGTCGAGTTCAATGACACTTTGCTTGAGCAGCTAACCGAACTGATCTCCAAACAGATCCAGCCGATGACCAGTACGTTTACGCCGCCCGGGTACCGGCGCAAGGTGGCCGCCAACCTGACCCGCGCCCTGGTGCGTAAACTGTATGACTAGAGAATTTCCGCAAAGCCACGTTCGCGAATGAACCTATTCGCTCCGGTTTTGCTTGTGTTAGGTAACGCCCTAACGCCCGACCCGTTTCAATAGTTCCATCAGGGTTTCAAGTTCTTCGGTGTTGAGATCACCGGCAATGCGGCTTTCGTGATCTTTTATTTTTGGCCTGATGGAGTCCAGAAGTTTGCTTCCCTGATCGGTCAAAGTCAGAGCGTGGGCGCGTTTATCGGTCTGCGATTTCCGCCGTTCGACCAGACCTTTATTTTCCAGCCCGTCAATGACGCCAACCATGGTCGAACGTTCAATCCCCAGCGCCTTGGCCAGGGTGGATTGATTGAGGCCGGCGTTTTCTTCAATCAGGATCAGTACCCCGAACTGTCCCGGCGTCACCTTATCGTCCACCATGGTCAGCATAAATTCAGCAAACACCGCCGATTGGGCGCGGCGCAACTGATAGCCCAAAAGCGTGTCGAGCATCCCGGCTTTAACCGGATGGGGATTGCCCGGTTTCATAACAGTTGCCCAATCTGGTCGGCAGCATACTGGCGCAATTTGAAGCGCTGGATTTTACCGGTCGCCGTCTTCGGCATTTCATCGAGATAAACAAACCGGCGCGGGCATTTGTAGACGGACATATTATCGGTCAGGCATTCCGTTATTTCGGCCTGCAAAATCTCACGATCAACATCCGGATGTTCGGCAACCAGACACAGCGCCAGACGGACCAGACCCTGTTCATTTTTAATGCCGACCGTCGCCGCTTCCGCAACCTTCGAGTTGAGTAAGACGTATTCATCGATTTCCGCCGGGCTCACCCACTGGCCGGAAATTTTCAGCATATCGTCATCACGACCCTGATAATAATAATGCCCATCGGCATCGCGAATGAAGACGTCACCGGTGCAATACCACCCGTCCCGAAACACGGCTTCGGTCATCTCTTTTTGATTCCAATACCCGGCCGCCAGACTGTCGGATCGCACCCATAACACACCCGGCAAACCGGGCTCGTCGATGTCCTGACCATCATGGGAGACAAGCCGGACATCGGTTTCAGGCAACGGCGTCCCGGTGACACCGCGGTAAACGCGGTCCGGTCGATTGGCAATAAACATCACCAATGTTTCCGTCGCCCCGATACCGCTCAGAATCGGTTGGCCGGTCACCGCGCGCCATTCGTCGAAGACCCGCTCGGGCAGGTGCTCTCCCGCCGAAATGAAATGGCGTACGGACTTGAACCCGTCGGTCTGCGCCAAACCTTCGGCGAGCAAGCCGCGATACATGGTGGGGACGCTGAACACCAGATTGGGATGAAACTGCTCGATGGTTTCAGCAATAGCGTCTGGTGACGGCCAGCCCGTATGCAGCACTGCTGTTGCACCCAGCCTCAAAGTTGCCAGAAAACTATGACCAAGCGAGAAAGCGAAAAATAGTTTGGACGAACAGAACACCCGGTCGCCGGGCCCGACGCCATAGACCGGCCCCAGATAGCGGGCCAGGCCGTCCATGGATTTCACCAGGTGAACAGCGCCCTTCGACGTCCCTGTGGTCCCCGACGTATACATCCACAACGCCATGTCGTCCGGTGCCAGAAGAACGGGGTCCAGTTGGCCGGTCTCTGCGACTGCCAGCGTGTCCAGGCAAACAAATTCCGATGTTGACGCCGCTGTTTCGACAATCGTGGGCGACGTTGAGGCCTTGGCACAGGCTGCCTGGCAAAGCTCGAGGTACTCGGCTTCGGCGACCACAACCTTGCAGGCGCTGTCGGAAACGATAAAACCCAGTTCGTTAACCGAAACTCGGAGGTTGAGCGCGACCGGTACGGCGCCGATTTTCATGGCACCCAGATAGGCATAAAACATCTCCGACCGGTCATCGATCAACAGCAGAACGCGGTCCTGGGAGCCGACACCGAGTTTACGAAGCGCCTGCCCATACTGACTGGCCTTTAGGTCCAGCGTCCCATAGGTGATGGTTTCGGCTTGGGTCAGGATCGCGGGCTGCTCTGCCAGCCCAAGCTCGCGAGACACCTGAAGCAACGAATCCGTTGCATTCATCCCGCCTGAAATGCCCCGTTCGTCGTTCGGCACCCGGCTCCCCTTAGTGGTATGAGTTTAACATCAGATTCCGTATGTTCGGCACCCGAACTGATTTTGTTGCGAGGGCACCGGCCTGTCAAGAAATAGGCACAACCTGGCTATGGTTTTCTCTGAATTACTAGCTCTGAGAGTTATTTTGATTTACGCGCAACATGGAGAGGTTTGATCTCCTGTTTCGCCGTGAATCTGGGGCGGTCAGCGGGAATTTCTCTTAACGGCTCGACCGGGCGCATGGTTTTCAGACAGCGCCGGGTCAGCTCCTGATATTCGCCCGTCGCACTTTCTTTCCAGGCCACATCCTTATCACTGAGCTCTCTTAAAATCCGGGCTGGCGAGCCGACGGCGAGATGGCGGTCGGGCAGCTCGAACCCGGCGGGAACAAAGGACAAGGCACCGACGATGGCAGAGTCGCCAATCACCGCTTCATCCATGACGACAGCGTTCATGCCAACCAGCGCATTACGTTTGATGCGACATCCGTGAATGACCGCGCCGTGACCAATGTGGCCGTCTTCTTCGATCACTGTATCGCCACCGGGAAATCCGTGAAGGACACATGTATCCTGGATGTTGACACCGCGTTCGATGATCAACCGACCGAAATCACCGCGGATCGAGGCCGCTGGTCCGATATAGCAGTTGGGACCAATAACAACATCGCCAATGATCACTGCATCTTCGTGAACATAGGCAGCCGGGTCGATTACCGGGATCATGCCGTCTATTTCGTAAACTTTTGCCAAGGTCTCTCTCCACAGTTGGAACCGCACGTATGTCGTCCACAGTCACGAGTTTAAAGAAATTTCCAAAAAGCGCGAGACCACGAGAAGAATATAAATTGCTGTTGCGTCATGGCCGCCCGCCGCTCAAAATAGCCCCCTGAGAGAGATCAGCTAAAGACGGGGTTAAGAGACCATGCAAGTAATTTTCGTGATGGTAAAATGCGAGCTGGGCAAGGTTTACGACGTGGCCGCCGACGTGGTCGACACCATCAACCCGCCGCCCACGACCTATTCCATTTCCGGGCGCTATGACCTGATGCTGATTTTCCATCTGGAGTCGGAAATCGATGTCGGACATTTTGTCACCAGCGAGGTGCAAACCATCCCCGGCATCACCGACACCTATACCATCGTCGGCTTCAAGGCGTTTTAGTATCAGGCGCGCAGCCGCTCAAACCCTCGGATACCCTCACGCAGGTGGCGGGCCAGCTGATGGGCGGCAGGGTTCATATCCGATCGGCCAAGATACAGATTAATTGCAAAGCTCGGCAAATCAGGCAGGCCGGTGTCTTGCCCCAGCACCTCCAGGTCAGGCGGGATAACCGAGGCCAGCGACACCGTCACCGCCAGATCGGCCCGGACCGTCGTCATCGTGGCGTCGATGGTGCCGTTCTCGAAGACCGGCTTCCAGGCGATGCCATTTTTGCCCAATGCGTCAACAGTCGGCGAGCGAAAGGCACAGGTCTCACTGACAATAGACAGGGGAAGAGGGCGACGGCGATGGGCCGTCCCGTATCTGCTGCCGACCCACAACAAGCGTTCGATACTTAGACATTCCCCACTGCACTGCCCCTCGTCGGTTTGGCCCAGCGGCTCCTCAACAAGAGCGATGTCAATATCGCCCTTGTTCAACCCGGCCAGCAGGTTGGGAGATGTGTCGCTGACCAGCGAAACCTCAATGGTTGGGTGATCGGCAGCGAAACCGTCCAGGGCCAGCGGCAGGTAGGTGGTGACCAGATCATCGGGAAGCCCAAACCGCACTTCACCTTGGACCGTCGGTGCTACCATCTCGTTCCAGATTTCATCGTTGGCATCCAGCAAGCGTTTGGACAGGCCAAGAAGGTGTCTGCCTTGTGTGTTGAGCTTCAGACTGCGGCGACTACGATCAAACAGCTGGCATTGCAGTGTTTGCTCCAACCGCTTGATCTGCTGGCTGATGGCGCCTTGGGTCAGCGCCAATCGGTCCGCCGCGAGGGTCATACTACCGGTTGAGGCGACCATGACGAATGTGCGGACGAGATTGATGTCTAGATTTCTAATCATACGTTACATTAGCAACGCTAATGAAATTCATAAAGATTATTCGTTTTTTTAATCTAGGTGGTTTGTTTATCGTCTGCTCCTGATTGAGGGGACCTGACGTGTCAGAAGCATTGTTTTCATTCATTCTGTTTGCCGCCGTGGCAACCTTGACGCCGGGTGGTGCGACAACACTGGCAACGGCGTCGGGCGTTCAGTTCGGGTTCCGCCGCAGTATTCCGCTAATGTTCGGAATCGCATCAGGGCTGGCACTGCTGACAATTGCGGCGGCTTCAGGTCTGTCGGCACTGCTGCAAACTCTGCCAGGTCTCGCATTAACAATGAAATTGATGGGCACGGGATATCTACTGTGGCTGGCCCGTAAAATCAGCATGGCCGGGGCACCTCAAACCACCACCTACAGTCGTGATCGTCCCGTGAATTTTTTTGGCGGCATATTAATGCTGGCGTTGAACCCAAAGGGTTGGACCATGGCATTGGGAGCAGCAGCATCCTTCACCGCCATATCACCGGATCCGGTAGTATTGGCTCTGATTATGGGAGCAATTTTTGCGACGGCTTCTGTCGTCTCACTTTGTTTGTGGTGCGCCACCGGAACCCTTCTGGCCAAAGCCCTTCACACTGAACGTCAGTGGCGAATGGTAAACATCGCTCTCGGGCTGCTTCTCGCAGCGTCGATTTTACAAATGTGGACACAGTAATTGGTACCTGATCAACTCTGACAAGGATGAGACAATGGATGTTCTTCGTATCGCGGCTTTTTCCGATGGTGACCAGGGCGGCAATCCTGCCGGCGTCGCCATTGCTGACACGCTACCTGATCCGGTCCGGATGCAGGCCATCGCTGCCGAGGTCGGGTTTTCAGAAACGGCTTTTGCAGCACCCATGGAGAACGGCTGGCGGGTGCGTTATTTTTCACCCGAGTCAGAAGTTCCTTTTTGCGGCCATGCGACAATTGCCTTAGGCGCGGCACTGGCCATGGAACACGGCGACGGCGTGTTTGACCTGACCCTGAACGACGTCAACATTACGGTTGAGGGCCAGCGCGATGGCGACAGAATAGCCGCTGCCCTGCAGTCCCCGCCAACCCGCAGTGAGGCCGCCGACCCACAGATCGTCTCCGCGGCACTTTCGTTGTTCTCCTACACCCCCGATGATCTCGACACCCGCATCCCGCCGGCAATTGCCGATGCGGGGGCAACGCACCTGATATTGGCCCTGAAGCAGCGCGCTCACCTTTCTGCGATGACGTATGATCTCAATTCCGGACGTTCCTTCATGCGGGACTCCGGTCTTGTCACCATCAGCTTGATCCACGCCGAAACGCCACAGCTGTTCAATAGCCGTAACCCGTTTGCCTCGGGTGGTGTTTACGAAGACCCGGCGACTGGTGCGGCGGCGGCGGCCTTGGCCGGATATTTGCGTGACCTCGACTGGCCGCATGGCGGGGTCATCGACATCGTGCAGGGGGAAGACATGGGTGCCCGGTCTCGCCTTAAAGCCGAATTTTCGCCTACCCCCGGCAGCTCAATTCGTGTCTCCGGCACAGCGCGGCTGATGTAACTCTACGGAATTTGCCAGAACAAGGCTGGTAATCAGTCCTTTCCATTGATGAAGGAAACTCGGTACTGTCGATCTTGATCGACTTATACCTAGGTTTCGACCGTCTCTGGTGCTTGAGGGCAACATGGTAAATTCCGAAGACCAAATCCAAATCCACCCGACAACCCCCTTTATCGGCGCAGAGGTCAGGAATCTCAAAATTTCCGATGCCATGGATCAAACCCGGTTCGGTCATATTCAAGAAGCGCTGATGAAACATCAGGTGTTGTTTTTTCATGACCAGGAAATGACGCTGGACCAGCAAAAGGAGTTTGCCCGGCAGTTCGGCGACCTGCATATTCACCCCGGCATTCCGGGACCCGAGGGTCATCCGGAAGTGATCGCCATCCACACGGATGAAAATTCAACCCGGATCGCCGGAGAGGACTGGCATTCCGATGTGTCCTGTGATGATGAACCGCCGATGGGCAGCGTCCTGCATATGCATACCGTCCCGGACACCGGCGGGGATACGCTGTTTGCCAGCATGACGGCGGCTTATGACGCATTGTCTGAACCCATGCGAACGATGCTGGACAATCTGACGGCGCGCCATAGCGGGGAAATGGCCTATCGCGGGCGCTACGAGTACAGGGGTGTCGATGATAAAGGGTTATCCTACCCCGATAACGACCATCCGGTCGTTCGCACCCACCCCGTTACCAAACGCAAAGGCCTGTTCGTCAACCGTATTTTTACGGCGCACATTAACGGGGTCACAAAGGCCGAAAGCGAAACCTTGTTGCAGTTCCTGTTCAGGCATATTGAACAACCGGAATTTCAGGTCCGCTTTCGCTGGCGGCCCGGTAGTGTCGCGTTCTGGGACAACCGGGCCGTCCAGCATTACGCCATTTGGGACTATTTCCCAAAAACCCGATCCGGATACCGGGTGACTGTCGCCGGGGATCGTCCTTATTAAAGGCCCGCTGAACCCAAGTTAATCAGACCGGAACGCTGGTCACGGGCCTGATAGCTATTGCAGTTTTTCAAGGGCACGTTAATAAAACCACTGGCCTTTTAATCCTCAGGAAACATCATGTCGCGCCTTGCCCTCTTATCCCCGGACACCATGACAACTCGCCAGAAACAGGTACACGATGACATCGTATCGGGTCCGCGTGGCGCCGTGCGGGGCCCGCTGGCCGTCTGGTTACACCGACCGGACCTTGCCGACCGTGCCCAGGCGCTTGGTCAGTATTGCCGCTATGAGACCACGTTGCCGTCCCGTTTGTCGGAGTTGGCAATCCTGACAACCGCACGGGTATGGCGTGCTGAATTCGAATGGGCCGCGCATAAACCCCTTGGTCTGAAAGCCGGTTTATCATCGGATGTTATCGAGGCGATCCGCACGGACTCTGCCGTCGTGTTCGAACACGACGATGAGGCGGTGGTCTATGAGGTATCTAAAACCCTCCACGTCGAGCGCCAAATTGATGACGCACTATACGCCCGCGCAACCTCGGTTCTGGGAGAGAAACAGCTGGTCGACCTGATCGGTATTCTTGGGTATTACACGCTGATTTCAATGACCATCAACGCATTTGGTGTGCCCGCCCCGGAGGGTTTCGAACCCGAACTCACTTAACGCCTTCCGCCTCCCTGATCAGGTTTCTGGCGATCACCAGTTGCTGAATTTGCGAGGTGCCTTCATACAGGCGCAGCAAGCGGACGTCGCGATAAAAACGTTCGACGGCGTAATCGGAGATATAGCCGGCACCGCCATGAATCTGCACAGCCCGGTCGGCGATGCGGCCAACGGCTTCCGTACAGAACAGCTTGCAGCACGACGCATCAGTCGAGACCTTGTCGCCGGCGTCATACCCCGCCGCCGTCGCTTCAACCATGGATTTCCCGGCCAGATATTCGGTCTGGCTATCGGCAATCATCGCCTGCACCAGCTGAAAATCGCCAATTTTCTGACCAAATTGTTTGCGTTCGATGGAATAGTTTACCGATTCATCGATCAGGCGTTTGGCCATTCCCATAGAGATCGACGACATATGAAGCCGTCCACGATCTAGAACTTTCATGGCTGTCTTGAACCCCTGCCCTTCGACACCGCCGATAATCTGGTCCTTGTGAACAACAACATCATTAAAGATCACGTCACAGACATGGGCCCCCTTTTGCCCCATTTTCTTTTCAGGGTTCCCGAGTTCCAGTCCGGGTATTCCGGCCTCAACCAGAAAGGCCGTCACCCCACGGCCTTTTTCCTCGACCGTCCCGGTGCGCGCCATGACGGTGAACACACCGGCCCGCGCCGCGTTGGTGATAAAGCGTTTGGTGCCGTTCAGAATATAGGTGTCGCCGTCCCGTTTGGCGCTGGTTTTGACCGACGCCGCATCCGAGCCGACGTCAGGTTCCGTCAGGGCAAAGGAGCCGACCATTTCGCCGCTCGCTAACTTTGGTAGATATTTCTGTTTCTGATCTTCCGTGCCGTCAATTAAGATACCCTGCGATCCGATGCCGACGTTGGTTCCGAAGGCGGAGCGAAAGGCCGGGGCCGTGTATCCCAGTTCCTGCCCGACTAGCACCTCTTCCGACATGCTGAGACCAAGGCCACCGTATTGGGTTGGGATCGACAGCCCGAAAAAGCCCAGCTCCTTCATTTCGTCGATAACCTCGTCAGGAATTCTATCGTTGGCATCAACCTGCTGCTCGAGCGGGATCAAGCGCTCGTGGACAAAACGGCGGACGGTTTCAAGCAGCTGGTTCAGGGTTTCGGGATCGAGGGTCATGGCGCGGTCCTGTATTCGGGTTAAAAGTTGGATTTTAGGTGACCGATGCCAACTTGTCACAGATCTGGGTAACGTCAAATCCGCTATCTTCCATATGTTGGTATTTCGGGAATTGCTGGCGGACGAGTTCGAGACGGGTTTCAAATGACGGGGGGCGGGCAACATCAAGTAACGGCGCGACCAGCGGATCAAACGCCGGGTTTTGAAATTCCAGCGACAGGCTGAGGCGCGGCTCGAGAGCATTCTTGGAGGCATTTTCGGTAACCGTGTTGCTCCAGTGATAGAGATCCTGTGGCCAGCCCAGCACCGAACCGGCCTTTGCCGGAAGGGCAACACCATGCTCAGCCCTGATATCAGAAGGGTCATCCAATGGCAGATCATAATGGCGCTCGTTCGAACGTGGCAGCACGGACATGCACCCATTGTCAGGCGTCGCGTCGGTCAGCGGAATCCATAGAGACAGGCTCATCAGAACATCACCACCATCGCCACTGGGGAACCGGGTCTGCGCCTGACAGTCCTGATGTGCGGGCCAGCCGCTGGCGCCTTGCTGTAGCGGGACATTCCAGGCCCAGAAGTTAGGCAACAAGGCAAACCGAGGTCCCAGGAAATGCCCGATCAGGTGTCGCAGCTTCGCGAAAAGGATAAACGGCTGGTCATAGAGATAAATGAACACGGGCGGCAATCCGGCCTGCCCAAGGGCGACAATTCCCTGTCGCAACGCACCCAGCTCATCCGCATCGAAAACCGGTTGCAGATGCAGATAGCCGTCTTCGTGAAAGCGTTTTGATATGGCGGCCAATGGCACTGTGGAAAAGTCCACGGGCGAGCACTCAACATGCCGATCAGAAATCGATAAGTGTGGCGCAATGGCACGCCAGTAGTTTGGATCAGACAGCTTTGACATTTACGTTGCGGGTTCACGCGGGTTGATTACATTAAGAAGACTGAGAATATATCGGGCCGGCGCCGTAGAAAACATGACAAATTATCCCATCCTCTATAGTTTTCGCCGCTGTCCCTATGCCATGCGGGCCCGCGCCGCGCTGTATGTGAGCGAGCAGCTCTGTACCCATCGTGAGGTGGTACTGCGGGATAAACCCGAAGCCATGGTCGCAATCTCGCAAAAATCCACCGTTCCAGTGCTTGAGATCGAACCCGGCGAGGTTCTCGAAGAAAGTCTGGAGATCATGCTGTGGGCGCTGGCGCGAAACGACCCGTCCGGCTGGCTAACGCCCTCATCTGGCACTAAAGAGGATATGTTGGCGCTTATTCAGCAATGCGAAACCGACTTCAAACCCCATCTGGATCGCTACAAATATGCCAACAGGTATGAAGGCGCCGACCCGATGGCCCATCGCTCAGAGGCCGAAAACTTTCTGAACGTGCTGGAGGGACGGTTGTCCACAACCCCATACCTGTTTGGCAGCCAACAATCGCTGGCCGATGTCGCCATCGCACCCTTCATTCGCCAGTTCGCCAATACGGATCGCCAGTGGTTCGATACCACGCCCTACCCGGCGGTGCAGAAATGGTTGACGGCTTTTCTCGACTCCGCCTTGTTTTCGACGATTATGAAAAAGTATACCCCGTGGGAACCCGGCGACCCGTCGATTCACACAGCGACGGCGGCTTCCTGATCACTCACTGTCCGCCCCACGGCTTCCGACATCAGCCAGTTTCTGAATTTAGCTACATGAGGCCGAAGCGGCGGGTTTGATGGCCGCAACAGGTAAAACGAATAATCGGACTTGAGGGCGACATCAATCGGCTTGACCAGTTCGCCGCATTCGATCAGGTCCTCGGCAAAGCGCCCGCCACACAAGGCGACACCCTCGCCACGAACGGCAGCGTGAATGAGCAACATATAATGATCAAAATAGAGGGCCTTGCCGTCTGGGGCCCCGTCGACACCGAAGTGTTGGAACCAGGTCCCCCATCTCACCCAGTTGCGATCGCTCTGGCTTAACTTCAATAACGTGGCATGTTTCAGGTCGGAAAGTTTGTTCAGACCTCCGCACTCCTTGGTGTATGCAGGCGAACAGACCGGAAATATATCGTTGCCGAACATGCGATCGGCAATAACGTTGTCCCAGGTTCCAACCCCGTAACGCACGGCCAAATCCACTCCCGCCGACCCCAGGTCCCGCATTTTTGCAGACGCAACAAGACGGACATCGACGTCAGGGAATTCAGCCCGAAACTTGGCGATCCGGGCCATCAGCCAGTATGAGGCGAACGTCACGCTCGATGAAATCGTCACATCGGCACCGTTAGATTCGCTACGGATATCGTCGGCCGCGTGGGCAATGTGCTCCAGGCCAATGGTAATCGTTTTTTGAAAACCCTTGCCCTCGGACGTTAACTCGATTGCCCGGTGCAATCGTTTGAACAAGATTATGCCAATGTGATCTTCCAGCAACCGGATTTGACGGCTCACCGCTGCCTGCGTGACGCTCAGTTCCTCGGCTGCATCCGTGAAGCTGAGATGCCGCGCCGCAGCTTCAAATACCACCAGACTGTTAAGAGGTGGCAGCCGGTCTCGCAACCTTCGCATAACTTTTTATTATCCTAAAATGACAATTTTGTCGGTTTACAGCGGCCTTAATAATAACTCAAATAATATTTACATCAATAGAGGGGCACTTTTATGATTCAAACAAACACTGCTTTGGTCGAGTTCAGCTCCAATTCGGCCCTGGCAACTTAGGGGGGTTATTATGAAAATTTGTGTTTTCGGTGCGGGCGCCATCGGTGGGTATCTCGCTCATGGGCTCGCCAAGGTTAAAGATGTTGATTTGTCCTTGATCGCCCGCGGCGCACATTTGGCGGCAATGCGCGAAAACGGACTTACCCTCGAAACTACGGATACCCGGGAAACCGTTTCCGTTATTGCGACAGACGACCCCTATCAACTCGGCCCTCAGGATGTCGTCATCATGTGTCTGAAGGCGCACCAAGCCTGGGAGTCTGCTGAGTGGATAACACCGCTGCTGGGGCCGGACACCTCGGTGATCACGTGCCAGAACGGCGTTCCCTGGTGGTATTTCCATGGGTTGCCCGGCTCGCTCGAAGACAAACGCCTCCCCTCCGTTGATCCATCAGACCGGCAATGGAATATCATCGGACCGGAGCGGGCGATTGGTTGCGTTGTCTATCCGGCAACGGAACTGACCGGACCCGGCGTGATCAGACATGTCTATGGCAATAAATTTGCGCTCGGAGAACCCGACGGAACCCGGTCTCAGCGATGTGAACGAATTTCACAGATTTTGGAGATGGGCGGCTTCAAGGCCCCGATGCTTGATGATATCCGCAGCGAAATCTGGCTCAAGCTATGGGGGAATCTATGTTTCAATCCGATCTCGGCCTTGACCCGTGCCACCCTGGATATTGTCGCAACTGACCCCGATACCCGTGCAACGGCTGATTTGATGATGCAGGAAGCGGAACACATCGCCATCAAACTCGGCGCAACGTTCCGGGTTGATCGTGAACGGCGGATCAACGGCGCTGCGAAAGTCGGCGCACACCGGACCTCGATGCTCCAGGATCTTGAGCAGGGCCGTGCCATGGAAATCGACGCCTTGGTAACCGCGGTCCAGGAAATGGGCCGCATTGTTGATATTTCCACACCCTGCATCGATATAGTGTTGGGCCTTGTTCGCCAATTAGCGCGAACGCAAGACCTCTATCCGAACACACTTCATTCACCCCTTAACCACCCGCAGGTATTAACTGCAACCGGTTAGGAAGCTGCTCCGAGGACAGCCCGCCGCACGGCAATTCTGAGCGTATCAGGTTTCTGGACAAGCATGCATTATTGGTGATTATGAACGTCCTTGTTCCTAAGCTCCGGAGATCACCTGCATGCCCCGCCAGACCGACATCATCGTCCTGTCCTCGCCCAACCCGGGGTCGACACGCCATCTTCGCGTTCACCGCTATGGCGTGTCGGGTCAGGGCCCGAAAGCTTATTTGCACAGTTCCTTGCATGCCGATGAATGGCCCGGTCTGCTGGTTCTTCATCATCTGACCCGGATGCTGGATGAGGCCGATGGTGAAGGCCGGATAACCGGAGAAATCGTACTGCTGCCCTACGCCAACCCCCTCGGGTTCGGGCAAAGGGTCAACGGTGGTTTGGTTGGGCGTTACCATCTTGATGGTGGCGGTAATTTTAACCGGGGCTGGCCCGATCTGACTCAAACGGCGGGCGACGCCGTCGACGGCAAACTCGGCGAGGATACCAACGCCAATATCCGTCTTATTCGTGACGCCTTAAAATCAGCCGTTGATGATCTATCCGACGAAACTGAGCTGGAAGAGTTGCGGCGCACCCTGATGGGGTTGTCCGTAGACGCCGATATCGTCCTTGACCTCCACTGTGACCAGTTGGCGACTTTCCATGTCTATGCCAACTATGCCCAGCAGGAGGACGCGACGATCCTGACCCGCGATCTGGGCTCACCGGTTTTGCTGCTCGAAGATGAGGCAGGCGGCGGCTCTTTTGATGAAGCCAACCACGCGCCCTGGATCAAATTGCAGCAACGTTTTGGTCTGGATAAAACGGTCTCCCAGCAGTGTTTCGCGGTTACCGTTGAGCTGCGCGGCGAAACCGACATCACCGACAGGCTGGCGGAACAGGACGCCAAAGCCTTGCTGCGTTTCCTCATGCGCAAGGGCGTGGTCAGTGGCGATCCCGGCCCGCTGCCCGACATGATCAATGATCCAACCTCGCTCGACGGCGTTGATGTCCCGAAAGCACCGGCATCGGGAGTCCTGGCCTGGCATGTCAGACCCGGTGACACTGTCGTCAAGGGACAGGTTATTGCTGATCTGGTGGATATCGAAGCCGACGATCCGACATCCGCCCGCACGCCAATTCATGCCGGGACCAGCGGGTTCCTGTTTGCCAGACGGGCCGCCGTGCTGGTCAGACCGGGGGATCAGTTGTGCAAAATCGCCGGTGCCGAGGCATTGGACTATCGGAAATCAGGGGCCCTGCTGTCGCCTTAACGGACGACCTGATCGGCTGCCGCCTCGTCATCTTCCTTCTTGAACAGCATGGTCCAGAAAGACACGCGATCCCGGTGCAGCTGCGGAGACAGCTTGATCTCCGCCCATTGAACGACGCGGGTAATAATGAAGTTGATCGCCAGATAAATCCCGCCGGCAATAATAAATATCTCCACCGGACTCCAGGTCTCGGCAATAATCTTTTTTGCGACGCCGGTAATTTCCAGGATGGTTATGATACTGGCCAGTGATGTGGATTTGATCATCAGGATGATCTCATTGCCGTAACCGGGCAGGGCTTGGCGTATGGCAACTGGGAAGGTAATACGGCGAAACAGCAAAGACCCGGACATACCGCAGGCCCGTGCCGCTTCAAGCTGCCCCCAGGGAACCGACTGGATGCCGCCTCGAATAATCTCGCTTGTATAGGCGCCGGTGTTCAAGGTCAGCGCCAGAATTGCGCAGAACCAAGACTCTTTAAAGAAAACCCATAATCCGTATTCTTCCAGAAACGGTCGGAACTGACCGGAGCCATAATAGATCAGGAAAATCTGAACCAGTAACGGCGTCGACCGAAAGATGTACATGTAACCATAAGCGAGGCTGGATAGCGCCTTGTTGTTGGATAGCCGGGCCAGCGCGACGACCATGGCAATCACAAACCCGATCAACAATGACGATCCTGCCAGGATAAGCGTTTCTGGGATGGCACCGACCAGTTTCGGCCAGCTTTCCTGCATCAGTTCAAAATCCATATCAGGTCACCCTGACGCCACGATTGGACCAGGATTCAGCCCGTAGAAACCCGCGATTTGAAATTGATGCCAATCCCAGATAGAGAAAAAAGGCCGTCAGGAAAAACGTGAACGGCTCTTTTGTCGAACCCATGGCGATATAACTGTGGCGCATGATGTCCGCCAATCCAATCACCGAAATAAGGGATGTTTCCTTCAAGGTCAGTTGCCAGACATTGCCTAACCCCGGCAGAGCATAACGTGCCACCTGTGGCACCAGAATGCGCCAGAACCGCAGCCATTTTGACATACCTACAGCGCGGGCTGCTTCAATTTGTCCGACAGGTACTGCCTGGACAGCTCCGCGGATTACCTCTGTTGAATAGGCCCCGGAGCTGATGCCGATGCACAGCATTCCGGTCACAAAAATCGGAAGATCGATATATTCACCATAGCCGAAGACGCCTTTGGCGATGCTTCGCAACACAGCCCCGCCACCAAAGAACACCAGATAAATCACCAGCAATTCCGGTATACCGCGAATGATGGTGGTATAGGCGTCGGCGATCAAACGAAGAATATAATAATGCGACAGCTTCATGGTCGCAAAAACCGAGCCGAATACGATACCTAGCAGATAGGAGCATGTGGCAACGGCAATGGTCATCAGGGCGCCCATGAGCATTTCATCGCCCCAACCGGCGTCTCCGTATACAAGAAGACTTAAATCCACGCCGTGCCCCTGTTTTTAGCAAACAGCCACCGGCGGAGACGTCCGCCGGTGGCTCTTCAGCATTTTTAGTTCTTAGCGGGTGGCGTTATCGAAACCGAACCACTGCACGGCCAGTTTGGATACCGTACCGTCTGCAACCGAAGCCGCGATGGCTTTCGAGAACATATCGGCCAGCGCCTGGTCTTCCTTGCGGATCCCGACACCAACCCCATGACCGAACGGTCCACCGGTCAATTCAGGACCGACAGCTTTCAGGTCTTTACCCTTGTCGGACTTGAGCAGCGGATCCCAATAGGCCATCGATGCCAGGGCGGCATCAACCCGGCCAGCCTGCAAATCGAGATCAAGGTTTTCCTGGGTATCGTAGCTTTTGATTTCAGCATCTTTACCAAGGTACTCACGCAGGAAATTTTCATGGGTGGTGGCGGTCTGCACACCGATGACTTTACCCTTAAACTGTTTGACGATTTCAGCAATTGCCGCTTTTTCATCAGCACTGACTTCATTCAGATCAACAGCTTTCATGGAAACCATCATATTGGCCGCCGGGCTGGACTTGGTGACAACCATATAACCCGGTGTCGACACGTAGGACCGCGAGAAGGTGATTTTCTTTTTGCGTTTGTCGGTGATCGACATGCCGGCCATGATGGCATCGTATTTACCGGCGGTCAGTGACGGAATTATGCCGTCCCAGGCCTGCTCGACGACTTTGCATTCGACGCTCATGCGTTTGCAGAGGTCAACAATCAGATCAAGCTCAAAGCCAACCAGTTTCCCGGATGAGTCCTTAAAGTTCCACGGCTTGTACGCCCCTTCCGTCGCAATCGTGATCTTCTTGTAATCTTTCGCCATCGCCGGTCCGGCCAGCATGACCGCAGCAAGTGCTGCCAGAATAGTTAATTTTTTCATTTTCGTCCTCCTTGGGTTGGTACGTCTTTTTTGGTTTTACTCAGGTCTCAAAGGCTGCTCGCCAAAAACTGCTTGCAGCGCTCTGATTTCGGGTTGCCGAACAGTTCGGCGGGCGGGGCCTGTTCTTCAACACGGCCCTCATGTAAAAATATGGCTTCGTTGGAGACTTCGCGGGCGAAACCCATTTCATGGGTGACGACAATCATCGTGCGCCCTTCTTCGGCAAGGACGCGCATGACTTTCAGCACTTCGCCGACCAGTTCCGGGTCGAGCGCCGATGTCGGCTCATCAAATAGCAAAACCTGGGGCTGCATGCACAGCGCGCGGGCAATGGCGACACGCTGCTGCTGGCCGCCGGATAGCTCGGACGGGTAACTCATCTGTTTTTCGGCGATACCGACTTTCTCGAGCATCGCCGTGGCTTCGTCGTGGACCTCGTTTTTCGGTCGTTTCAGGACATGAAGCGGGCCTTCCATGACGTTTTCCAGAACCGTCATGTGTGACCATAGATTAAAACTCTGAAAGACCATACCCAATCGGGTGCGCAGCAGATCGATCTGTTTGGAGTCAGCACCGATCATTTTGCCGTTGCGGTCGGTCTTAATCCTGATTTCCTCGCCACCGACGACGATACGTCCCCTGTCGGGGGTTTCGAGAAAATTAATACAGCGCAGGAAGGTGCTTTTACCGGAGCCGGAACTGCCGATGATCGAAATCACATCCCCGTCATGGGCAGTCACGGAGATGCCTTTCAGGACCTCCAGGGCCCCAAAAGACTTGTGAATATCGTCGGCTACAAGCGCTGGCGTTTTGTCCGCCATTTGCGCAATTCCTCCCCAGTATTTTTAGCAGTGGTCACGATATCGGCGTTATTCACCCTTGTCACTGTTTTTGCTCAGTATATTTGCCCGCCCAACATTGAAACAGCTGTTCACATCCGGTTAATCGCATGGCCATATTCAATCTATAGTATACGCCGGTGGAGTTTGGATTAGGCGGGTTCTCAACAAGGAAATTGCTAAAAAATGAAACCTTTTGCTGATTGGTCTGTCCGCAACAAGTTATTGATTCCGGTCACCGCCACAATTGTTGTTGGTGGCCTGATCATGATCCTGACCTTCGTCCAGATAACAAAATCCATACGCGACGAGTCGCTGCAACACATCCTGAATACCGCCGAACTGAGAACGGCCGTCCTCGACCTGACCGGAGAGTACCGGGAATATGTTGTTGAGAGCAAACCTTCCGTCGCAAAAGAAATAGAGGACGGCAAGGAAGAGGTAGGAGCAGCTCTGAAATGGATTACTTCCCACGAAAGCCATACCGAGATGTCGTCGACAGGCAATCTCCGCATCATGGAGGATCTTGTCCAGTCTTTATTGAGACACGGCGACGGCACGGTCAGCACTCAAAAGCAAATCGTCGAAAGTTTGGAGGTGCTGGACGAACGCGAAATCAAGATCATCCGGACAGTCGCTGCCGCCCGCGATGTGATCGAGAAGGAAGTTCAGGAAGCACCGCCAAACAAGAATTTTGAGCTTCTGACATCAGCGTCGCTGTCGGAACTTAACAGCCTTGGCAAAATCGACGTTGCCGTCCTGCGTCTGGTTTCTGAAACCCGCGAGTTTGTTCTTAGCGGCGAAACCGAGACCATTGCTGAATTGTTGGAGTCTCAGGCAATCTTTGAGTCGGATCTGTCTGCATTTGCGGCGACTGCAAAAAATTTTCCGGATGAAGAACCCTTCATTTCCAAGATCAGAATGCTGGGGCACTCCCTGTTCAAGGTATCTGATCATCTGGTCAGCCTTACCCGGCAGAGAGCCAAGAGCCTGGAAGAAACCGAAGAAATTGCCGAGCGGCTTCAAGACAGGCTCGCTGTCGTTGTCGCCAAAGAAACGCAAGGGCTGGATGCTCTGTTCAACAAGCAACTCAACATCGTCTCAGCGACGATCATCATTGTTCTGCTGCTGGTCATTCTTACCCTGGCGATCAGTTTCCAACGCATTAAAGCAGCACTTTCAGGCCTAAATCAGGCCACGGTAAAATTACGCCAGGGCGATCATGAGGCCCGTGCATCCGTACAGGGGCGTGACGAGCTGGGGCAGCTGGCAGACAACTTCAACCAAATGGCAACCGACCTGCAGGAAAACATCAACCAGCGCGAGACGGCGGAAAATGAATTAAAGATCTTCAATATCGGACTTGAAAAGCGGGTAGAGGAGCGCACGGCGGAGTTAAAAACCGCTCGGGACGAAGCCGAAACTGCCAGCCTGCTGAAATCCCAACTGGTGACGACCATGAGCCACGAACTCAGGACCCCATTGACGTCAATCGTCGGCTCGCTGGGTATGCTGTCTAAAAACAATGTCCGCGATGATCCTGAAATTTTCTCCAATCTGCTCGACGTAGCGCGGCGGAACAGTCAGCAACTCTCCAAACTCGTTGATGATATTCTTGATGTCGACAAGCTCGAAGCTGGCACCATTGGACTTCAGATGGAACGACTGGATTTGTCAGAGCTGGTGAGGGGCGCAGTCGAGCTTAATGCCGGTTACGCCGTAGAGCTCAATGTGACCATAAACATGGCGGACTCTCCCCCCAACGTTATGATCTTGGGAGATCATATGCGGCTAACGCAGGTGATGGCGAACCTAATCTCGAACGCCGCCAAGTTCTCGCCAAAAGGCGGAAACATCACGGTATCCCTGTCACAAAACGACGAATTGGCGACGGTTAATGTGTCTGATCAAGGGCCAGGCATTCCGACCGAGATCCGCGACTCTGTATTCGAGAAATTCGTCCGCGGAGAAAATATTGACACCCGAACCCAGGGCGGCACCGGCCTCGGCCTCAATATCAGCAAGTCATTGATCGAACAGCACAGCGGCACCATTGGCTTCTATTCCGAGAAAGATGGACGCACGACGTTCTTTTTTACGCTGCCGGTTCTGACCTAGGCTCGGGAACATTTCACGTCTGATCTCGCCAATGCGGGGGATAGGCCTTGTCATATCCCGGCTGGGCCTCAATTCTGCCCAGCCAAGCGGTGATTTTCGGATAGATTTCAGGCAAACCGTCAAACCCCAACTCCAGCTCTATAGCCTCATCCCGGCGACCGGTTCGAACCAGGCCCTGGACAACAGGCATATAGGAAACGTCCGCCGCCGAAAGCGAGTTGCCAGCGAGATACGGCGCATCTGCCAAAACGCCTTCAACCCAGCTCAACGCCTCGTGCACATCTAGAGACGCCGCTTTGATCGCCTCCCCCGTCTCTTTCGCCTGTCCACGGAACAACGGGCGAACAACACCGTCCTCGATCGACTCCCGTGCATAATTCATGACCTCAAACGTACGTTGCCAGATATGACCGGTCTCCTCCGGTGTTGTCCCAAACAGGGCTGGTTCAGGGTGTTTTCGCTCAAGGTAAGCAAGTATCGCAAGTGACTCATAAATTACGACGTCACCATCCCTGAGGATTGGAACCTTACCCCGCGGATTCATGGCAAGAATACTCGGCGCCTTATGTTCTCGTTTACTCGGGTCGAGACGATGGGACACATACGTCTGCCCCTTGATTTCCATCGCCAACATGACCCGCCACGAATTTGGGCTGCCACTGATCCAATACAGTTCGTACGACAAAAAAATTCTCCTTCGTTTTGTTCGTGTCGGGTGCCTCAGCCGCAGCAGAGAAACCTGGATTGATTAACTGATCAGCAACCCACCGCTGGCCTGAACCACCTGCCCGGTGACAAATCCGGCGGAATCACTCACCAGCCAGGTTATTGATTGGGCAACATCGTCGGGAACGCCCAGGCGACGCAGGGCCGACGCTTCGTTCACCATTTGGGTAATGGCCTCTTCTGGCATAACCGACAACATGTCGGTCTGGATCAGTCCCGGCGAGACGACGTTGACGCGAATTCCAAGAGGTCCAAGTTCAACCGCCAGAATTTTGGAGAGACGGTCAACACCGGCTTTAGTCGCCCCATAAGCCGACATTCCCGGCACCGCACTTTGTGCCGCTACGGAACTTATATTGACGATCGAACCTTTACTGTTTTCAAGAGCCGGAATAGCTTCACGCGACAACGCCAGTAGCCCTGTGACGTTGATCGCGAACATTTGATCGATCTCGTCATCCGTCATAACGCTCAGTGGTTTAGCTGTTACTGCTCCGGCGTTGTTGACCAGAACGTCGAGGCGTCCAAATATCTCCAACGCATAATCAATAACGGCTTTCGCATTTTCTCTTTTCGAAAGGTCGGCCTGAAAATATTTCACTCGTCCGTCGTGCGCGTTTGCCAGGTCTTTGAGCGGTTGCTCACGCCGCCCGACGACAAGGACGTCAGCACCTTCGCTGACAAAAGCTTCGGCCGTGGCACGACCAATTCCAGTTCCACCACCGGTTATGATAGCGACTTTCCCGACCAGGCGGGGTGAGGGTATCTGTGTTGTCATGGGTCTCTCCGTTCAGGGTGAATTCTATTCATCTTCAGTCATCGACAGACTGCATAACGCTGTTGTCGTTTGAATGATGACTATCTAAGCGGTGCAGATAAAATAAGTAAGTGATGGAAATTGCAAAATCTCGGTGCAATAATGCACCAATGGAAAATTGGGATGATCTCCGTTACTTTTTGGCTGTTGCCCGCAAGGGCTCGGTCCGTGGGGCAGCCGCCGGACTCAACGTCAACCATTCAACGGTCTCGCGGCGCATTGACGCGTTTGAAAAAAAGCTGGGAGTTCGCTTGTTCGAGCGCCTGTCCACGGGTTATCTGATCACCCAGGCCGGAGAGGAAATGCTGCAATCGGCTGAGCAGGTCGAAGCTGAGATTGCGGCTATCGATCGCCGGGTTGTCGGGCGTGATGCCCGGTTAAGCGGGCTGTTGCGGGTGACACTCCACGAGTCACTGGCTCAAAAGTTACTGATGCCGGACTTGGCCGTTTTCTGCGAGACCTACCCGGAAATTGAGCTGGAGCTAATAATCTCTCATTCCATGGCCGATCTGGCCAAACGAGAAGCCGACATAGCAATCCGTATATCAAATAATCCGCCCGAGACCCTCGTCGGCAGGCGTATCCTGAAATATGCCGCCGCCATTTATGCGTCCGAAGACTATTTGGCACGCAATGATTTCGCGAGTGGCGGCGAAGATCTGACCTGGATTGGCTGGAGTGATGCCGTCTCAGACCCGCAGTGGGTTCGGGATAGCCCCTACCCAAAAGCCCCCACTCACAATCGCATCGTCAATCCCTTGAGTCAGTTGGAGGCGGTTAAAGCCGGAATGGGTCTCAGCATGCTGCCCTGTTTCATGTGTGATACTGAGCCGACGTTGCGCCGCGTGCCGCCGGCGGTAACGTCACCGGGTCGCGATATCTGGCTGTTAACCCATGAAGATTTACGCAATACCGCCAGGGTGCGACGTTTTCTCGACTTCATGGCCGAAGCGATGCTCGCCAAGCGCGACCTGATTGAAGGCCGATGCCCGCATATTTCATAGCGTAATTGCAGTCGGCACTTGCGCCCCATTAACCTATCTTAATATCGCGTATATTCCGAGTTCAACGCCCAGTTACATCGTCATGTCATTGATGCACGTAGCGGGTCGACATCACACGGCCTGATGAGAGATCATTGAACGGTCGATTTTTCCCGCACGAGTCACAAAAGGAAACATTCCAGACATCATAGCAACACAAATACGGGTTAAGGTGCCTACGATGGAATGTACATAAATCAGACAGCTTTCAGGAAAGAACAACGGTAGTGAGTGTTCAAAACAAATGGCTTAAGCCCTTGATGGGCTGGAGACTGTGGGTTCCACCTATAGCCATGTCCGTCATATTGATCGTTATTGCCCAATATAACTTTCTGGCCTTCCATACCTTAGCCGAACTTTTCGCAATCGTGATTTCGTTCGTTCTGTTTGCGCTCGCCTGGTCAACGTTCGACTTTTCCAAGAACAATTTTCTACTGTATTTAGCCTGCGGATATCTCTGGATCGGCCTGATCGATCTGATGCATGCTTTTGTCTACAAGGGCATGGATATTTTTGTGGAAGGCAGTGGAAATCTATCTGTGCAGTTCTGGCTAAGCGCCCGCTACCTGGAAGCCTTTTTGCTGCTCACGGCATCCTTCGCCTCATCAAGAAAGCAGAACAAATACCTGTTGTTCTCCGTTTTTGGAATTGCTGCCCTTGCCTTAACAACCTTGATCTTGACCGGACAGTTCCCCACCGGGTTTGTTGAAGACAGTGGCCTTACGAATTTTAAGATTTATAGCGAATACCTGATTGACTTGATTCTGGCGTTGGCGCTGATTGCCTTATTCCGTTATGGGCACGGCATCTCTACAGCAGAAAAAACCCTTGTCGCCGCTTCAATCGTCCTAACGATGTTCGCCGAATTGGCGTTTACATTTTACGTTGATGTTTTTGGGCTTTCATATCTTGTCGGGCATATTTTCAAATTCTTTTCCTTTTGGCTGATTTTCCAGGCGATCGTTATATCGAATATAAAAAAGCCCTTTTTCAAGTTAAAGGAAATCGTTGACTACAACCGAACGCTTTTTGAAACCTCACCAATAGGATTAGCATTGTGCCGAATCGATGGCACATTGGTTGACGTAAATTCAGCATATGCCAAGATTATTGGCCGTACAGAAGATGAAACCCTTGGTTTGAATTATCGGGACATCACCCCGGAAAAGTACGCGGCCCAGGAACAATATCAATTAGACTGCTTGAACAAGACCGGGAAATACGGCCCTTACCAGAAAGAGTATATTGACAAAAATGGCAACCAAATCCCGGTACGGCTTTCAGGTAGACTCATTGAGCGCGGAGGTGAGCGCTTAATTTGGTCCTCCGTTGAGAACATTACCAAACAAAAGAAAGTAGACGAAGCGCTAAAGGACAGCGAAGAAAGATACGCCTTTGCGATTTCTGGGACCCATGACGGGTTATGGGACTGGAACATTGAGACTAATGAACATTATATGTCGCCGCGCTTTGAGGAAATTCTGGGTTTTCAAGAGAGCGAGCTTAAGAACAACATAGAAACGTTTTTCGACGCACTGCACCCAAGTGATGCAGACCGGATCAAAGAGCATATGCGATTGCATTTTGAAGACCGCATTCCCTACAACACTGAATATCGCCTAAAGCGCAAGGGTGGCGATTACGTCTGGGTTCAGGCCAAGGGCCAGGCAGTCTGGAGTGAAGGCGGAAAGCCGCTGCGAATGGCTGGCTCGATCAGCGACATCACAGAGCGCAAACAAGCCGAAAACTCCCAGCAAAGATCCGAAGCCCGTCTAAAGGCCATTCTGGAAATCGCCCCGGAAGCGATCATCGCCATCGGGCAAAGGATGAATATCCGCCTGTTCAATCAGGGTGCTGAACGTATCTTCGGCTATAAAGCTGACGAGATTCTCGGGCAGTCTTTGGACGTCCTACTCCCGGAACGTTTTCGCGACCACCATTCGAACCTAATTGCATCTTTTGATCGTTCGCAGAAAGACTTTCAGCTCATGGACCATCGCCAGGAAATTTTGGGCTTGCGCCGGGGTGGAACTGAGTTCCCGGCATCAGCTTCCGTGTCCAAACTCGAAATTGATGGTGAAAAAATATTTACCATAATGCTGCATGACCTCACCGAACGAAGGCGGGCGGAGAAAGCCCTGACGGCGGCCAAGGGCGAGGCCGAGGTCGCAAACAACGCTAAATCTCTATTCCTCGCCGCCGTCAGCCATGAGTTACGAACCCCGCTGAATGCCATTCTCGGCTTCTCCCAGATCCTGACAGAAGAGTACTTCGGTCCCCTCGGAGATAAAAAATACCGGGAATATGCCAAGAACATTGATACCAGTGGGGAACACCTACTGACCTTGGTCAACGATTTGCTCGATATCTCAACAATTGAGGCAGGCAAAAAGTCTCTGGACAAAGAAATGTTGTCAATCAATGAAGTTATTTTTGAATGCACGGAAGCTGTAGGTAAAAGGGCGCGGGAGGGAGGCATCAGTCTGATGACAAACCTATCGGAAGACCTGCCACCCATTTACGCCGATTTTCGGGCAACGACGCAAATTGTTCTCAACCTGCTCTCAAACGCTATTAAGTTCACACCTGACGGCGGCAAGGTCACGGTATCAGCAAAGGCGGCGGCAAAAAATGCCGTCATCGAAGTTGTTGATACAGGAAAGGGAATTCCGGCCGAAAAACTGCCGGAACTTACCGATATGTTTGTCCGGGCCGAGGGTGACCCCTACATCGCAGAGAAGGGGTGGGGTCTCGGTCTGTCGATCAGTAAGTCGCTTATTGATCTGCACGATGGCGAACTGGAGATCCAGAGCACGGTTGGCGAGGGCACCACCATCACCGTGACGATCCCGTACAACACGCGAGATGAGGAGAGGTTAAGGGCCTGAAATGTCGAAACAAATCCTGATCGTTGAAGACGACGTGGTAAATATGAAGATGATGACCGACCTGCTCCAAGCGCAGGGCTACGACACCCTTCAGTCCGTTGACGGAAAAGACTTCTTGAGACTAACCAGGGAATATAGTCCCGACCTCATCATTATGGATATTCAATTGCCCGAGATATCCGGCGTGGATCACATCAAGTCACTGAAGGCTGATGAGCAGCTAATGAATATTCCAGTGCTCGCGGTGACGGCTTTTGCCAAGAAACTCGATGAAGAAAAGATTCGGGCAGCTGGCTGTGACGGCTACATCACCAAACCGCTTGATATCCCACAGTTCTTGGACTCCGTCGCTAGATTTTTTTCCTGATTTTCGACTTTCTCTTATCATAGTGCCTGCTAACGAATGTCCTCGAGAGGTCTGTAACTGGCGCATAGGGACGGACCGTTATTCAACGTTAATTGCGCTCATACAATCAGCATCCGAGCGGTGGATTATTCAGCCATCGTGGTTGGAGATCACCTCAAGAAAGCTATCGGCAAATTTCGTCAACTTCGCCTTACCGACCCCATTAAGTTCGGCAAACTCCTCCCGCGTTGCCGGGCGAGACATCGCCATCTCGGCCAAGGTCTTGTCGGGAAATACCGCGTAGGCCGGCACGCCACGGTCACGGGCGAGGCCCAGCCGGTGTGATTTCAGCACCCCGAACAAGCCTTCATCACGTTCCGACAAGTCGACCACTCGCGCCGCCCGTTTCGATGCTGCCGATCGTTTCGGTCTGGCCACCATTTTGCGATAATTGAATTCCTGATCATTGCTCAGAAACTGGAGAGCTTTTTCGGTCAGACTGAGGCCACCGTAGCCCTGAATGTCCAGATCCAGCAACCCGGCGGCGACCATCTGGCGAATGATCGAGCGCCAGTCATCGACGGCCATGCCTTTGCCCTCACCGTAGCGTGCCAAGCGATCATGGCCAAATTTCCGGATGCGTTCCGTATTGGCGCCACGCAGCAGGTCGATCAGATGCGCCGCGCCAAAGCGCTGTCCCGTATCCTTGACCACATCCATGATCAGCCGCGCAATCGCCGTGCCGTCCTCAAGTTCGGGCGGATTGATGCAGATGTCGCAGTTGCCGCAGGGTTCACTATGATCATCGAAATAAGATAACAGGGCCTGACGGCGGCATTCCGGTGTCTCACAATAAGCGATCAGGGTATCCAGGCGTTTGTGTTCGCGGCGTTTGTTATCCTCGTCCGATGTGTCCTGATCGATGAACATGCGGCGCATGCGAATATCGTCCAGACCATACAGCATCATGGCTTCCGCCGGTTCCCCATCGCGCCCGGCCCGGCCAATCTCCTGATAGTAGGATTCCATGTTGGCCGGCAGGTTGGTATGGAACACATAGCGCACATCAGGTTTGTCGATACCCATGCCGAAGGCGATGGTGGCGACCATGACAACGCCGGGTTCGGTCATGAAGATATCCTGATTTAGACTGCGCCGGGAACTGTCCATGCCAGCGTGATAGGGCAACGCCCGCACCCCATTGTCGTTCAAGAACTCGGCCGCCTGATCCGTCTGCTTTCGAGACAGACAATAGACGATACCGCAGACCCCCGGACGGGCTTGGGCGAAGTCCAGCAGCTGGTGTTTCCAGGTGCTGCGCATGTCGACGCCGATTCTGATGTTGGGACGATCAAACCCGGCGACGAAGGTCTGCCCCTGCCCCCGAAACAGCTTCGATGAGATATCGGTCTGGGTCGCGGCGTCGGCGGTTGCTGTCAGGGCGGCAATGGGCACGCCGGGGAAGCGGTCGCGAAGGGTCTCGAGCTGTTCGTATTCCGGACGAAACGAAGGGCCCCAGCGTGAAATGCAGTGCGCTTCATCTATGGCGATCATGCCGATGGGAAGTCCGGCGAGCGCGCTCAGCATCCGTTCGGTCATCAGGCGTTCGGGCGCGATATACAGAAACCTGACCTGACCGGCGGCGACGCGGCGCCAAGTGTCTGCATTCACCTCATAACTTTTTGATGAATTGATAGTTTCGGCGGCGATCCCGGCCAATTGCAGGGCCGCAACCTGATCCTCCATCAGGGCGACCAGCGGCGAAACCACCAGCGCCAGCCCGCCCCTGACCAGTGCCGGAATCTGAAAACACAGTGATTTCCCCGACCCGGTGGGCATGACGGCCAACACCCCGGTGCCGTCAAGCAGAGCACGGACGACGTCTTCCTGTCCCGGTCGGAAGCTGTCATAACCAAAAGAAGTTTTCAGGATTTCGCGGGCTTTGTTGATCATCCGGCAAAGCTACCCGCCGGCGCTTTGCCATACCAGCACGAATGCATAAACCCGCGTCCTAATCGACCTTCAGAGCGGTCCCCGCATGGTCATCGGCGACACAGTGTGAATGATCGGACAGGACCTCGATGATCCGGCACGATGACACGGTGCCCCCGGCGCATTGCCCGACCATGTTCTTTAACTCGCCCTGCAGAGATTGAAGTTGGGCGATTTTCTGCTCAACATCGACAAGATGCCGTTTGGCAATTTCGTCGACCACCTCACACTTGCGGTTGGGGGCCTCACGCAACGCCAGCAGTTCACGCACCTGGTCCAGGGAAAAACCCAACGCCCGGCTGTGGCGGACAAATTTCAGCAGATCCAGATGAGTTTCCGTGTACTGGCGCTGATTCCCTGACGAACGCCGGGCCGCCGGAATCAGACCGATCTGTTCGTAATAACGGATGGTCTGGACCTTGACGCCGCAGTCCCGGGCCAGTTTCCCGATTGATAAATCCGTCAGCATTTTCTGCTTGTAGCTCCAGTCACTGTAGGTATTAGGATGATCATAGTTGAGAACTGATATCAGAGCAAATACATGTCCGGATCCTGCTGCTCCACTGTAACCTTTGACGGTGCGTCCGCCGCCTATAAACGTGTTCTGTGGATCGTCATTGCCATCAATGCTGTCATGTTCGTGGTTGAGCTGACGGCCGGGCTGGCGTCCCAGTCCATGGCGCTCAGGGCCGATGCACTGGATTTCCTGGGTGACAGCGTAACCTATGCCCTGTCTCTCTACGTCATCGGCAAATCAGCCCGCCTGCGGGCCTCCGCCGCCCTGTTCAAAGGCCTCAGCCTTGCCGTCATGGGCAGTTGGGTGCTGATCATGACGTTGTATCGAGTGCTCTATCTGGGCCAACCCGACGAGATGATCATGGGCAGTATCGGCACCCTGGCATTTGTCGCCAATGTCACCAGCGCGCTCTTGTTGCTCAGGTTCCGCAACGGCGACGCCAACGTGCGCTCCGTCTGGCTGTGTTCGCGAAACGACGCCATCGGCAATGTCGCTGTTGTCATCGCCGCCGCCACGGTTTTCTGGACCGGCACCGGTTGGCCGGATGTGATCGTCGCTGGCATCATGGCCGGGTTGTTTTTATGGTCGGCCATCCAGATTATCCGCCAGAGTCTTGGCGAAATACGCAACACAGCTGTGATTGTTCCCTAACAACTTAATCCCGCATCTGCCCGGCCCCACCATTGACCCGGTCGGCATGGCGGCAGTATTGATGGCTTTCGACCCACTCATTGAAATGTCGCTTGATGCCAATAGCCGAACACGCCGACGCCCTTTATCATCCCGACGGAGCTTATTCGTGGCGGCGGCTGGCGATTTCCTTGCTTATCAGCACAATTGGCGGCGTCGGTTTTTGGTCTGTGGTGGTGGTTCTGCCAACCATCCAGACTGAGTTCGGCGTTGACCGCGGCGACGCGTCGCTGCCCTACACAGCAACCATGATCGGTTTTGCCATCGGCGGGGTCTATATGGGTCGACTGTCTGACCGCTTCGGCGTGCATTACGCCCTGATCCTGGGCGCCGTCATGCTGGGGGTCGGCTATATGGGCGCCGCCCTTGCCACCAGCCTGTGGCAATTTATCCTCGTCCAGGCCCTGTTTATCGGCATGCTGGGCAGTTCGGCGTCGTTTGCACCGTTGCTTGCTGACGTCACTCATTGGTTCGTCAAGCGTCGCGGCATCGCCATCGCCATTGTCGCCAGTGGCAATTATCTGTCGGGCACCATCTGGCCACCGATTTTGACCTGGGGCATGGAGCACGTCGGTTGGCGCGACACCTATACCGGCATCGGACTATTCTGTATCGCCACCATGGTGCCGCTGGCCCTGTTGTTGCGTCGACGCCCGAGGCTTGACGACCACCCCGCAGCCACCGCCATCAGCGCCAATCGCTTCAAACTGAATATTTCGCCGCGCGCTTTGCAAGTCCTGCTGATCCTCGCAGGCATAGCCTGCTGCGTCGCCATGTCCATGCCACAGGTCCATATTGTCGCCTATTGCGGCGATCTCGGTTACGGTGTCACCCGCGGTGCGGAAATGCTGTCATTGATGCTCGGCCTCGGCATTATCAGCCGCCTGTTATCCGGCATGATCGCCGACAAAATCGGCGGCGTCGGCACCCTGTTGCTGGGCTCGATCCTGCAATGCGCGGCATTGCTGTTTTACATCCCGTTCGATGGCCTGGTCTCGCTGTACGTCGTGTCCGCCTTTTTCGGCCTGGCTCAGGGCGGCATCGTGCCGAGCTACGCGATGATTGTCCGCGAATACCTGCCCGCCAAAGAAGCCGGGGCGCGGGTCAGCCTGGTGATGATGGCGACGGTGCTCGGCATGGCGCTGGGCGGTTGGATGTCGGGTGAAATCTACGACCTCACCGGCTCTTACCAAGCCGCCTTCCTCAACGGCATCGGCTGGAACCTACTAAACATGTCCCTCGCCTTCTGGCTGCTGATCGGCCAATTCAAATGGCGGCGCAAATTCGCCTGACGGCGGCGCCGTGGCCGGGTGTTGACCCCAATCAATGCCCCTGCCGCTAAATCCCTTATACTACCCTTCTTCCAGATATCGGGCGATCCGATAGTATTCGGTATTGAGGCACCGCCCATCATGCTACGAGGTCAGAATTTGTTCCAATTTTCGGGACTCTTGGTGAGCCTGTTGATTGCTGTGGTCGCGGTCATCCAACCGGCCATTGCCGCCGACCCGCATGCGCTTTATGAAAAACGCTGCGCCCATTGCCACGCCTCACACGGCGGCAGCTTCGTCCGCCAAAGCCTGATCAAGAAAGATGGTAATCTTATCGGCATCGAAACCCAGACCGAGATCGGTGGCCTGCTGCGCCACGGCCACGGCCATCTGAAAAGTAGCGAAGATATCGAAACCATGGTCCGTCATCTCACCGCCATCTTTGACGGCGGCGCGATCTTTCAAACCAAATGCCTGATTTGCCACGAACGTGCCGTAACGCTGGCGCGCAATCGGCTGATCGACACACTGGGCGGCCTCAAGGGGCGGTATACCGGACGGGACATGGAATTTTTTCTCAATAATCATGGGCGGCTGGAGGACGATGAAGCAGACACTGTTCTGGAGATGTTGGCCCGGCAGGTTGGAGAGAAATGAACGAACCCGGTTTTGACGAACGCCTAACATAAGCCAATTTATCGAAAAAGGAGACCATGCTATGACAGTCTTGTTCATCCTTAACGATCCTCCATATGGATCGGAACGGGGGCATAATGCTCTTCGCTTAGCGAACACTCTCAAGAAGCAAGACAAGGACACAATCATCCATATTTTCCTAATGGCAGATGCCGTGCTTGCTGCCAAGAAGGGGCAAGAGACTCCGGATGGCTATTATAATATGGAACGCATGCTGAAACGCTTCGCAGCCTCTGGGTCACTCCTGCTTTGCGGAACCTGTATGGCGGCGAGAGGGCTGCGTGCAGAGGATATGCTTGAGGGCGCGACGAAAAGCACAATGGACGAATTGGCGAAACTCACCGTCGCCGCCGACAAGATTTTGGTGTGGTGAACCCTCAGTTATAGGCGGCCTTCCCCAACGGCATCGCCTGGAATCTGCTGAACATGTTCCTCGCCTTCTGGCTACTGATCGGCCAATTCAAATGGCGGCGCAAGTTCGCCTGAACATTTTTTCAAGTAAATACTCTAGTCCACCAAATATTCCCGCGACCTCTCGGCCATTCGTTCCCGCCACTCTTCGCGGAACGTGTTGTGGTCCTCGCTCCAGGCTTTTTTCACCTCCGGCGGCGAGAACGCCACAGGCAGGTGTTTCCAGCTCCATTGGGCGAGGGTCATGATGGTGTCGATGAGATCAAACCCCTTGTCCGTCAGCTCATAGTAAAATTTCTTTTTGTTGGTCGGGTGGGGTTTTTTGATCAGAAACCCCAAATCCGTCAGCCATTTGAGACGGGCGATCAGGATGTTAGTGGAAATGCCCTCTTCCATCGCGATGAAGTCTGAATACTCCCGCGACCCCTTGAAGATGTAGTCGCGGATGATCAGCAGGCTCCAGCGGTCGCCGACCAGTTCCAGAGCACCGGCGGTGGCACAGTCGCTGCGTCCTCTCTTGCCCTCTTTACTCATGTTTTCCCTCGACGTTCATACCCGGAGTCTTGCCGATTAGCTTGCATAGCGCAAGCACGTGGGTTACAAAAATATACTTGCATAGCGCAAGCACTATTGTGGGTTGGGAGGATTGATATGAACGGCCGGTTTGTTTTGAGTGTCTTGGGGTATTTTGTCGCCACGATGATTGTCGCTGTTCTCTGGCATCTGGTGCTGTTTCACGACGAATACATCGCCATGGGCGCATTTACGCGGGGTGAGCCTATCATGGGACTGGGTATGACGGCAGTTATTTTACAGGCTTTTGTTTTCGCTTATCTGTTCCCGATTTACCTGACGCACCGGGGCGGCGAGCACCCCCTGCTGGAGGGCGTTAAATTCAGCCTACTGCTGGGGGTCTGCGTGTGGACGGTGATGGTGTTCGCCACCGCCGCCAAGTTTAAAATCGAACCGGTCTGGAATTTCATCGCCTTTGGCACGGCGTTTCAAATATTACAGTTCGTCTTCGTCGGACTGGTGCTCGGCTTTATTCACCGTGACCGAACCGCCTGATACCCAGTCCTATTCCGGCACCTTGAAGGCCCGGATCATGGCGGTTAGCAGAACCAGCGGCACTGACGTGCCATCAGCTGAAATAACGGTCTTGCCTTTTGACAAGGCGGCATAGGGGAACACTCCGCTGGCGTCGCGGCCGACATGCCAGTGCCAGTCCGGCAAGACGGCGTGAAGCAGCTCCAGGCACTGGTCGACGGAGGCGGTGTAGGCCGGGATGGCATCTGGGGTGGTGTCTGTATCAGCATCGGGCGGGTCGTTGACCACACGGCGGATCAGGCGGTCAATGTCGGCATCAAGATCACGGTCAACCCCCGTCGCCGCCTCGATGCGCTGCTGAAGGGAGGAAAGCTCGTGGTTTGGATTTTTCATTGTCGGGTCATACATCGCTTGGTCAGGACGATGCCAAATTCGTTGGGGAGACCGCATAACTTGGAAGCCATGGTCAGGCGGCGTCGATCTTTTCGGATAACCAAACCTTGATCAGGGATTGATAGGGCACGTCGCGTTTGTTGGCGGCGATTTTGATTTGCTCAAGCAAACTGACGGGCAAGCGCAAAGAAATGGCCTTAGATGTCGGTTTGAGATTGGTGAAACGAGCACGTTCGGCTCCGCTCCAGTCAACGTACTCAATAGAATCGTGAGTTTCCCAGAAGGTACGTTCTTCCGCTTCGTTCTTGAAGGCGGGAAGAGGTTTACGTTTCTTGCTCATAACGATCTCGCTCCTTGCGATGCATAGCGCGGGCAGAAATTATGCGAATCCTGGTTTCCTGGTCACGCAACGTGAATGTTATATGCAGTTCGCGTCCATCTACGGTGACACCCAGCGCATGAAACCGCGGCTCAGATTGCAGATGTTTGACATCATCGACAATCAAAAGCGGTTCATTAAAGAACACTTGTTCAGCTTCGGACTGGCTGACGCCATGCTTGTCAACACTTTTACGATCATTACCCTGATCCCATTGAAATCCGGAAATTCGAGTGAAATCAAACATATTTGTATATTACCATAATATACAAAATTTTTAAAGCCCAAACCTGAATGACGGTCAGGGATCTCCATGAAACCGCATGTTTTACGTCGGCGATTGCTGATCCTTGATGAAGTCCTTAAATTCCATGTCAGACGTGATGACGTCGTCCAGCAGGAAGTAGCGCAGTTCTTTTTTCAGGCTGTCGCGGGCCATGGGATTTTCAGCAGCCATTCCGGCGAACTCCAGCATGTGGTCCATTTTGCCATAAAGCGAGCGGTGATGATCATGATGTTTTTCGACGTTGGGATATCCGGATTTGGTCAGCAGCGCTTCTTCGCGGGCAAAGTGCTGTTTGGTCATTTTGACGAAGTCAGCAACCAGCTTTGGGCTGTCACAGATTTGCTCCGTGCCGCCATCCAACGCTGCAGTGATGCGGTTGGCCAGATCAATCAGCGCCTGATGGTCATCATCCAGGGCCTTGATCTCCAGTTCGAAGGACGGTGTCAACTCTACCATTGGTGTTCATCTCCTTCAGGCCATCTGCTTTTTAGCATTATTCGGCTGCCGTGTCCTGTCCGACGGACTGATCTTCCTCCGAAACGGCGAACTCCGGATCGGGGTCATCGGGCTGATCAAAAATAGCCCCCCCACCGAGCGGAAAAACAAAGGCGTATTCCGGGTCGATATGGGCGTGGATCGGATGGATCAGGGCCGGATCAAACTCGTTATGGACACGAACATGAAATTCCCCGGTACTGCCCGGCCCCTCGGCCATGCGAATGCGCATCAGGCTGTCATGGCCGAGCAGGTGCATGGACTGGACCCGGACGGTGACGCCAGGCGTGCTCTCATCGGTCAGGTGAATGCCTTCCGGGCGGACCAGCACGGTGACTTCGTCGCCGTCAGCCAGCGCTCCGGCGCTGACCGAGCCAAACGGTGTCGCCACCTGACCGCCAATAACAACACCATCAACGGAATTCATGATGCCGAACAAGCGAGCGACGAATTCGTGTTTGGGGTGGTAGAAAATCTCGTGCGGGCGGCCCGCCTGAAGGATACGGCCCTGCTCGCCCATGACCTTAATGCGGTCCGCCATGAACATGGCTTCTTCCGGATCATGGGTGACCATCAACGTGGCGACACCGGCGCGTTTGAGAACATCCAGCGTCTGTTCCCTGATGCGCGCCCGCATGCTGGTATCCAGGCCGGAAAACGGCTCATCAAGCAGCAGCAGTTCCGGCTCCGGCGCCAGCGCCCGGGCCAGGGCGACGCGCTGTTGCTGGCCGCCGGACAGCATGTGCGGGTGGCGTTCGGCGTGATGGGTCATGCCGACCTGATCGAGCATATCCATGGCCCGGTCATGCGCGGCTTTTTTGTCCATGCCGAGCAACCCGAAGGTCACATTGTCGATCACGTTAAGGTGCGGGAACAGGGCGTAATCCTGAAACATCAAGCCGACGCGCCGGTGTTCGGGCGGCACAAACAGGTCCTTGTCGGCGACCTTGACGTCATTGATGACGACGCTGCCCTGCTGCACCGGCTCCAGCCCGGCGGCGAGACGCAGCAAGGTTGATTTACCACAGCCCGATGGCCCGAGCAGGCAGACCAGTTCGCCCGCCGGAACCAGCAGGCCGACGTTGCGCAATACCTGATGGTCGCCGTAGCTATGCGACACGCCGTAAATATGTAGGCCTTTCATTGAGCTGCCCCCTGACCAGTCGCGCCAGGACGTGAACGGGTGATGGCAAACGACAGGGCGACCACCGGGATGATGCCAAACCCGACAATGGCCAGCGCCGCCAGCGAGGCCTCGCCAAACTGTTCGTCTGAGGCATACTGGTGAACGAAGGTTGCCAGCGTGTGAAAATTAAACGGCCTGAGGATTACCGTCAGCGGCAGTTCTTTCATACAATCGACAAACACCAGAATTGCCGCGGTCAGCACACTGGCCCGGATCAGCGGCAGATGAACCCGCCCGAGCGTCCGCCACGGACCATGACCCAGGCTACGGGCCGCCCCATCCATGCTGGGGGTAATCTTCTCCAGTGCTGCTTCGACGCTGCCAAACGACAGGGCCAGGAAGCGCACCAGATAGCCAAAGGTCACGGCGGCGATGGTGCCGCTCAGCAACAGCCCGGTCGACAGGCCAAAGGACTTGCGCATGAAGGCATCGAGGGAGTTGTCGAAACTGCCTAACGAGACCAGCACACCGACGGCTAGTACCGAGCCCGGCACGGCATAACCCAGACTGGAAAACCGGACCAGAATTTTCAGAAATCGCTCTCCCCTCAGGCGTATCGCATAGGCCAGAAAGATGCCGACAAGGACCGCCAGAACCGCCGCCAGCGACGACAGCATAACACTGTTCAGGGCATACCGATAAAAATCGGCATTCAGCGCCGCATCAAAATAGGTGATCGAATTTCGCACCAAAATCAATGCGGGCAGAACGAACCCCAGGCCGACCGGCAGCGCACAGGCGATAACGGCCAACCCGCTTCGCCAGCCGGTCAGGGTGTACCCGGGCAGGGCTTTATAGGTTCCACCAGCATTATGAAATTTCTGTTTGCGGCGACCAAAACGTTCGATGACGATCAGCGAAATGACAAACATCAGCAGCACACCCGCCAGCTGCGCCGCGCCTGCAACATTGTTCATGTTGAGCCAGACATCATATATGCCCAGCGTGAAGGTACTGACGGCAAAAAAATCGACGGTGCCGAAATCGTTCAGGGTCTCCATCAGAACCAACGACACGCCGACGACGATGGCCGGCCGGGCCAGTGGCAGGGCAACGGAAAAGAAACTCTGCCACGGCCCCCGCCCCAACATGCGGCTGGCTTCAAGAACACCGACCGACTGCTCAAGAAAGGCGGCGCGCGACAGGATATAAACGTAAGGATAGAGGACCAGGGTCATCATCGAAATGGCCCCGCCGGTCGAGCGGATTTCCGGAAACCAATAGTCCCGTTTGGTGGCCCAACCAAAGACTTCGCGGAGCATCACCTGAACCGGGCCCGCATATTCGAGAATGTCGGTATACACATAGGCAATCACATAGGCCGGCATGGCCAACGGCAATAGCAATGCCCATTCGAACACACGCTTGCCCGGAAACCGGCACATGGACGCCAGCCAAGCGGTGCCGACCCCGATGGTAATGGTCCCTGCCCCCACCCCGATCATCAGGGTCAGGGTGGTGGAGATATAGACCGGCAAGACGGTGGACGCCAAATGACTCCAGATCTCATCACCCGGGGTAAAGGCGATATAGATCACCGAGAGCACCGGCAGAGCGACCACCGCGCCGACAAGTAAGGCGCCGACGGTCCACATATTAAACCAGGCGAAGCGGGTTTTGACGGAGGTGGGCACAGCCACGGAGGAGAGCGCAACTGTGTTCATTATTTGTGCAAACCCTCTCCTGCAGCGTCAGGAAAAATCTAGTTGTTGAAGCCGACTCTGTCCATGATCTTTGTGGCTTCTGTTCGTTGTGCCCCAACTTTATCAAGATGTACGGTGTCGGCCTTGAACGTGCCCCACGAGGCGACCAGTGGATGAAGCTGAACACCGGCTTTGACCGGGTATTCGAAATTCCGTTCGGCATAAATCTTCTGAGCGGCGTCACCACTGAGAAATTCAATCAGAGCAATGGCATTGGCCTTGTTTTTGGCGCTTTTGGTCACTCCGGCGCCACTGATGTTGACGTGGGTTCCGCGTCCCTTCTGATTAGGGAAAATGATACGCACGGCCTTGGCCCAGTCTTTCTGCTCGGGCGATTTCTCGTTGGTCGCCATTTTCCCCATGTAATAGGTGTTGCCGATGGCGACATCACATTCGCCCTGATAGACGCCCTTGACCTGGGCGCGGTCATTGCCCTGGGGTTTACGCGCAAGATTGGCCTTCACGCCAGCCGCCCACTTTTCCGCCGCGGCAACACCTTTGCTGGCAATGATCGACGCCAGCAGGGAAACATTATAAACGTGTTTGCCGGACCGTATGCAGACCCGACCTTTCATATGAGGCGCGGCCAGATCTTCGTAGGTTGTTATTTCGCCCGGTTTGACACGATCTTTATGCGCATAAATCACCCGCGCCCGGGTCGTCAAGCCGTACCAGCGCCCTTTGCCATCACGGTATTGGGCGGGAATATTTTTCGTCAGAACCGGCGATGATGTTTCCTGCAACAGGTCGGCATCGACATGCTTTTGCAAATTCCCGATATCGGCCGTCAGAATCAAATCGGCGGGACTGTTCAAGCCTTCCGATTTCAGGCGTTCAAGCATTCCCTTTTTCAGATAGACAACATTGACGTTGATCCCCGTCGCTGATGTAAAAGCCTTAAGCAGCGGATCGATCAAGAAAGGTTGGCGGGCGGAATAGAGATTTACATCTTCGGCGGCGCGGACGGCCCCCGTACACATGGCCAGTGCGCCAACCGTAAATGCTGCAGTCCTGACCATCTTTGATAATTTTGTCATTTCGTATGATCCTAGTCGTAAAGTCGATTTTTGTAGGGAAGCCCCGTTCTTTAGAGTTATTTTAAATCATGCAATTGCGAGGCATTCGCAATTACTAACCCCTACTTTACCTATGGTCAAGGCATTTATCGCGAATTATTCTCGATTATGGAACGGCATCACAAATTCTCGTAATCAAATTGCATGACGATAAATTTTAGGTGTAATTGATACCCTCCGAAATACTGTAAGTAAGTACAGAATCGCATTAACCGCCAACTTCTGGCTTTTAATTTGGTAGGATAAAATATGACGACGGAACAGGAACGATTCTTGGTGATGTTCGATGGACTCGTGGTCTTGGCGAACAACTGGATTGCCGCAACACCCGCCGACAAGTTGGATTGGGCACCGGAAGGCGGCGATGACATCAAGTTTGGTGACCGCATATCAGATGTGACGATCAAGAATATTTATGGTCACGTGACCCTGTCGGAATACAGCTGGAGCAAGATGCTGCGCGACTGCGCTGACGGCACGGAGTTGGGCATGGACAAAAACCCGGAAATTGTCGCCGGGCTGGAATCCGATCGGTTTTTCGATGTCGCCAAGCAGGTTCACGCCGACAGTATGGCGATCATGGAAGCTTACGGAGAAGCCGAACTCAGCAAATCAGTCATCCACACTAACCGACGTTATACGGGCATGGGTTTCTTGTGGGCCATGTATGCTCATCATGCGTATCATTTGGGTAACATCGACACGTACCTGCGGCTTGCGACCGGAACAGCCCCTGATTTTTTCAACTTTCATCGGACAGAAATGGTCTGATGCTGTCGGCGGTATCCTTAGCTATGGGCGACGTGATAAAAACCTTTTTCTTTCATAGTATTGGCGTCGCGGCTGAATTTACCGTGAGGGGTTCCGTGGACCATGGTTTCAAAAGCTTCGGCATTCATATGCACCAGAGTTTTATGATCCCCACCTTCAAAGAAGACATCTCCGTCATCGACCAGGCTATCGTCTACGATTACAGGCAAGCCATAGGCCATGCCAAGCGCTGGAACTGCACCGACATCGCAATCTTTAAACAAGGTCATCAGTTCTTCTTCTGTCGCCAGCTCAGCCCCCTTTGCGATGTTTTGGAGTAATTCAAAACTCACGTGGCGGGATGCCGGCAACAGCACCATCTTGAACGCGCTGCCACACTTGATGATGACAGCTTTTACAACGCGTTTGCCTGACACATGCGCCCGTTCAGCCGCTTCGGTCGAATTTGCGGAGAAGTTATGTTCCAGAGTGTCGTAAGGAAGGTTGTGGTCCTCAAGATATTGCTTAAGCGTGATCGAGATAGTCATAATATACCTCCATCGATTCCAACAAATTAATCAGGGTACATTATAGCACAGTTGGCGATTTGAATCAGGGGGAGGTAAGGGGCATAAAGGTCATTTTCTGACGTGACATGATCACTCCCAGAATGCCGGTTTTAGGCTAGGCCGCGCCTAAATTAGCGCCTTCGGATTCCGTCTGAAACCCGAGGTGACAGCGGGCACTCTTAGATCAGTTTCCAAATTTTCACAAATTTTATCCGTTGTGGAGCAGATAGGAGGCTACTTATCAGCCCAGTCATTTCGACGGAAGGTGACCCGAAGCGGTAACAAAAATTAGAGCTTCTCAACAACTTCTGAGATTAACTGAATGTTCCGGAATAAAAAAACCACAATAATTGTGCCGATTGTTGCGACGGTGATGCCCTTGACCTGCCTAGGTTGCAAAAAGCGGTTAACAGATTCAAATACCCCTACAATTAAAGGGTTCACTGTCAACGCTGTGAACAGAATGAGGACGGTTAACAAAGTAAATTCTTCAGCAACTAATAGGAATTCAAATTTCTCTAGGCCCCATATGAATGGATCACCGGAACCAACAAGCTTATCTGTTTGCGTTTCAATCTGATTATGATATTCCGCTGCGTCGCGCCCCATCCCGAAATAAATAGTTGATGCCAACAACAAAAGATACGTTATGAGGAGGAGTATATATCCCCATAAAGTTATCGGTATTGGTGCGTTGCCAGCAGATGCCATCTTCGATTTCGCATAATTGTTAAGAATTTTAAATGCGAAATTCGTCATTGGTTTAATAACAAATAGAATGATTGATAGAGCAATTACTGCAAGAACGAAAAGTTCTGAAAACCGCAAAAGCTCAGTCTTCGTCAATCCCCAGATTACTACTTCTTCCATACGTTCGCCACTTTTCAACTCCAATAAGCAATATCAGTACAAAACCATAAACTAGAAGCAAGGAAAATTTAGATCAAAAGATATCCCGTTTTGGCCAGAATCGTCTATCGACACTAACGCCGATTGACGGTCGTTTCTGTGGTCGGAACGGACATTTTGTTCTCATGTTATGTGTCAAAAAACGAGATGCGATTGGGTTCGGAAATGCGACGTCTTTGTCGGCCCGATTTGAATCTCTGGCGCTTGTCTGATTGCTGTCACCCCGGCAACTCGTCTGCGGCTTGAACTGCTAGTTTTTAGAAAATCACGTCCTCTGACATTTCCAGATGAAGTTCCGATCCTTCGTAAGGGTTCTGGCGGGCGACCTCTTCATCAAGCGCAACACCGATGCCGGGTTCTTTTGACGGGATGACATAGCCGTCTTGCCACTGTATGGGTTTTTTTAGAATCTCACTGTGAAACCCGCCCCAGGTCTCGATGCTTTCCAGAATCAGAAAGTTCGGGGAACAGGTGCTGATCTGAATATTTGCAGCGCCTTCGATGGGCCCGCAATACAGGTGTGGGGCAATCTGGGCATAGTACGCTTCGGCCATACCGGCAATTTTCTTGGCCTCCAGAATGCCGCCAACCCGCCCCAAAGCCATTTGCAAAATGGAGGCGGCCTGCGTTTCCAGCACCCGCAGGAATTCATATTTTGTCGTTAGCCGTTCACCGGTGGCAATGGGAATGGAGGTTTGGCGGGCGACGCGGGCCATTTCATTAGCGTTCTCAGGCGGTGTCGGTTCCTCAAACCACAGTGGGTCATAGGGTTCCAGTTTTTTGGCCAGACGAATGGCACCCGACGTGGTGAACTGACCGTGGGTGCCGAACAAGAGGTCAGCCTTGGTGCCGACGGCACTGCGGATTTTACGAACGAAGTCTTCACAGCGCTGTAGGGAGTCCAGCGATGGCTGACGACCATCGTAGACGCTATAGGGTCCGGACGGATCAAATTTTACCGCGGTAAAACCTTGTGCCACATATTCCGACGCCCGCTCGGCCGCCAGGTCCGCATCCGCATAGACATCCGATTTATCATCGGGTTTTGGATAGATGTAGGTGTAGGAACGAAGTTTTTCATGGACCTGCCCGCCCAACAATTCATAAACCGGTTTGCCCACGTCCTTGCCAACAATATCCCAACACGCGGTTTCAATGCCGCTTAAAACACCCATCAAGGAAATGTCGGGTCGAAGCGAATACCCCCGGCCATAGACACTGCGCCACAAACGTTCGATCTTGAAGGGGTCGGCACCGACGACATGACGTTCGCAAACGTCTTCGATCATTTTGGCGATGGTGTGGGGGCCAAAGGTTGCAGCATAAACCTCGCCATACCCGACAACATTGGTGTCGGTGACCAGCTTGACGAATATCCAGTAACGCCCCCCGAAATGAGGTGGCGGATTAGCAACGACAAAGGTCTCAAAATCCGTGATCCGCATGTGCGCCCTCCTGCTGTCAGGTCTTATGTTACCTTAAGCAGCATCCGGGGTGGTGAACAATCCGAAAACTCGGATGGGTTCACATTTTACGCTCAACCTTTCAGGAAGCTATCAATCGAACTGGCACATTGACGGCCTTCGCGAATGGCCCAGACAATCAGGGACTGACCGCGCCGCATATCACCCGCCGCGAACACTTTCTTGACCGAAGTCTGATAGTTCAGCTCGTCCGCGCCAACGTTTCCGCGCCCGTCATAGTCGACGCCCAGATCGTTGAGAAGCCCGTCCTGAACCGGGTGCACAAAGCCCATGGCCAGCAACACCAGATCCGCCTTCAAATCAAATTCCGAGCCCGGAACTTCCGTCATCTGCATCCGGCCGCTCTCATCCGCCGCCCATTCGAGGCGCACGCCGTGAAGGGTTTTCAAGGTCCCATCTTCACCAGACAATGACTTGGTCATCACCGACCAATCGCGTTCGCAGCCTTCATCATGAGAGGTCGACGATCTGAGTTTCGTGGGCCAGTTGGGCCACGTCAGGTCCTTATTTTCCTGTTCAGGCGGCTTTGGTAAAAGCTCAAGCTGGGTGATGGAGGCGGCCCCTTGACGGGCAGACGTGCCCACACAGTCGGCCCCCGTATCGCCGCCGCCGATGACGATAACATGTTTGTCTTTCGCCAGGATTGATACGTCTTCCGGCACCTTGACGCCGGCATTCCGGTCATTCTGCTGAGACAGGAATTCCATGGCGAAATGCGCGCCTTTAAGCTCCCGACCGGGAACCGGCAAATCGCGCGGGTATTCCGACCCACCACAAAGCGCGATGGCATCGAATTCCTTGACCAGCTTTTCCGTTGGAACGTTGCCACCGACATGACTGTTGGGGCGAAATTCAACCCCTTCCGCCTGCATCTGGGCGATACGCCGGTCAATCAGGGCTTTGTCCATCTTAAAATCAGGGATGCCGATTCTCAGCAACCCGCCGATACGCGCATTTTTTTCAAACACGATGACCTTGTGTCCGGCGCGCGCCAACTGTTGGGCACAAGCCATTCCGGCAGGACCGGAACCGACAACGGCGACACGTTTTCCAGTACGGTGCTTGGGGATTTCAGGTTTGATCCAGCCTTCATCCCAGCCGCGGTCAACAATCGCACATTCGATGCTCTTGATGGTCACCGGCTCATCGTTAAGATTAAGCGTGCAGGAGGCTTCGCAGGGGGCCGGACAAACCCGGCCGGTGAATTCCGGAAAGTTGTTAGTGCTATGCAGGCGCCTTAAGGCTTTACGCCATTTTCCGCGATAGACGAACTCGTTCCATTCGGGGATCAGGTTATCAACGGGGCAGCCCTGATGACAATAGGGAATGCCACAATCCATGCAGCGTGCACCCTGTGCTGAAACTTCATCTTCGTTCAGCGGAACGGCAAATTCCTTGAAGTGCTTTAGGCGATCATCGACAGGTGCATAGGTCCGGTCACGACGATCAATCTCCAGAAATCCAGTTGGTTTACCCATACCTCAAGCTCCTACAGCGAGGTTGGCACCTTCGCTTTCCGCCGCCGCTGATTTGGCCTGCATTTCCTGCAGAGCCCGACGATATTCAATTGGCATAACCTTGACGAATTTTGTCAGATAATCATTCCAGTTATCCAGAATTTCCCGGGCCCTTGCACTTCCCGTATGATGCAGATGCGTTTCAATCAGGCCTTTCAGACGCTGCTCGTCATGGCGCGTCATATCGCCAGAAACATCGACCATTCCGTGACTTTCCAGATCCCCTGACTGGGCTTCTTCTTCGGTCATAAAGCGTTCTTCATCGGCGATCGGCGCGATATCGACCATGCTCATATTGCATAGCGTTTCAAACTCGCCGTCTTCATCAAGCACGTAGGCAATGCCGCCGGACATCCCGGCGGCGAAATTCCGCCCGGTCTTGCCCAGCACGACGACGATTCCGCCGGTCATGTACTCGCAGCCATGATCTCCGCAGCCTTCAACGACTGCCGTCGCACCGGAGTTTCTGACGGCAAACCGTTCGCCGACAACACCCTGGATGAAACACTCACCGGAAATGGCGCCGTAAAGCAGAGTGTTCCCTGCGATGATATTTTCGTGCGGCACGATCTTGCTTTTTTCCGACGGGTAAATGCTGATGCGCCCGCCCGAAAGACCTTTGCCGACGTAATCGTTAGCGTCTCCGGAAAGTTCCAGCGATACGCCGTGGGCCAGCCATCCGCCAAAAGTCTGCCCGGCGTTGCCGGTAAACTTGATGTGGATGGAACCTTCCGGAAGCCCTTCGATGCCAGATTTCTTGCCGATTTTCCCGGACAACATAGCGCCGGCGGCCCGATTGATATTGCGAATCTCGGACGTGATCTCCACAGGTTTACCGTCTTCAAGGGCCGGTTGCGACTGGCGGATCAGTTCATGATCAAGGGCGTCTTCAAGACCGTGATCCTGTGTCGTATTGTTGAAAACGGCAACACCTTCGGGAACATCCGGTTGATAGAGCAATTTGGAAAGATCAACGTTCTGGGCTTTCCAATGATCAACGGCGGCGCGTGTGTTGAGCGCGTCGGTGCGCCCGATCATGTCATTGAAGTTACGGAACCCGAGTTCGGCCATCAGCTCGCGGATTTCACGGGCAATGAACGTGAAGAAATTAACCACATGATCCGGATCACCGGTGAAGCGTTTGCGGAGTTCAGGATCCTGCGTTGCCACACCGACCGGGCAGGTGTTGAGGTGACATTTACGCATCATGATACAGCCTTCGGAAACCAGCGCCGCCGTGGCGAAGCCGAATTCATCGGCCCCCAGCAACGCGCCGACGATCACGTCCCTGCCGGTCCGCAGTCCGCCATCGACCTGCACAGCAATCCGACCGCGCAGTTCGTTAAGGACCAGCGTTTGATGAGTTTCAGCCAGACCGGTTTCCCAGGGGCCGCCGGCATTCAGCAGCGACGTAATCGGGCTTGCCCCGGTACCGCCATCATGGCCGGAAATGGTCACATGATCGGCATGGGCCTTACTGACACCCGCGGCAACGGTGCCGACGCCAATTTCCGAAACCAGCTTGACCGATATGCGGGCTTCAGGATTGACATTTTTCAGGTCATGAATGAGCTGAGACAAATCCTCAATGGAATAAATATCGTGATGCGGTGGTGGTGAGATCAAACCCACGCCCGGTGTTGAATGCCGCACGGCGGCAATCCTGCCATCGACTTTGTGGCCCGGCAACTGGCCGCCTTCTCCGGGTTTCGCACCCTGCGCCATCTTGATCTGGATATCATCTGCATTGGCGAGATATTCGTTGGTCACGCCAAATCGCCCGGACGCCACTTGTTTGATGGCCGAACGCATGGAATCGCCATTGGCCATCGGTTCAAACCGTTCCGCTTCCTCGCCACCTTCACCGGTGTTGGATTTGCCGCCAATGCGGTTCATGGCGATGGCCAGGGTGGTGTGGGCTTCCCAACTGATGGAACCGAAAGACATGGCGCCGGTGGCGAAGCGTTTGAGAATGTTCTCGATGGGCTCCACTTCTTCCAGCGGCACCGGATCGCCAACAGGCTTCAGTTCAAACAAACCGCGCAGGTTTTTCAGTTTGGTTGATTGCTCATTGACCTTGGAAGAGTAAACGCCAAACAGGTCGTAGTCCCCCTTGCGGACGGCATGCTGCAACGTCGAAATCGTTTCCGGTGTCCAGACATGCTCTTCACCGTCAAGGCGGAACGCCAGATCCCCTCCCGCTTCCAAATCGTCGCGCATATTTGGCTGATCACCGAAGGCAAGCGCATGACGGGTTTCGGTTTCCTGGGCGATCTCATCCAACCCAACACCTTCAACTTTTGTTGACGTGCCGGTGAAATAGGCTTCGACAAATTTGCTCGACAATCCGACGGCATCAAAAATTTGCGCCCCGCAATAGGACTGATACGTGGAGATGCCCATTTTGGACATGACCTTGAGTATACCCTTATTGATCGCCTTGACGTAGCGTTTATGAGCCTGTTTTTCCGACAACTCATCACCAAAATCGCGCCTTAGGTTGGCAAGCGTATCGAAAGCTAGGTAGGGATTAATGGCCTCGGCCCCATACCCGGCGAGCAGGCAGAAATCGTGAACCCGGCGGGCTTCTCCGGTTTCGACAACCAGGCCGACGCTTGTGCGCAAACCCTTGCGGATCAGGTGATGGTGAACGGCGCCCGTCGCCAGCAACGCCGGAATGGCGATATGATCGGCATCCATGCCGCGATCCGACAGGATCAGGATGTTGTAACCGTGTTCGCCGACAACCCGCTCGGCCCGCTGACACAAGGCCTCAATGGCTTCGGCCATGGTCTGACGACGGCCATCCATGACCGAATAACAGATATCCAAGGTATAGGTGCGGAACGACCCATCCACCTGATTCTCAATACGGCGAATGCGCTCAAGATCCGTGTTGGTGAGGATCGGATGCGGAACTTCCAGACGTTTGTTGGTTCCGCCTGAGTCCAGATCGAGCAGGTTGGGACGCGGACCGATGAAACTGACCAGCGACATCACCAGTTCTTCGCGGATCGGATCGATCGGCGGGTTGGTCACCTGGGCAAAGTTTTGGAAAAAATAGTCATACAGCATGCGCGATTTATCGGATAACGGGGCCAGTGGAATGTCCCGTCCCATGGACCCAATGGGGTCCTGGCCGCTGGTCGCCATGGGTTTGAAGAAAAATCCGATGTCTTCTCGGGTATAACCAAACGCCTGCTGCAGGTTCAACAACGTTTCGGGGTCAGGTGTCATCGGGCCGACTTCGGCCGGAAGGTCCCGAAGCATGATCTGGTTTTTCTCCAGCCATTCCTTATAAGGCCGGGCATCCGCCAAATCGGATTTAAGTTCTTCATCTGAAATGATGCGATGTTCTTCCAGATCGATCAGCAGCATCTTTCCAGGCTGAAGGCGCCATTTTTTGATGATTTTTTCTTCCGGAATATCGATCACGCCAACTTCGGAGGCCATGACCACAAACCCGCCTTCGGTGACCACATAGCGGGCCGGGCGCAGACCGTTACGGTCGAGGGTTGCGGCAATCTGGCGGCCATCTGAAAACGCCATGGCGGCGGGACCGTCCCAGGGCTCCATCAGGGCCGACTGAAATTCGTAAAACGCCTGTCTTTTTTCATCCATCAACGGGTTGTCAGTCCAGGCTTCAGGGATCATCAGCATCATCGCATGAGCCAGTGAATAACCACCCATCACCAAAAGCTCGAGCGCATTGTCAAAGGTCGATGAATCCGACGAGCCGTCACCGATCAATGGCCACAGCTTTTCCAGGTCTTCACCCAGAATTTTCGAACTCATGTTGTGACGCCGCGCGTTCATCCAGTTGATGTTGCCACGCAATGTATTGATTTCGCCATTGTGGCTGAGATAACGGAACGGCTGAGCCAATCGCCAGGATGGGAACGTATTGGTCGAAAACCGCTGGTGGAACAGGGCCATGGCGGTTTGGAAATCCGGATCCTGTAAATCGACATAATATTTACCCAGGTTAGGGGCCAGCACCATGCCTTTGAAAACGATGGTGCGCACCGACAGCGAGGGTACGTAAAAATCTTTCCAGGCTTCCTGGTCATAATCCCAGATCGCGTGGTGGGCCTGTTTGCGAATGACATAGAGTTTGCGCTCAAAGGCATCCGTATCCTCGGTATCGGGGCCCTTGCCAATAAGGATTTGCCGGATCACCGGCTCATTGGGTTTTACGGTTTCGCCCAGCACGGAATTATCAACCGGCACGTCGCGCCAACCGAGAAGCGCCTGTCCTTCTGCTGCGGTTACCCGATTGAACGCCGCCACACATTTTGCCCGTCGCCGTTCGTCGCGCGGCAAAAACACCATACCGACGGCATAGTCATTTTTCTCAGGCACAGTGATCCCCTGTGCGCCAAAAACCTTTTTGTGAAATTCATGCGGCTGCTGAATCAGAATGCCTGCGCCGTCACCGGCCAGGGGGTCTGCGCCAACGGCGCCACGATGCCCCATGTTAACAACGATTTTCAGCGCCTGATGAACAATCTCGTGACTGGCTTCGTTGTTGATATTGGCGATAAACCCGAAACCGCAGGCGTCGTGTTCCTTGGCAGGATCATACATTCCCTGCTCATCTGGGTATCCGGGACCTCTGGGCGTGCTGACATGGTTCATCGTTCATACTCTGCGTAAGCTATCTTGGAGATTCACAAAAATGCCCAGTTAGATACCAAACGAACCCCGATCAGCCAATCAAAAAAGTGCGATGCTACCTTATTCGGCGCGATGCCAGCGGGTTTGTTAGGCTCCAGCCCTCTTCAATTCCGACTAAAACCCTAGGAATTAAAATGGCATAGATAGGCGATACGGATAGTTTACCTAAATTTTCTGCAAATTTCCCGTAATTTTCCCAACTCCTGCCCTTTGATCATTGTAAATCCGAAATCACTTCCAGAGACCTTTTCCGCAGGGTAGGGTAATCGAGAAGGAGATTTTTATGCCCCCTGCGCCCCCCGCCGCGAGAACGCTGTTTTTGAATATGGCACATTTTCTGGATCATCTGTTCATGCTGATCTACGCAACAGCGGTGATCACAATTGCCGCTGAATTTGGCAAAACCTACGGAGAAATTCTGGTTTTCGCGACACCGGGATTCGTCTTGTTTGGTGCCATGGCATTGATGTTTGGATGGTTAGGCGATCATTGGGGGCGTCATCGTCTGATCCTGATCTTCTTCATCGGCATCGGCCTTTCCGCTGTCATGACCGGCTTTGCCGAGGGTATCTGGCAGGTCGGGGCCGGACTGGCGGCAATCGGATTGTTTGCGGCGATTTATCACCCCGTCGGGATCCCGATGCTGGTTCAGGGCCTTGAAAAACCCGGAAAGACGCTCGGCATAAATGGTGTTTTTGGGAACCTGGGCGTTGCCGCTGCTCCTTTATTCGTCGGTGCCATCGCCGTATCTTTTGGTTGGCGGGCGGCGTTCATCGCGCCCGGCATCGTTTCTATAATTCTGGGTGTTCTGTTCTGGAAGCTTGTTCCCGCCGATCCGCCGATAAAATCCAAAACCAAGACCGTCGCCTCCATGGATGAGGCATTTGTCCCGGGTTGGCGTCATGTATTGGGGGTCATTGCCATCGTGACCTTGTTGGGTGGACTGATTTTCAACTCCACCACAGTCTCCATCCCCAAACTGTTTGAAGAGAGACTGGCGGACTCGGGGCCTGATTTTCTGACCTATACGGCGATGGCGGCAATTGTTTATGCCGTCGCCTCACTGGCCCAGGTCATCGCCGGTTCTGCCGTCGATCGAATGTCGGCAAAAACATTGATCGTCGGCATCGTATTGTCGCAATTCATCGTATTTGCCGGGGTCGCCTTTGCCGATGGCCTGATGGTATTTGCGTTGGCTCTGCTTGGCATGTCCTGCGTGTTTGGACAGATCCCGATCATCGATACCCTGATCACCCGCTATGTTCCCGATTCCCATCGCGGCAAGGTGTTTTCCATTCGCTATCTCCTGAACCTTGGTGTTGGTGCCATGGCGGTTCCGCTAATTTCCTATCTCCATCATTGGGGCGGTGGGTTTACCACATTGTTTCAGATTCTCGGGGGGTGCGCGGTGCTGATGGCGGTCGCGGCCATCACCTTACCCAAACCCGCAAAGACCAGCCTTTCTTGAAAAACTGCCCGCCTTTCCTGAAAAACTAATGGTCCCATGTAGAAACGCTATTGACGTTACGGCAATGATTCCCAATCTATCTGCTGACGGACCTTACCTGTAGAAAGTTTTCCGATATGACCGAACACTTTTACGATGCCCACATCTTTTGCTGCATTAACGAACGCGAACCGGATCACCCGCGCGGTTCGTGTGCCCGGCAGGGATCCGTCGAACTTCACCAGTACATGAAAACAAAATCCAAGGAACTCGGCATCGAAGGCATCCGCGTCAACAAGGCGGGTTGCCTGGACCGATGTGAGCTTGGTCCGGTCATGGTGATTTATCCGGACGGCATCTGGTATGGCATTACATCAACCGACGACATCGATGAAATTCTTGAACATCACATACTCAACGGCAAACAGGTGGAACACCTGATACTCGCCAACGATCAGGAGTTCCCCAACCCGGTTTCGGGTACGGATCTACAGCTGACTGTCAGCAAGGTTGAAAACCTGACGGACGCCATCAAATTGTTCGAGTTGCGTCCCGCCGATGGCCAGACTCTTCCCGCATTCAGCGCCGGTTCGAATATCGACATTAAAATCAATGACGACCTGCGCCGTTCCTACTCGCTCACCAACGCCCCTACCGAGCGAGACCGGTACGTCATCGCCGTCCTTGATGAACCCGATGGACGAGGCGGCTCACACTGGATGCACAACAACCTGAAAGAAGGCGATCAGGTTACGGCGGTGACGCCGGAAAATAATTTTGAACTGGCCGATGATGCCCATCAGCATATCTTTATTGCCGGCGGCATTGGCATTTCGCCAATTCTGTCCATGGGACGCCATCTACAAGACAACGGCGCGCGCCAGGCCCTTCACTACTGCACCAAAAGCCCGGAACAAACCGCCTTCCGTGAGGATGTCGCTGATATTTTCGGTGATAACCTGACCTTCCATCACGATGGCGGTGACCCGGCAAACGGAATTAATTTGGGAGAGACGCTGCAAAACCGTCCCGATGGTGCCCATCTCTACATTTGTGGTCCCAGGGGCCTGATTGATGCAGCCCTTAACGCCGCTTCTCACTGGCCCGAAGGCACTGTTCATTATGAACTGTTCACCGGTTCCGAAGATGCGAACCAAGACGGTGATGATACGTTCATGGTTGTCCTGAAAAAAAGTGGCAAAACCCTGAAAATTCGGCCCGGCGAAAGCATTCTCGAGGTTATTCGTGACGCAGGTATCGAAGCGGAATCAGCCTGCCAATCGGGAATTTGCGGCACATGCCAAACAGGCCTGCTGAGCGGCGAAGCCGACCATCGTGATGAGTTCCTGAGCGAAGAAGATCAGGAGACCCAAATTATGATTTGTGTGTCGCGGGCAAAACCCGGCGAAACACTGATTTTGGATATTTGAAACCGGCTTAGTCCCGGATGGTTTCCTGCGGCGGAAGCCGTTGCCATCTATACCATGTCAATAGAGCGAAAGCCGGTGCACCAATCGAGGCGCCGACGACAAACGGCATGAACACGTCCAGCCACGCGACGGCGGCAAACAGATACAACACATCATCGAAATCAAATCCGGCAAACCCGGGGTAAGCACTATCTGCCGGGTCATCATTACGTTTGTCGATTTGTTCCGCGAAATATTCCGCCGCCAAAACGCCAAGCCCACCGGCCACGCCCATGACAATCGCCCAGTCGCCCAATTCCGCACCCAAAAGTTCCATATCTCGAAGCCCGATACCGCCGGCGACAAAAAACAGGCTGGTAACCGCCGAATCACAAAACATGTCGAACTTATGACCCCACGAACTGGTTTTCCCACTGACACGTGCCAGTTCTCCGTCAGCCCGGTCCAGAAAAGCCGACATCACCCAAATCCAGCCGCCCCAAATCACCAATTCCCGATCTCCGACGGCAAAAAAATAACACGCCAACAGACCGGTGATCAGGCGAAGCGTTGTCAGGTGGTTCGGGGTGATCGGCGTATTGGCCAACGGGCGCACGAATATAAGGGCCAGTCGATGTGTCCAGGATCGACCCAGAACATATTTCGGTTTTGTTGCCTCGGGCTCATCAGAATTCGTCATTTAATCTCTCAGTCGGCAATATCTTTATAGGTGATCAGGCGGACGTCATTGTCTCTGATCGCAGTAACCGTCGCAGCGTCGATCAGAGCTTCAAACTCCAGATCGTGACGAAAGTCTCTGGCCATCGGGTCCATACCTGCCCACGGTCCGGTTGCCGGGTGACACATCAATTCTGCAGTTTGATCTGATAACCCTTCGATCATGGAAATCAAGAATTTCGTATCCAGGGAGCCTGTCTGCTCAAGCCCCAGCAAAACATCATTATGACAGATGCCGTTTTTACGAAGCCGTGATTTCATCAACCCAACCCACAGGGAAAGAAATTTAGAACCGAGCCCTCTTGCGGCGGCATCCTTTGGCAGGCGCACGGATTTCATGTCAAACTTCCGGCCAATCTTCAACATCAGACTGAGCACCGTGGGGTGCAAATGCAGATGATTGTGGGCGTTGACATGATCCAGCGGCAATCCGGTTTTTGCAAAAGCCTCAAATTGCGCCGAGATCTCAACCTCAAGCTGGTGGCGCACGGAGGGCAAGAAGAAAAATCTGAACCCGGCGCCCACCAAACCTGAGCGCAGCAGGCCGTCTCGGTCGACCAGGTCAGGGATTTGGGCCAGTGGGGAAACAGGGCGGGCCCTCGATAGCGCCACATGCAAACCGACGCCCAACGTGGGCAGCGCACGGGCACGCTCCACAGCGTCAGCCGCGAACGGTTCACCGACCATCAATGATGTGGCGGTCAGGATGCCGCTTTTGTGCGCGGCTTCTACTGCCTCGTTTACTTCTTTCGAGATACCGAAATCGTCAGCGGTAACGATGAGGTTCTTCAAGCGGCTTCCTTGCGTCCCCACAGGAACTTGAAGAATTCTTTGCCTTCCCGCAATTGGCGTTTCATGACATCCCAGTCCCGACACATATCCCAGGTCAGCTGCGCCATCTTGGCTGGGCGGAAATAGAAATCTTTGTAGAACGTTTCGACGGCTTCAAAAATTTCTGTCTTGTCCAGATGCGGATAACTCAGAATGCTTTCCTGGGTGCCGTTATCGGTGACCAGACCTTCCGTCAACTCGTCCGTCTGCAGCCAGCCGTTTTCCATGGCTTGTTTGTAAAGAAACGTACCGGGATAGGTAGCCGGCAGAGAGACCTGTATGGTTTTCGGGTCGATTTCCTTGGCATAGGCCATGGTTTCTTTAATGGTTTCACGGGTTTCACCGGGAAGCCCCATAATGAAACAGCCGTGAATAAGGATGCCCAGATCATGGCAATCTTTGGTAAAGCGCCGGGCGAAGTCCAGGCGAACACCTTTTTTCATGTTGTTGAGAATTTTCTGGTTACCGGACTCATAACCAACAAGCAGCAGACGTAGGCCATTGGCTTTCAGGATTTCCAGAGTTTTCCGGGGCACATTGGCTTTGGCGTTACACGACCAGGTAACCCCCAGCTTTCCAAGCTCGACCGCCAACGCTTCGACGTGTTCGATGTTATCGGTCAGGGTATCATCGTCGAAAAAGAACTCCTTCACTTCCGGGAACTCATTCTGGGCATAAGCGATTTCAGCGGCAATGTCCTTGACCGACCGGGTACGGTAATTATGACCCGAAATGGTTTGCGGCCACAGGCAATAGGTGCACCGCGATTTGCACCCGCGTCCGGTATATAACGACATATAAGGGTGTAGCATGTAGCCGTTGTAGTAATTTTTTGTATCCAGGAACTTTTTGTAGATCGGCGTTACCCAGGGCAGTGAATCCATATCATGGATCAAGGCCCGCTCTCCGGATTTAACCACCTTGTCACCGTCACGGTAATAAAGCCCCATGACATCGCCAAGCGGTTTGCCTTCACAGACTTCCTTGACCGTGAAGTCGAATTCCTTGTCACAGACAAAATCAATATTCCGCGATGCGTCCATCGCCGATTCCCAATTGATCATCACATGCGCGCCGCAGAAGCCGATCAATAATTCCGGGTTCGCCTCTTTCATGGCGTTTGCGACCTGAACATCGTTGGCAAAGGTCGGCGTCGACGTATAGACGATCAGAACTTCGTATTTGGGTGCTTCGACCAGCAACTGATCGAGCGTATATCCCCCCGCTGGTCCGTCAATCAGTGTGCTGTCCGGCACCAGAGCCGCCAACTGGGCAAGCCAGGTCGGGTACCAGAAGGAGCGGACCTCGCGTTTACACTGATAGCGCGAACCGGCACCACCATCAAATCCTTCAAAGGACGGGGGACTCAGAAATAGGGTCTTTTTCATATCGTTTTACTGCCGTATTGCTTGGGTCTGACTGATTTATTTCGCCGTCTTTGCCAACGGAAAGGTTTGAATTGCGCCAATTAACTGTCTGTCCCGTATAGCACAAAAGCCTAACGAGAAAAGAAAGCACATCGCGAACAGGGATAATCCAAAACGGGACCGATTGTTTAGAGATAAATGTGGCCTTTGTCGAGAAATGCAAAATAATTCGTACTGCAAACGCCAAAACAAATGGCCCGACAACCCAAGGCAGGCCGTAACCCGCGACATAAGCCAGCAGGCCGGCAAGCAGGCCTAAAGGAATGCTATCCGTTAGAAAAGTTGACAGAAACCCCAGCGGTTCAACGGATCGAATGGTTCGGGCCCAGCGGAGTTCGTGTAAAATAAGGGATTTCACACCAGCTTCTTCAACAATATTTTCAATTACCACATCACCCAGATGGATTTCATAGTCGGCGCCCCTAACCAATCGTCCAAGGGTGTAATCATCCGCCAGATTCCCGGCCAAGGCTTCGAAACCGCCAATCTGGTTCAGAACGCTGCGTTTGATCGCCATAGTCGCACCGAAGCAGTGCTTCATTTTCCCGAACGTTGCTGGGATCAGGGCCGATGGCGTAAACCACTGGTTTATGAACATCACCCCCAGCTGTGACGCCAGCCCCGGGGCCGCCGTACCTTTATATAGGCACGTAACCAACCCCACCAGATCTGAGTCGAACCCGCCAACAACCCGCTTGATATAATCCGCCTCGACCTGCATGTCGCTGTCAGAAATGATCAGAACATCGTGTTTGGCAAACGCATCCATATTGATCAGATTGCTGACTTTCGGGTTGTTGCCGTTCGAGTCGCTACTAATGACCAGCTCCATATCCACGTCCGGGCATTCTCTGATGAGTTCGCGAACCACGGATATCGCACGGTCACTGCTGTCCGAAACGCCGAATACGACCTGATAGCTGGGATAGTCTTGCCGACAGAACGTCAGCAGGTTCTGCTTTAGGCCATAATCCAGACCATGCAGCGGTTTATATAAGGTGACGCCGGGATGTTCGGTCAGCGGCTTGGGCGTTTTGGACAGCCTGCGCCGAAACCGCAGTACGCAATAGCTGGCAACCAGCAAATAGCCGACTGACGCCGCAAACAAGACCCACCCGATATAGAGCGCAATACTCATTTCAGGGTTTCCCCGCTGCGGACAATTTACGGTTCTTGAAAAAATGGTGGCCCTCGGCATGCTGCCAAATGACGAGGCCCGGCACATCAACCAGTAATTCACGAATGCGGATGGAAAGGGATATGGCGAGCATCAAGTCCGGCGGCAATCCGATCATCGCGCCCAAGACAACAAACGCCCCTTCCTGAATGCCGTAGGCATTGGGGATCACAAAAGCAACGTCACTTAAGGTCGACGTCATGCTTTTCAGGAACATGGCTTCCATGACCGAAATCGGATGCCCCAGCACATAAGCTGCGGCCCAGACCTCTGCCGTCTGTAACACGAGAGCCAACACCCGCCAGAATGTGGCAAGGGCCAGCCGACCCGGCCGGGCGTATGTCGCACGGACGCAACCGTCTACCCGCTCCGCGCCATCTTTGAGATTTTCAAAATAATCGGCTTTCGTGAGTTTGTGAGCCGAATTGACCATAAAACGTGCCATGCCGGTCTTTTGCACGAGCACAAATCCGGCGACACCGGCGCCCAAGATCGCAAATCCCGTCAACGCGGCGGCAATCATCCCCTGCTCGACGGAATAGTGAACCAGCAAGCTCACACCGATCAGCCCCCAGATGATAACACCAAACACCTGAACCGTCTTGTCGACCACAACGGAGGCGCTGGATTCAGCCTTGGGGTAGCCCCACAAAATCAGCATGCGGGCCTTGACGATCTCGCCACCAATGGTCGCCACCGGAAGCAACGTGTTGATCGCGCGGCCCATCCACAACGCCATGAAGGCATCCTTGAAGCGAGGTTCCTTGCCGAGTTCGAACAGAAGTCGCCACGTCATAGTGCCCAGAAAGACGGTCGGGCTCCAGGCCAGAGGCACCAGAAAAATCGGCCATCCGGACGCCAGAATGATATCTGCAACCTCACCAACGCCTTGCCACGCAATCAGGCCGGTCATTACAACCAGACCGATGAAAAGCCCTATATATGAAAGAACTTTAGCCAAAGGCGCATTCCTGTAGCGGATTATATCTCAATTCGGCGGAGAACCTATCATTCGGCCTAAAACTACACAAACCCGAAGTGCCGGTTGACGATAACGTGATAAAGAAGCAATCCGGTTGTCCCCGCCACCCGTCTGGGTTACATAGCGTGATTGTTGTCGCCCGTGATTGTCGTCCCTCAAGGTTAATAAATCATGTCGCTTTCCATTCAAGTCAACCTGGAGGCTGGAAAACCAGGGAATAGCGGCCCTGTAGTGATCCCTCCGGACAGCCTGTTCCCCCTGGCCCGGCTGTTTGGATACTATTTATCTCTTGTCCTGATCAAACTACCCGTTAGCGCCAACCAGGTCACCTTCATCTCCATGCTGATCGGTTTAACCGGCTGCTGGCTGTTTACGAAAGGTGAGTTGATCTGGAACGTTTATGGTGCGCTTTTGCTGGTTCTCAGTTACGGGCTGGATTATTGCGATGGTGTGATTGCCCGGCTCAAGGGTCAATGCTCTCCCACAGGAGCGGCGTTTGATGATTTTGTTGACTGGATCGTTGATACGGCGATATTTGCCGGTCTCGGATACGGCACCTGGGTTGCCGGGAGCGAAATCTGGTGGTTATGGTTAGGGTTGATCGCCGCCGCCGGGTCAACCATCGACTATGGCGTCGATCTGGTTCGCGCCAACAGGTTCGTCCAAGCTCGCAAAGCCGCAGAAAAAGAGGCCGCTGGTGAGCCAGAGCGGGAGCCGGAATCCGAAGCCCCACCGACGTTCAGACAAAAACTATTCTATGTCCTTCACACCCTCAGCCGCGCGGAGTTTTGCTTTATCATCCTGATTCTTGCGGCATTTGACGTGGTGTGGATTCTGCTGCCGTTTGGCGCCATCGGGGCGCAGGCCTTCTGGCTTGGCGACCTGTTTCGTAAACGTGATTAACTGGAGGAGTAATTTATGTTCTGGGAAACCAATAAACCGCACGGCCTGCCCCATAATCCATTCAAGAGCTGCGTCGTGCCGCGTCCCATCGGCTGGATCTCTTCCATAAGCGCCAGCGGGCATGTCAATCTGGCACCCTACAGTTTTTTTAATGGCGTTAGCGGTGAGCCACCGATGGTCATGTTCGGGGCCAATGGCAATACTGATGAGCGAACCAAGGATTCACTTGCAAATGTGGAGGAAACCGGGGAATTCGTCTGCAACATGGCAACCTGGGATCTGCGTGATCAGATGAACGCGTCAAGTGCGTCCGTCGATGCCAATGTTGATGAATTCGATCTGGCCGGACTGGAAACCCAACCGTCGCAACTGGTCAAACCACCGCGCGTCAAAGCCGCCCCCATTCATATGGAGTGTGTCTACTACAAAACCCTCGACATGCCGAGCGACACTCCCGGCGTGCGCAACGCGTTGGTGACCGGACAGGTTGTCGGCATTCACATCAACGATGATATTTTGGTTGATGGCCTTATCGACATCGAGAGGATCATGCCGCTGGCCCGGATGGGCTATAAGGATTACACCCGGGTGGAAAAGGTCTTTGCGATGGACCGCCCCAAAGGGTGATGGAAAAATACACCCTCGATAAAACTCCGGGATGCACCTATATGCTATAATGGGTTTCGGCTTTGGGAAGATGCACAATGGCACTGCACAACATTAACCACCTCGCATTTATCACCGATAACATGACCAGAACGGTGCGGTTTTACCGAGACCTGCTGGGCATGGAACTCAGTGCCGGGATCGGTCATGATGGCTATCGCCATTATTTTTTCCGTTTGGGTGACGGTGAAAGCCATGTGGCATTTTTCGAGTATGAAGGTGCCGTGCCGATGAAACAAAAGTTTCCCGGTGAGCGCACCAGCGAACCCTTGGGCTTCGACCACGTCTCGTTCACGGTCGCCTCTAAGGAAGAACTATTTGGCTTAAAAGACCGGCTGGAGGTTGCCGGGATCGATGTACACGGTGCCGTCGATCACGGCATGTTCTGGTCGATTTATTTCTATGACCCCAACAACATTCCGCTGGAAGCCACCTGGGAATATATGGAGTTGCTGGACACACCGGCAATTGAAGATGATGATCCCCTCGACATCGCCGCCGAAGGTTCGGGGCCGCAAGCCGGGCACTGGCCCGAGGTAACCGCACCGACGTCTGCAGACCAAATGGTCGCCCATTCAGGAAATGGTCAGCCTATGCGTGATAGTTTCCTGAAACGCGGCTTGGCCCGCTTCAAGGATGCTGGTGACCCGAACATCACCACCTAAATTTTAGCTTCGGAGAGTATCATGTTGAAAGTCATTACCCTGGTCATTGCCGCAACGGCAATCGCTTCTCCCGTGTACGCGCAAAGCTGGTCTGACCTGACCAAAGGTGTGGTCAAGGAAGTAACCAAACAGGTGACGGGTGAAGGCGGGTCGTCTTCAGGAATGATGGGGCTCAGCACGGAAGATATCACCGCCGGCCTGAAAGAGGCGCTGAGGGTCGGATCTGAAAAAGTCGTGTCCCAGGTCGGGCAAGCGGATGGTTATCTGGGGGATCCAGCCATTCATATCCCGCTTCCCGATACCCTTAATACGGTTCACCAGACTTTGAACAAATTCGGCTTTGGTGCCCTTACCCAGGATGTCGAAACACGGATCAATCGGGCCGCAGAGGCAGCCGCTCCCGAGGCCAAAGAGGTGTTTTGGACTGCCATTCAGTCCATGACTCTCGATGATGCCAAGAAAATCCTGGATGGCCCGAAAGATGCCGCAACCCAGTATTTCCAGCGCACCATGTCGGCACCGCTGACCGAGCGGTTCACGCCCATTGTCGAAAGCAGCCTGTCGCAGGTCGGAGCCATTCAGGCGTTCGATGCGATGATCAGCCAGTACAAGACCGTGCCGTTCGTCCCCGATGTAAAAACCGATCTTACGGCCTATTCTGTCAGCAAGGCACTTGAGGGATTGTTTCACTACATGGCCGCAGAAGAAGCCGCCATTCGCACCAACCCGGCGGCGCGGACAACGGACCTGCTGAAAAAAGTTTTTGCCTCGGGTTAATGCCTGCTCGCCGATTGTAGGTATTTTGACTTCCGCTATCAGGGCCTAAAGAGACGCCGGGTCGAACTGACGCTCTCAGGAGCTACACGGTAATTGCTAACGCGGGCCCAGCGTTACCAATTCAAAAAACAGCAGCACAAATATCGCCATTGGCAGGCTAACGAGCACCATTCCCCCTAACTTCGTGTTTTGGTCTACCTTGGCTTTCAACAAGACATAAACGGAGATCCCCCAGGCTAAACATAAAGTCATAGTTGAGATCCTGGTAGACGGGTCCCACTCGAATTCATGCCATTCAAGTTGATCCGTTCTGTCAAAAAAACCGCCCAAATAGCCAAAAAAACTTAAAACCTGGATGACCCCCAAGATCACCACGGCCGATGAACGGAGACTCCCGTGCGGCTGCAAACCTCTATACATCAAGTGGCCCCCTAAATCTCATGTGTTCTTCACACATGCCCGAACTCATCACGGAAACAGATATCATTTCAATAGCTGATTTTAGAACTTCAGGCACCCCCCTAGAGCAAAATCTGTCCACCGTCGATGACGATGGTCTGACCAGTAACGAACTTCGCCTCGTCGCTTGCCAGATAGAGGGCGGCGTTTTGGGCCAGAATGCAATGCGGCCATAGCGTTTGACGGCTTCAGTTGCCATCACGTCGACAGCTGCACGATCTCGGACAGCAGACTGGTTAACTTCTCAGGGAAACCTATCATTTCTACTGCAGAACACGCAATTGACCGCACCTCTGCTGGAATACCCTTAGCGGAAATTAAATCACTTGGATTTCAGTGGTTTCGCCAAAGCTTTCTTTGATCAGAGTCTTGGCGTGGCGAATCATATTCTGACCTTCCTTGTTTTTTATGAGGAAGATGTGCTTACCGCTCGTCAGGGCGCATGTCACAAAATTATGCAGGCCATATTTGATTAAAAAGTGTTGTTCTATATTCATTGTTATTCCTAGATATTTAAGGTGCCAACAGCGTGCGCTCTCAGGCACAGCCGGGCGCAATGTTGGCGGGTGTTTTTAAAAATTTCCGAGAAACCGGGCTCTCTGGCCCTAAAGTTCAGTCGTTAGACGATAGCACTGGCGCGCCATCTCTCGGTCATGTCTGATTTGTTCGTGGTCTCAACAATCGTTAGTTCGTGGTCTCAACAATCGTTAGTTCGCGCTTCAATTAGCCTGAGCTGCGCGTTTCGATTTTTTGCTTTTAGCCGCCAATTTTTCAGCGGCAACCAGTTCAGCGGCTTCTTTATCCTCAGCCTCTTTGGCTAGGCGGAGAGCCCGTAGCTTCGATCTGTGCTCAGTTATCTCCTGCTTCGCCTGTTCTTTTTCTTCACGGGCCTTCATGTCCTTCTTCTGGGTTGCAGCGAACTGCTCCTGGGCAGTCAATTTTTTTGACTTGAACATGTTGGACTCCTTTCTTTTGGTTCCATCTGTCACGGGCAAAGTATTCTACCCGGAGCCATGGCGGAGGCCATTAGCCTTCCGTGGATGGCGAGGACGTGGTCTCGGGGTCGATTTCCCCCAGACCGCTCGGAAGTCTATCTCCCGAGCGCCTCTCTTTGCCGCCAAGCGCGCGACCGTTTTCACAAATTGTTGTTCGCGCGTCAGTCGACGAGCTGCAGACTTTCGGCCGAAGATTTGCCATCTCTGCCGGGCTGAAGTTCATAAGAAACTTTCTGCCCTTCGCTAAGCGAGCTCAATCCAGCGCGTTCAACGGCTGAAATATGAACAAAAGCGTCTTTTGAGCCATCTTCCGGCTCAATGAATCCGAAACCTTTGCCCGGGTTGAAAAATTTTACAGTACCTGTCGTCATGGTTATTCCTCTAACAAGAGTGTTGATATCGCAGGTCACACGATGTGACGGAACGATCTGTTTAACGCTCACATTGTCAGGGGATAAATAAGTTAATCGGCGTGCCGACTATTCAAGTAACGCAAATAAAATGCAAATCGTCTGTGGGATATATAGTGACTATTCCGGAGAAGTCAATGATCATCGAACCTCTGAGAACTTGTTGACAATAGAACTCATCAAAACAATGTGGTGTAACAATTAAACCTAACAATATAATCAGTTCTTTATTAGAGAGTTTGTAAAATTAAATTTGGGAAGATATTTAAAATTGGGGCTGCACCAGATAATCAATTCAAGTTAGCTTTAACCCATTTTCTTAGCGGCTTTAATTGAGCTGATGAGTCACGGATATTAATAACGCCATTCACAGTCTTTCAAAAATAACCCAAATTGCTCCTTGGGAACATCATTAAACTAGCGCAGCTGATGCTTGCCCCACTTCTCGCGCATGCCAGCATGAGCCGCCGGGGTAACTGTTATCACAATGTGATGGCCGAGAGCTTCTTCCAGCTTCTTAAACGCGAGCGGATACGACGAAAAACCTCTGCTACCCATGAACAGGCTCGTGCAGACGTCTTCGATTATATCGAGTTTTCGACTTAAGTTAAACGTTGCAACTGAGCCCCAAAATTTTACTTTCCACTTCTCCAGCTATCCCAATACGGCACATCACCGCCTAAATGCTTAATCATAAAATCAATAAAGGCGCGCACCTTTTCCGGCAGATATTGTTTTTCTGGGAATACCGCGTAGATCGCTTTATGCGGCATCGTATAACCATGCAGTACCGGGATAAGTTTTCCAGATTCAATATCCGTGCCAGCAACAAATGTCGGCAACCGGCCAATACCAAGCCCTTGAACCAAAGACTCACGCAACGCTTCGCTGTTATTCACTTGGTAATTTCCAGATATCCGCACACGTTCCTCTTCACCGTTTTTAATAAAGACCCATTCATTCATCGTCGTGTGATAAGTGTATAGAATGCAGTTATGCCGTATTAACTCCTGCGGTGTTTTAGGGATGCCGTGCTGCATGACATATTCTTCAGACGCACAAAGAACGCTATGCAGCGGCGCCAATTTTCTGGCGATGAGTGATGAATCCGGCAAATCCCCACCTCTTAAGGCAATGTCAAACCCCTCGGCAATGACGTCACGGGAAAGATCACTCATATACATATGGATTTGAATTTGCGGGTACTGCTTGAGAAAGAGCGGGATAATCGGCGCAACATGAATCCGGCCAAAGGACATCGGCGCGCTAATGCGCAGCGTCCCTTGCGGATTTTTTTGCAATTCAGTGGCAGAATTTTCAGCGTCCTGCGCCGCGCGAAGCGCCAGGAGCGCATTCTCAAAATAACGCTCGCCTGCCTCAGTCAAGTTTAGTTTACGGGTAGAGCGGTGGAGTAATTTCACGCCGAGCTGCGCTTCTAATTTGCTTATTCGCTTGCTTACAGCAGATTTTGTGATGCCGAGTTTACCTGCAGCTTTCGAGAAACTTCCCTCCTCAATCACGCACGTAAACACAGGAATGGCAGAGATATCTTGCATATGGGCTCTTACTGTCAACATTAACTCAACAATAATGTTCTCATAAACGGCATTATCGGTAAACAGGAAACAAACTAGACTGTAATAATAACTGAGAACTTAAAGGAGAAAGGCAATGATCCGTTTGGAACATGTCAATTTAGTCGTCAAAGATGTGGATACAACACTCGATTTTATCCAAACAGCCTTCCCTGATTGGCAGGTGCGCGGACAAGGTGAAAGTGAATGGTATAGCAAAAAGCGTAAATGGCTGCATGTCGGCACAGATGAGAATTACATCACGCTGAATGAAGGTAGTGATGATAATAACCGTGACCTTAAAGGGCACTCGCCCGGCCTCGCCCATATCGGGTTTGTCGTTGACGACGTGGAAGGCATTTCAAACCGCTTGCAAGCCAAGGGGCATGAGATTGCCACCGTCGGTGCGGATCACCCGCACAGAAAAACCATCTACTTCATCGATCCTGCCGGATTTGAATTTGAATTTATTCAATATTTGAGTCAAAAGCCGGAAGAGAAAAACATGTATGGCGGCGAAACATCCAACATCACCCGGATAAGCACGGCCGTATAAGGGGTAAAGTGAAGTAATTCAGGCTTGATCTGACAACCACCGATTTTGATGTGGCATCTGTCAGGTGGATTTATTGGCACTGGTGATTTGCGGCAGCAAGGCCGGTTTAGGCCTCAGCACATCATGCGGTTTTCTTGGGTATAGTTTGTTTCTGCCCCCCCCTCCCGTCAAACAGCCAGCCCACTAATATACGCACACGCCTGTAGAGGAAGCAGGTACCATATCAATAGCTGATGCTAAGAACTTCCAAAGACACCGCACCGCCGGGAGTGCGCAACTCGACGATGTCGCCAATACGGGTTTTCAACAGGGCCCGCGCGATGGGAGAGGCAAGACTGACACATCCGGCGTCAAGGTCGGCTTCGTCGACTCCGACGATGGTCACCTGACGCTCAACATCGTCATCATTGACGTAGGTGACCGTCGCGCCGAAAAAAACCTGATCCTGTCGGGTCTGTTGTTTCGGATCAATAACGGCTGCATGTTTTAAGCGTTTGCTGAGAAAGCGGATGCGCCGGTCGATTTCACGCAGGCGTTTTTTACCGTAAATATAGTCACCATTCTCAGACCGGTCCCCATTACCCGCGGCCCAGGAAACAACCTCAACCACCTTCGGCCGTTCGACCCGGACCAATTCATAAAACTCATCCTGAAATTTCTTGAAGCCCTGGGGCGTGATATGGGTGTGGATACCGCTGAGAACAGGTGCATCCTCGACATCATCATCCGTGTCATCAAAATTTAGGTCATCGGTCTTATTCGAAGATTTCATTTTTAGAGTCGATTTTCCGGGACGCCGCCGTTAGCGGCCCCTACCCGTCCAAAATCGGTTGAGCCATAACCGCGAAGACAACGATACTAACAAGCACCGTCCAACCTTGCTATAAAATGATACCAGGTATTTTTTTGCACATTTCTTGATCTAGCGCTCAGGATAGAGCGTGTTATGCTCATGTATTGTTTTTATTCGGAAAGGTTTTTGAAATGACCCCAACAAAGAAAATTTGTATTGCCCTAACGATCGCCTTTGTCTCGGCCACCGGTCTGGCGGCATGTTCACCAGAAGTCGGATCAAAAGAATGGTGTGCCGAATTGAAAGAAAAACCCAAAGGTGATTGGACGACCAACGAAGCCACGGATTTTGCCAAACACTGCCTTCTTTAGAGCTCTGAGCATACGATCCTGATCATCGCTCCTCCGTGAAGGGCCGTTGCACAGCGTTAAGTGACAAGTGTCGCGCGGGGTGGCATGATTTGGAAACAATCCGATCTGACTGAGAGTATCAGGACTCGTAAAACAGCATGAATGAAGATATTTCCATCGACCCCGCGCTGCACCCAAAACTCGACGACATGAATTACGATCTGGCCGCGGCGCTGACGGCTATGGTTTCTATCCGATGCGAAGTGCCCGAAAACGCCTTCACCGCACCCTCATTGGGAACCGAGCGCAGCGGTCATGGTGTCTTGATCCGCGATTCTGGCGTCGTGCTGACAATCGGTTACCTGACCATTGAAGCCCAAAAAATATGGCTGATCGACGCCACCGGTCAGGCCGTTGCCGGTCACGTTCTGGCTTATGATCAGGAAACCGGGTTTGGTCTGGTGCAGGCGCTGGGGAAATTAAACGCCCGGGCAATCCCCCTTGGCAGTTCAACAACATTGCAAGTTGGTGACGATGTGGTCGTTGCCGGGCATGGCGGCATTGAGAATGCCATCAGTGCGCGGGTCGCCGCCAAGCAGGAGTTCGCGGGATACTGGGAATACCTGCTGAACGAAGCCATATTCACAACACCTGCCCATCCGGTCTGGGGCGGTGCTGCCCTGATTTCAGAGCATGGTGAACTGGTCGGTATCGGCTCGCTGTTTATTCAGCATTCGCAGGAAGATCAATTGCCCTTCGACGGCAATATGATCGTGCCCATCGATATCCTGAAACCTGTACTCGATGACCTGCTGACCTATGGCAGGGTCGACAAACCGCCGCGGCCCTGGTTGGGCATTATGATCGCCGATTCCGATGAGCAGCTTTATGTTGCGGGCATTATCCCAGAAGGACCCAGTGCAAAATCAGGACTGGAATCCGATGACATGTTGTCGGCCATCAACGGACAGCCGGTTGAAAATTTACCCACCTTTTTCCGACAACTGTGGGCGCTGGGCGACGCCGGAATTACGATTACCCTGTCCGTCATCCGAGACGATCAGGTTTTTGACGTGCAGATCAAAACCGCCGATCGCAACGATTTTTTGCTGCGTCCCGACCTGCACTGACCCCTGTGCAAGAGCCCGGCGACCTGTTGAGCGACGTTGATGGTCAGGTCGTTCTGTTTCGACAATTCCTGACTGCTGAAGAGGCCCGCGACGCCTACGAGACCTTGTTATCCTCCAGCCCCTGGCGCCAGGAGGAACTTACAGTGTTTGGGCGCAAGGTCCTGACCCCACGCCTTAGCAGTTGGCACGGCGATGCCCCCTATACCTATTCCGGCCTGACCATGCCCCCGGAACCTTGGACGCCCCTGCTGCTAATGATCAAGGAGCGGACTGAGGCGGTCTCCGGCGCGTCGTTTAATTCCGTGCTGCTTAATCTTTACCGCGATGGCCGCGACAGCATGGGCTGGCATAGCGACGACGAGACGGAACTCGGTGTTAACCCCAGCATAGCCTCGGTCAGTTTGGGAGAGCCACGGCGCTTTCGGTTACGCCATAAAACCGACAAAGATAAGACGCTCTCCATCGACCTGCCGGATGCCAGTTTACTTCTGATGTCCGGCCCGCTTCAGCATCATTGGCAACACGCTGTTCCCAAGACAGCCCGCAAGGTCGGCTCGCGGATCAACCTGACCTTCCGCTGGACCTCGCCCCCCGCAACAACCGTCCACCCTGAAATGCCAGACTGACCTCAAACATCATCGGGGACATGCAACCAGCCCGTAATGATGTACTTAGGCCCCTTTGTCACAACGGCACCTCGATGCGCATGGGTCCATTCGGCAGGCCAAATCAGGGTTTTTCCCTTTTCGGGTTTGACCTTTAACCCGAACATCGGGAATTCGGTTTCGCCACCATCCTCTACGTCATTCAGATAGGTCATCCACACCAGCGTCCTTTGCAAACTACCCATTGATGTCCGCTCGGAATGCAGTTTTCCAAAATGTCCGCCTTCATTGTATTTTTGAATATTGAACGGTCCGATATGGGCCCGAGGCAAAAAAGTTTTCAAAAATTTCCATTGTTCCAGATAATCAGAATATAGAGCCTTCAGCTCCTCCATATATCTCACTGCAGCCTGGAATTTCTCCTCCTCCAGTTGGTAAGGAGAGATTGTGAAGTCGATTGAATTTTTAACTGTCTCGTCAACTTTCCCACTGCTCAGGAGGCCCGGTGACTGAAAATTTTTATTTTGTTCAAAAAGCTCGATCAAATCATCGCAAATCGACGACCTGCCCAACATCCAGCCACCGATAAAATTAGGATATTTGGACCCACCTACGCTCAGCCGTTCGTTCATCAGGCCCCCTCCCCCTCAGGCCCACCACGAATGGTAAAGTGTCGGCCATTATCATTTTTAAACTCAATCACGCCCTTACCTTTGCGTTTATATTCCAGCCCTTCCTGATGCCGACCCATTCTAAGCAGAACGTTGCCCAGATCATAGTTAGCCTCGACGAAGTCGGGCTTTAATTGAATGGCTTTGTGAAAACTTTGCATGGCGTCTTCGGTTCGCCCACATTCCGATTGGACAAACCCCAGATTATTAAAAGCCTCGGCGTATCCGGGATTTATGTCAATCGCCCTCAGATAATTTGCGATAGCCTCCGGAAATCTGCGCCGCTCATGCAAGGCAGATCCTAGATTGTTATAGGCCGTGGCATTTTCAGGTTGCAAATTGATGGCTTCGCGATATCTTTCTGTGGCCTCATCCAGTTGGCCGCTCTTTTGTAGGGCAGATCCCAGATTGTTATGGGCCTCCGCGTTGAGTGGATTAATCTGAATGGCTTTAGTCAAACTCTCAACAGCCTCCTCGACGCGCCCCAGTTCTTGTAAAGTCGCCCCCAGATTGTTGAAGACTTCATCGTTATTGGGATTGATTTTGATACAGACCTGATATTGAGAGACCGCCTCTTCCAATCGCCCAAGCTCCTTTAGCACGATCCCCAGGTTATAGTGGGCCTCAACAAATCCAGGCATCAACTCGATGGCTCTTTGATAGTGGAAAATGGCATCGTCCGACTGCTCCAGATCCTGCAGCACAATGCCAAGATTGTAATGGGAATACGCATTGTCCGGGTTGAGGGAGAGCGCCTTGTGATAACTTGTCATCGCCTCTTGCAGACGCCCACAGGCTTTATGGATCAGCCCCAGGTCGTTATGGGCATCAACATAATCCGGTTTAAGAGAAAGCGCCTTGGTGATCAGATCAACGGCAACACCGTTGTCGCCCACCTGATGGGCAAGCACGCCGAGCAAATGTAGGCCCACCGGATGATTGGGGTCATTTTGCAGGACCTGACGATACAGCCCCTCAGCTTTCGCAAGGTCCCCCGCGCGGTGGTGCTGCATGGCAAGACTTAGGGTTTTCTCGACGAGGGTCTGTTGAGTTTCCGGAGGCATAGGGTCCATCTATTCTGCTTTAAGCGTGGCTTTAACGAACAGGAGGATCATTAGTTCATATCCAGGGGATAGACCGGACGGCGCACGTTCTCATAGGGCAGTTCCTTGAAATTTCGAGATGTCAGGCCACCACCACTATCAACAACCAAAATCTGCGAGGCGATTGGCCCGAAAGCGGCGCGAAAATGGTGGGCCGATTTGACGGCGATGACGGATTTTTTACTGATATCCACACGCGCATGTTCGAAATACATGCGGTCGTAACACTGAAACCGGCCACTGGTAATGACCACATCAATGCCGCCGACCTGAACGACGACCGTTGGCCCCATGTCCACCGGCATGCCCGCCATCATTGGACCCTGGAGCCGGAACGTGCCGTCCGTAATCGCCAAAACACGGCCCGTTACGGCAACCGGTTCACCAAATCGCGGATCGACCTTGCCGCCAAGGGCGACAACAACATGCGCGCCCAGTCCCTGCTCCATACAGGTCCGAACGGTCACCGGATCATAGATCATACCAAATGCCGCATTTTGCAGGTCGGCATCGATCATGGCACGCAGCAGAGGTGTTGAATCACCATAACCTCCGCCGCCGGGATTATCGGCAAAATCGGCAATAACAATCGGCTGGTCGCTGTCGGGAGCAGTTTTCACCGCCGCCAGCGCCGCTCCAACCGGCAGGGTCTGGATGGTCAGGCGACCACGACTTTGCCAGATCTGCTCGACCAGCCCTTCGGCCAGCGCCGAACTTTGGGTACTCTCGCCATCACTGACAATCACCACACTGGGCCCGGTGTCCGGCGTATCCGCCCACGGGAACCCGGCGGCGATGCCAATGGACAGCACGCCTTCGGTTGAAGCCAAATTTGCGGCAGCATCCAGAACTTCGGTCATCGGCCCGGGGGCCGTGGTCCGCCCATGATCAGCGCCATCCAGCATGGCGCCCCGACGCACCATGCACCTGGGTTGGATTTCGCCATCAAGGGTGCGGCGCATGAGTTCTGCCGCTTCTTCGGCGATTTCATACTGATCCACATGCGGATAGGTTCGGTAAATGGTAATAATGTCCGCCAACTCGACCATCCGGTCCGAAATATTGGCGTGCAGATCAAGCGTCACGGCGATCGGGATATCTGGCCCCGTATGGGCGCGAATGCGGCTCAACAGTTCGCCTTCACCGTCGTTGGTATGCGTGCAGACCATGGCGCCGTGAAGGGCCAGCATGATTGCATCAACAGGCGCTTCATCGATAAGCGCGTTAATCATCGTCGAGACAATATGATCGAAGGTCTCTTCGGTGACTTTCCCCGAAGGTGTGGCGTCCGCATAAACCGGGTGGATGGCCCGCCAGTTGTGCTTTTTACAGGCATCCAGAAACGCTGCGATTTCGGTTTTTGTATGCTGGAGTTTGGCCGGGATGTCGGCGCCGTAAACCAGTGTGCGGGCCTTATAGGATTCGAGCGTCGTCGGTAGCTGACTGAATGTGTTGGTTTCATGACTGAAACCGGCAATCAACACCCGACGTTGGCGTACCTCTCCCATCATCAGGTCCTTTTGGTACGATCGCTATAGAGTTCCCCGCCGACGGCCCAGTTTTCCTGATTGACCTCATCGATGATGACATTGACGGATGCTTCGCCGCATTCCAGAACACGCACGGTTTCCGCCGTCAGGGCTTTAACCAGCTCACGTTTTTTCTCGATGCTTCGTCCCTCAAAAATTTCGACCCGTACTATCGGCATAAATGGTTTCCTTCTGATTGACCGGGCAGATTGCCCCGACTTTTTTTTGATTCTCCGCCGCCGCCGGCTATATATCATAGGGTACGGCAGTTTAGAAATCAGAGGTTTTAACGGGCCTCACTATAGATGATCGTTTCCATCTGGCGAGCGCCGATTACCGGCAAGCCTTCTTGCCGCGATGGTCATGGCCCTGCATAATCAGACAAAATAAATATGGAAATGTTTTTGATGCGTCACAAATTTCATTACGGCCTGGCCCCGGTCCTATTGGCGTCACTCATGCTCGTTTCGGCCTGCACGACCAATCGTGCGACCGGCGAACAGAGTTTTACCGCATTCATGTCGGAAGATGACGAAAAACGGGTCGGCGCGGAAGAACATCCAAAAATTCTTGAACAATTCGGTGGCGAATATGAAAGCCCGAAACTAAGGCGTTACGTGACCTCAGTTGGCAAAAAACTCGCCGCCGTTTCCGAAGTCCCTAACCTGCCCTACAAGTTCACCATCCTCAACGACGAGAAAGTCAATGCCTTCGCCCTGCCCGGCGGTTACGTCTATATTACCCGCGGCCTGTTGGCCCTGGCAGAGAACGAAGCCGAAATGGCCGGGGTGCTGGCCCATGAGATTGGCCATATTACGGCCCGGCATACGGCGCAACGTTATTCGACGGCGCAGGCGACAAACATCGGCCTGACCGTAATCGGCGTGCTCGGCAGTGTTGTCGGCCTGCCCAGCGGTATCGGACAGGCCGTTTCCTTAGGTGCCAACGCCGCCATTCAGGGGTATTCCCGGGGCCAGGAGCTTCAGGCCGATATGCTGGGTGTGCGCTATATGACCCGGGTTGGCTATACGCCCGACGGCATGACGGAGTTTTTCAAAAAACTTGATGCCCATTCCAAACTGGAAGCCACCATGAAGGGAGAGGACGGGGTCAGCCATAACATCATGTCGACCCATCCACGCACCAAAGACCGGATTATCCAGGCGATCAAGCTGGCGAAGGCCAAAAAGCTCCGGAACCCACGCGTTGCACGGACCGAGTTTCTCGCCCAGATCGACGGAATGGTCTTTGGCAGTGATTCCTCTCAAGGGATCATCCGGGACCGGGAATTTATACACCCAGAATTTAAGATCCGTTTCGAAGCTCCCCCCGACTATGTGGTGTTTAATTCGCCCAGCCATGTGAGGGCCATCGGTCCCTACAAGTCACGTATAGTATTTGATATGGCCAGCCAGAAAGCCGCCTCTAAAGTTAAGGACCTAAACCGCTACCTCACCGGTGTTTATGGTAAAAACCTCGCTATGCGAGGCGTTGAACGCCTGAACATCAACGGGCTTGATGCCGTCACCGGGTCCTCCCAGATGCAGACCCAGGAGGGCTTGCGCGATATTCGTCTGCTGGTCATGCGCGGCGGCCCTGATCAAATTTTCCGTCTGGCGATGCTGACGCCGCCGGAACGAACGAACCAGATGAGTGAGTCACTCCGCCGCACCACCTACAGCTTCCGCCGGATCAGCGATAAGGAGGCGGCAGAGCTGAAACCGTTGAAGGTTCACCTGATCACAGTCGCGTCAGGCGATAGCGTCGCCTCACTGTCTCGCCGCATGCCCCTGGGAAAATTTAATGCCCAGTGGTTCAGGGTGCTGAACGGACTGGAACCCAACGCCAAGTTAAGAACCGGACAGCGGGTCAAAGTGGTGGTTCGGTAAGCCGGAAAATAACTGTGGTTTAATACATAATTTAAGAATGAATTGGCCCGTCACGCGAGATTACGATGTCTGGCTGTGACTCAGGGGAGGTTCTGACGGGCAAGGTTCGCCAACAACGGTCATTCTTGCATTGTGCGGCGAACGGCTGGTTTGAGTCCAACGCTGCAGTTGCATTTCGCGTCAGATTGCCTCATATAGTTTTTCGAAACCGAATTTGAGTTCTTCACACGTGCTGAAACTTGACCACATCACCGTTATAGCCCCAACGCTGATCGAAGGGGTGACGCACGTCCAAAATTGCCTCGACCTCGAAGTTCCATTCGGGACACGCCACGATTACATGGGCACCCACAATCACCGGCTTCAACTCGGAAACTCTGTCTATCTCGAGATCGTAGCACTCGACCCGGAGGGTGCCGAGCCTGGCCGGTCGCGTTGGTTCGGTCTCGACAATCAGAAAAAAGTCAGATCAGACTGGAACGAAGGCCGGCGTCTGCGTGGGTGGGTTGCCAGTACGGATGCTATCGACTCCGTTGTTTTAACCCGCCGTCAGATTTTCGGTCACGCGGTTCCCCTTCCACCTACCAACCCGGCGTTCACCTTTTCCATCCCCGAGGATGGTTCGCTCCCGCTCGACGGCGCGGCCCCTTCGCTTATCGATCATCGAGGCGATCCTACTTCGATGGCTGAAATTCCTGATATGGGTGCGCACCTTCGGTCGCTAACACTTGAACATCCGGATTCTGCTGCCATCGAAAGGCTGTATCGCGAACTCTCCATCAATCTTCCGCCTGCGTTCATTCAGGGCCCCAAAGTCCGGTACCGGGCACAAATTGAGACACCAACCGGATCAAAAGAACTGACCTGACTCGGTCGCAGAGTCCGCAATGCCCTCCTGGACAAGCCGTCTCCTGTCGGCACACCAGCGGTCAATATTTGCGAAAAATCCGGACCTGACCTTAAAATGGCCGCACTTCCCTTGGCTATCAGACGGAACCCGAGGGTGCGAATTTCGAACGTAAATAGCCATCTTCGACCTCATATAAACAAGGGGGTTCCCATCACCTGTCAAAATCAGGAGAATGTACAAAGCTCCGCCCTGAGAGGTTGGATATGGAAATTTCTTTCTTTGCCACGATCGCTCTTTGGGGCGTTCTCGTCGGCGTTGTTTTTTCTTCTATTGGCGCCGCCGGCGGCATCCTGGCCTCTTTTGGCCTGATTAGCATTGTTGGCATTGCCGATCCAAACAGCGTGAAGCCGATGACCCAGATCACGGTGCTGGCGACAGCCTTGGTTTTTGTCCCTGGGTATTTCCGGCGCTCGGCCCTGGTCTGGCCGTTGGGCCTGTTGCTCGCCGCGGGCGGCCTGTTTGGCGCATGGATTGGAAGCAGCTTATCAAGCGTATATCTGACAGACATGAAGACCTTTCGTCCGTTGTTCGGCGGCCTCACTCTTGTCATCGCCGCCCAAATTGTCTGGGACATGTTCAGATCACGGGGAAAGCAAAATTCCGGACAGTCTTCGACGGAAACGGCGGACAGCCATGGGGTTCGAGACCTATCGTTTTCAGGTATGACGCTCACCTTCTCCTACGGTGGGCGGGACTACCGTGTGCTCATGTGGTCACCTTTCCTGGCAGGCCTCCTGACGGCGACAATCGCCGCAATTTTTGGTGTCGGCGGCGGATTTCTTCTTGTTCCCTACATGTCGGCGTTGCTCCACATGCCAATGCACATCATCCCGGCCACGTCCGGGATCGCCATCATTATAAGCCTTCTTGTATCCATCGGAAATTATCTCAATTTTGGTGCGCAGTTGGACATTAACGCGCTACTTCCGCTGTCCGTTGGAGCGGTCGCGGGGGCGACCCTTGGCCCGTTCGTCAATCGTTGGATGAAAAACAGTTGGCTGCAAATGATCCTGTCGCTCATCATTTTTGTTATTGGGCTGCGTTACGTTCTCGCATGACGGCGTTGAATTGGCCTTCCCCATCGGTTCGGCAATCTCATGACATATGCTCAAAAACAAAAACGGCCTCATCGTCGCCGATGAAGCCGTTTTTTTAGAAACTCACTGAGCAGGATCACGCCACCTGCATGGTCTCTTCAAGCTTTTTGGTTGCCTGATCCATATCCGTTTTATCAACGGCAGCAACTTCACCGGCCAATCTGTCACGGGCGGCTTCATAAATCTGGCGTTCACTGAACGACTGGTCCGGCTGCCCCACATTGCGGTGCAAATCACGAACAACCTCGGCAATCAGCACCGGGTTGCCGGAATTGATTTTGGCTTCATATTCCTGCGCCCGACGGCTCCACATGGTCCGCTTGACCCGGGCACGGCCCTTAAGGGTGGTCATCGCATCGTCCATCAGTTTACGCGAGCTCAGTTTGCGAAGTCCCGACGTCGCCGCCTTGGCAACCGGGACACGCAACGTCATACGGTCCTTATCAAAAGAAATCACGATCAATTCGAGTTTATGACCCGCAATTTCCTGTTTTTCGATACTTTCAACTTTGCCGACACCGTGGGTCGGATAAACCACGAAGTCACCTTGCTTGTAGGGGAGATCATCCGCCATATTTTTAATTACTCCATCTTTTGAATTCCGCGCCAACCGGCAACCGGTTCCGCGTATCTATTTTCCCAATAAAAAGGCGCACCGCCTGCCCATGCGGTTAACGCCATTTCCTGTTCATTTGAGTGCCCGGTCCCATATACATAACCCGAACGCCGAAACGCGCGAGCTCAAGAGAAGCTCAACGACAATCGACGCTGTTTAACACCATACCACAAAAATCAGGGAAAAAACAGCCCCGGCGTGCGGTCAGGAAATTGGCTTGGCTTTTTAGTCTCCAGCACCCGGATTCGGGCTGAGCATGGCTTTTTTGCCCGGTTTGCCTTTCCATTCTTCGGCATCTGCGGGGGCTTCGCCCTTGCGGGTAATGTTTGGCCACAAACTGGCGAATTTGGTGTTGATTTCAAGCCATTCTTCGACGTTTGGCTCCGTATCGGGAACGATGGCCTCTACCGGGCATTCGGGTTCACAGACGCCGCAATCGATACATTCGTCGGGATGGATGACCAGGAAGTTTTCACCTTCGTAAAAACAGTCGACGGGGCAGACCTCGACGCAATCCATATGTTTACATTTAATGCAATCTTCGACGACGATGTAAGTCATGGTGTTCTCCGGTTTATAACTTTTCTGACACGCCTGAACGCGCCCGACACGTTGATTTTTAAGACCCTTACGTAGGGATGTCCAGTCGCTGAGTAACTCTTTTGCGCGCCGCGCCGCTATCGCGGTCTGAAACATGCAAAAGCCCACTCAGGCGGCGGACCAGATTGGCTTCATAATCATGGACGACACCATCGGCATAGACCACTTCCCATAACATCTCGATCAGCTCAATGCGCGCATCATGATCAAAGACGTCCTTGGCGCGCTTGGCAAAACCATGCAATTCAACCGCCTCAGAAACTTTTTCTTCAGCCTCAATGAGCAGGTTTTCGATATCATCAGCATCCAAACTGAACCGTTCTGCCAGCAGCCGGGAAACGGTTTTACGCTCGGCCTCGTCAAAGTCACCATCAATCAGGGCGGCTTCGACAAGCAACGCCGCAGCAGCGGCCTCGGGCTCGTGAGGGCTCGCCGCAGCAGGAGTGCCGCCAGCCGTGTTGAAAATCAGATTTCGGATAAGATCAATCATAGGCGTTGCGTAACACAACTCCCCAAGGCCGACAACCCCAATTGGCGTATGGATTTTCCTTGATGAAGAGCCTCATCAGCCTTAACTCTGAGGTCATGAATACATCCTCTAAAAATGACGACCCTCGTCTCGATTATCCATCCGCCGGTCGCAACCGGGACGCTATCCTTGACGTCCTGACGCGTGTCCTGCCCACGCAAGGCACGGTGCTGGAGATCGCGTCCGGTTCCGGCCAGCATATCTCCTACTTTGCCGGCAACCTACCGGCACTGCGTTGGCAGCCCAGCGACCCTGATGCAGACGTATTCCCCTCCATTCAGGCCTGGAGCCGTCACGAAGGTGTTGAGGAGCGCGTCAACCCGCCGCTCAACATTGATGCCCGAACGGATATATGGCCGATCGGCAGGATCGAAAATTTAAACGCCATTCTATCGATCAATATGATCCATATTGCGCCGTGGGAGGCCTGTCTGGGTCTGCTTAAAAATGCCGGACGGGTTTTGAAGGCCGACGGACTGCTTTTTCTGTATGGGCCTTACAAGGTCGGCGGACAACACACAGTGCCGTCCAACGCCGAGTTTGACCGCTCGCTGCAGGGGCGAAATCCGGCGTGGGGTGTGCGCAATCTCGACGATGTTGCCGCTACCGCGCTGAACGAGGGGTTTCAACTGGCCGAAACGGTCCGCATGCCGTCAAACAACCTGTCGGTCATTTTCAAACGCAAGGCCTGAAAATTTACAAACGGTGCCCTAGAGCAAAACCGGAGCGAATAGGTTCATTCGCGAACGTGGCTTTGCGGCGATATCAACGCTCTAGGTGAGGACGACGATTTTTCCGCCGGCGCGATTTTCTTCCATCGTCCGGTGCGCCTCGGCGATCTGATCAATCGTGAACACCGGACCCGTTTTGATGCGGACCTCACCATTTTCCAAGGCATCGACAACCCCTTGCAGGGGGGTGTTGATAAATTCAACCGGTCCGCCGGAATAGGTAGTCAGGTTTACCGCTGTCGGAATCGCCCCCATGGGGCTGAAATTCTTGAGCTCCCAGCGGTCGCCAACCATACCGGTCATGGCGACGGCACCGTTCATGGCCGTCAGTTGCAGAGAATCCAGAAGGGTCGTCGTACCGACGAGTTCGAGCACCTTGTTGACCCCGCCAGGGAACACGCCCCGGACCTTGCTGGCGATCTCGCCATCATCGATAAATACATGATCGGCGCCGTTGGACTTCAGCAACGCCACACTGTCAGGATTTCGGGTTGTTGCGGCGACTGTCAGGCCTTGCCGGCGGGCCAACACCGCTGCCGCCAAACCGACCGATGTTGTACCGCCACGAATAAGCAGCGTTTCACCCGCCGATATGTGCAGCGACATTTGGAGGGCACCCCAGGCGGTTTGGATCATCTCCGGTAACGCCCCCAGATCCGCCCAACTCAATGACGTCACGAGCCTCATCACCTGCCCGGCGGGAACGACCGTGTATTCTGCATACCCACCATCAAACACCCGGCCCATTCCCCCCATGGCGGTGGCGACCGTATCGCCCGCCGTGAACTCTCCACCGGGGGCAGCTTCGACCTGCCCCACGGCTTCAAGGCCCAGGATACGAGGGAACTTGACCGTCGGTGAAAGGCCCTGACGGGTGAACAGTTCAGAACGATTGAGGCCAAAGGCCCGGACACGGATAAGGACCTCACCGGGTTTTGCTTGAGGTCGTGGGCGTTGCTCGACCTTCAGAACCTCGGGCCCTCCCGCCTGATATATGACAACAGCTTTCATGATTTTGAATCCGGATGAAATTTAATGGATATTTCCGTTTGATCGCGGTGCACTGTCGCGCATCAGATCAATCGGCCATTCTTCGGTCGAGGCTATAAGCCCCGGCCCCCAGGCGATAGGCCATCAGGAAACCACCCGCGATTGCCAGATTTTTTAAAAACATCAGCATTTGCATCTGATTGCCAAAATCTGTGTGAAAGATAAGAGCCGAGAGCAGAGAAAATCCGGCGAGTAAAAGTGCTGCGGCCCGTGTTTGCCAGCCAACGACAAATGCCGCCCCGACAAAAACTTCAAAGGCAATGGTCGGGTAAATCAAAACCCCCGGAAGACCAAAGGCCTGCATATACTGCTGGGTGCCTTCAATGGCGCCGGTTTTGCCGACGCCCGACATCAAGAATATCGCGGCAAGCAGCAGGCGGCCAGCCGGGTCCATTATAGGTTCAATTGTTTTCATGGTTGTCTCCTGAATTAAGTCGGTGTGGGGATGAGTGAGGCGAATTACTGGCGCGGCGGTTTGGTCGATGAGAATGCATAGCGGGCGATCTTCCAACTGCCCTCAGCGTTTTTCTTCAGCACAAATAGCTCCTGTGCTGAGGTGCCAATCTTTGCGCCGTCCGCCTGAACCGTCACGGTGCCTGCCGAGTTGGTTCTGGCGAACGCCCAATCATCCGCAATCTGTTCAACCTCCACGACATTGAACTCAATATTCAGATGTATCGCAGTGAAAACAGCATTGTAGGCTTGGCGGACCGCCTCGCGGCCGACGGCCGACGGTTTGTATTGAGGCATAAACACCCCGTCTGCCGTGTAAAGCCCGGTAATCGCCTCCGTATTCGCTGCATTCAATTCCCGCTCATAGGTTTTTAAGAGCTGATGGACAGATGTTGCATTTCCCGCAGCCGCCCCCCCAATTGCGGTTAAGGCTGTGGCCAGCCCTACGGCAACACCGACGGCTGCACCGGTTGCTTTTTTACGAAATGTCACGGTCACTCTCCTTTGGTTACGGCCAGTTGCCGAATTTAAATGCTGACTGAAACCTAATTGAGTTCCAATTTCTGGAATAGATGGATAATTTGAGAGTTATAATTTCATATTTGGGATAATATTATGCGTACAACGCAAAACCTGGACGCCATGGCGATCTTTGCCAGCGTCGCCGACGCCGGAAGTTTTTCCGGAGCGGCGCGAGAACTGGGGATGCCCCTATCAACAGTCAGCCGCAAGATCGGTAATCTTGAAACCGAACTCGGTGTGCGGTTGATCGAGCGCTCTACGCGACGCATGCGCCTGACGGAGGCGGGGGAAGTCTATGCAATCCATTGCCGTCGCGGTCGCGACGCATTTGATGCAGCCAACGCTGCCGTACTGGAAACCCGGAGGGACATATCCGGGGTCTTACGGCTATCGCTGCCCCCAAATCTTGCCGACAACCTGTTCGTGCCGATCATCACCCGGTTCCAGACCCGTTATCCGAAAGCCCGCATCAATGTTCTGGTTACCGAACGCCGAGTTGATTTGATTAACGACGGGGTTGATCTGTCGTTTCGGGTTGGTGACCTGAAAAGCTCCAACCTTGTCGCCCGCCGCCTGATGTCCTACCGCCATATCCTGGTAGCATCGCCAGACTATCTCAAAAACAGCTCTCCCCCTGAACACCCGACAGATTTGCATGATCATCGCATGTTACTTTTCGGAAACTGGCCCTCGCAATTTCGAAAACTGGGCTTTTCCGATGGGCTCCGTCACGAAAGCATGGACATCCGCCCTGCCTTCAGCATTAACGATTTGAGCGCCTTATTGACAGCGGCCAGCCTTAATCACGGTATCGCGGAAATTCCTTCAATCCTGTGTGGGCAGGCGCTGCGTCACGGTGCCGTTGTCGAAGTCCTGCCTGACTGGAAACTGCCCGAAGTCGCCCTGAGTGCCCTGCATACAGGTTCTACCAACATGACCCGCTTGCTGCGCCTGTTCCTTGATGAATGCATCGACCATATCAACCAACTTACGGATAACGTTCTGAGTTAAATGCGTTGGACTTCAAGGGGTTTTTCCGCACAAACGTCCATTTTATTCTCAAAATTTTAAGATTCGATGGGTTAACATCCTTGGGTCACGACCTGTTCCATGACCATTTCACCGATCCGAGGATATGTCCCCTTCATGTTTATTCCGGAGTTTACGTCCCAGATTACCAGCTGGAGTGCCGTCGCCGCCCGCCTGCGCGACTGGCGTCGTGAACCCGATTTATCCAGCGCCAACACGTTTGATTTTGCACAATGGGGCGACATCGGTTTGTCACCAAACTCGGGAGCCGATTTGTTCGGATGCGGGGAACGAGCGCTGGGCCGTCCCGCAGAATTATTCGCCAACCTGAAGCTTGACCGTCCCCCCACATCAAAACCCACAGAAACACTCAGGCAGTGGCGAAATATGATTGAGCGCCTGGGCTCTTACAGCGTGCGTGGTCAGGTCGCCGGTGTACATTCCTACATCAATCAAATGGACAAAACTGCCTGCGAAGCTGCGGCGTTGGCCCGAACAAAACCATGGACAGGTGTATTAAACCGCCCCTCCTGGCCTGACAATGAGACGGACAAGGCACTCGCTAAATATGTCTCGTTCAGATTGTTGGGATTTCACGCTGACCGTTTACGTCTGGTCTTGGCCGACACCCGCTTTCCGAACCGGGATCATGCCGTACTGGCCGTGCTCTTTGGTGGTGAGACTTTTGTGCTCAATAATGGTAGTTGCGGCATTACCACGGATAACCGCCTGAAAGATTTTTTTCCAAGTTGTTCATTAAACGCCAGACAGTTTTACCTGCACTGGGACCGCGATACAGGCGATACACCGGGTCGCGCAGCAAAACGGCTGCTAAACCAATTCGGGTTAGCTGCCGCCTGAATTTATAGAGTTAAATTATAGAGATTTAAGGAAGGTGGCGGTTACGCCATCATCAGGGCAACGTCCTCGGCTGGCGAACGATAGCGCCCCCAGTGCCGCTCCTGAGTTTCTGCATGAATAACCGCTTGTAGTTCGGTTTGGTGCAAGCCCAGCACCTGATCATTCAAAAATGTATCAACCACAACCCAGCGATTGCCTTCGGGCTCATAACGGTTTTTGTAACGCATATTCATATATATCATCTCCTCTTTTCATCAGCCGGAAACTAACGAAAACAGGTTACAATTTCATGAACCTCCAGTGATTTTTATTCTTCGCCTGGATCCGCGACCAATTCGGCGACTTCAATTCCGGCGATCGCCGCGGCCTCGTCGACACCCGACGTATCGCCGCTGATGCCCACGGCTCCGATGATTGCTCCGGCATTTCGGATTAGCACACCGCCCGGCACCGGCACCATAAGCCCACCTGCCGCCGCGGATACAGCCGCCAGAAAGGTCGGGTTTTTACCGGAAAGGGCTCGCGACCCCAAGCCGAAGCCAAGAGCACCATAGGCCTTACCAACAGCGATTTCAGGACGCAGGATGCCGCTGTTATCCTGGCGTTTCAGGGCGACCAGATGTCCACCTGCATCAAGCACGGCTACAGTTAACGGGCGCGCCTCGGTGGTTTTCGCATGGGCCAATGCCCCGTCAACAATCGTTTCCGCCTGATCAAGTGTAACTGAACCCATCAACTTTCTCCCGATGTCGGTTGCCGTGGTCAGCCCCGTGACTTAACAGATGACCGGAAATTTAACGGATCATACCAGAAACTGGTCGCGAATGAAGTTTTCAGGCCCGGCGAGCCGGACTAATCTGAGATGAGCTCAACGAAAACAACGGAAATTCGAACTTCCGGCTTTACTGCTTCGCCAACTGCTTCACATGATGCTGGACCTGCGGCACGTAGGCCATGTCGGACTGAAGAATATGGTTTTTCAACCAAAAACTCAGAAACGCCATAAAATCCGCCATGTCAAACTGTTCAGGACTGCGTTCAAATGACTGTTTGTAGGCTTCGAGCTGGCTTTGCAACTTCCGATGTCCGGCAACATGGCTTTCCAGATCCTCATAGTCGCTGGCTTTCATAAGGATTTCTTCTCGGTCGAAATGATAGTTAACGTAGTCAGTTAAAGCCTCAATCGTGGATTTAAGCGATGCTTCCCCGGACCCGGCCTTAACCTTTCCATGCAAATCATTGATCAGCGCAAAGAGCCCGCGGTGTTCCCTATCGATATCAGGAATTCCGGTGTTGTAATTGTCCGACCACTCGACACACGCCACGTCTGCCTCCAATTGTCAGTCTCAGAATACAAGAATACCCATTCATCATCGCAAATCCTGCGATTTCACGAATTGATCGTGATCAATATTTGGGAAAAAATCTCGGCAGCCCTGCCAGCGTGGCGCTTCGGTAGACTATGTAAAGCCTCACTAGGCGCTTACGACAGGTGCAAACTAAACATCACCCGCGTCCGGGCGAAGGCGCTCCGTCGCCCGGCGCTCGGCTTTTGTCGGGCGGCCTGATCCCGGTTCGCGTTCAGCGACCCGCTGACGTGTTGAGGCTTCTTTCCGCGATTTAGGCTGGGGCGGGTCCAGATCCTCATACAGGCTTTGTGCTTCAACAGCCGGGCCTCGCCGTTTCCCAAGCTCGAGCACCTTGATCACCCGGACATCCTCGCCTTTGGCAAAGGTCAGCACATCTCCGGGACAAAGCTTGTAATGAGCTTTTTTAACAAGCTCCCCATTAATGCGCACCCGACCCGCTTCGCAAAACTTTGTCGCCAGTGTGCGGCTTTTGAAAAACCGCGTATGCCACAGCCACTTGTCCAGCCGGAGGGAAGCTTCGCTCATCGTTAAAACTGCAACTCCCGCAATTTGGCAAACGGTGAATTTTCATCAACCTCCACTTTCGGGCGCTGAGCGGGCAGGTCCGGCTTTTTGGATGTCGATGTCGCCGGTGTTTTCCGCTCAACTTTGCCGCTCATGCGTTGATGGCGAAAGCGGAAAGTTACAACTTCGCCTTTGGTCCGCGCCACATATCCAAGACGTTTCAGAATTTCTGTCATCTGCCCGGTTGTGCATCCGGCAAGCGACAGTAGATCGGGCGTAATCACCAGAGGTTCTTTTTTGCCCAGTTCCCACGCCAACGAGGCGATGCGTTCGACCATATCAATACGAATGACCAGGTCGCCCATCACACGGTAGCCAATAGCCTGATAAAACGCTTCGGACATATTTTTATCATTGGCGATGGAGACCCTGCCCTGTGGTGGCAGGCTCACTGACGTGTCGTGGTACAACCCCCACAACAATCCGCGCATGTCCACGGCCTTGGGTTTCAACAGGGTTTCAACAAATACATTATCGCGACCGATACGGACCCCGGTGCGCCGCAGGGCCTGGCGTTCCGGGCGGCCAAGTGCGTCGATCTCGCCACAGGCCTGGCGTCGGGGCAAAGACCCCAGGTTCTCGACGATCTGAAAAGCCAGGCCGCGGGCGGCACCCGACAGATCCGCACGCTGCAAGCGATGCAAGGGGGCCAGCACATGCAACACTTTGGCAGCAATCCAGTTTTCCAGCCGACGTTCAATGCGCTCGCGTGACGGCGACTCAACCAGCTCACCGACCAGCGGGCGAACTTTCGGGCGTAAGACGTGGCCGCCCTTAATCAAACAGCCAACCGGCTCTCCCTGCCACAAAATAACGCCCGTCGGCTGAGCATCGACCAACTCTAGTTGAAAGGCTTCATCTTCAGCAGTTTCCAGATTTCGGACCCGGGATGATATCTCGTGGCGCAGGACTTTTGCCGCCGCCTGATCGATGGCTTTCGCGGCGGCGGCCTCTTCTGCGTTGCTGGCTTCGGCATCCGAGTCGAAGCGGAAGCCCGAAATTTTGCCGACATAATGCCCCTCGACAACAACATCGCCATCGGCTTTCACGGCCGCCAACAGGTCTTGAGTTTCTTTCATGCGGCGCATCAGCTGGGCCGTACGCCGATCAACAAAGCGCTGGGTCAGGCATTCATGCAGGGCATCCGACAAGCGGTCTTCGATGGCGCGGGTCCGTTCGCGCCAGTGCACCGGGTCATCAATCCAGTCGCTGCGAAAGGCCACATAGGTCCACGTACGGATCGCCGAAATCCGCCCCGTCAGGTGTTCGATATCACCGTCCGTGCGCTCCAGGCGCTGAACCTGACGGTGCATCCAGTCGGCGGGCAGTTTGCCCGGTGAGGTCATCAGGAAGTTATAGATCTGCGCCAGTAATCTCGAGTGGCCGTCACTCAGGACATTGCCAAAATCCGGCACCTGACAAACATCCCACAACAGTCTGACGGCATCAAAACCGTTCGCCCTCGCCAAAACATCCGGGTCTTTCGCCAACTGTCTCAGGACCACTTCGTCGTCGGCCTCGCGTGCGCGGACCAGGCCTTGCAGGTTGGGGGGCACGGACAGGCTTTTCAGCAGGTCGTCGATGGAGGTGAATTTAGGCGCGGCATTGCGCCAGCTGATTTTACGCAAGGCTTCAAATTCGTGATTTTCAATGCGGGCGATGATTTCCTCATCAATGGCGGCGGCATCGCCCGTCGTCCCGAACGTGCCGTCATTCATGTAACGCCCGGCTCGCCCGGCGATCTGCGCCAGTTCCGCCGGTTCCAGGCGACGACGGTTACGGCCATCGAACTTATGGGTGGCGGCAAAGGCAACATGATCGACATCCATGTTAAGCCCCATGCCGATCGCATCGGTGGCAACAATGTAGTCGACCTCTCCTGACTGATACATGGCGACCTGGGCATTTCGGGTGCGCGGACTAAGCGCCCCCATGACCACGGCGGCCCCACCGCGCTGGCGACGGATCAGCTCCGCGATGGCATAAACATCGGCCGCCGAGAAGGCGACGATGGCGCTGCGTTTTGGTAACCGCGCAGTCTTTTTCGCGCCGACATGACTGAGTGTCGAGTAGCGGGGCCGTGAGGTAAATTCCACATCATCAACAAGCTGCCGGATCAGTGGGCGCATGGTTTCGGCACCCAGAAACATCGTCTCATGGATGCCCCGGGCATGCAGCAGACGATCAGTGAACACATGTCCCCGATCCGGGTCAGCACACATCTGGATTTCGTCAATCGCCAGGAAATCGACCCGCCGGTCGATGGGCATGGATTCGACGGTGCAGATAAAATAGTTGGCCCCCAGAGGCAGAATTTTTTCTTCGCCGGTGATCAGCGCAACAGAGTTTTTGCCCTTAATTTTGACCGCCCGGTCATAGTTTTCACGGGCCAACAGACGCAACGGGAACCCGATCATGCCGCTCGGGTGGGCGAGCATCCGGTCCATAGCGAGATAAGTTTTGCCGGTATTGGTTGGTCCCAAAACCGCAACCACCCGCGCACGTGACGTCGATATTTCCATAATCTGAGAATTACGCCTGAATAAACATTTTGCAAGGCCTGGGGCAACGGTTCGAAAGACCCGCAGATCAATAATCTCTCGATGCCGTAGTCATGAGCCAGCTCTTTCAGGTGCCCGGTCTGTTTATTCTTATCCAGGCAGCGGCCCAGCCAGTCGACGGTGATCAGCCTACCCTTGCGGACAAAGGCGCTCGGGTTTGGCCTTGAGGTAATTTTGTAAAAAGGCTTCCGGAACAACGGTCACAGCGCCCCTTATTGGTGCGCTTCGGCGGACATTTCTGGTCGTTTCAGAATCTCACATCTATCTGAACTTCTTCAAAACTCGAGAATATTGTTTACAAACCTGATACTTTCATATGTCGGGCATATATCGAGCTTGCATCGATGGGGGCAGGCTGATTTGCTGGTTTTCTGCTGACGGCGGCAATCGACACGCAACACCAGAGAAAGATCAAATGGCAGGCATCCGCAATATTTTGTTTATCATGTGTGACCAGCTCCGCGCTGATTACCTGGGGTGTAATGGTCACCCGGCGATCCGCACGCCGAACATTGATCAGCTGGCTGGACGCGGCGTCAACTTCCAGCAGGCTTTTTGTCAGGCACCCGTTTGCGGACCGTCGCGCATGTCATTTTATACGGGGCGTTACATGTCGTCGCACGGCTCGACCTATAACGGCGTGCCGCTGAATATTGGTGAACAGACGCTTGGCGATTATTTAAGGCCCTTGGGCCTCCGTAGCGGATTGATCGGCAAAACCCATATGGCCCCGGATTTCGATGGCCTGAGACGATTGGGCGTTGACCCGGCGTCCGACGACGGCATCCTCGCCAGTCAGTGCGGGTTCGAACCCTGGGAACGCGACGACGGCCTGCACCCCGATCAGGTCGCCGACCCCAATCTGGCCTACAATCAATACCTCCGCCGGCAGGGTTATGAAGGCGACAACCCCTGGCACACGGTCGCCAATTCGGCTGATGGTCCGGATGGTGAAACCTTAAGCGGCTGGTATCTGCGCAACGCCCACCTGCCGGCGCGGGTTGACCGGCAGCATTCCGAAACCGCCTACATGACCGATCTGGCCATGGCCAAAATCGACGATCTCGGCGACACCCCGTGGTGCCTGCACCTCAGTTACATCAAACCCCACTGGCCCTATCTGGCCCCGGCGCCCTACCATAACATGTACGGCGCCAATACGGTCCTGCCGGCCAATCGTGACGCGGCGGAAAAACGCCATCCCCATCCGGTGATTGAGGCCTTTATGGGGCACGAAGAGAGTTTGAATTTCTCGATTGAGGACCGCCGCGCCCATGTAATCCCGGCCTACATGGGACTAATCACGGAAATCGATGACCACATCGGCAGGCTGGTTGCCTTCCTTGAGCAGCAGGGCCGCATGGACGATACGCTGATCGTCTTCACCAGCGACCACGGCGATTATCTGGGTGATCATTGGCTCGGCGAGAAGGAGATGTTTCATGAAGCGGCGCTTCGGGTGCCGATGATCATCGTCGACCCGGACACGGCGGCGGACAAAACGCGGGGCACCGTCGATGACCGCCTGGTCGAGAGCATTGATCTTGTGCCGACTTTTATCGACGCCGTCGGTGGCGATGCCCAACCGCATGTCCTGGAGGGCCGGTCGTTGTTGCCGCTGACCCGGGGCACCACACCCGACAATTGGCGTGATGCAGTTTTCAGCGAAGCCGACTATGCTTTTCGTGGCGCCCGCAAATCCCTGAAGCTGGCGCCGGACCAGACCCGCGCCTACATGGTGCGCACGGAAAGCTGGAAATACATCAGCTACGACGGTTTCCGCCCGCAACTGTTTGATCTAAAAAATGATCCGAACGAATTAGCCGATCTGGGCGAATCGTCCGATCACCAAACCGTTCGGGACGATCTGGAAGATAAAATCACCGCCTGGCACCGCCAGCTTAAGTCCCGCACGACCATCCGTTTCGATCAGGTCGAGCAACGCACCGACAGCGCCAAGGACCGGGGGTATCTGTTCGGCGTCTGGTGAGCCGCCCGGCGACTTCCTTCAGCCACTGACTTCGGCGAGGAAGGTTTTGCGTTCCTTGGCCGAGGCGTTTTTCCAGCCGCGCCGCAGGTCCATCAGCGCCGTGCGTTCACGGATCAATCCGGCCTCAATCGCCGCGGCACGCACACTGGCAATGTCACCATGCTGAAGTTTTGCCCAAGTGTCCGGATGTTCGGTTTTTAATCGTTTTTTCCAGTATTCAGAATCTCGTTTCCAGGCCATGTCAGTCTCCATTGATGTATCAACCACAAATACCTTACGCCAAATTTATTGATGCGTCAACGTTGATGTATCAATGTTCTGATGATACGCGTTCGGCCATTCACCGACCGGGTTTTCAGTTTAGGTAATAGGCCAGGAGCCGCCTGGCGTCTTCTGAATGCCAGTCGGCGGACCCCATCAGGTAACCCTGCACAATGCCTTGCCGGTCGATGATAATGTTCCAGGGCAGGCCGTCGTAGACCTTGAAGGCTTTCGGGGCGCGACCGGCGGGATCATACAACAGCGGCAGATGTTTGATGTTGAGGCGGTCGAAGTACCGTCCGGCCTTGATGGCCTCCGTCTCATCAACGTTTAGGGTCAGCACCTCGAAATCTGTGCCGCCGAGCTCGTTTTGCAGCCGGTCGAGGGCCGGCAGTTCATAAAGGCAGGACGGGCACCAGGTCGCCCAGAAATTCAACAAAACCACCTTGCCCCGATATTTACGCAAGTTGGTGACCCCACCTTTCGCCGTGTACATAGGCGTGATCGGTGCCGGGTAAGGCGGCGACACCTGGGTGAAGGGGCGGCGTTCTCCCTGAAAGGGTGGCGGCCCTGTCTCGGCGGACGCCGGAAATGAAGAAACCAGCGCCGGAGACAATGCTAAAAGCAGCAACCGTTTCAGGGCCTGCCGACGCCCCACCAAATCGGATGCTTCGATGTCCAGCTCCAAGATCAATCTCCCGCTAATTCTCAGCAACTGCCCACCAACAGACAGGCGATAACAGACCCTATAACCCCGCCCGACCATCACAAAGCGCAGAGATGTATAGTGACGCGATTGTGACAGTGTTTCAAAACCGGGCCCGAGTGGTTATGATTGTCGGGACCTCAACGTGACCGGAAACCCTTTTTAGGAGACGCACGTGACTCTCGGCGGACGTATTACCCTTGCACGCGAAAGCATTAATCTCACCGATACGCAACTGTCACGCCGCCTGGGCGTTATGCTCAAGACGGTGCGCAACTGGGAAACCGATCGCTCGGAACCGCGCGGCAACAAACTGACGACGCTGGCGGGCGTTTTGGGAGTCTCTCTGCAATGGTTGGTGACCGGCGACGACAACATCACCCGGGTTGATGAAAACATCGAGGAGACCAGATCCCTCAAGGTCAAAGTCGACCGGCTGATCAACCTGCACGAACAGACCTCGGCGCTGATTTTTGAAATCCAGTCCGACCTGCTCAGACTGCAAAACCGCATCGACAAGACCGAGTTCGACAACTGACAACGGCCCCCTAATTTTTACAAAGACAAGGTCCGCATAGGTTTTCTTGGCCCTCGTTATCAGGACATGGCACCACCACTTTTTGCGGCTTTGTGCTCACAGACGGTTTCGATGACGACGCGGCGGTTTTGTTCGTTTTTGATGCCGTCAACGGTGTGAACCTTCAGCCACCGTTCGCCCCAGCCCTTGACCTCGCCGACGGGAATTTGTTTGGCCCGCAACAGGGTGGCCACGTGCTGGGCGCGTTTTTGCGAAAGTTCCATATTGCTCTTGTCGCCGCCAAGCGTATCGGAGAAACCGAGGACGTTGGACAGGCAGGTGCCGTTCCGCCCGTAGTCGGCAATTTTTGGCAACATGGTGGCGATCTGCTGGTCGATAACCGGCCCGGTTATTTTCCCCAGCGGAAAAAACACCGTCTGGTTCAGAGTATCGTCTCTAGATCCGGGGGGTGGCGCAGCGGGGGTTGTCGCGGCGACGGCTTCCGGGGCACGGTTTAAAACTTCCAGCATCCGTTGCTGTGAACCCTGCACGGCCTCCAGTTCAGATTTCAGCTGCTCCAGGCTGGCGACGATGGCCGGGTTGGTCCCCATCCCATCTTTCATGGCGCCATCATTCGCCCCGCCGCTTGCCGCCATGTCCTTTGTGGCCTGTTCCGCGGCGACGCGGATTTCCTTCAGGGTTTCGGCTTTCAGGTCAATAAATACACTTCTGACCTCGGCGTTTGCCGTCTCCAGTTTTTGGTCCAGCTCCTGCAGAACAAAATACCCCAGCGGCACAACCACGCCCAGCACCAGCATGGCCGAGAAAAACGATGTTGCGATAATAACCTTCCGAGCGTCCACTGTTCACTCCTGTTGCAAATGATCTCTTTCCGAATCGGTATAATATCATACACGGTTTCGGAAAAACGTATGGTTAACAAAATACATCCGCCCACTCGGGCCGATGAAAGGTAGCACCTCAGGTCATGTGCTGGATCGTCGGGGAGATGGAGGGAGGGAGGAGTTACCCCTTACAACAACACGTAAGTGTTCACGACGCCAACGTTCGAGAAACTGTAGTCAACATAACCCAAGCCAAAATTGATATTTTCGTCATCAGCTGAACAGGGGAACATAATATTCTCGACGCTGGTTATGCGTTCACCACTGGTTAACCCGTACGTCACATTTCTGCAGGTGTAGCTGATTTTTTTTTGTAGATAGACCTGGTGGTAAGTGCCTGGTATGAGCTTAGCTTTGTCTTCAGCATCATATAAGTCCTCTAGACGATGCCCTGTAACATTCATCCGGAATTGTTCATCAACTTTGGTGCCGGAAAAATGAAACAGCAACCCGTCGCTGACGCCGCCCCGAAAATCATACACCCAAACATTGCTCACCAGGCGGGCAATTTTCATCAGATCAATTTTTTTATAGTCAACAAAATTTCGATCCCCTGCTTCAAAAATCACAAACTCGGCAAACTCAATCAGGTGTGAGTTTGCCGAAAGTTTTTTGATTTTCTGTATATCAATCAAATTTCTATCCCACGGGAACCGGAGAGCGGGGAAGCGGAGTGCGGAAGGAACAATAGCATTCCGTTTTACGCAATCTACCATAATGACAACCGTCAACGACACCCCCCTGATTCAAGGAACGCAATCTCAAGACGTTTTTCCTTTGTTGGGTTCAGAAGAACAAGACCGCAGACCTGATCACCGCTGTTTCACCCGGAGTGATGAAGAAGAGCGGCGCAAGACGTACGGGGACATGACGTGATCCCATAGGGATCGGGATCGTGTACCCTTAATTCGGGAGAGGAGTGCAGAAGATCAGGAGCATATAAGTAAGGTGTCCCCAGATATCCCAGATATCTGAGAATATCCTGGAATGCTTTATTCCCGGATTGGCAGTCCTCGGTCGGGCTTGATCTCTTTAAGTGCGAAGTTGCTCTCCATTGCCTTGATGCCCGGTAGGCAACGCAGCACAGTCATTGAAAACTCAGCATAAGCATCCAGATCACGGCAAACGACTTGCAGCAAGAAGTCAGAACCCCCGCTGACGGAATGGCACGAGATCACTTCGTCCAGTCCAACGATGGCCGCCTCAAACGTGCTCGCCTCCTCAACGGAATGAGTGTCGATCTGTATGGACACGAAAACCAACACGCCCAGCCCGAGCTGTTGACGATCAAGCATAGCCCGATAGTGCGAGATGACGCCCTCCTCCTCTAAACGTCGCACACGGCGCCAACAAGGGGACGTTGAAATGCCGCAACGTTCAGCAAGGTCGCTGTTGGACAGTCGACCATCCAACTGCAGTTCGTTCAGGATTCGAAGGTCGGCGCGATCAAGAGCGTGAGGTATCTTTACCATTGCGGTAGATTCTACCAAATAAAATGGAAATACAAGGATATTTGATCTTAAATTCCCTGCATCCTCTGCCAAATAGGTCGCACCTTTCACCTTATTCATGAAAAGATTGCTTATCGTCTAAACCTGATTGGAACTTCGCTATGCATGCAGACAAAGACCTTCGGGGCTTTACCGCCCCCTACACGCCATTGGGCCGATCTTCGCTCGTACCTCCGCCGCCATGGCATTACGCCGGAAGGGTTGTCAGCCTGGGTGTCGATGTCGACGCGCAGGTCGCGGAACGCTTTCTCCCGGAAGGTTTTGGGCGTGCAACAGGCCGGGCATTTGGCCATTTCTGCGAGTGGCAGGCGACCACAGATGGCCATGAACTGCTTGATCCGGTGCATGCCCAGTATGACGAGTTCTTCTACCTCCTGGAGGCTGAGCGGGACGGAGCAACGCGGCTGTTCTGCCCTTTCATTTATGTGACACAAGATATCTCGATGGTGCGTGGCCTGATGCAAGGCTGGCCCAAGAAGATGGGCTCAGTCTGGATCGGTCGATCCTACGGCTTCGATCACCCGGCGGCAGGCCGGATTCGGCTTGGCGCAACGCTGGCGGTCAAGGACCGTCGTCTGGCGGAAGCTGAGATCGCTTTCACAGGAGAGACGGTCAAGCCAATCGGCTTTCTTGCGACCCCGACGTTTGGTCTGGTCGGGCAGCCAACCTTGATCGGGGGCGTCGACCCCGGACCCAAGCGTCTCGTCCGGCAGAATGTATCGGAAAAGTTGATAGGTGAGGTGCATGGCGCGACCGGCGAGCTGCGTCTGTTCGGGTCGCCACATGACGAGCTTTCCGAGATCGCGCCGAAGCGCACAACGACCGCATGCGTGTGCGAATTTGCGCTGAGCGTGACTGATGTGGTGGAGGCATCGTGATGGCGGGTGACCGGGCCGCCTCCCTGCGTGGGGAGGGCGACCTGCGGCTGGCCATCGTGGTCGATCCGAAGCTCGTGCCAGGTCTGTTGGCAAATACAGTTGCGGCTATCTCGGTGGGTTTGGGGGCGGTTCATCCCGGTTTGGGCGGCGTCGGTCTGACGGACGCGAACGGCACAACAATCTATAACAGCGCAGATCGGCCTGTACCCATCTTGCAGGCCGATGCTGAAGTTATGCGAGACCTGCTTGAGCGTGCAGCGGGGAAGGCGCTGGAACCAACACTCGTCGTCTTTCCAGCCTATGCACGCTCACGCCACACGTTCACCGACTACGAGGCAACCTTCGGCGAACGCTCGCTTAGCGACGAGAAGATCGACGGAATCGGCCTGTGTGGATCTTCAAAGCGCGTCAAGTCGCTAACAGGCTCACTCAAGCTGCTAAGATAGGATGACGAGTATCCCGGCTTGGACATATTTGAACCGTGAGTGGCGCGAAGGCGCCGTGCCTCTTATGTCGTCGACCATCTGACCTGCTTCCCGAAAACTGGAACAGGCCTTACTTATGAATGAGTGCATGTTGGGAGGGGCAAGCACTGTACAACGCAAAAACATCATTACCCGGCGCCCCTTCCCCCCCCTCCTAACTCCTCCTATCATTGTCGTTTTTTTGGCATGGGCCAAAGAGGAGGAGAGGTGTTTTTGGGGACCGAAGTCCGCATAAGACGAGAGAGTTAGGTTTCCGGTGCCCCGCCCTAACCACAACAACAAAGTTGCCGGGAATCGGATATCTATCCTATTTTAGTCTTTTTACCATAATTCCGCCGCAATCTTACGCTATGCTCCTTAAAATTGGTGATTTCTGTCCCCGGGCAACACCCGGAACACGGAGAGAAATCAGGTGACGAAATGGGGCGGGAATAGGGTCCAACGCGAGAAAAGACACACAAAAACGCACAAAAGCACACATTTTTGAGGTTTCTTTGCCGTCATCAGAGGGACGATGGCTGAGCAAAGGACTTGCGGAGCGGCGTTCATTGCGCCATATCAGGCGCGTAAATTTCGGCACCCGCCGGTATCTGAACAGACGACAACTTGAGAAGGATAAAAAGACGATGACGAAGGAAACCTTCACCTTTCAGGCCGAGGTGAGCAAGCTCCTCGATATCGTGGCGCATTCACTCTACAGCCACAAAGAAATCTTTTTACGCGAACTGATCTCCAACGCATCGGACGCCTGCGACAAGTTGCGTTATGAGGCGCTGACCAACGCCGATTTGACCGACGGCGTCGGCGAGTATCAGATCCGTCTCGCCATCGACAAAAAAGCCAAGACCCTGACGGTATCGGATAACGGCATCGGCATGGCCCGGGGCGAATTGTCAGACACCTTGGGCACCATCGCGCGCTCAGGCACGCAGGCCTTCATGGACCAGCTGAAGGCGGCCAACGAGGCCAAGAAAAAAGGCAAAGTTGATGGCAGTGTTGAGCTAATCGGGCAATTCGGCGTCGGGTTTTATTCAGCCTTTATGGTGTCGGACAAAATCGAAGTCATTACCCGGAAGGCCGGGGAAGAGACGGCGTCGAGCTGGATTTCGGAAGGCGCCGGTGAGTTTTCGGTTGATGAGGCGTCGCGCGACAGGTCCGGCACGGATGTGATCCTGCACTTGAAAAAAGACGAAAAAGAATTTTTTGAGCCGGCGCGGCTTGAGAACATCGTCAAAACCTATTCCGACCACATCGGCATTCCGATCATCTTGGAGCCGTCGAAGAAGGATGAGGAAGAGCGCACCTTGAACACCGCTTCGGCGTTGTGGATCCGCGAGAAAAAAGACATCACCGAAGAGCAGTACAAAGAATTTTATCATCACGCGGCCCATGCCTTTGATGATCCGTGGATGACCCTGCACAACCGCATTGAAGGTGTGTTGTCCTATACCAACCTGTTGTTCATTCCCTCGATGCCGCCCATGGACCTGTTCAATCCCGAGCGCAAGACCAACATCAAGCTCTACGTCAAACGGGTGTTCATCACCGACGACTGCGAAGGCCTGATGCCGTCATACTTGCGGTTTGTTAAAGGTGTGGTTGATTCAGAAGACCTGCCGTTGAACATCAGCCGTGAAATGTTCCAGCACAACCCGGCCCTGGCCAAGATCAAGAAAGCCCTGACCAAACGCATTCTGGTCGAGCTTAAAAAGAAGGCGGAAAAGGCCCCGGAAGAATTTCAGGCCTTCTGGGATGTGTTCGGCATTGTGCTCAAAGAGGGTCTTTATGAAGACGTCGAGAACCGCGACAAACTGCTCGAAATCGTGCGTTTTAAATCGACGACACACGACAGTCTGGTCAGCCTGAAAGACTACGTCGAGCGCATGAAGGACGGCCAGAAAGCCATCTACTACATCACCGGCGAAGACGCTGCACAGGTTGCGCTGAGCCCACAGCTCGAAGGTTTCAAAGCCAAAGGTGTGGAAGTCATGTTGCTGACCGACCCGGTTGATGAGTTCTGGGTGACCTCGGTTGGCCTCTATGGCGACATCGTCTTTAAATCGGCGACCCGCGGCGGCGCTGATTTGTCCGATCTGGGGAAAGACGGCGACGCCGACAAAAAGGATGATGCCGAAAAGAAAGACGAGAAAAAATCGGCGACAGTTGACCCGCTGCTGGCGTCTTTCAAGCTGGCGCTTGGTGAACGGGTCAAGGATGTGCGGGTTTCCGAACGGCTGACCGACAGCCCGGTCTGTCTGGTGGCCGACGAAGGCGATATGGACATTCATCTCGAACGATTGCTGAAACAGCACAAGCAGTTGCAGCAGGACACGCCGCGCGTCCTCGAAATCAATGCCGATCACGCCCTGGTCAAGGCACTGAACACCATCGCGTCAAAAAGCGACGGCCCCAACACGACCATCGAAGACGCCGCCTGGCTGTTGTTTGATCAGGCGCGTATTGTCGAAGGCGAAAAAGTTGACGATCCGTCGGCCTTCGTCCGTCGTCTGGCGTCGATCATGGAAAAAGGCCTGCCGTCAGCCTGAACCAGGTGGGCTGCATAACCCAGCGGCACGGCAAGCTCAGCGCTGAGCCTGGATTTTCAGGCTTCTTTGAGCGTGACAGATAACGGAGCGAAGTTCTGCATCTGTCACCCCGTCACGGGCCATGACCGCGTGGATCAACGGATCATTTAACACCTCTGACAGTCGGGGCTCCAATCCATATGGGGATTGGTTGCTGAACGGTAGTTCTGATGACATGTCTTCATCCTCCCTAATTTGTTACTTAAGGTCGAAGCGGAAGATATGCAATTGCTACTAAAGAGGATTTACACTTTGGTGAAGGTTTTATGATTTGCCATCAAGGGCAAGGCGGGCGGCACCGATGATCCGTCCGGTGCTCGCCGACTGCAGGATCACAGCGCAGACATCGCCACCGTTGGGACTGGCGGGAACGGAAATCCTGACGGCCTTTCCCTGCCATGTGGCGATGCGGGTCATGTCGCGAACGACATTGGCGTGGACCAGCTTGCGGCCGCTGTTTTCGCCACGACGCACGTTGGATTCCTGTTGGCGATCATAGAAAACTGAGTAGACATTGACCGGCCCAGTGTCGGTTGATTGCAGATCGAGGACCATGCCTTCAGGGGAGTTTCTAAGTTTGATCGGAATCTTTTTGAGGTTTTTGGACTTGGCCACGGCATTGAGAATCTCTCGACGATCTGAGCCGACACTCTGGTAGGATCCGTCAACGACAACCTGCGGCGTGTAGACGTAGCGCAGTGCAAACTGTCTGGCGTATTTGCGTTGGCGCTTCGTATAGCGGGCATCGGCGAAACGATCTTTCCAGCCGATGTAATCCCAGTAATCGACGTGCAATGACAACGCCAGGATGTCATCTCGGTCCGCCAGTTCGCTGACAAACGTGTCGGCGGGCGGGCAGGACGAACAGCCTTCGGAGGTGAACAGCTCAATGACCGTCAGGTCCTGTTCACCGGCCCTGGCAGTGTGCGTCGACAACAGCGTCACGGCGGCCAGCAAAATTATTCTCAAATACTGCATCGCCTAGGGATACAGGACCGCCGTCACACAGGCCAATCACATGGGTGTGAGCCAATCGTGAAGTCTGTTAAACCGCATCGTTGATCATGTTGCGCAGCACATAATGCAGGATGCCGCCGTGCAGGTAATAGTCGACCTCATCCAGAGTATCGATCCGGCACAGCAGAGTAAGCTCTTCCGACGACCCATCGGCCCGGGTGATTTTGCAGGTCACATCCATGCCCGGCGAAATCCCATCGGCCAACCCGGTCAGGTCAACGATTTCCGACCCATCCAGCCCCAGACTCTTGCGCGTCACGCCATCCTTGAACTGCAACGGCAGAACACCCATGCCAACCAGATTGGAGCGATGGATGCGCTCGAAACTTTCGACGATCACCGCCTGCAAGCCGAGCAGCTGGCTGCCCTTGGCGGCCCAGTCACGGCTTGAGCCAGTGCCGTATTCCTTGCCGCCGAAGACCACCAGCGGCGTGCCTTCTTCCTGGTAGCGCATGGCGATGTCATAGACCGCGCCCTCGTCCCCAGAGGGATAATGTTTGGAGTATCCGCCTTCGACCCCCGGCACCATTTCGTTCTTGATGCGGATGTTGGCGAAGGTGCCGCGCATCATGACTTCATGGTTGCCACGGCGCGAACCGTAGGAGTTGAAGTCTTCCGGACGGACCTGATACTCCAGCAGATATTCACCGGCCGGGCTGTCTTTCTTGATGGCACCAGCCGGGCTGATGTGGTCGGTGGTGATGGAATCGCCCAAAATCAGCAGTGGCCGCGCCCCAACAACATCCGCCGGATCATTGGGTTCGGCTCCCATGTTTTCGAAATAAGGTGGGTTTTTAACGTAAGTTGAGCCGTCTTCCCAACCGAACACACCGCCACCGGTTGTGGCGATGTCCTGCCACTCCTTGGGCCCTTCATAAACATTTCCATACCGCTCTTCGAACATTTCGCGGGTCAGGCAACCGGCAACCGTATCGGCGATTTCGGCATTGGTCGGCCAGATATCTTTGAGGTAGACCGGATTGCCGTCGGCGTCTTCACCCAGCGGATCATTGACGATGTCCTTGGTCATCGAGCCGGCAATGGCATAGGCGACGACCAGCGGCGGTGACGCCAGATAGTTGGCTTTGACATGCGGGCTGATGCGGCCCTCGAAGTTACGGTTGCCAGACAGCACCGCCGTCGCCACCAGATCACCCTCTTCGATCGCCGAGGCGATGGGGCCTGCCAGCGGGCCGGAGTTACCGATACAACTGGTGCAGCCGAAGGCGACAATGTGGAAACCCAGGGCATCAAGGTCCTGCTGAAGTCCGGCTTTATCCAGATAATCCTGAACCACCTGAGAGCCCGGCCCGAACGACGTTTTGACCCAGGGTTTGGATTTGAGACCCTTGGCAACCGCGTTGCGCGCCACCAGACCGGCGGCGACCAGCACGGCCGGGTTCGATGTGTTGGTGCATGACGTGATCGCGGCAATCGCCACGTCGCCGTCCGAAAACGTATAGTCTGCGCCGTCAACATCCTGACTGCGCGGCGCATCGGTACCGGCCATGGTTTTCAGCGTATCGGCAAAGGCCGGTACGGAGTTGGACAGATCAATACGGTCCTGCGGGCGTTTAGGGCCGGAGATCGCAGGCTCAATCGTGGAAATATCGAGCTCCAGGGTCGCCGTGAATTCGGGGTCCTCGGAATTGGCATCGCGCCAGAACCCCTGCTCCTTGGCATAGGCCTCAACCAGGGCAATGTCCTGATGCGAACGTCCGGTCAGTTCAAGGTACTTCAGGGCTTCGGCATCAACCGGGAAGAAACCACAGGTGGCCCCATATTCCGGTGCCATATTAGCGATGGTCGCCTTGTCGGCCAGCGACAGTTCATCAAGCGCCGAGCCGTAGAATTCAACAAACTTTCCGACCACACCTTGTTGCCGCAGCATTTCGACGACGCGCAGCACGAGGTCGGTGGCGGTGATGCCTTCCTTCGGCGTGCCAGTCAGTTTGAAACCAACCACTTCCGGGATCAGCATCGATACCGGCTGTCCCAACATGGCGGCTTCGGCTTCAATGCCGCCGACGCCCCAGCCCAGAACGGCAAGACCATTGACCATGGTGGTGTGGCTGTCGGTGCCGACCAAGGTATCGGGCATGGCGATGGTGCGCCCGTCTTCTTCCTCGGTCCATACGGTTTTCGCCAGGAATTCCAGGTTGACCTGATGACAAATTCCGGTTCCCGGCGGCACCACGGTGAAGTTATCAAAGGCCGTCTGACCCCATTTCAAAAACGTGTAGCGCTCACCGTTGCGTTCGAACTCTTTTTCGATGTTCTTGGCCATGGCGTCCGGGGTCCCGGCATAGTCAATCATCACCGAGTGATCGATCACCAGATTGCAGGTCGACAGCGGATTGATGCGGTTCGGGTCGCCGCCCATTTTGGCCATGGCGTCGCGCATGGCGGCGAGATCAACCACCGCCGGAACGCCGGTGAAATCCTGCATCAGTACACGGGCCGGGCGGTAGGCAATTTCATGGCTCGAGCGATGCTCTTTCAGCCAACCAGCAACGGCCTTGGCATCGTCCGTGGTGACACTGCGGCCATCTTCATAGCGCAGCATGTTTTCCAGCAGGACTTTCAGGCATTTTGGCAGTTTTGAGACATCACCCAGACCGGCTTCGGTCGCCGCATTCAGGCTGTAATAATCATACTCTTTTCCGCCAACGTTGAGGGTGCGACGGGTGTTCAGTGTATCTTGTCCGGTTACGGCCACGGCATGTCTCCTGCTAAGCTTAAATTTCCGGTTGGAATCTGCACGATTTTTCCGAGATGTCCATATCCATGTCCGATTCTGGGTCCGACCCGGGGTCTGACCGTGGGCGCGGCCCAACGTCGTTCCGCAATCGTACAGACAAGTCTCTAACGCCCCTACAATTCACGACAAAACACAACATTTCACGACAATTTTATCGTCATTTCTTATCTTCTGGGGTCACGGTTGGGGCCAAACAGAACTTCCGGCGACATGTCCTGAATAATCTCCTCATCGGTAGGTTTGGGGCGCATATAGCGACGGATGTGATCGGTTTCCTGTTTCAGGGTGCCCAACTCCGGCACCGGCGCATGGTCCAGCGTTTGCGTGGCGACCCGGTTCAGACGACCGACGGAACTCATCCGTATCCGGGCCTGGGCTTCAGCGGCCCGGACAGCAGCGTGGTAGTTTTTGGCCGTCATGGCGCAGTCGTAAATAATTTCCAGCTTATCGAGCGTATCCTCCATGTCCCAGGCCGTATCGAGGGCATATTTCTGACGCAGTTCGTGAACATAGGCCCGGACCTTGGAATCCCGCAGCAAGACGTTCCCCTGATAGCGGGCGTTGGGCTCCGAATACCCGGCCTCGCGGGCGGCCCGCGCCGCATTGCCGTGATGCACGTAATATTCACAGAACTGGCGCTGGCGCAGCTTCATCTGCTTGGGCATGGACAGGCCGCGCGGCGGCGGCCCGTTGGTCGGCAACTCCGCCGCCATCGCCTCGGCAGCGCGCTTGGGGTGAGGAATGGTGTCGGTCATGTGGCTCTCCTGTCAAAAAGTAAGGCTGGAAAACCCCAATCAGGGTTTCCAGTTTCACGGAGACTACCACGGCAATGTGGCTGAAATAAGGTAAAAAGGATAAAATAGGAAAATAAGCTGATTTTTCAATTCTCAGTCAGGGCTGCCCGGCTCATGGCTGCGAAAACGGTCGTTGATGACATCCCACCCGATCGGGCGCGCATACGGGAGAACGCGAACCCCTACAATAATGGTGGTATTGGACGTATAGCGGTCAGTAATTTCAGATCGACATTTCGGCAGAAGATGACCCTGAGCGGACGTCGAATTCATTTGGATTGCGTACTTCCCACATCACATAAATCCCCGCAAGAGACTATTGATACAACCTATGTTCGCGTAATATTGTTAATATTCTCTCGGAATACGCGTTTGTCATAAATTGTTAGGATTTGGTCAAAAATGGGGTCAACGCGAATCAGAGAGATTAATGGGCGTCCTGAAAAATTTGTCTTTTGGGTCGCTGCTATGTGGACGCTTTTCCAACTTTGGTATGCATCACCAGTTCCGTATTACATTCAGTTGGGCCTATTTAATTCGACGGAGGCTCGTTCGATCAGCCTCGCCTTTGCCATATTTCTTGGACTTTCTTGTTATCCTATTGTTCAGGCGCAACGAGCAAAACCCATCAGTTTATGGGAAATCATATGGGCGCTTCTTGGCGCGGGGGCGGTCGTCTATATAGCGTTGTTTTACTTAGACCTCTCCAACCGCATTGGTGCCTATTCGTCGCTTGATCTGGCCGCAGGAACAATCGGCCTGATTTTATTAGTTGATGCCGCCCGCCGCGCCATTTCGTTACTTGTGGCGATTGTGGTTGTCGGATTTATTGGTTACGCGGTTTTTGGCTCAGGCATTGGCGAGAATTTTTGGAAAATTTCATTTGAAGGAATTGTGGCCCACTACTGGCTCACTTCGGAAAGCGTGTTTGGGATTTATCTTGGCACGGTGGTATCCGTGGGTTTCCTGGGTGTTGTCTTAGGGTCAGGCCTTGACCGGCTTAACTTTGGAGGTCGATTTTTTGGATGGGTATTTTGTCCGTATTCATCTACCAGCATTAACGATGGGGTAGCACCCATCCCACGCTGGCTAAAGGGCCGTATTTGGACATGGGTTTTCGCACTCCAGTTCTTGGGTTCAATCCAATCTGTTGGTCAGACAGGGTTCCTGCCTTCTCTGATACGGCTTGCAATGATATTGGCGCTGTTTCTTCTCCTTATCGGTGGAAAGAATTTAGTCAGCTTTGCACGTGTTCGCATGGGAACCAACCCAGCAGCATCTATATGGGAAATTTTTGATCTGGTCATAATTATCGCCATTTTTCTGGCGGTCAGTGTATCCCACTTTTTTCCCTATACCGTGATGGCGATCATCATTGCGCTACCAATTATGGTTTTTCGGCGAATATGGGAGAAGCAAGATGTGAATATCTCTGAGGCATATCCTGTCACGATAAAAACTGAAATCGAGACATCTGCGTTTGGTATCGTTCTCGTCGGATTACTTTCAATATCGTTGACCACCATTATGATTGGTATTGGCCATCTGGCTAGAGTCGGAATTTTTACCTCTGCGCATACACCATCATCGACTGCCGTAGTTGCCGGGAGCATCGTTCTTATAGCAATTGTGTCATTGACCGTATCCTCCTTAAAAAACACGGAACGGGATTTCCTGCCAGCTGCACTATTTTTGGTAATTGTCGCCGTCCTTGCCAATGGTCTTTACGTCAGTCGACTTTCACCAGGGTTATCCGGCTTTGAGGCCGTAATCAGTGGCCTTGCGCTTATGGTCATTACTCCGCTCGCAAGCTGGAGTATTCACCGAAACCACACATTTCAGTTTGTGGTCCAGACAACGGTTATGGAAGTTGTAGAATGGATGTACTTGGGAGGAAGAAACGCAGTTCCAGTAGTCCTATTGGCCGCGACGGTTGGCATCGTTGTTGGCACTATAACGTTCACAGGTACAGGCGGCTGGATGATGGAACTTGGTCGATAGTTCGCCGACTGACACGAAATGTTGCCACTTCCGTTCTTGGCTAGGCTGCGCCTAAAACAGGCCGGTCAGATTTCAGCCGGTTTGTGCCGTACAGCGGCCATAGATATCAGGGTACACCTTATTTCTACCCATAAAACTGAGCGCATTCGGTTTCCCCTACGTTCCCGGCACAACACGGGTATCTGCTAGTAGCCGGTCGGCGTTCAGTTCTCATTGTAATGCCGATGCCTTATCAGAATGTTTGTATCAGGTCTTGCTGACCGCGTGGATCACCGGGTCGACGCCCGGTGATGACAGAGAGGTGATGACAGAGAGGTGATGACAGAGAGCTGGAGACCGATCATCGGGGCTTCCTGTCAAAAAGTAAGGCTGGGAAACCCCAATCAGGGTTTCCAGTTTCACGGAGACTACCACGGCAATGTGGCTGAAATAAGGTAAAAAGGATAAAATAGGAAAATAAACTGAATTTTGACTCTCGGCTAAACTTAACCGACCCATAGCTGTGAAAACGGCCGTTGACGCCATATGAGATCACAATTACCGTGGAATTCAGTATATTGAAGGATGATCATTATGAGATTGCAAATCGTCGTGGTGAGACAAAGGCGCTTGGACCGGTAACGGATACCAATCCGTTGTCCCATGCGCCCCCGACAAGCTCGGGGGCTTTTTTTTGTGCTCAGGTATAGCATTTCCGGGTGTGTTTACGCTGAAAGGGTTCAATGTTTTATTCCGCCACCTCACCGCCAAAATTGTTCACGCTGATTTTGCTCTCCGCGCTTTCGATCATATCCCTCAATTTGTTTGTGGCGTCTCTATCCAACATAGCCGACGAGTTTCAGACCGATTACGCACTCGTAAATTTGGCAATAGCGGGCTATGCGGGAATGACTGCCGTGTTGCTGTTAGTCATTGGACCGTTGTCGGACCGGTTCGGGCGACGGCCCATAATTATCGCGGGATTAATCATATTCATCCTGGCATCTCTGGGCTGCCTGCTGGCGACGGATATTTCGACCTTCTTGATTTTCCGCTTACTGCAAGGCGCGATTATTTCCGGCTCAGTCCTTTCCAACGCCGTTGTCCGGGATATGGTTCCGGCAAGGGAAGCGGCGAGCACGTTGGGTTATCTCGCAATGGCATGGGCGGTGGCACCAATGTTGGGGCCGATGATTGGTGGGGTACTGGACGGGCTGTTTGGCTGGCGCGCCAATTTTGTTACTTTTGTTGGCCTGGGCGTGGTGATGCTCAGCCTGTGTTGGGTCGATCTGGGAGAGACGAATAGAACACCCTCGGAGACATTCGCCAAACAGTTCGAGACATACCCGGAGCTCTTCCGATCACGTCGGTTTTGGGGATATGCGTTATGCATGGCGTTTTCGACAGGGGCGTTTTATGCATTTTTGGGTGGCGTGCCACTGGTCGCTAAATTCATGTTCGGTATGTCGACAACTTCGCTTGGTTTCTACATCGGGACGATCACAGCAGGTTTTTTACTGGGTAGTTTCCTATCCGGTCGCTACGCAAAACATTACCCGCTAACGACAATGATGATTACCGGTCGTGTTGTCGCTTGCGTCGGGCTCATGGCCGGTTTGGGGCTGTTTCTGAGTGACGTTGTACATGTCTACTCTCTATTTGGTGCCTGCGTGTTTGTTGGTGTCGGTAATGGCATAACCATGCCGAGCAGCAGTGCGGGCGTGATGTCGGTACGGCCCAAACTGGCGGGAAGCGCCTCCGGGTTAGCAGGTGCGTTGACGGTTGCGGGCGGTGCCGTGATGGCGTCGATCACCGGCACGCTCGTAACCGAACAGAACGGGGTCTATCCGCTCTTGGGAATGATGCTTTTTTCGTCGTTGATGGGGTTGGCTGCCGCGCTCTATGTGCTCTGGGCGGACCGAGCTGAGAAATCTGGGTATTAGGAGATTAGGAGGTTATTCTGATGACTGCTCCTGGTTAATCTCGCACGAAAATCGAATCCTCCGATTTCGTCTGCAAGCCAAGGGGAGTGTGGTTTTTTAGGTCGAAACTCCACTTTTCACAAATACCGGCCGTTGTCATGCAGACAGGGGGTGGATTTTCCGGGATGAGTATTTCGGCAAGGGAATATTGGGGTTATGGATTTTTCTTTTCAGGCTTTTATTCTGATTCCATTTGGGCTCGGCCTATTGGGGTTCATCGAACCTTGCACCATTGGCGGCCATCTCATCTTTTTGGGCACACAGGAACACCGCTCACGCATTGAAAAACTCAACGCCGTGTTGGTTTTTATCGTCGTGCGCACGGTGGTCGCGGGATCGTTTGGAGCACTCGTCGCTTTGCTCGGCCATCACCTGATTGGCATCCAAACCGGTTTATGGCTGGTTTTCGGGGTGATTTATTTTGCCGTCGGGTTGACGTATTTGACTGGCCGGGCGGGAGTACTCAAAAAGCAAATCGACCTTGCTCCTTCCACATGGAGGCGCGCCCAAAACCCCTTCGCCCTGGGTTTGGCGTTTGGGCTCAATATCCCGGCCTGCGCCGCACCGATCTTGTTCGGCCTCTTGGGATTGGCGGCAACGACAGGAACATTGCTGAGCGGCTTTGTGATGATGGCCATATTCGGCCTGTCCCTATCTCTGCCGCTCATTGCCTTCGCGGCCATCCCCAAACTGACGGGTTGGCTGGATACCTTCGGTCAATTAATGAAGCGGATGCACTGGATATTAGGCTTTGTGTTTGTTTTGCTCGGCATCTGGTCGATTTGGTTTGGTCTTTATGTTGATCCCGCCAACTGGTCGGGCCAATGAACGAAAAGTTGATTTTTTGGGGGCGGCGTACTGGCTCTGGAAGTCGCGGACATTGCGGATCAGTTGGTTGGCAATGTTGCGTTTCCAGTATTCTATTCTGCTCTTCAAAAACCGTTTACGGCGGCATCACCTTTGAGCAGTCGTAAACCCTGGCGCGCCATTGGATTTCCCCATTGGCGTTACACTCTACCGCCTCGCCGGTTTGTCTGATTTGGTTAGCGACGGCCAAAACCAGGAGACCCAGAAACATAAATGCCAAGGCCAATGAAATCGCTGCGGATACATATCTTTTTTTCATTGCAGAGTCTGATTTCCCCGCGGGCCATCATTGCGCTTCTGCACCAAGATTATGACATCTCTTACTCGAAAACCACCGGAGCCGAAACCGGGCAGCGCGATTACTGTCCGATGATTAGGCCATTACCAAGGCGCGGTGATATCGTGCTCTCCGCAGTAGAACTTCTTACATCCTTCGGATCGATTAGGTATGGTGCAGAAAAAAACCGATGCCATATGGCCCTCGGTCAGTTACACTTTTATAAAATGTTAATTACGGGAATGTAGTCGACCAACACACCCATAACTGGAACAGGCACTTAAGTGACCGACCAATCTTCAATAAAAATAAACGGCGTCGACATCAAGTGGGATACCGACAACGGGACGTTTACATTTTTTGGTATACCGGCAGTTTTATTCTGGATCAATCCGTCCCTGATGACGATGCTTCGCCCGCTGGCGGACGAAGTCGGGCACGATCTTTTTCGCCTGCTGGTTGCCCATTCGGCCAGCAACGGCACGGAAGAAGACTATCACGCCATGGTGACGGTGCTGGGCGATACTTTCGAAGACGGCTTCCTGAAGTGGGGGGCCGCCGTATCGTCGGCAGGATGGGGGTCCTTTGATCTGTTGCACTTTGATTTGCTTTCAAAGACGGCGCGCGTCCGGGTCTCCAGCACCTGGGAGCTCATCATGCAAAAAGACCTGCCCGAACGCTGGGGGTGTCCTTTTATCCAGGGCAAGATTATCGGCATTTTCAATCAGGCTCTGAATACAAACTGTTGGGCCGACGAGGTGCTGATTTCTTACGACACAGAAAACCTGTTTGTGGAGTTCAGCATCTATGAATCTTCCAAAACCATCGTCACTGAAATTGATGCCAAACGTCTGGCCGGAATGCACGAGAAGGAACTTGCGCTCGAGCAGAAAGTCGAAAGAAAGACGTCTGAGCTGAACGCCGTCAATGCGCGGCTCAATCGGGCGGTGATAGAGGCCGAACGCGCCAGCCAGTCCAAATCCGAATTTCTGGCCGCCATGAACCACGAACTCAGAACACCATTGACATCTTCATTGGGTAGCCTTGGTCTGTTGGCATCCCTGATGCCGGAGGAATTTTCTGAAGAAGGGCGAGAGCTTCTCGATATTGCCATCCGCAACAATGATGCGTTGCTTCGCCTGGTCAACGAGTTGCTGGACTATGAAAAAATTCTGTCCGGCACCCTCATCATCGAAACCCTCAAACATGATATCTGCGATCTTGCGGCGCGCATCGTCAAAGACCTTCAGGGGTATGCGCAAACCCAAACTGTCACTTTTCTGTTTAAGGAAAACGGAGGCCCCGTATACGCCAACGTTCAGGAACATCGATTTGAGCAGATATTAAACAACCTGCTGTCCAACGCGGCCAAGTTTTCAAATCCCGGCAGCAACGTGGAAATATTCGTCGCCAGCGGTTTGGACACGGTATCTGTCGGGGTCAAAGACCATGGTCCCGGCATCCCGGAAGAATTCAGAACATCGATTTTCGAGCAGTTTACCCAAATTGATGCCTCATCAACACGCCAACATGGCGGCACGGGGCTCGGGCTGGCGATCAGCAAAGCCCTGGCGGAAAGCATGGGAGGAACCCTTGTGTTTGAGACTGAAGTTGGTGTCGGCAGCACATTTTATGTTGTTCTGCCGGCCATTGATTGAACGCAATGGACCCAGAGGCCTCCACAGACCGAGGGTATTTTTCTTAAAATCTGCGCCCTGTAAGATCGGTTATGGCGCAAATTTCGGGAGACCAGTGTTTTACCAATTCCCGCAGGTCCCGGGACCCCAGCCTGGCCTTTGACAAATACGTTCCGGCCACCGCCCTGAGGTCTTTTACGCCGAGGGCGTGGAGCCCGGTCATGATGGCGAGGAACATCAAAATCCAGATGGGAAAGATCAATCTCCAGGACAGGGAACCCAATGTCCCGGCTATGAAGGAACGATTGAAACCACGAGCATTGAATTTAAGTCTTAATTTCAAAGCCAAGGTACTATAGTATGCGTCTCAGGCAAAGAATGTGAGACCGCCAATCCGGGAGTAATAGTCCATTGGAATATTGCCCATGACGACGACCATTCTGTTGATTTCCACCGTGTTGCAGTTCACCGCTGCGGGGCTGGCCGCACGTCTGATTTTCGTTACCGGAAAATGGTGGGCGTGGAGTCTCATCGCCCTGGCGTTAACACTCATGGCGATACGCCGGTCGATCACGTTTTACCGGGCAGTTGGTAACGACGACTCGCTATCACCTGATTTGACAACTGAGCTGGTCGCCTTGTCGGGCTCTGCACTCATGGTCTGTGGAGTGTTTTTAGCTGGCGCCGTCTATAGAAAAACCCAAGACACACACCGCAGCCTTGCCGAAACAAACAAACAATACCAAGCCGTCGTCGAAGACCAGTCGGAAATGATCTGTCGACATTTACCGGATGGAACCCGAACTTTTGTCAACGAAGCCTATTGCAAACATCATGGGAAAACCAAAGAGCAGCTCATTGGGCGTTCCTCATATGACGACCTGGAAACCGGTGACTTAAAAAGACTTAAAGCGGTATATACTGGCCTGACACCGGAAAAGCCGTCGGGAGAGTTTGAAAACTCCTGCTCGGGTCCAAATGGTGAAAAAATTTGGCAACTCTGGACGAAACGCGCAGTTTTTGACGACGTTGGCCGGGTCATCGAATACCAGTCCGTCGGCCGCGATATCTCCACTCGTAAACGCACAGAAACGCTTAACGCCAGGCTGGGGCGGATTGTTGAGCGATCTCTCAACGAGGTTTACGTGTTCGATGCTCACACCTTTCGGTTTTTACAGGTCAATCACGGGGCCCGTAACAATCTAAACTATACGATGGCAGAACTGCGAGACCTCACCCCGCTGGACATCAAGCCGCAATTCACACGCGAGTTGTTCGAAGACGTTATCAAGCCGCTACGAGACAAGGCCGAAGACAAAATCTCTTTCGAAACCGTTCATCGTCGTAAGGACGGGTCAGACTATGACGTCGAGATTCATCTGCAATTGATTCGGACGGAAACACCGGAGGTGTTTGTCGCCATCATCCAAGACATTACGGGGCGAAAACACGCGGAGGCGGCACTTCACTCGGCTTTGGAGGAGGCTGAACGCGCAAACAATGCCAAATCTGAATTTCTGGCGACGATGAGCCACGAGTTTCGCACCCCGCTCAATGCGATCCTTGGGTTTAGCGAGATGATGCGAGCCCAGTATTTTGGCCCACTGGGATCAAAAAATTACAATGAATATGCGAACGACATACACGACAGCGGCAAACATATGTTGGAGTTGGTCAATGACGTTTTGGATATTGCGGCGATCGAAGCCGGAAAACGTTCCATCGTAAAAGAGTTCATCGCAGTTGATGAATTACTTAGGAGTTGCTTTCGGAATTTCAGAGATGCAGCTGAAGACAGAAACCTCACGCTATCGGCAGATGTCGCCGTCGACCTTCCTTTGCTTTACGCAGACAGACGATCTAGCATCCAGATCATTCACAACCTTTTGTCCAATGCCATCAAGTTCACACCCCGGGATGGTAATATTTCGGTATCCGCATCTGCCGTTGATCGCGACATCGTGATTAAGGTTATGGATACAGGAATTGGGATCTCAGCCGATCACCTGCCCGAAATCACCGAGCCGTTTATTCAGGCAGATGCCGATCCACACAATTCTCAGGAAGGCACAGGACTGGGCTTGTCTATTGTGAAGTCTCTCGTCGACGCTCACGACGGTACGTTGAACATTAACAGCGAAGTCGACAAAGGGACTGCGGTGACCGTCAGCCTCCCCTCCAGCGAGGGGGAGCTCCACCAATAGGAATTCCGGATAATATCCACCGTCGTTGTTGATACTCCGGAGAGGCCTGAGCAAGGTCGAATTTAAAGCGGGGATAGATCACTCAACAGAGCGCTTTTTTGACTTGAGACAAGCCAACCCCCTCCCAAGTTGACGTTTACGTAAACTTCCACTTGACCCTACCTGAGTTCTTGACTACCAACCCAATAGTCCGTCGTAATACGAGGCTGGGAAAACCGGCCCGCACTGGACAAAATAATCAGCAGAGGCTGGAAAACGTTTCAAGGGGGTGGCGTGTGCCCCCGCTAGGGAGAGAGACTGATGGCCGGTGGCGCAGCGTCTTCAGGGGAGTTTGACACCTTCCCTAAACTGTTACTTGAAAATGCCCGTGTGCGTGGCGGTCGACCGGCGAGCCGCGAAAAAGATCTGGGGATCTGGCAGACCTGGACCTGGGCCCAGGTTGCTCAGGAAGTCCGTGCCCTTGCTCTCGGGCTGAAAGCTCTGGGTGTCGAACGCGGTGATGTCGTCTGTGTGTGCGGTGATAACCGCCCCCACCTTTATTGGTCGATGACCGCGGTACAATCCATCGGCGGCATTCCCGTCCCGGTTTACCAGGACTCGGTCGCCGACGAGATGCACTACATCTACGAACACGCCGAAGCCAAATACGCGGTTGTCGAAAATCAGGAACAGGTCGACAAACTGCTCGAAATCAAAGACCGCCTGCCCGAGCTGAAACACATCACCTACAGCAATACCCGCGGCATGCTGCATTACGAACAGGATTTCCTTGATTCCTACGCCGATGTCCAAGACAAGGGCCGCGCCTTCGATGCGGAAAACCCCGGTTTCTTTGATGCCTCGGTGGCCAAGCAAAGCGGCAGCGACACCTGCACGATGCTCTACACATCCGGCACCACGGGTCGCCCCAAGGGGGTCATCCTCAGCTTCAATAACATGATCGATACGGGCCGAAACAACATCGAGCTTGAAGGATTAAGCGATCAGGATGAGATTCTGGCCTATCTTCCCATGGCCTGGATCGGCGACAATATTTTCTCAATCGCCCAGTCTTATGTTTCCGGTTACTGCGTCAGTTGCCCGGAAAGCAGCGATACGGTGCTCGAGGATCTGCGCGAAATCGGCCCATCCTATTTCTTTGCGCCGCCACGGATTTTCGAAAACATTCTGACCACGGCGACGATCCGCATCGAAGATGCGGCCGGCATCAAACAGTGGATGTTCAAATACTTCATGGATGTGGCGAAACGCGTCGGCCTCGACATTCTGGATCGCAAGCCGGTATCGATAACCAACCGGCTGCTTTATGCCATTGGCGATCTACTGATCTATGCGCCACTGAAGAATGTTCTGGGGCTTTCAAAAATTCGCCTGGCCTATACGGGCGGCGTCGCCATTGGCCCCGATATCTTTGTGTTTTACCGGTCCTTGGGCCTCAATCTGAAACAAATTTATGCCTCGACCGAAGCCTCCGTCTTCATCACCATCCAGCGCGATGGCGAGGTTAGCCCGGACACTTCCGGCAAACCGGCGGTTGGCGTGGGTATCCGTATCGAAGACGACGGCGAGGTCATGTTCAATGGCCCCGGGGTTTTTCAGTCCTACTTCAAGGACGAGAAATCCACCCATACGACCAAGACCGACGACGGCTGGGTCCATACGGGTGATGCGGGTTATTTAGACGCCGATGGCGACCTTCGCATCATTGATCGTTCCAAGGATGTGGGAAAACTGAACAACGGGGCGATGTTTGCCCCCAACTTCATTGAAAACAAGCTCAAGTTTTTCCCCCATATCAAAGAAGCCGTGACCTTCGGCCACGAGCGCGACAACGTCACGGCCTTTATCAATGTCGACCTGGAATCAGTGGGCAACTGGGCGGAACGCAAGAACCTGGCCTACAGCGGCTACACTGATCTGGCCGGTCAGGTGCCGGTTTATGACCTGATTCAGGACTGCGTTGAACAGGTCAACCGTGACTTGGCGGAAGATGAAAACCTCAGCTCATCACAGATCAGTCGCTTCCTGATCCTGCACAAGGAACTGGACGCCGATGACGGCGAACTGACACGCACACGAAAGGTTCGCCGCAACATCATCGTTGAAAAATACGGAGAGCTGATCGAGGCCCTGTATACCGGAAAATCCAGTTGCCCGGTGGAAGCGGTCGTGACCTTTGAAGATGGCAGAACGGACACGATCAAAGCCGATGTCGCCATCCGCGACACCAAGGTAATCGCGCCTGCCCCCGCGCAGGCCGCGGCAGAGTAAGGCGAAAGACACCCTATATGGCAGATCATAGAAATATCGGGGACGTATTGCTGAATGTCGAAGGCATCAGCCTGTCGTTCGGTGGCGTCAAGGCGCTGAACAATATCAGCTTCAACGTGCGTGAAGGCGAAATCCGCTCGATCATCGGTCCCAACGGGGCCGGCAAAAGTTCCATGCTGAACTGCATCAACGGCTTCTACCATCCACAGGAAGGGCAGATCACCTTCAAGGGTGAAACCCGCAAGCAGATGCAAACCCATAAAGCTGCTGCTCAGGGCATTGCTCGGACCTTCCAGAATATTGCCCTGTTCAAGGGTATGTCGACCTTGGACAACATCATGACCGGGCGCAATCTGAAGATGAAGCAAAACTTCCTCATGCAGGCGCTGTATTTCGGTCCAGCCCGGCGTGAGGAAATGGAACACCGAAAGGTCGTTGAGGAAGTCATCGATTTCCTTGAGATCGAGGCCATTCGCAAAACCCCCGTGGGCCGCCTGCCTTATGGCTTGCAGAAACGCGTTGAACTGGGCCGCGCCCTTGCGGCGGAACCGGATCTGTTGCTGCTTGATGAGCCCATGGCCGGTATGAACCACGAAGAAAAAGAAGACATGTGCCGCTACATTCTGGATGTTAATGACCAGTTCGGCACGACCATCGTTCTGATCGAACATGACATGAGCGTGGTTATGGATATTTCTGATCGTGTGGTTGTTCTCGATTACGGAAAAATGCTGGCTGACGGAGTTCCAGACGAAGTCCGCGCCAATCAGAGTGTCATTGACGCCTATCTTGGCGTGACACACGAATAGGGGCGACGGACATGGAATTTTTAGAAGCTATATTCGTTCTCCCGTTTCTCGACATGGCCGACAGTCCGGAGTTTCTAATGGAAGTGGTCATCGGCGGCTTGCTGACGGGCGTTATGTATTCGCTGGTCGCCCTCGGGTTTGTGCTGATCTTCAAGGCATCCGGCGTATTTAACTTTGCCCAGGGCGCGATGGTTCTGTTCGCCGCCCTGGCGTTGGTTGGCTTTATGGAACAGGGCGTCCCTGTTGTCTTGGCTATTCTGATGACCATCGGTGTGATGATTGCCCTGGCCTGGGCTATTGAGCGGCTGATGTTGCGCCACCTGGTCAATCAGGAAGGCATCATTCTGTTCATGGCGACCATTGGCCTCAACTTCATCCTTGAAGGCGTTGGTCAGATTGCCTGGGGGTCTGACGTCAAGAGACTGGATATCGGCATCCCGGACGAGTCCTTCGAACTTGGCCCAATGTTATTGAATACCTTTGATATTTCGGCCGCCGTCATTGCCGCCGTTATGGTCACCGTGCTGGCCCTGTTCTTTCAATACACGGCCGTCGGCCGGGCCCTTCGGGCGGTCGCCGATGACCATCAGGCGGCGCTGTCCGTTGGCATTCCGCTGAAAACCATCTGGATCATCGTCTGGGCCGTCGCCGGTATTGTGGCGCTCGTCGCCGGGATCATGTGGGGAACAAAATCAGGGGTGCAGTTCTCACTTGTGCTGATTGCCTTGAAAGCCCTGCCGGTGCTGATCCTCGGCGGTTTCACCTCGGTGCCGGGGGCCATCATCGGCGGCCTGATTATCGGGGTTGGCGAAAAAGTTGCTGAGATTTATTGGGGACCGGCATTCGGTGGAGCCATCGAAGGCTGGTTTGCCTACATGCTGGCATTGGCCTTCCTGATGTTCCGACCTCAGGGCCTGTTCGGCGAAAAAATCATCGAGAGAGTTTAGATTAGGATTTCATCAGATGTTTTATCGTGAAGCCGGACAATTCAAGACAACCTATGAAACCGATCAGGGTGTTTTCCCGATCATCCAGGATCGCTGGTTTTTAGGCCTGATCCTCGTTGTCGCTTTTGTCGTCATCCCGATGATCGCCAACGAATACTGGATGCAGGCCATTCTGATCCCGCTGTTCATCTATGCGCTTGCCGCGATTGGCCTGAACATCCTGACCGGGTACGCTGGACAGGTCAGCCTGGGCACAGGCGCCTTCATGGCGATTGGGGCCTATGCCACCTACAAGATCTGCACGGCTTTTCCAGATTTGAACATTGTTGTCATTTTTGCCATGTCCGGCCTGTTTTCCGCCGGTGTCGGCATTATTTTTGGCATTCCGAGTTTACGCATCAAAGGTTTCTATCTGGCCGTTGCGACGTTGGCGGCCCAGTTCTTCATCTTGTGGCTGTTTAACAAAGTCGGCTGGTTCTACAACGACAACCCATCCGGGACCATTACAGCGCCGCCGCGCGAACTGTTCGGCATCCTGATCACCGGGCCGGAAGCCAAGGCGACGACACGTTATTACGTCGTCTTGTCATTTCTTGTTGTCTTTGCCATAGCCGCGAAAAACCTTGTGCGCGGCCGCATAGGACGGTCCTGGATGGCAATCCGCGACATGGATATCGCCGCTGAGATCATCGGCATCGAACCCTTAAAAACCAAACTGCTGGCCTTTGCCATCAGCTCTTTTTACTGCGGTGTGGCAGGCGCACTGTACATTTTTGTCTGGCTGGGAAGTGCGGAAACGGAAGCCTTCGATATCTTCCTGTCGTTTCAGATCATGTTCATGATTATCATTGGCGGGCTGGGCTCGATCATGGGCTCCATTCTGGGTGCGGCCTTCATCACCCTGCTGCCGATTTTCCTGACCAATTTCCCACCAATGATCGGCATCCACATTGCGACGGATTTATCGAAACACATCGAGGAAATCGTTTTCGGCGTTCTTATTGTTTTCTTCCTGATTGTCGAACCACATGGACTGGCGCGGATGTGGCAGATCGTTAAGGAGAAACTGAGACAGTGGCCGTTCCCTTACTAAATCGGGGAGCGGGCCCAAAAGGATGTACGTTTGCCAGTTTTGACGGGCGTGCTAAGGTCATAAGAACCCAGACTGGTTCGATTGACCACTAGGGAGTAACCAAAGGGAGAAGAAACCATGAATATCCGTAATCTCATTCTGGCTACCGCCGGTATCGCCGCAGGCGTTACCGGGATAATGGAAGCCAAGGTCGCCCTCGCGGCCGAGCAGTTCTTTCCAATGCTGGTTTACCGGACCGGCCCATACGCGCCGAGTGGCATTCCGCTCGCCAACGGGTTCCGTGACTATTACACCATGGTCAACAAGCGCGATGGCGGCATCGGTGGTGTCACAATCACGTTTGAAGAATGCGAAACCAAATACAACACCAAGCTGGGCGTTGAGTGTTACGAAAAGCTCAAAAGCAAGGGTCCGACCGGGGCATCGCTGATTAATCCCTATTCAACCGGCATTACCTACCAGTTAATCCCAAAATCCGCAGTTGACGGTGTTCCGCTGTTGACGATGGGGTATGGCCGTACTTCCGCAGCTGATGGCCGGGTGTTTAAATGGGTATTCAACCCGCCGGCGACCTACTGGAGCCAGGCATCATCCTTCATCAAATATATGGCCCGTCAGGAAGGCGGCTATGACAAGCTTGCCGGCAAGAAACTTGTTCATTTGTACCATAACTCGGCCTATGGCAAAGAAGCCAATCCGACACTGGAAGCCCTTGCCAAGCGGTATGGGATTAAACTGACACTGATGCCGGTTGATCACCCGGGCCAGGAACAGAAAGCCCAGTGGCTGCAGATCAGGCGTAAAAAACCAGACTGGATCTTCATGTCCGGCTGGGGCGTCATGAACCAGGTGGCGATCAAAGAAGCCGTTGGCATCAGGTACAACATGGATCGTTTTGTTGGTAACTGGTGGTCCGGTTCCGATGCTGATGTTCTCCCGACAGGTGCAAAATCCGCTGGCTATACCTCAGCCACCTATCATGGCGCAGGCACCAGCTGGCAGGTTCATAAAGACATCATCAAATACGTTTATGACGGTGATGAAGCCAAAGCCAAAGAAAACAAATTTGGTGAGGTTCTTTATAACCGCGCATTAGCAAACGCCATGTTTGGTGCTGAAGCGGTCCGTACCGCACAAGGCAAATATGGTAAAAAGTCTCTGACTGGCGAACAGGTCCGTTGGGGTCTTGAAAATCTGAACATCACAAAAGCCGATCTGAAACGGCTTGGTATGGCCGGTTTCACGCAGCCAGTTAAAATCAGCTGTGCTGACCATGAAACCATGGGTGCCGTTGGCTTCCAGAAATGGGATGGCTCCAAGTGGGCACTGACCAAAGAATGGCTGAAACCCATGCGTGACATCGTTCGGCCCATGGTCGAAGCCGATGCTGCTGCTTACGCCAAGGAAAATGGTATTACTCCAAGGACTTGTGGATAATCACATGACTTCCGAAACCGCTCTAAAAGAAGCGGGGGCAACCGAAACTGCGAGCCCCCTTCTCAACGTCAACAACATTGAGGTGATCTACGATCACGTCATCCTGGTGTTGAAGGGGGTATCGTTGGAGGTTCCCGAGGGGGGCATTGTTGCCCTCCTCGGCGCCAACGGCGCAGGCAAGACAACCACGTTAAAAGCTATTTCCAACCTTTTAGGTGCCGAACGCGGCGAGGTTACCAAAGGCTCGATTGAAGTTTCCGGCGAACGTGTCGATTCGATGAGTCCCAACGAACTGGTAAAACGCGGCGTCATCCAGGTGATGGAAGGCCGCCATTGTTTTGAGCACTTAACGGTTGAGGAAAACCTGCTAACCGGCGCCTATACGCGGCGTGACGGGCGCAAGGCCGTCGCCGACTCGCTCGAAAAAGTTTATCATTATTTCCCGCGCCTGAAAGAACGGCGCACCTCACAGGCCGGGTATACCTCAGGCGGTGAGCAACAGATGACCGCCATCGGGCGCGCCCTGATGGCCAGTCCGCATATGATCTTGCTGGATGAACCGTCCATGGGACTGGCGCCGCAACTGGTTGAAGAAATTTTTGAAATTGTCAGCGATCTTAACAAACAAGAACGTGTCAGTTTCCTGCTTGCCGAACAGAATACCATGGCCGCACTGCGCTATGCTGAATACGGCTACATTCTCGAAAACGGTCGTGTTGTTATGGATGGCGATGCCCAGTCTTTACGCGAAAACGAAGATGTAAAAGAGTTTTATCTCGGCTTGTCTTCCGGCGGCCGCAAAAGTTTCCGCGACGTCAAACATTATCGCCGCCGCAAACGTTGGCTCTGATCACTTAAAAATTCGGAATTTTTTCCATGTCCACAAATGACACTTTTTTTGACGACCTGGAAACACGGTCCACAGATGAACGTGAAACCGCTCTGTTTGCCGCGCTGAGCGTCCAGATTGCCAATGCCAAATCGAATTCTGTCTTTTTTGGCGACCTGCTGAAAGACGTTAGTCCCCAGGAGATCACCAGCCGCGACGCCCTTGCTGCCCTGCCGGTGACCCGCAAGAGCGATCTGATAGAAATCCAGAAAAAAGCTTATCCGTTGGGCGGGTTAACGGCCGGAGAACCAGGAAAGCTCAAACGTATATTCCAGTCGCCGGGGCCGATCTACGATCCGGAAGGGTATGGTGATAACTGGTGGCGAACGGCCCGCGCGCTTTATGCCGCAGGGTTTCGTCACGGTGACATCGTGCATAATACCTTTTCCTATCACTTTACGCCCGCCGGCGTGATGATGGAGACCGGGGCCGCCGAAATCGGCTGCGCCGTGGTTCCCGCCGGTGTCGGCAATACGGAACTTCAGGTCCACGCCATCGCTGATATCCGCCCGACGGCCTACGCCGGAACACCGTCGTTCCTGAAGATCCTGTTATCCAAGGCCGTCGAAATGGGGCGGGACATTTCCTCGCTCAGCAAATCGATCGTTGGCGGCGAAGCCCTGTTTCCGGCCTTGCGTCAGGAGATCGAGGATCAGGGTGTCAAGTGTCAGCAGATTTATGCCACTGCTGATCTCGGCAACATTGCCTATGAGTCGAATGCCCGCGAAGGGTTGATCGTCGATGAAGGCCTGATCATTGAAATCGTTCGCCCCGGCACCAATGACCCAGTGCCCGAAGGTGAGGTCGGCGAAGTCGTGGCAACTTTGTTTGCGCCTGAATATCCACTGATCCGCTTTGGTACCGGCGACCTGTCGGCGGTCATGACCGGCGCAAGTCCCTGTGGGCGGACCAACATGCGGCTCAAGGGCTGGATGGGGCGGGCCGACCAGACGGCCAAGGTTAAGGGTATGTTTGTGCATCCCGCGCAGATCGCCGAAGTCGCCAAACGCCACGCCGAGATATTGAAAGCCCGGCTGGTGATCGACCAGCGCGATGGTGCCGACATTATGACGCTAAGTTGTGAGGTCGAAGACCCGGAAGCCATTGTCGGCAGCCAGAACGCCCTGGCCAGCGAGATCGTCGGAACCATTCAGGCCGTCTGCAAACTGCGCGGTGAAGTGGGTTTTGCCGAACAAGGCAGCCTGCCCAACGACGGCATCGTCATCGACGACATCCGCAAATTTGACTGAAAATTTGACTGGCCTGCCTTAATTTAACCCCATATCGCCCATAAAGTTGCCACAATTGCGGTCTAGATTAAGACCATAGACCTCCTCGTCTATATCCAGAGACCCCCCTCTCTGGTCCCCTATCGGCGCACCGCGCCGAAACTAGCGGTCGGACCCCAAAAGTCCGACCGCCTTTTTTTGGGATGTGCAGAATATTTCAAAATATTTCCAGATACTTTCAATTGATCTAGATCATTAACCACAGCGTCGATTCAGATCATTTTACGCGCCATCTGGCTGAAGTTGCTTGAAAAAAAATTGCCTATTTTTGGTTGATCGTTGACTGCAGATTTAACCAAATTTCTTTCCTGCTGGGACGCCTTGATACGACTAAAATAAAACTAAAAATATTGGAGGATCGGGCTGTTGTTGGCTTTTATGAAAAATACTAAAATTGGTGTGCGTGTTGTCATGGCGTTGGCTTTGCCGGTCATTGGACTGTTGGCTTTTTCAGGGTCAGCTGTGATCAACAAATACCAGACGGAAGCTGAAATGGGGAAAGTTCTAGAGCTGGCCCAGGTCGCGCCGGTGATTAGCGCTGTCGTCCACGAACTGCAAAAAGAGCGCGGCATGTCGGCAGGTTTTATTGCCAGCAAGGGCATCAATTTTGCGAAGGAATTACCGATACAACGCAGCTTGACCGACAAAAAACAGGCTGCCCTGGAAAACACCCTAAAGGCTTTTGACTCGGCATCATTCAGTACGGGCCTAGGGGGGAAAATCAAGACCGCTGAAGATGCCCTCACTGGCCTCAGTCAAATGCGCAATAAAATTACTGCCCTCAAGGTATCCGTTCCTCAAATGGCCGGGTACTACACACCAACAATTGCAAAACTGCTGCACATTGTTGAAGAAATGACCCTACTGAGCACTGACGTTACAGTAACAAACGCAATCACCGCTTATACGGCCTTCTTACAAGGTAAGGAACGCGCCGGGATTGAACGGGCGATGGGTGCCGGCGGTTTCGCTGCCGGAAAGTTTGCACCGGGAATTTACCGTAAATTCCTTCAGTTAATCGCGATGCAGAACACCTATCTTGGTCGGTTCGACATATATGCCACAAACGAGCAACGGTCATTTCTGCGGTCGACGGTCGCCGGCCCTGCGGTCGACGAAGTCAATCGCTTAAGAAAGATTGCAATTGAGAGCCCGATAACCGGAACGACAGAAGGCGTCACAGCACCTCATTGGTTCAAAACAATCACCCAGAAAATAAATTTGTTAAAGTCTGTTGAAGACAGGGTCGCAACAGACCTGCAAAAAACTGCTGCCGACATCGAAAGCTCCGCTCATGCAGCTTTTGTCGCATTGGGCGTTGTCACGCTTGTCCTTTTGGTGGTCACGGTAGCGGTCGTGCTATTCATTGCCGCCGGTATTACCGGCCCGATAAGCGAAATGACATCAAGGATGAGAAGTCTCGCTGATGGAGAGAAGGAAAGCGACATTCCCGGTACTGATCGGGGTGATGAGATTGGCTCCATGGCCGAAGCTGTACTCGTGTTCAAGGACAGCATGGTTCGTGCGGAACGTTTGGGTGAATCAGAAAAAGAAGCGCAAAAATTAAGGGCCCGGCGACAAAACAAGGTAGATGAATATATCAGTGATTTCGAACTGACGATGATGACGGTGATGGAAGGTATGGAGAATGCCGATACCGTCATGAAACAAACCGCCGATGAGATGAATACTGGGGCTAATGAAACAATGTCTCAGGCTACCACAGTCGCGGCAGCTGCGGAGGAGGCATCGGTCAATGTACAGACGGTTGCCAGTGCGACGGAGGAGTTGTCGGTATCAATCCGCGAGATTGCGCTGCAGGTCAACCAGTCTACGGAGATAACGGCCCAGGCTGTTGCAGATACGACCAACACGATGGAGGAAATCCAGGAGTTGGAAGGATTGGTCACAAAGATCGGCGATGTGGTCGAGCTGATCACCGACATTGCCGAGCAAACCAATTTACTTGCCCTCAATGCGACCATCGAAGCGGCACGAGCAGGTGAGGCTGGAAAAGGCTTCGCCGTGGTTGCCTCTGAAGTGAAAAACCTGGCCAACCAAACAGCACGGGCAACCGATGAGATCAGCAATCAGATAACTGACGTGCAGCGTTCAACGAGCACGTCGGTTAACTCGATACGAGGAATTGCCGACATCATCAAAACCGTCAACGACGTCGCGGCTTCGATCTCGACGGCGGTTGAAAAACAAGATGCTGCAAGCCGCGAGATTTCATTAAATGTCGAACAAGTGTCTGAGGGAACGACCGAAGTATCTTCGTCAATTGTTCAGGTCTCTGACTCTGCGAACCGCTCGCTTCAACTGGCCACAAACATAGGTGAATCCTCTGAGAACCTGTCAGAGCAGACCGTTGCTTTGAATGTAAATGTCGAACGGTTTCTCAACAATGTACGAGCCGCTGATGGCGACACGCCGGATCAACTGATTGTCTGGAGCGACGATATCGAAGTCGGGCACAACACCATTGATGGAGAACATAAACAACTCATTGCGATCATCAACAATCTCTACGCTGCGATCCGGTCCGGAGCGGCAAGTCCTGCGGTGAGTGATGTTTATGGAGAAATGGTTGAATACACCAACACTCACTTCTCTAATGAGGAACAGGCAATGGAGAATGCAAATTATCCGGATATTGAACATCACAAGACCCAGCACCGCAAATTTGTAGATCGCCTGGAAAAAGTTTATGAAGAATTCAGGTCAGGTAGCGATCCTTCGGGGAAAGCATTTCTCAATTTACTGGGCAGCTGGTGGACGACGCATATAAAAACGTCTGATCAAAAACTCGCAAGTTATATCAAGTGACCTTGGCACCGTGCACTCACGATGGGTAAAACTGGCTTAGTAGAATAAACTTGCGAAGATGAATATCCATATTTCGACAAAAATCGCCTTCGCCATAGCGGCAGGTTTGTTTGCTATTGGCCTGATCTTTGACCTAAGCACTCAGTTGGGAGTAGCTGGCGGAGTTCCATATGTTCTTCCCGTACTAATTGGCGTTTGGTTTCCAAGAAGGCGATATGTCATCGCAATTGCCGTAATCGGAACGTTATTAACGATATTTGGGTATTTTCTCTCAACGCCCGGCATTGATGAAACGGTGGTTTTAACCAATCGGAGCCTTGCGCTCATCATTATTTGGCTTTCAGCTTTGATGGTTTGTATGTTTCATCAAACCATCAAAGAGCTAAACCTCAGTCAGAAAAAAATGACCATGGCGCTGTCGGCCTCAAACTCAGGAATTTGGGTTCGTGATAAGCAATTGGAGAATGTGTATTGGTCTGAAGAAAATTACAAACTGTTGGGCTATAAACCTGGGGAGGTCATTGCGAGTTTTGAAAACTGGAAACGCCGAATTCACCCTGACGACCGGGAATATATTGCTACTTGTTTTAACAAGAGCCTGAAATATATGGCTGACTTCGACCTGGAATATCGTTTACTCCTCCCAGACGGAAGCATTCGGTGGATCAATAATCGTGGCAGAGTGATGACTTTTGGGGATGATGACTCCCCCGTTATGGCAGGTATTCAGGTCGACATTACAGAACGGAAACAACTGGAAGAGAAACAACAAGAAAGTGAAGAAAAATTCCTCGCCATAACCAAGTCATCAACAAAAGTAATGGTTGTCGCTATTGATGAAAACGGGATGGTTATCGCCTGGAATCCCGGTGCAGAAAAATCATTTGGTTATAGCGAAGAAGAAATCATGGGACGTCCTCTAATAAATGTGATCCCTGAACGGTATAGAGCGGCTCATCAACAAGGATTGCAACGGGCAAGCCATTCTGAGAATTATGCCATTTTAGGCAAGACCGTTGAACTGCATGGACTTCGGAAAGACGGAACTGAGTTTCCAATTGAGTTGTCATTAGGCTCGTGGAAACATGGGGAAAAGAAATATTTCAGCGCCATAATCAATGACATTTCCGAGCGCAAATTGACTGAAGACAGACTCCGCCAAGGGCAAGAATTACTGGATGCCGCGACGGAACACATGGGTCAGGGCCTAACCGTTTTTGACAATGAATTGAAACTGGTCATTGCAAATAAGAAATTTTGGCAGTTCTTCGATTTTCCCGAAGAGCTTTCAACGATTGGCGTACACTATGAGGATATGGTCCGTTTTAATGCGGAGCGTGGCGTTTATGGACCTGGGAATGTCGAAGATTGGGTTCAAAAGTACTTAAAATTAGTTTCCGATCCAGCACCTCATCATTTTGAACAAAAATGCCCGGACGGCACAGTCCTTCAAATATCTGGAAATCCTATGCCGGATGGAGGGTTCGTCACAACCTATACCGATATCACCGAACGCATACAGACAGTGGAATCATTATTGACGGCAAAGAACGACGCCGAGCAAGCCAGCCGTGTCAAAACGGACTTTCTTGCATCCATGAGCCACGAACTCAGGACACCCCTGAACGCCGTTTTGGGCTTTGCACAAATGATACAAATCGAATCAAAAAATCCCCTCACCCCAGCACAAAATAACTATGTCGGACATATCCTGGAGGGTGGCAATCACCTGCTCAAACTGGTCAACGAACTTCTCGATCTGGCCAAGATAGAGGCTGATCAACTTGATCTCTCTTTGGAAGAAATAGACGCCAACAGCGTTGTCGCGGACTGCCTGGCCCTGACCATGCCCCTTGCTGAAATGCGAAAAATAGAGATCGTCAATGAGGTCCCCGATGGACCCGCGATTCTTCTTCGCACCGACCTGATGCGCTTAAAACAGGTCTTAATCAATATTCTCTCTAACGCCATTAAATATAATAGAGATGGTGGAACAGTTACGGTGAATAGCCGAGAAACCGCTGACGGTTTCCTCCGCATGTCTGTGACCGACACCGGTATTGGCATTGCAGAAAAAGACTACTCCGGTCTTTTCAAGATGTTCCACCGGATTGGTGCTGACCCGATGAAGACGCGAGAAGGTACAGGCATTGGCCTGACGGTAACCAAGCTCCTCGTGGAACGGATGGCCGGGCGGGTCGGGTTCGAGAGCGCGGAAGGTGTCGGCAGCACGTTCTGGATAGAACTACCGCTGGCTTCAAACCAAAACGTGATTATATGGACTGAGGCACTGCGGGTCGGCGTCGATGCCATAGACAAGGACCATCAGATTCTCATTTCGCTGTTGGCCAAGGTCACGCACCAGTCTGTTGACGACAAGGGCGTGAATGAGACCATCGACGGACTGATCGACTATACTCTCTATCACTTCCGGCGAGAGGAAATGATAATGCAGGCCTGCGGCTATCCAGACCTGGAGAAACACCGGGGCATCCACCGAGACCTCATCAGAAAGGTAAATGATCTTGCTGACGCTTGGCGTAAGGACAGTGATCCGGAGATGTGTGACCGGCTGCGTAAATTTTTAAAGGACTGGTTATTCAATCACATCATCGGAGACGATGCCCGAATCGCCCCGTATGCCAAAGGCAAGGATCAGCTCATTCGCAACCTTTTGGACCCTTTGGATTAAATTGGAGAACGCGATTAGTACCGAGGAACTATGATCGAGAGATGGTTTTTGAGGGTCATTGAGACAACGATATTGGGATCCTGATTGAGACCCAACTTCAGAGTCCGGCGAAAGAGCGATTTTAAGTCCGGGTTGTATCAAAAAGCGGTGGTCAGGGGTCTGGGCCGCAACAAAACCAATCCGGGAGCTTCTTTTTTCTTAAATTATGTTATACGTTGCGATTGTGTTTCAGGTTGCACGCCATCTCGGTCCTCCCCGCCACAGGAGAGGAGATAGAGGGTCGGACAACACAAATTTACAGGATGAAAACAACCCCCTGTCCATGTCTACATTTTCCGGCACCAACCTGCTTTGTTTCAGGGGCGAACGCACTGTCTTCGCCGATCTGGCGTTTACCCTAAGTGAGGGCGGCGCGCTGGTTCTGCGTGGCCACAATGGCAGCGGAAAATCCACCCTGCTGCGCCTGATGGCGGGGTTGCTGAAAGCTCGCGAGGGAGTGATTTCATGGGATGGCGAAGACATTCTGGAAGAACCGGAACTGCATAACCAGCGCCTGCATTATGTCGGTCATCTGGATGCCGTCAAAGCCGTGCTCAGTGTGCGTGAAAACATTGCCTTCTGGAGCGAACTTCGCGGTGACGGGTATGATGTTGACCGGGCGCTGGAGACATTTGGCATACGCTTTCTTGCTGACGTGCCGGGGCGGTTTCTGTCGGCCGGGCAGAAACGCCGGGTCAATCTGGCCCGCATTGTCGCCGCACCGGCGCCGCTGTGGCTGCTCGATGAACCAACGACGGCGCTTGATGCCGACGCCATTTCGGCGCTTGAGGCCGCCATTCGCACCCACCGTCAATCCGGCGGCATGATCATTGCGTCGACCCACGCGGGTATCGGTCTCGACGATGCCCAGACGCTGAACCTCGATGCTTTCCGCTTCATGGGTGAAGCGGCATGAACCGTTTCACTGCGATGGTCAGGCGCGACCTGAAACTGTCCATGCGCCAAGGCATGGATAATGTGATGGTCATCATGTTTTTTGTGCTCGCCGTCATCCTGTTCCCTTTCGGTGTCGGGCCGGAACCCAATATTCTGGCGAGAATCGGCGCAGGCGTGATCTGGGTCGCGGCATTGCTGGCCGCCATGCTGTCCCTGGAACGGCTGTTTCAGACCGATTTTGAGGACGGTTCCCTGGAATTGCTGGCCCTGCAACCCATGGCCCTTGAAATCACCGTTCTGGCCAAAATCACCGTTCACTGGCTAACCACGGGGCTGGCGCTGATTGCCGCCACGCCCTTGCTGGCGATTTTTATGAATGTCCCGGCCAGCGGGTTCTGGATGCTGGTCCTGACCCTGGCGCTGGGCACGCCAAGCCTCAGCCTGATCGGGGCCATTGGGGCGGCGCTTATCCTGGGGTCCCGGCGGGGTGGGGTTTTGCTGTCCTTGCTGGTATTGCCGCTTTATATTCCGATTCTGATTTTCGGCGTCAGTGCGGTTGACGCGGCAATTGGTGGGTTTGCAATTAAATCCCACCTGATGATTTTGGGCGGATTACTGATTGCCGCCGTGGCGCTTTGCCCGTGGGCCAGCGCCGGGGCCATCCGCCAGGCACTGGAAACATAAGTTTTGTGTTAACCACATCAAATTTGACTTAAATCAAGGAAAAAACGGTTCGCTGACCATATATGAATGACCACAGACTTGCGCCATAGCCCTTCAACAACCATTTGAGTACAATGTTTCACAGATTTGCAAATCCAACCCGGTTTTTGAAACTCGCCGCCATCGTTCAGCCGTGGGCGGCCGGAGCGACCTTACTATTTCTGGCTGCTGGTCTTTACTACGGCCTAATCGGCTCACCTGCCGATTATCAGCAAAGCGAAACGGTCCGGATCATGTATGTCCATGTACCCGCGTCCTGGATGGCGATGTTCTGTTATACGGCGCTGGCCATTTCGGCCGGGGTCGGATTGATCTGGAAACACCCGCTGGCCGATTTGGCGGCCAAGGCGACCGCCCCGATTGGCGCGGCATTCACCTTTCTCGCCCTGTTGACCGGATCACTATGGGGCAAACCCATGTGGGGAACCTGGTGGGTCTGGGACGCCCGCCTGACCTCTGTACTGATCCTGTTTTTCATGTATCTGGGCTATATGGCTCTGCAGAATGCCTTTGATGATCCGGCGCGCGGTGCCAAGGCCTCATCCATTCTGGCACTTGTCGGTTTTGTTAACGTGCCGATTATCAAATTCAGTGTCGATTGGTGGAACACCCTCCACCAACCCGCCAGCGTCGTCAAAATGGGGGGCCCCGCCATTCACCCCAGTATGCTGACGCCATTGCTGCTGATGGCCCTGGCTTTCAAGGCCTATTACATCTGGGTCCTGCTGATGCGCATCCGCGGCGAAGTCAACGCTGGTAAAATCAGGGCCCTGCGCTTGCGCCAGGTCCATGGCACAACCCCACAGATGGCAGAGGAGACAGCAAATGGCTGAATTTCTTGAAATGGGCGGCTATGGTGCCTTTATCTGGCCGGCCTACGGCGCCGTTGCACTTGTTCTGCTGGGATTGTGGGTCGTCAGTCGACGTTTCGTTACCACGACCGAAGCCGAACTTGCCGACCTGAACTCACGAAACGCCGGGGATACAAATGAAGCGTAAACACAAACGCCTGACCTTCGTGGTCGTTGCCCTGGGACTTTTGGGTGTCGCCGCGGCGCTGATCCTTAACGCCTTTGAAGATAACATCGTATTTTTCTACAGCCCGACCGAGTTGAAAGCCAAGCAGCTTGAGCCCGATCAGCGTCTTCGTCTGGGTGGTTTGGTGGAAGAAGACAGCATGGAACAGGTCACCGGTGGAACCGTTCTGTTTCGTGTCACTGACACCGCCAACGTTATCACCGTGCGCTACACCGGTATTCTCCCCGACCTGTTTCGCGAAGGTCAGGGGGTCATTGCCGAAGGGCGCCTGAAGGACGGTGAATTTGTCGCCGACGAAGTGCTCGCCAAACATGATGAAAATTACATGCCGCCTGAAGTTGCCGAAGCCATCAAGAAGTCAGGGCAATGGAAAGAAGGGGCGAACAAACCCGTGGAGGCGACACAGTGAGTGCTGAACTTGGACATTTCACCCTGATCCTAGCTTTGTTTGTTGCCATTGTTCAGGCGACCCTGCCGCTGATCGGTGCGCAACGCAACTATGCGCCGTGGATTGCCTTGAGCAAACCGACCGCTTACTGCCAGTTTGCCCTGGTCGTCATTTCCTTTGGCTGCCTGACACACCTTTACATCACTTCTGATTTTTCGGTGTTGAATGTTGTGCAGAACTCGCACACGGCAAAACCGATGCTCTATAAGATTTCAGGGGTCTGGGGGAACCATGAAGGTTCGCTGCTTTTGTGGGTTCAGATTCTATCACTGTTCGGGGCCGCTGTAGCGCTGTTCGGGGCGAATTTGCCGCCCGCCTTTCGGTCCCGTGTGCTGGCTGTGCAGGCGATGATCGCCATCGGTTTTTACCTGTTCATCCTGCTCACATCGAACCCGTTCGAGCGCGTCGAGTTTCCGCCGCTCAATGGCCGCGACCTAAACCCGTTATTGCAGGACCCTGGCCTCGCCTTCCATCCACCCATGCTGTATCTCGGCTATGTTGGTTTTTCCATCGCTTTCTCGTTCGCCATTGCTGCCCTGATTGAGGGCCGCGTTGATGCCGCCTGGGCGCGCTGGGTACGACCGTGGACGCTGGCGGCATGGATGTTCCTGACCGGCGGCATCGCGCTGGGGTCATGGTGGGCCTATTACGAGCTGGGCTGGGGCGGTTGGTGGTTCTGGGACCCGGTGGAGAACGCCTCGTTCATGCCGTGGCTGGCCGGGACTGCCCTGTTGCATTCCGCCGTCGTTGTCGAGAAACGTGAAACCCTGAAGGGCTGGACCGTCCTGCTGGCGATCATCGCCTTCTCCATGAGCCTGCTCGGCACCTTCCTGGTACGTTCAGGGGTGCTTACCTCCGTTCACGCCTTTGCAACTGACCCCACCCGAGGGGTCTTTATTCTGGCCCTGCTGATCATCGTCATCGGTGGATCCCTGGCGCTGTTTGCCTGGCGCGGGCCGCAACTTAAGAGTGGAGGGCTGTTTCAGCCGATTTCTCGCGAAGGGGCGTTGCTGTTCAATAACTTGGGCATGACCGTCGCCACCGCAGCCGTTCTGCTGGGCACGCTTTATCCTCTTTTCCTTGATGCCATTGGTGGATCGAAGGTTTCCGTTGGCGCGCCGTTCTTTAACGCCGTCTTCATTCCGCTGATGATCCCCATGATCATCGCCATGGCCATCGGCCCGTTCCTGAACTGGAAACGCGGTGATTTGATTCCCGCCCTGAGCCGCCTGAAACTTGTGTTCATGCTGGCGATCGTTGGCGGTGCTGCCACCTGGGCCATGGAAAAGGACGGGCCGTTTATGGGCGTCATCGGTATAGCCCTGGCCGTCTGGCTGGGTGCCAGTACGCTGACTGAACTGGCCGGGCGTATACATCTGTTCCGGGCAGCTCCCGCCGAAACTCTGCGCCGTCTCGGGCGTGTGCCCCGGGCGACCTGGGGCATGACACTGGGTCATTTCGGCCTTGCTCTGGCGATTGCCGGCATGACCGGTGCCGGGTCCTGGAAAGTGGAAAGCATCCAGACAATGAAACCGGGTGAAATGGTCAATGTCGGCGGTTATGAATTTACCTTCAATGGTGCCGAACAGAGTAGAGGGCCCAATTACGATATCGTCACCGGAAAGTTCACGGCCCGCAAAGATGGTAAAGTCGTTACTGAAATGCTGGCTGAAAAACGTGCTTACCGGGTTCGCAGCATGCCAACCACGGAGGCCGCTATTCATACCATGATATCTGGCGACCTGTATGCCGTGATCGGCGATCCGGAGGGTACCGACGGTGCTTATGTGACTCGCATTTATTTCAACCCGCTGGTGGTATGGATGTGGATCGGGGCGATTGTCATGGTTCTGGGCGGAGCGATCAGTGTCACCGATGTGCGTCACCGGATTGGTGTCCCCCACCGTCGCCGACCGGCGGCGGCTGGCAAACCTGTGGAAGCGTGAGCGAGCCGATGAAATCACGTGCCCTGTTTCTCGCGCCGCTGCTGGTGTTCGCTGTGTTGGTCGGTTACTTCGCCGTCGGACTGACGATGGATCCACGAAAACTACCCAACATGCTACAGGGAAAACCCGTGCCGGAGTTCACTCTGGCCGCCTTGTTGGGCCGAGACGACAAGGGGTTCAAAAACTCAGACCTTGAAGGCGATGTGACGCTGGTTAATGTCTTTGGGTCGTGGTGCGTGGCGTGCCGGGTCGAACACCCCTTCCTGATGGCGCTCAAGGAAAACAACTTAGTCCCCATCCACGGCATCGACTGGCGTGAAGAAGACAAAACGGCGGGGCCGGACTGGCTCAAAAAATTCGGCGACCCCTATACGCTGGCGGGTGATGATCCGAAAAGCCGGGCGGCCATCGCATTTGGCGTCACCGGCGCTCCGGAAACCTTTCTTGTCGATCAAAAAGGTGTGGTTCGTTACAAACACGTTGGTCCGATCAACCAGAATTCCTGGGACGAGATCATCCACCCGTTGATCATAAAACTCCGGGAAGGCAAAGGGTCCTAACATGCTACGCATTCTGCTTATCGCCGTCCTGGTCGCTTTCGCGCCAACGAATACCTATGCGGTCAACCCCGATGAAGTTCTAGCCGATCCGGTACTTGAAGCCCGGGCCCGCGACATCAGTAAGGGCCTGCGCTGTCTGGTCTGTCAAAATCAGTCGATTGATGATTCCGATGCCAGCCTCGCCAAAGACCTTCGCGTTCTTGTCCGTGAACGGCTAACCGCCGGCGACAGCAATGAGGACGTGGTCAATTATGTCGTCTCACGCTACGGCGATTTTGTGCTGCTGAAACCACCGTTCAAGATGGCAACGCTGGTGCTCTGGCTGGGACCATTTTTATTGGTCCTGATCGGGCTGTTCGCCGTCGTCCTGTTTTACAAACGGAGCCGTTCCGAGGTGGCCGTTCCCAATGCCGCTCCCAAACCCCTGAACAAAGCCGAACAGGACCGCCTTGAAAAAATTCTGGAAGGAAACGATCCGTGACCACGCTTTGGATCAGTGTCGCCCTGTTGACACTGGGTGTTCTGCTAATCATCATCCGCCCGCTTCTGAAGAGCCGTGTCGATACCGGTGGTGACACGCAACGGGCGGATTACGATGTTGCCCTCTACAAAGACCAATTGAAGGAAGTCGATCGTGATCTGGAACGCGGCCTGCTGAGCGATGAGCAGGCCGATGCCGTACGCACTGAGATTCAACGAAAACTGCTGAACAGCGCGGCTGACGGCAAAGCGAAAAAATCCGCCTCTGCGTCGGCTTCCGGTCGCAGCATCTGGGTGGCCGCTGCCGTGTCGCTATTCGTCGCCGTTGGCGCGGTTGGTCTATACGCCTATCTGGGAAAACCAGAGCTCCGAGACCTGGCCTACGCAGATCGTGACATTGCAGCAGAAGAGAGCGCCCGGTCAGACCAGCAGGGAGAGCAGGACATGCAGACCCTGCTCAGCCAACTCGCCCTTCGACTGGAGAAAAACCCCAGCGACATCAAAGGCTGGCTGTTGCTGGGCCGATCCTTGATCACACGGCGGCGTTATGATGAATCGGCCGCTGCCTATAAACACGCACACGACCTAAGTCCCAACGACCCGGACATTGCTGTCGATTACGCCGAGGCCCTGATTTTCAGCAACAAGGGACAGGTTGACACAACGGCGTCGGATATCCTTAAAAAGGCCTTGGGCCTGTCTCCCGCCGACCCCAAAGTCCGCTATTACATCGGACTGCATAAAGCCCAGAACGATGATCCGGCAGGTGCCCTGCAAGAGTGGGTCGACATTGCAGCCCTTTCGGCCAGCGATGCCCCGTGGATGCCGACCATTAATCGCCAGATTGATGCGGCATTCAAAAAATCAGGGATTGATCCAGCGACCATCAAACCTTCCGCCGAAGCGTTGGAGATTGCCAAGACGCAGGGCATTGCCGGAAGAGTCGCGCCGGGCGCAGCCCAAGGGAACAGCCAAAGCACCACGGCGGCTCCCGGCCCCACTGCCGCGGATGTAAATGCCGCCCGGCAGATGTCTGCTGAGGACCAGTCCGAAATGATCAGGGGCATGGTCAACCGCCTCGCCGAACGCCTGAAAACCGAGCCAAATGATCTGCCGGGCTGGAAACGTCTGGCGCAAGCTTATCAGGTGCTGGGGGAAACGGAAAAAGCTGCGGAAGTCGCTAAAAAAATCAAGGCGCTTGAAGCCAAATAATAAAATGGAGCGTGCGTGTCTTCATATCATTCTGGTTTAGAGCAGGTTTGCTCCAAAGCAGAATGATCAGCCGTTAATCTTGGGGTCAAGATATAGTCTGGCTTCAGATTCCCTGTTAAACCGCCTGTGCTTGGCCGTTAGGTTTACCGCAATCGCCTGGCCATCATCCAGAAGGCAGCGAGTCAATAATCTATGGTAGGCCACAAAAGTCGTTTCATCACCATCTTGCACCCCTTGTGACATAATAGAGTCGAGGACAGCCTCCTCGCTTTGCAATACCTCGAAATACCCGGCTGACGTTTTTTTGATGTACTCATCACCGAGCGGGTCAACGTCGATTAAATTGCCGATGATGTTTTGCCGCCAAGCCTCGCCAAAGTGGACGCAAGATCCGTGACTTTCTCCTATATGGAAAACCATCAGATCGCCGCCATTGCTGCTGGGTTTGACGCACAGCATTTCATGATGAAAGGGCTTTAAATTTGTCGAGCTCCAAATCTTTGAACCTTGCCACGCCCTGGAATACCGGAACAGCTGGCGACTGACCTCTTTCAGCTCGGAAATATGTCGACGATGAATTGTCGGATCCCCCAAAGCCGTCAGCGGCGGTTTTGGCGTGACTGTTGCTCCACTATAATTCGGGCCATCATCCAGATCATGGCCCTCCAGTGTCCGTATGGCCCTTTCCGCGCGATCACAAACGACTTTGCCAAAGGCCGTTAGCGTTACTAATCCGCCCTTTTTCGGGCGATTAACCAGTCGTTGGCCATAATATTCTTCCAGTCGGGCAATTGATGCGCTTACTGCGTTTGCTGTTCGCCCCACTTTCGCGGCTGTATCTTGAAAATTTTGACTAGTATTAACGGTGATTAAAACCCTTAGTGCTTGTAAATTTGGTGCATTTTTCATTGGTATTACTGAATTTTATGCATTCTTGAATAAAAAAGTCATCGGGCTGTATTGATCACGACCTCTAGTATCGTCATATAAACTAACAAGTAAATATTATTAAAATATTACAATCTAGACGTGAGCTAATTTAAGATCAAAACATAGGGGAAACCCAAGCACAGATCGGCACCTTACTGATTTCAACAGTAATGCTGTCGACGGGGAGGAAATTCCTGTAAGATAGGCAGATGAACGCAACCAACGTTGGCGGCGGAGAGGCACGGGACGCAGAGCCTGTTGCCGAAATCCTTATCGAAGATCTGCACAAGTCCTTTGGCGGCAACCATGCCCTGAGGGGTGTCGATCTCACCATCCCCCGTAATGCCATTGTCGCCATCGTCGGTGGGTCGGGTTGCGGCAAGACGGTTCTGCTCAACCATATCTTGGGGCTTTTGGCGCCCGACCTGGGCCGTGTTCAGGTCACCGATCATGATCAGCACGGAGACCCCCTGGTCGATCTCGCAGCGCTGAACCCTAATCAGTTGGACCGTATCCACACGCATTGGGGTGTGGTGTTTCAAAACAACGCCCTGTTCTCGGGCAGTGTCTATGACAATATCGAGCTGTGCCTGAGTGAGATCAAAAACATGGAGGCCGAAGAAATCCGGCCCATCGCGCGCCGAGTGCTCGACGCCGTGGCCTTACCGACGGATGACGATTTTCTTGATCGCGACATCTACGACCTGTCCGGTGGCATGGCAAAACGCCTGGCCGTGGCCCGCGCCCTTGCCATGAAACCACAGGTTATTTTCTACGACGAACCAACCACCGGTCTTGATCCGGTCAGCGCCGCCCAGATCCATGATTTGATCGTTTCCACGCATGTCGAATTCCAGCAGGCAGGGGGCGACCGCACGACATTGATCATTACCCACGATAAGGACCTGCTCTACCGCCTGCATCCGCGAACCGTGATGTTACACGACGGCCGGATTTTCTTCGATGGCCCACTGGAAGAGTTCGAGAAATCAACCTCGCCGCACATCCGCCCGTACTTCGACACCATGCCAATTCTTCATCAGGGCATCAAACCAGAAGGGTGAGGACGAGCGGGCGTCGTCATCCCATTGTGGATGGACATATAAAGTGAGAACCGGCGCTCAGATAGTAGAAATGGAGAACCACAAATAGGATTGCCGAGCAGAGATTTCGCGGCCGTAAGGGTATAGATTTTCGTTATCGGGCCATGAGGAGACATGAAGCCCAACCGGCTCTGATCGAGGTTTTTGACCTTTTCGGACATTAAGTGCGTTATTCGACCAACAATTGCGTTAAACTATATGCTTAGGCCCATTACAGGTGATTAGTGATGCCTAAACCGGACTTGCAGAGGACGGGCGGAGAGCGCAAGGCAACACTCTCGGCCTTCAATCTTACCAAAGAATATCACACAGGCGAGGTCGTTATTCACGCACTGCAGGGCGTCGACCTGGAGCTGCATGAAAGCGAATTGGTCGTGCTGCTGGGGCCTTCGGGCAGCGGCAAGTCGACCCTGCTCAACATTCTGGGCGGCCTCGACAGTCCGACCTCCGGTCAGGTATTTTTTCACGATAACGAATTGTCGGCCCTTGGCAGCCGGGGCCTGACCACTTATCGCCGAGATCATGTCGGGTTCGTGTTTCAGTTCTATAACCTGATCCCCAGCCTAACCGCCCGCGAAAACGTCACCATCGTCACCGAAATTGCCCCCGATCCACTCCCTGCCGAAGAGGCTCTCACCATGGTCGGGCTGGAGCAGCGTATGGATCATTTCCCGGCCCAGCTTTCCGGTGGCGAGCAGCAACGCGTGGCGATCGCCCGCGCCATCGCAAAACGTCCGGATATTCTTTTCTGTGACGAGCCTACCGGCGCGCTGGACAGCAAGACCGGCCTGCTGGTGCTCGAGGCCATAGAACATACCAACCGGACCCTGCAAACGACGACGGCGTTGATCACCCATAACGCCGTCATCGCCGATATGGCCGACCGGGTGATGACCTTCGGAGATGGCCGTATCATCGACGTACGTAAAAATCCCAACCGTCGCCCCGTCAAAGAGCTCAGCTGGTAGACCGCCATGACCCCACTTAACCGAAAAATCCTTCGCGATCTGTGGCGCATCAAAGGGCAGGCTCTGGCCATCGCGCTGGTTATCGGTTCCGGCGTCGCGACCTACATCATGTCCCTCGGCACTCTCTATTCGCTGGAAGAGACACGTAATGCTTTTTACGAACGCTATCGCTTCGCCCAGGTTTTTGCCCCCCTGAAGCGCGCGCCGCAGCGGCTCAAAGCCGACATCGCCGCCATTCCCGGCGTTAAAACCGTCGATACCCGCATCGCCAAGAACGTGACGCTCGATATCCCCGGTTTTTCCGAGCCCGCCTCCGGGCGAATTATCTCGTTCCCCGAAACCGGTGTGCAGACGCACAACATGCTGCATCTGCGACAGGGCCGGTTGTTGGCGTCGGATCGTCCCGATGAAGTCCTGGTCAGCGAAGCCTTCGCCCAGGCCAATAAATTCAAACCCGGCAACACCTTCGGTGCCGTCATCAACGGGCACAAACGCACCCTGAGCATCGTCGGCGTCGTATTGTCACCGGAATACGTCTACGCCCTCGGCCCCGGTGCGCTGGTCCCCGACGACAAGCGCTTCGGTGTCATCTGGATGGGGGAAGAGGCGCTCGAGGCGGCCTTCGACCTTGGCGGTTCCTTCACCGAGGTCACGCTAAGCCTTGAGCGCGGCGCCAACGAAGCCGATATCATCTCCGCACTGGACCGACTCACTGAGCCCTATGGCGGGATTCGTGCATACGGGCGCGAGGACCAGATATCCAATTGGTTCGTCACCAACGAAATCAACCAACTTCAGACCATGAGCAGCTTTGCGCCGCCGTTGTTTCTGGGGATCGCGGCTTTCCTTCTGCATATCGTGGTTTCGCGACTGGTCGAAATCGAGCGCCAGCAGATCGGCCTGCTCAAGGCTTTCGGCTACACCAATGCCGCCGTCGCCTGGCTTTATATTAAGTTTGTTCTGGCCATCCTCATATTCGGCGTGTTGGTCGGCCTCGCCTCCGGCACTTGGCTTGGCGATAGCATGACGAAGCTCTACGCCGACTACTTCCGTTTTCCATTCCTCTATTACATTGTCGATGTCTCGGTCTACGTCACGGCAACGTTGATCAGCATCACCGTCGGTCTGGCCGGGGCGTTGATTTCTGTTTGGCGTGCCGCCCGTCTGATGCCAGCCGTCGCCATGACGCCACCACCACCCACCTCGTACCGGACGGCCTGGATCGAGCGTCTGCTGCGCCTGAAAGCCTTAAGCGGCCCGAGCCGGATGATCCTGCGTCATACCTTTCGTTGGCCGGTGCGCACCGCCATCAGTGTGCTGGGCACGGCGCTTGGGGTGTCGATCCTGATCAGTGCCCTTTTCTTCTTCGACTCCCTTGACCGACTGGTCGATATCCAGTTTTTCCAGACCCAACGCCAGGATGTGATGCTGCGCTTCACCGATGTACGAGATGCCTCGGCGATGGAGGAAGTCGCCCGTATGCCCGGCGTCCTAGCCGCCGAGCCCTACCGTTCCGTCTCCGTTCGCCTGATCTCCGGACATCGCAAACACTATGTAAACATTTTCGGGCTCGGCCCCGATGCCAACATGTTCCGCCCCCTCGGCACCGACTTCAAGCCGTTGAAACTGCCCGGCCACGGATTGGCGGTATCGACCAAGATGGCCGAGATCCTGAACGTCGGGCTGGGCGATATAATCACGGTCGAGGTCAAGGAGGGCCGGCGTCCCGTTGTCGAACTGCCGGTAACGGTCCTGGTCAAGGAGCTTATCGGGTATCCCGTCTATATGGACCTGGCGACGCTCAACCGACTTCTCGGTGATGCCTTTGTCGTGTCCGGGGCCACTCTGCGCGTCGATGGAGCACGGGCGGATGAGCTCTATCGCGAACTAAAAGATATGCCCTCCATCGCGTCCGTTTCCATTCAGCAGGTCATCGTCAAGAGCTTCCGCCGAACCGTTGAGGAAAACATCGGGCTGATGGTCACCTTCAACGTCACCTTCGCCGCCATTATCGCCTTTGGCGTCGTTTACAATTCGGCACGTATTTCCCTTTCGGAGCGAGCCCGCGAACTTGCAAGCCTGCGGGTGCTCGGGTTTACCCGGGGTGAAGCCGCGTACATCCTGCTCGGCGAACTGGCGCTGCTCGTCGCCGCAGCACTTCCGCTTGGCTGCCTGATCGGATATGGGCAAGCGGCGCTTTGGGCAATGTCGATGGATACCGAACTGTTCCGCATGCCCCTTGTCGTCAATCGTGAAACCTTTGCCTTGTCCATTGCCGTTGTGCTCGCCGCCGCCGCTGTCTCCGGCTTGGTCGTGCGGCGCAAACTCAATACCATGGACTTGATCGGAGCGCTGAAAACCAGAGAATAAGAGGTTTGATATGACCGCATCGAACATTAAAAAAATCATCCTCACCGTGCTCGCCGTCACCTTTTCGGGGGCAGTTCTGACGTGGGCGTTCATCCCGGCCCCGGTACCGGTTGATCTGGCCGTCGTTAAACGCGCGCCAATGGAAGTTACGATCAAGGGTGAAGGACGCACCAGGGTCCATGACATCTATACCGTCTCGGCCCCGGTATCAGGACGCATCCGCCGCATCGAGGTTCACGTCGGCGACGAGGTGCTCGCCGAGCAGACCCTGCTGGCTTCGATCGAGCCTGCCAGTCCACATTTTCTCGACGCCCGCGCCGAAGCCCAGGCACAGGCCAACGTCAGGGCCGCTGAAGCTGCTGAATCCCTGGCCCAGGCGGAACTCGATCGGGTCCGGGCCGAGCTGGTATTCTCCAGGACAAACATGAAACGTGCCCGCGAGTTGTTCGCCAAACAAACGATTTCAGAACTCGAATTCGATCAGGCGGAGCTGGACACCGCGACCCATGCCGCCACACTCGACAGCGCCCGGGCGACCCTAAAAGTCCGGCGTTTCGAGTTGGAAACCGCAAAAGCCGCACTGATCGAACCCGACAGTGCCAATGACCAGCAGGCGAGCTGTTGCGTCGAGGTCCGCGCCCCGGTCAGCGGCCGGGTCCTGCGCGTCCTGCGTCAGAGCGAAGGCGTCGTCGAGCGCGCCAGTCCCCTAATCGAGGTCGGCGATCCCGAACACCTGGAGGTCGAGGTCGACCTGCTGTCGTCCGACGCCGTCAGAGTGCGCGAGGCAGCCCCCGTCGTCATCGATGGTTGGGGCGGCGAGACCACGCTTTTGGGCCGGGTGCGCCGGATCGAACCCTACGGTTTCACGAAAGTTTCGGCGCTCGGCATCGATGAACAGCGGGTCAACGTCATTATCGATTTCATCGGCGCCCCGGAAGGCTGGAGCGGCCTCGGCCATGGTTTCCGCGTCGTCGCCCATATTCGCCAATGGCGCGAAGAGGATGTCTTGCAGGTGCCCATCGGGGCGTTGTTCCGCGACGCCGACAACTGGGCCGTCTTCATCGATGATCAAGGCACAGCAAAATTAACCAAAATCACCATCGGACACCGAAACGGAAGCACCGCTGAGGTGCTGGCTGGACTCGACAAAGGGACGCGGGTTATCAGCCATCCCAGCGACCGGGTGAAGGACGGTATCGCCATCGTTGCCCGCCATCTCGAACACAGCGTGCGTTAACACTAATGCCCGTTCACACCAATTACGAAACGCCTTGAAAACCGGCGAGTACGTCCAGCGCCTCATCAACGTCGGCGGGCGTGTGGTCGGCGGACACCTGAAAGCGGATTTCCTCGTCGCCCTTCGGCACCACCGGGTAGTTCAAGCCGGTGGCCAGCACGCCGCCGGCACGTAGATGCTGGACCAGGGCTGCCGTCCGCGCCGTGTCCCGCACCATCAGCGGCACCACCGGGTGCGCGCCGGCAATGGTCTCGAACCCGAGGCCCGTCAGACCCTGCTCGAAGCGCGCCGTCATTGCCCGCAAATGGCTGAGCAACCGCTCACCTTCGGGACCATCGACCAGATCCAAGACCGCACAGGCCGCCGCCGCTTCGCTTGGCGTGATCGGGTTTGAATAGATGTACATCGGTGAGGTTTCGCGCAAATAACGGATGATCGGTTTGCCCGCCACCACGTACCCTCCGTTGACACCAAAGGCCTTGCCCAAGGTGGCGATCAGCACGTCCACCGGTTCTGATCTGGTGTACTGTTCGGTACCGCGTCCGGTCTCACCGAAGGCACCGACCCCATGGGAATCGTCGGCAACGACCACAACATTTTCAGCGAAGGCCTCATCGTAGCGCCGCGCCAGACTCATAATCTGGTCCAGCGGGGCATGATCGCCGCGCATGGAAAAAATGCCGTCGGTGAGGATGATGGCCCGACGGCAGTGCCCCGCCACCTTTTGCAGACAGGCCTCCAACTCGGCCATGTCCAGATGGGCATAAACATGCTTTTCCCGAGGCCTGGCCAAACGCACGGCATTGATGATGCTGTTGTGGTTGAGCGCATCGCTGATGACGGCGGTCTCGGTGGTGATCAATGGCGTCAGCACCCCCATGATGGCGCTGTAGGCTGAACTGAAGATCATCGCCGCCTGACGCCCGTGAAACGCCGCGAGTTTATCCTCAAGCTCGACATGCGGTTGCCAGGTGCCACTGATGAAGCGCACAGCGCCGGGGCCGGTGCCGAAGGCCTTGACCGCGTCATCTTCCGCAGCGATCACTTCCGGGCGCAACGTCATGCCGAGATAACTGTTGGAGTTCATGCGTAAGTACGGGCGCTGGCCGTCGTCACGCAGCAGATAGCGCGGCCCCTTGCCCGCCACCGCCGAGACGATGCCGCTAAATACCGTCTCCGTCCCCTTTGCCCTGCCGTCACGCTCCAGCGCCTCAATTTCGGCGGACAGGGCGGCTTGCAGTTTATGATCAGGCATCAGTGTGTTCCTTTATCTGGCGGGCTTGAGCGTCGCCTGCAATTTTTCCAGCATGTCTGTCGTCAAGGAGGCGAGGTCGTAGTCCGGCTGCCATCCCCATTCTTCACGCGCCGCGCTGTCGTCGAGCGAATGCGGCCACGAGTCAGCGATGGCCTGACGCACCGGATCGACGTCGTAGTCGATGATGAAATCCGGAATGTGTTTGCGGATTTCGGCGGCCAGCTCATCGGGGGTGACGTTCATGGCCGTAACATTGAAGGCATTGCGATGTTTAAGTCTGTCGGCATCCGCCTCCATCAGGTCGATGATGGCGCGGATGGCGTCGGGCATGTACATCATGTCCAGTCGGCTGTCGGGTTTGAGGAAACAAGTGTAATGGCGATAGCGGATCGCCTGAGAAAAAATCTCAACGGCATAGTCGGTGGTGCCACCGCCCGGCGGCGTGGCATGTGAGATCAGTCCGGGCAGGCGCAGTCCACGGGTATCGACCCCGAACCGCAGGGCATAATAATCGCCCAGCAGCTCTCCCGCGACTTTGGTCACGCCGTACATGGTGTTGGGATGTTGAACGGTATCCTGCGGTGTGTTGTCCTTAGGCGTCGTCGGGCCGAAAGCGCCGATCGAACTGGGGATGAATACCGCACAGGAATATTTGCGCGCCGTCTCCAGCACACTGTAGAGCCCGCCCATATTCAGCTCCCACGCGGCCTGTGGTTTATGTTCGGCCACCGCCGACAGCATTGACCCCATATGGTAGATTGTGCGCACGTTAAAACGGCTGACCACGTCCTGAAGCTGGCGGGCATCGGTACAATCTAAGTGCTCGAACGGTTCGTGTCCGTGCCCCGTCGGCATCCGAATGTCGGTGGCGACAACATTGTCCGCGCCGCAGCGCTGACGCAACGCCGGGACGAGTTCCGATCCGATCTGACCCAGCGCTCCGGTGACAAGAATTTTACCCATCGGCCGTCCTCATGGATTTTGAAACCAAAGTCGGTAAAACGTTGCTAAACGAATTACCCCAGTTGTGCTACATTCTAAATGATCGCAGGACTGACTTGAAAGCCATGATCCGTCAATTTTTCATGCGACGTCCATCACTCGCCCACCGGAGCGTGGCAAGTGGGTTTATGGGCCGGGAAATGGCGCTTGGGCTGGAATTATCATGCCGACCCCGTTATAACCACCTTCGGTTACCAACTCACTCGAGACCACTCGCAACATGACCATCGACTCCCTGCTTGCCCTGTTGCTCGCCAGCATTATCGTCAAGGCCTCGCCGGGGCCCGGTGTGTTTGCGACGGCGGCTCAATCGTTAAGTTACGGATTTCGCTCTGCTCTCAGTTTCGTCGGCGGCATTATGCTGGGCGATCTTATCTATATTCTGGCGGTATTGCTTGGGTTGTCGGTAATCGCCCGGGAATTTAACGGCGTTTTCCTGGTCATCCGGCTGATCGGCGGCGGATATCTGATTTATCTGGGGTACAAAGCCTTCACCTCAACTGAGACATCTGTTGGCGCCGCAGCCGATGCATCTGCCCGCACCACCCACGGGGCCAATAAGGCGTTCCTTAACGGCTTTCTGCTGACCATGGGAAATCCCAAGGTCATTCTTTTTTACGTCGGGCTGATGCCAACGTTTATTGATCTTTCGGCGGTTAGCGGTTTGGACATGCTCATACTGTGCGTTGTTTTGACCGTTGATCTCGGCTGTATCCTTGCCGCCTACGCCTACGCTGCGGACCGGGCCCGCCATCTGTTCACATCTTCAAAAGCCATGCGGCGGATGAACCGGGGGGCTGGGGTAGTGCTCGCTGGGTCCGGCGTCGCCGTAATTACCTCTTCTTAAGCTTCAGGAATACTGACCATGACTGATTTCAAAACCCTTGATGATATCGACATTGCCGGCAAACGGGTGTTCGTTCGTCTTGATCTGAATGTGCCGATGAAAGATGGCGTGGTCACCGACACGACGCGGATCGACCGAAGTCTGGCGACCCTGACTGAGCTGTCGGGCAAGGGTGCTAAAATCATCGCCGCCTCACACTACGGCCGCCCCAAGGGCAAGGTTGTTGAGGAGATGTCACTTCGCCCGGTCGGCGAGGCCCTTGGCAAAGCGCTCGGCCGCGCTGTGCCGTTTGCCGCCGATTGCATCGGTCCGGCGGCGGAAAATACGATTTCGCGGATGAACGACGGCGATGTCGTGCTGCTGGAAAACCTTCGCTTTCATACCGGTGAAGAAACCAATGACGCTGGGTTCGCCAAACAGCTGGCCAACCTGGCGGAAGTTTTTGTCAACGACGCGTTTTCAACGGCGCATCGCGCCCACGCCTCGACAGAAGGCATCACCCGACACCTGCCTTCTGCTGCCGGGCGTCTGATGCAGGCTGAACTTGATGCCCTGTCGAATGCTCTGGTTGCCCCTGAACATCCGCTGGCGGCTCTGGTCGGTGGGGCCAAGGTTTCGTCCAAGATGGATGTCCTCGGCAATCTAGTCGACCGCGCCGATGTGGTCATTATCGGTGGTGGCATGGCCAATACCTTCCTCTACGCCCAGGGCATTGATGTCGGCAAATCCCTGTGTGAACAGGATATGGCCGATCAGGCCCGCGATATTCTGGGTCGCGCCGCCCAAGCCGGGTGTGAGATCGTGCTGCCGCTGGATGCCGTTGCCGCCGAAGAATTTGCCGAAAACGCACCTAACAAAACCGTGACGTTGGACTCCGTTCCTGCCAACGCCATGATCCTTGATGTCGGCCCGGCCTCCATCAACGATGTGGTCGAACGCCTGGGCCAATGCAAAACCATTGTCTGGAACGGCCCCATGGGAGCGTTCGAGATTTCACCGTTTGACGTCGGCACCAACGCCGTCGCCCGGGAAGTGGCGCGGCTGACCAAGGACGGCAAAATGCTGTCGGTTGCCGGGGGCGGCGATACGGTCGCAGCGCTGGCCAACGCCGGTGTTGTGGACGCCTTTTCCTACGTCTCAACCGCAGGCGGGGCATTTCTGGAGTGGCTGGAAGGCAAGGAACTTCCCGGCGTGGCAGCGCTGTCGAAAGGGTGAAGCGCCGGGCTCGGCACAAGGCAACGCCAGCCCTGCTGTCGTCTTCCCCAATTCATCGGACGAAGTACACTGTGACGTTAGATGACTGCTTTTGGGCAGATACCAGTCGGTATACTCAAGCGACCATTTCGGCAGCCGTTGACCCTTAGCCGCCGTACTATTAACCTGCTTGGTGTTGCTGGCTTTCCAAAAGCCCATACATATGTTTCGCTGCGCCGCTACCGGCTTCGGCGTAAATATTGAAGACCTCGTCAATGCCGTTTTC
>Ga0316204_10000358_pt1 | contig 179517 bp, 196 predicted proteins | sample 6monrhotite_MG_2_FD_205661 | JGI IMG/M metagenome (GOLD analysis project Ga0316204, IMG submission 205661) | Microbial mat bacterial communities from mineral coupon in-situ incubated in ocean water Damariscotta River, Maine, United States -... | ecosystem: Environmental > Aquatic > Marine >... | reverse complement strand
GGATTGCTTCAAGCGCAACCTTGGCCTTGAAATCAGGCGAATGGTTCTTTCGGTTCGTCATTTGGGATCACTTCTTTCACAAGTTGATCCATCTTAACTACTGGTCCGAAATCTTGCGACCACCTCTAACAGCCACTCCGCACGAGGAGTTCGCGCAATTGCAGTTTTGCTAATTGATACCCCAGCGAGACCCGGCAGCGAATTCGCGCCCAAAGATGGGAGGGTATATCCACGTAAGATATTGTTTTCGCTTGATTTAAGTGGTGCCCGGGGGCGGAATCGAACCACCGACACGAGGATTTTCAATCCACTGCTCTACCCCTGAGCTACCCGGGCACGGGTGAGGGCGTTGCCCTCGGGTCGGCATCTTCTAGACGGGCTCTGGGGGGGTGTCCAGTGGCCGCGGTTAAAAAATCAGTTTGGTTTTAGCGTCTGTTGCCTTGTGGCTTCGGCGGTGGCTTCGGCGGCGGCTTCGGCGGCGGCTTCGATATCCTCAGGATCGTCTGATGCGATGGCATAAGAGCCATCCAGCCAACGGCCCAGATCAAGGTCTGCACAGCGTCGCGAACAGAACGGACGATAGCGTGATTGTGCGGGCTTTTCGCAGATCGGGCAACTCATGTCAGACAGGCCTCCAACGGCATCCTTTCGCGTTTTCTCTGAAGCTCAAAATGCCCCAGCGGGGTCCAGCCGACAAGCGCGGTTTCGACCGGATCGGTGCGAAAGGCCGCGCGCAGTGCCTGTTCGATCTGCCTGCGGTCGTTCTTGGACAGGGGTGCGAAATCGACGGTGATTTGTCCACCCAAACCGCGCAGGCGCAACTGGCGGGGCAGGGCGCGGGCGGCGGAAAGGTTGGTTTTCAAAGCCGCGGCCGGGCTGGTATCTGTGCCGGTGTTCACATCGACGGCAACCAGCGCGCGGGTTGCCTCGACGAACATGAAGGCGCCTGCGGAAAGCGCGCTGCGTGGCACTCTGAGGGCTTCGATCGCGTCCAACACGCCCTCGTCCTCGAACGAGCCTTCTTGCGTGCGAACCTCTGCTTTGTCGGTCCATTCGCGCCAGGCCAGTGTGTGCGGGCTGTCGCCTTCGAACAAAAGCGCCGGTGTCGTTCCTTGGGCCTCGGCCAGCACAGTTTCTGCTAGATTGCGCATTTCAGCGATGTCTTCGGCGATGTCGTCAGCACCGGCCATTTCCGCCGCCGAACGCAGGATCAGGCCCATGGTTGAGCCTTGCATCGCTTCATGTGCGACCTCAAGCAGGGTATCGCGGACATCATCGTCGCGGATCACGCGCGAAATGTTCAGCCCCGGAGCATCAGGCGTGACAATGGCATACCGGCTTTTGAAAAGTACCTTGGCTGTGACAGGCGGAGCCTTACCCGGCTCAGCCCGCGCAATGACCTGAACCAGCAGAGCCTGTCCGGGGCTCATGCCTTTGGCCTGTCTAAGAAAGACAGAACCATCGGGAGTTTTCAGCATCATGCCGCCCTGACCTTTGAGCGGCCGGTCGGCGATGGCGCGATAGATTGCGCCGGGGCGGGGGCCGTCCTGGGGGCCGCCGTCAAGGATCAGGTCGTCAATCTGCCCGTCAACCATCAGTGCTGCTGCCTGGCGATCACCGATGTGGTCGAGGGCGATCAACCGACCTTTCATGACGGCAGGTATCCGGCGGCGCGCAATATCGTGGCGGTTTCGGCAACAGGCAGGCCCACGACCCCGGTAAAGGACCCTTGGATCCATGGGATAAAGGCGCCGGCGGGGCCTTGAATGCCATAGGCTCCGGCCTTGCCGTGCCAATCGTCGGTGGCAAGGTAGGTGTTAAGCTCATCATCTGAGAGACGTTTCATTTTTACTGCTGTTACAACATCGCGTTCCCAAATCCGGTCGCCGCGGCGTACCGCGACAGCGGTGATCACGCGGTGCCTGCGCCCTGACAGGGCGATCAGAAAACTTGCCGCTTCGGCTGCGTCTGTGGGTTTGCCCAAGATCCGGCGGCCAAGGGCGACGGTGGTATCGGCGCACAGCACGATATCGTCGTGGCCCGCGGTCACGGCCTCGACCTTTTCGCGCGCCATGCGGGCACAGTAAGGGCGTGGAAGTTCGGCGCGTTTTGGTGTTTCGTCGATGTCGGGCGCACGCACCGCATCAGGGGTGATCCCGATCTGCGCCAAAAGCTCCAGCCGCCGGGGCGAGCCAGAGCCCAACACGAACGCCACGCCAGCGCCTATTTAAAGCGATAGTTGATCCGACCCTTGGTCAGATCGTAGGGGGTCATTTCCACCTGTACTTTGTCGCCAGCCAGAACACGGATGCGGTTCTTTCGCATCTTGCCTGCCGTATGCGCAATGATCTCATGGCCGTTTTCCAGCTCGACCCTGAATGTCGCATTCGGCAGGAGTTCCTTTACGACACCGGGAAATTCGAGCAGTTCTTCCTTGGCCATGTTCACTCCGTCATAAATCGCCCGCCAATTTGCGGACAGGGCACTAAATGCGCCCAGATTTTGGGATTTTCAAGGGAAACATAGGTGCAAGCGATCAATTTTGATGCTTGTGTCTTTGCCCGGCGCCCAATTTCCCGGCTCTGGCGGCGAAAACAGGGGCTTACGGCTTTTCTAGCGGAGGGCCGAAACGCTCAAGAATGTGGTTTTTGATCTGATCGCGGGCCTGCCGGTACGAGACAAGCAGATCTTCGCGCCCCGTGCCAAGGCCCGTTGGGTCCAGAATGGGCCAATATTCAACGTCCAGATGAAAGAGGCGTGTCAGATCAAGCGCCCGGCGCTGGCTGGCTGGCGACAGCGCAACGATCAGGTCGAACCCCGACAGATCGTCACCCCATTGTTCCATCTCGTCGAAAGACCGGGCGCGGTGGCGTTCCAACTCGACCCCGATTTCGGCACAGACGGCCACCGAAAACCCGTCAATTTCCAAGTCGTTCTTGACGCCGGCGGATTGAACATAGGCCCGGTGACCATAGTATTTCTTCATCAGCCCCTCGGCCATTGGCGAGCGGACGGCGTTGTGGTCGCAACAAAACAACACCGATTGAGGGAGAGAGGGTGACACGTCTCTATCCACCGAAATGCAGAACACAGATCAGTGTGAACAGGCGGCGGGAGGTGTCGATGTCGACATCAGCCTTGCCTTCCAGACGTTCCTGCAGAACGCGCGCGCCTTCGTTGTGGATGCCGCGGCGCGCCATGTCGATTGCTTCGATCTGACTGGGAGGTAGCTTTTTGACGGCGTCGAAATAGCTTTCGCAGATCTGAAAGTAGTCTTTGACAACCTGACGAAAGGGGCCAAGCGACAGGTGAAATTCGCCTGCCTTGTCGTGGCTTTTCGTGGTCACATCAAAGACCAGCCGCCGGTCACGAATGGCCAGCATCAGGTTGTAGGGCCCCGGGGGCACCTGGCGGTCGTCGCGTGCAGGCAAGGCAAAGGAATTGTCTTCGAGCAGGTCAAAGATCGCGACCTTTCTTTCCTGCTCGATCTCGGGCGTGGGCGGGGGCAGGGCGCGATCGTCGATCTCGACGTTGAACAACACGTTGGTCATCACGCCTCCTTGTTGAGTTGATCAAGGCGGGCGCGAACCGACAGGCCGTGCGCCTCAAGGCTTTCGGAAATGGCCAGCCGCTCGGCTGCGGGGCCGATCGCGGCAAGGCTTTGCGGTGACATCTGGGCCAGTGTCGTGCGTTTGAGAAAATCCATGACGGACAGACCTGATGAGAACCGCGCCGAACGGGCGGTTGGCAAAACGTGGTTCGGCCCGCCGATGTAATCGCCAATTGCCTCGGGCGTCCAGCCACCAAGAAAGATCGCGCCGGCGTGCGTGACCTTGTCCGACAGGGCCTGAGGGTCCTCGACACAAAGCTCAAGGTGTTCCGGCGCGATGCGATCGGACAGTTCCGCGGCCTGATCCATGTTGTCCACGGTGATTACCGCGCCATAGTCGCGCCAACTGGGCCCGGCGATTGCGCGGCGCTCCAGTGTTTGCAGGCGTTGGTCGACGGCGCTCGCGACGGCCCGACCAAAGGCCGGGTCATCGGTGATCAGGATCGATTGCGCGCTTTCATCATGTTCGGCCTGGCTGAGCAGGTCCAGCGCGATCCAGTCGGGATCGTTCTGGCGATCAGCGATCACCAGAATTTCAGACGGGCCGGCGATCATGTCGATCCCGACCTTGCCAAAGACCCGACGCTTTGCTGCGGCGACATAGGCGTTGCCGGGGCCCGTGATTTTGTCAACCGGCGCAATCGTCTGGGTGCCATAGGCCATGGCGGCAACCGCTTGGGCCCCGCCAATGCGATAAACGGTTTCAACGCCCGCTATGCGCGCGGCCATCAGGACCAAAGGGTTGCAAACGCCGCCGGGTGTGGGCGCACAGATCACCAGATCGCGCACGCCTGCCACTTTGGCGGGAATGGCGTTCATCAAAACCGATGAAGGGTAAGAGGCCAGGCCACCGGGCACGTAAAGCCCTGCGGCCGTCACTGCCGACCAGCGCCAGCCCAGCCGTGCGCCCGTGTCATCGGTCCAGCTTTCGTCCTGAGGAATCTGGCGGGCGTGATAGGCGCGGATGCGTTCGGCGGCCAATTCAAGAGCGGCTTTGTCCTGAGGTGAAACCTTGGTGCATTCTTCGTCAATTTCCCGGGCAGTGAAGGCAAGCGTTTGCGGCGTTAGGGTCAGGCGATCAAACTTTTCGGTCAGCTCGATTACAGCTGCATCTCCGCGTGCACGCACATCGGCGATAATCGCGGCAACCGTGTCATCAACATCAGGCGCGTCTTCGCGCTTGGCACCCAGAAGGGCCTGAAAACGCTGTTCAAAATCGCTATCACTGGTCGAAAGAAACTGTGGCATCTTGCGCCCCTAAACTGGCCTTAGCCGTGATCCGGAACTTTGCGTGATGGCGCCTGGTAGGGGCGCGTCACGTCCTGAAGGACTGCGTTTATGGCCTCGACGTCCAGTGCGATCGCACCGTCGCCCGCCAAGGTCAGCTCGATCCGCCCGGTCCCGTCTTTGCCGGGCGTAAAGTCAATCGCCAGCACCGACAGGATCATGTCCTGGTCGGTCCGGTCGATCCCTTGCGAGGCGACTTTGGTGACATCTGAAAGAGACAGCACCGACTGCACCCGCTCAACTGCGCGACCGCGCTTTTGTGCGGCATCCAGATCTTCCCAGCGGAAACGGTTCAAAAGGGCTGCAAAGCGCCGCTCTTTGGGACGCCAGGTCATTTCCGTGATCGGAAAGACAGCGTCCTGCACCAGCGTCGAGATCACCTTAAGGTCTTCGGTGTCCATCGCTTGCAAGCGCAGCGGTTTTGCCACGCCATCCTCAAACTTTGCGTCTTTGGTCATGTCCCTGTCACCCGTTCAATGCGCGCGCCGCAAGCGCCCAGTTTCTCTTCGACGCGCTCATACCCGCGATCCAGGTGGTAGACACGGCTGACGATCGTCTCGCCCTCGGCGGCCAGACCGGCCAGGATCAGCGAGACTGAGGCGCGCAAATCCGTTGCCATTACGGGCGCCCCGCGCAGGCGTTCGACGCCTGTGACGCGCGCAGTGCCGCCGTGGACGTCAATATTGGCGCCCATGCGGATCAGTTCGGGTGCGTGCATAAAGCGGTTCTCAAAGATCTTCTCTTCCAGAACGCTGGTGCCATCGGCGGTACATAAAAGCGCCATCATCTGGGCCTGCAGATCGGTCGGGAACCCGGGGAAAGGCTCGGTCGTGATATCAACCGCACTTAAGCGGCCGTTCTTGCGGCTGACCTTCAGGCCACGCGCGGTTTCTTCGATTGAAACGCCGGCCTGATCCAGCTTTTCGCAGAACGCCGCGACAAGGTTGATCCGACCGCCCAAAAGCTCGACTGTGCCGCCGGTAATCGCTGGGGCCAGCATATAGGTGCCCAGCTCAATGCGGTCCGTGACAACAGGGTGTGTCGCGCCGTGCAACTTATCGACGCCTTGGATCGTGATGGTCGAGGTGCCGTGTCCCTCGATCTGCGCACCCATCTTGATCAGGCATTCGGCCAGATCGACAATTTCGGGCTCGCGCGCGGCGTTTTTCAAAACCGTCGTTCCACGTGCCAGCGTCGCAGCCATCAGGATGTTTTCCGTGGCGCCAACCGACACAAAGGGAAATTCGAATGCCGCACCTTTCAGGCCGCCTGGGGCGTCTGCGTGGACATAGCCGTCTTTCAGTTCCAGTACTGCGCCCAGAGCTTCGAGGCCCTTAAGGTGCAAATCCACGGGCCGCGCACCAATGGCACAGCCACCGGGCAGCGACACAACCGCATGGCCCTCGCGCGCCAAAAGCGGGCCCAGAACCAGGATCGAGGCGCGCATTTTGCGCACGATATCGTAGTCGGCCTTGAGGTTGTTGAGATCATGCGACGACAACGCCAGAACCTGGCCCCCTTGCAGCGATGAAACCTCGGCGCCCAGCGATTCCAAAAGGTCTGTCATGGTGGCGATATCTGACAGGCGCGGCGCATTGGTCAGGGTCAAGGGCTCGTCCGACAACAAAGTCGCCGGCATCAGCGTCAGACAGGCGTTTTTTGCACCCGCAATAGGAATTTCACCGTTCAGCGCGCCGCCACCAGTGACCAGAATTGAATCCATCTTACTCGTCCTTGTCTGTCTCGGACCCACTTTGGGCCGTATCACGTGCCCGCGCCTGGGCCTTGCGACGCTGAAGATTGGCCTTCAACGCCTTCTTGAGCCGGTCTTCCCGGGTCTGGGCGGGTTTTCCGCCTTTTGATTTCTCGGAATTCGCTGCCATTTGACGCCTCTTATCGCAGCACGGCGCTAGGGTCCAGATTGCGCTTGCGCCATCGTGGAAATGGCCTTAATCACCCGCCCACGATAAAGCCTTTGTCGCTTTGTATCGCCCGGTGCCATCAATGGGGGCCGAAATTGGCGGTCAGGTGGCAAGTTGCTAAAGGGATTTTCAGGACCCTCTTGCAACCGGGTAGCGCCCAAGGTTACGAACTGAAAACGGAATGCTGTGGTAGCTCAGTGGTAGAGCACACCCTTGGTAAGGGGAAGCTCTAAGCGGCAAGGCGGCTGAAACTAAAGGGCTTTTCCAGAGCCCGCTTGCATCGGGGTAACGCCCGGGGTAGCTATCTGGAAAACGAGATGCTGTGGTAGCTCAGTGGTAGAGCACACCCTTGGTAAGGGTGAGGTCGAGAGTTCAATCCTCTCTCACAGCACCATCTCCCCCTACAAATCAAGCGCTTACGAGATCGCTCCAGCCCTGCGCCTGCGTTACCCCAGCATTACCCGGCGGATTTTAACGCCCGGTGAATCATTGACTACATGTTGTGGAAGTTGTCCAATGCACCGCAAGGCGCGGAGGCAACCCATTGGCAGAAGAGCGGTTTCACATTGCGGAGTGGTATGGACACCCATTCAAGGACCTAGGCGACTGGGACCGCGTGAGGCTGGCCGGGCATGACGTGGGCGGCTCGGCAATGTCGAAGGCAGAGCTGGCCCGGATGCTGACCCTTGAGGAGAAGGACGCCCTCGGGACGCTGAAGCCCAAGGAGGCCGACCGGCTCAACGTCCTGCGCGACAAGCTGGCCCAGCAGCAGGCGGAGGAGCTGCCCTGCCCATTCCGCACCGACAGCCCGCACCCGACCTGCACCAAGCCCGGCGGCGTCTGCTCAATCCGCATCTACCGCGAAGAAGCCGGGACCATCGCACCGATAGACGGGGAACGCGGGCGGCTCCGCGCCCTCTGCCCTTGGCGCTTCCATCAGGACGGCACGGCCTTCGACAAGATCGGTGAGAGCCTTCTTGCGGACCCGTCGCCCCTGCGCGCCGGTGAAGTGGGCTTCCTCGAATCAACCGGCAACCTCGACAGTGACCCGGGCGAGGACGTGGGCCGCATAGACATGATCCTCGTGAAATCGAACAGCGCGGACGGCGCGCCGATGAACTGGGTGGCCGTAGAGGTGCAGGCCGTCTACTTCTCCGGCAAGAAGATGAGCATTGAGTTTGACCACCTCAAGCTGACGCAGGGCAAGTTGTCGATGGCCCAAGAGAAGCGCCGCCCTGACTACCGCAGCAGCGGGGTCAAGCGCCTGATGCCGCAGCTCCTGACCAAGGTTCCGACCCTCCGGCGCTGGGGCAAGAAGATGGCCGTGGTCGTTGACGCGCCGTTCTTCTACTCCATGGGCAAGATGGAGCGGGTCCCGCACCTCTCGAATGCCGACATTGTCTGGTTCCTCGTGGACTTCAAGCAGGCCGCACCCGGCGCGCCGTTCCAGCTTGAGGTTGTGGAGGAGTTTTATACCACGCTTGAGAGCGCGACCCTCGGGCTGACGGGTGGCGTCCCCGTGTCACAGGGCGAGTTTGAAGCGCGGATCACGGCCAAGGCCCAGAAATAGAAGTTGCCCAGTTAACCTCCTGTAAGGTAAGTCTGGGACAAAATGAGAACAAAAGCGGAGGCGAGCCCGATGACATACACGGCGATAGACTTGTTTTGCGGGGCTGGCGGCCTGTCCGCCGGGCTTGAGATGGCAGGCTTTACCGTGCTGGCGGGCAATGACCTCTTTGACGCGGCGGGCCGGACCTTTGAGGCCACACACCCAAGGGCGAAGTTTATCCCCGGGCCGATTGAGGAGCTTTCCGTTGACCGCCTGATGGAGGTCACGGGCCTGCGCAAGGGCGAGCTGTCCGTGTTGGTCGGTGGCCCGCCCTGTCAGGCCTATTCGGTCTACAACCACCAGCGCGGGATGCACGACGCCCGGGCCTCTCTGTTCCGGGAATACCTGCGGATTGTCGATGGCCTGCGGCCCGAGTGGATCGTGATGGAGAACGTCACCGGCATCTACTCCATCGCCAACGGGGAAGCCGTCCGTGCGATCAAGGCGGAGTTTGCCGCCCTGGGCTATGCCGTTGAGGATGCGGTGCTGCGGGCGGAGGACTACGGGGTGCCACAAGAGCGGCGGCGCGTCGTGTTCATCGGCAACCGCGTCGGAGCGCCAATCTCGCACCCGGAGCCCACGCACGGTCCGGGCCGGGCGGACCCTTTCACCAAGATCAGGGACGCAATCGGGGACCTGCCCCCACTCGACAACGGGGAGGACCCGGGACGGGTTGCCTACGCTGACGGCAAGCCGACCAAATACCAGCGCCGGATGCGGGGCAACGCGACCACCGTGGGCAACCACGCGGCCCCGAGGCTCGGCAAGGTGAACATGGACCGGCTGCCCTTCATCCCGCCCGGCGGGAGCTGGCGCGACATTCCGCATGATCTGCTGCCCGAGGGCATGAAGCGGGCCAAGCGGTCGGACCACACCAAGCGATACGGGCGCATGACGTGGGATGGGCTCTCCTGCACCGTCCTGACCAAGTGCGACATCCACTGGGGGGCCTACATCCACCCGGATCAGGACCGAGCCATATCGGTGCGCGAAGCGGCGCGGCTGCAAGCCTTCCCCGACTGGTTCGAGTTTGCCGGGTCGAAGACAGAACAGTATGTGCAGGTCGGCAACGCGGTCCCGCCCCTCTTGGGCAAGGCCGTTGGAGACCACCTGATGCGGCTCATGGCCGCGAAGGGCGAGGCCGCAGCCTGACGCCAGCCTCGCCGTCGCACTAATCCCCGCCGATTCAGCGCCCGATTGTCGCGACCGACAGCGGTGGCTCGTTGGTGTTTTCTCCAACCACTGGCCGATGGGGCTGGATGGAAAAGGAGAAGATACATGGACTACCTGATACCAAACGCATACGCGGCGGCGCGCCACCTCAACAAGATTTTGCCAAAGCGCAAGTTTGACATCCGCGAATACCGCCTGATGTTCGGTGGCAGGCATCTTGAAGTCGTGACCCACGGCGACCCCTGCGACCTGCCTGACAAAAAGCTGGCACAAATTGCGCGGGCGGAAGGTGCTGTGAACGCGGCATTAAATGAGGCTGGCTCTTTAATTGCCTCGATCTGTCCCGACACCGGACGCATCATCATCAGTGAAATCTGAAACCCCGCGCCGCCCGACGCACTGACCCATCACCCGGAAAGGGCCGCGCCGGTTATCCCCGCGCGGCCCTGTTTCTGTGGATCATCGGCGTTGGCAGTCAACCACCGCTGAAAGCGGTCGGTTTGCGGGGTCAGTGCAGGACTGGGCGCGGCATCCAGAGGTCGCGGGAGAACAGGCACCAGCCCAGCGCGACCTGCACAGCCCGGTCATGCCGCCGGATCAGGTGGGGCGTGGCGCTGGCCGGGTCGCGGATCGCATCCACCCAAACGTCGCGCCGGGTCCCCGGGTGGCGGCTGCACAGGAGCCCAACGAGGCCCCCGAGACGGGCGCGCGGGACCTTGTAGAGCCGGGCGAAGTGGGCGACCATCTCGGGCGTGGGCCAGCCGTCCGGGCTCGCCTCCTCGGCATAGGCGACCAGCGCGAGGTGCGCCTTGCGCAGCCGCGACGGGAACAGCCGCCCGTATGCCTCAATCAGGCGCTCGGGCGTCATGCGCCGCGCCCCGGGCCGCTGTAGTCGCTGCCCAGAACGTCACCCTGCACGATGGCAGGGACAAACCCGCCCGCCGCCGTCGCAGCGACCTGCGTGGTGTCGTATCCGGCGAAGGGCGCGTTCAGGTGCGGCGCGAGGGCATTGGCGGCAGTGATTGCGGCTGGGCCGTCTGCTGCATCCACGATGGCGGCATGGACGCCCGCCGGGTTCTTGAGGTGTTCAGCGCCCTTGGGGCGGGTCACGAGAAAGAGGGCCATCAGTTTGTCTCCTTGGTGCTGTTGAGGGCGAGCTTCACCCGGTCCAGAGGCCGGACCTTGCCCGCCTCCCATTCGCGGTTCTTGTTGATGGTGCGCTGGGCCGCGAGCTTCACGGCGGTGATCGCGTCCTGCACCTGCCGGGTCTCAGCGCCAACCAGCTTGTCGGCAAGGTCCTGTGCGCTGAACGGGCGGGACCGGGCGGGCATCCGGTCGATGATGGACACGAGGGCCGCGCCCAAGACCTTGTTGTTGGTCGCCACAGCCAGAAGCGCGGCGTTCTTCAGCTCCACGACGCCAGAGCCGTCAAGCTGCTGCTGGTAGGCGGAGCGCTCGGGCGTCCCGAGCCCAGACCGCGCGAGGACCGTGACGGGGCTGGCCCAGAGCTGCGCCGTGGTGGCGAGGCTGTCGGCGGCGGCGTTCAGCTCCCTGAGCTGTTCCCAGCGGGTGCCGCTGCTGTTCTCCACAACCTCGCGGCGCAGCTTGGCTGCGGCCTTGTCGGCGGCTGTGGCTTGGTCCTTGGGGTTTAAGCCCGCCCGGGCGAGGCTCTCCGCCGCATCGGCGGCGCGGCTGGCAACGCCAGACTCAAGCGTGTCGATCAGCTTGCCGAACTTCTCAGCGCGCTTTGCCGCGACCTCGGCAAGGCTGATGACCTCTGCCGTGGACAGGATGGGCTTGTCGGAAATGTCGAGGGGGAGGGAAGGAAGGGCGTCTGCCATGTCGGGCTCCTCATGCCGGGGGCACCACCAATGGTGCGCCTTCGTCGGAAGAATACCGCGCCGTTGGTGGTCTAGGCGATTGTAAAGACTTGTTGTGTAGCCAGCATCACCCGCCTGACACTCAACCCATTGTTGTGCGCAGCCCGTGAACCTCTATATTTGCCAATGTCAGGCAAGATACCCGGTGATTCACAAGGAGCAATTCGATTTGGCAAAGCAGACGAAAACATTGGAATACAGGCGCGCGCGTTTTCTAAACGATGGACAGAACCTAGAGGTTTTGGTGCGGCAGGCATGGGGCCAATTCGCCACGCAGGCTGAACGAACGATCACATTCAGCGATGACAGATCAAGCTGTGGCCTCAGAGCTCGGGACTGCAACGGTAACGGGTTTGCCGTTCATTGCGGGCGATATACCGATGGGCAGGGAGTTGGGACGATTCCGACCATCCCTGCCCCTGAGGTTGAAGTGGGGGAGCGCGCGCCAGAGCCGGGCGAGAATTTTCTCAATTCGGATTTGATGGCGCTAATCTCCGGCAACCACGTCATCTGTATGAACTGCGGGCGCAATGCGGGCTCACTGCGCATTTATCTGCAACAGCTTTTCCGAAAGGCTGGCCTGCCTGACGAATCTCGTCAATTTGAGCTTGTCCGCATTGGTAGCCCCGACAAACTCGCCATAATCGAAGCTGTAGGCGTCAAGAGTATCGACCTTGAGGTGGACATCTCCGAGGCCACCGCATTTGAGGTGGTCGAAGGCGACGGTGGTGGTGGTATGTGGCAATCCATCAAACAGAACTTTGGTGGGGCATTTGCTGCAGTAACGGCACGGGATGAGTCAGTGGAGCAATTGCGCCGCGCTGAGCGTGGCACCGTGAAGGTTTCAATCAATGTGCCCAAGGGAGACCTTGAGGCGGCAAAACACGGACTGGATGACTTTGCCGAGGAAGTGGTTGAAGATGAAGACTCAGACGCCTTTGTGATCCACCTCCGCGACGGGGCCACCATTAAACCGAACGAGGTTTCTGTTCGGAAACAGGTTAAGCTCGAAACGGCGGCCAACTCCGTGAGCGTCTTTCAAGCGTGGGATGCGATGGAAACCTACTTGGGCGAGCTGAATGAAAATGGGCAGCTAGAGGCGTAAGGTGGAGACATTGAAGCGAACGGACTGGTGGAGGCTGACACAACTGGTTGTGGCTATCGCCGTGTCCGGCTTCATTGGCTATCGCTTTCAGCCGATGGTTGCGAACAACCCCAACGCCGTGAACACGGTCGTCACGATCTTCTCAATCCTCGCAGGCTTTCTAATCGCCGTGATAACGTTCATCGCGGAGCCAACACTGCAACAGGCCCGAACGTGGGATGAATTGCAGCGGATGAAGGAGACGGTCCGGCGCAAGTTGATCCGTCAGAAACTACTGTTCTTCTTGTATCTCCTCACTCTCGGAATTGCTCTGGCGATGTTTTTGACACCGCCTGCGATGCTCGAATTGCTCAAGTGGCTGCAAACGGCATTCTTAGGGCTCGCTACATTCGTGTTTCTGGCGTCATTCTCACTGCCCGGTTCATTGATGAAGATCCAGATGGAGCGCTATGAAGCAGCACTTGAGGACTCACGGCCCAAGGTTGTTACTGACGCCAAAAAGGCGGCAGAGCGGGCGCGCAGAAAAACGGACTAATCGCTCCGGCGCGTCTCTGGATCAAGCACACCCTCTGAAATGTCAGGCTTCTTTTGGCCGGGGATACGCTTGACCGCGTCAACGCGCGGCCCCTCATACATGCCCGCCGCGCGCCGCTCCTCCAAGAACTCCGCCATCGACTGCTTGGCCGGGACCACGAGGACGCCCGAGTTGTCCACGTTGACCTGCACGTTGGTCGCGCTGTGCGGCGACGGCTGGTCATAGAGGGCGTGCTTGGCCTTCAGGAGGTAGATGGATGCGACCACGTTCCCCTCGTCAGCCGCCTGACGCAAATTCCCGACAAGGGCGTCATGCTCTCGGGCGAGGCCGCGCTGGTAAGCCTCGTCAACCTCGGGGTCGCGCTTTCGCACCTCGCGCAGCGTGGCGACGTGCATTCCGAGGACCTGCGCGATGGTGGTCAGGTGGCAACCGCGCCCGGCCAGCTCCTCAATGATGTTTAGCCCCTTGGGCGTCACCTCCCAAGAAGTCCGGCCCGAGCCGCCGGGGCCGGGCGAGACTAGACGCGCGGGCAGATCGTCGTAGTGTTCGTCAGTCATGGGGCGTTCGCCTCCCTCTGTTCACGGTCATATTCTTGGCAGACGCGCAGGCTAAGGCTCTTGCCCACACGCAGCTCTTTGGCGATTGCATCCATCCCCTTGCCCTTCGCGCGCAGGGCTTGGATGGATGCCACGATGGCCTCGCCCGCCGGAGGCCTGCCGATGCGCTTCCCCCGGGCGCGGGCGCGCTCCATCCCGACCTTGGTGCGCTCGACAATCATGGTCCGCTCGAATTGGGCGAAGATGCCACTCATCTGCATCATGGCCTCGCCCAAGGGGGTAGCGGTGTCGATGCCCTGCTGCTGGATCATCAAATCGACCTTAACGGCGCGCAGCGTCTCAAAGGTGTTCAACAGGTCGCGCAGGGACCGGCCCAGACGCGATATGTCCCAGACCATCACCACATCGAAACGGCGGCGCGCGGCGTCGGCCAGCATCCTGTCCAGCTCGGGGCGGCGGGTGCTGGCGCCGGATGCCGTCTCGCGGTATTCATGGACTATCCCCCAGCCCGCGCGCTCTGCCACGTCCCTGAGCACCCTAAGCTGGTTCTCGGTGTCCTGCTGGCCCGTCGATACCCGGGCGTAGATCGCGGCGCGGCGCGGCTTGGTCTGACAGTGCATTGTTCTTGCTCCATTTCTTCGCTCACCCTGGGGTGGAACATACCGTGAACATGGTGGGGCGGTCTACCCGCAAACCGAACGGATACAGGTGTGGAAAGCGGAGCCACCGGGACGCCAGCGAAGATGGGCCGACACGGCGGCAGATCGGCGGACCCTTTACGGGTGGGGGTCAGCGTGCCGAAATTTCAGGCCGGTCTGGCACCCATCGCGCAGGGCGCTGGTTCCAAGAGCCGCCCGCGCCATCAAGCGGAAGGTCAAGGCCCTGTGGCATCGGTTCCGGGGCGTCTCCGCCAGATAGCAGTCGTCCAATTCAGTCGGTGTCATTTCCAGTCTCCTTTTTAAGCGGCGCACAGCGCGCGGTTCGGTGTTTCTCCAATGGGGATTTCACCCATCTCAGGGCATTCAGGGTTTTCAGGGGTTCTTTTCCCCCGGCGCGGAAGATTCACAGAAGGGAACAGTAAAGGCCGGTATCCGTAAGGAACGCAGAGCGGCGGAGCCCCCCGGATACGGTTGGAACGGCCCGCCGCGCGCGGCTGGGGGGAAGGAAGCCCCGAAAACCCTGAATGCCCGGCGGCCATCACTCCGGCCCCTTCACCAGCTTGTAAGCGAGGGCGTTGTTCTCTCCTTGGAAAGCCACGATCTTGCGGCCACGCACGATCCGGCCCTTCACCCGCTTCAGATACCGCGCCACGGCCTTCGGGCTTGCGCCCCTCGGACAGGCGGCATCAAGCGCCAACATCAGCCCATCGCGCCCGGGGCCACCTGCGGCTTCCTCGCCTGCCTTCCGCACCAACTCGCCCGCCGTCACCACCATGCCGATGTCGATCGTCTGCTCCCATGCCTCGATCAGGCTGGACAGCTCCTCACGGATTGAATCGACGGCAGCCACATCGGCCTGCGTTTCATGCGGGTCGGGCTCGCCTGCCCAGACCAGCGCGCCCCGCACGAGGTTGGACCAGTCCTCGAAGCCGCCGAACGGGGTCAGCTTTTCGAGCCCGGGGCGTCCGGCCACGATGAATGCGCGCAGGACGGTCAGCGCCGCCGGGACCAGCTCATGCCGCCGCCTTGGCACCTCTGTCTTGAGGTCCACTTCAAACTTGCGCTCGGCAGGCCGCTCCACCCCTGCATCCATCGTGCAGAGGATCGCGCGGCGGCTCATGTCCTCGCGGAACTCAAGGTTGTTGCCGTTCACCAGCCAGAGGGTCCGCGTCGCTACGTGGCCCTGGTCGTTGCCGCCCAGCATCCGGTCCTGCCACGTCTCCTGCGTCAGGATCGAACACATGCGCGCGCCTCCCATCGGGCGGTCCACGTTGTCGATCACCACCACAGGATCGCTCTGCATCAAGACCGACATGAGCCGCTTGCGCTCCTCCTCCCCATCCCCGTCGCCCGACTGGTTCAGCACGGTTGCAGCACGGCCCATCGCCAGCAGCGCCACTGCGTCGGTCAGCAGGCTCTTTCCGGTCCCCATGGTCGGGGCCGTGAAGCCGTGCATCGGGGCCGTGCGCAGGGACCGGCGGCACACCGCCGTCAGCATCGCGGACAGGGCCACAGAGCGCGACGGCGAGCGCCCTTCACCGTCCTCCACAAACGGGAAGCCTTCGATGATCCACTTGAGCTTTGCCAGCGCCGCAACCGCATCTTCTTGCGTCGGCGCATCAGGAACGGCGTCGAAGGTCGCGCCGCCGGTGTCCAATATCAGGCCGGAGGCCGCGTCATACCCCTCCTGCGCCAGCACGGTCCCATCGGCCCGGAGCGTCGGGCATTCCACGATGCCGCGCAGCACCGGGAGCCGCCCGCCGCCCTCGCGCACCCGCTGGATGTAGGCTAGTGACAGTGAAACCGGCGGGCCAACGGGCTTGTCCTTGGTCCCCTCCTCTGTCTCGACCACCTTCACGAAGTTGGCCACGCGGGTCATCAGGTCTCGGAGGCTGTGAGGCTGCACGTCGCGGACGACAAGCGCCCCCTCCTGCCGCACCACGTCGCCATCAAGCTCGGACACGTCGAGCCTGACGGCGCGGACCAGTCGCCCCATCTGTTGGTAGACCGGCAGCCCGGCGTCCATCATCGCGGCCTCCGCCGCGTCCTGCGTCTCGTGCAGCCGGTTCTCTGACATCTCCACACGGGTCCGCCCGTCCTCGCGCCCGGACATGCCCAGCCAGAGCCGGAAACGCTTGCCGACAGGCTCGGGCAGGCCCAGCATCTCGACCACGCGCGGGATGCCCGTCGCTGCCTCGCCCGCCTCAACCTTCGCGGCGGTCTGGCCAGCCTTGCGGCGCTTGCCCGCTTCCTCGTCGCCTGCGGCCTCGGCCACCGCGACAATGCACCTGTCCGCGTGTTCAGGGGCGAGGCCAGCCGCTAGCAGAGCGCCCGCCAGCGCCATGCAGAAGTCATCGCGCGAGCCCTGCGCAGGGTAGAAGCGCGCCACCACTGACAGGAACGCCAGAAGGCCCGCCCGCTGGTGGATGCCCTTGGCGGCGTCTTCAAGCAGGCCGCTGTCGCGCTCCCACGCCACGGCCTCGCCGTTCGGGTGGATCGAAGGCGGGGCCATCGTGTGACCCTTCGCCCGGACCTCCAACACGCAGACGGCGTGTTCATCGGGCAGGCCCTCAGTGCCCTTCAATTCGGGAATGTCATACTTCTTGGACGCCACGGCATCGGACCCGCGCAACAGGTAGTGCGAGCCGGGCGCGCCCTCGCGCCCGAACCGGGCGAAGCGGTCCAGCAGCAGCCCCCCGAGCCGCCGCGCCTCCGGCCAGTCAAGGTCGAAGTCCACCAGCCCGCCGTGGTCCGGCCCGAGCCGGAGCCCGAGGTTGTAGCCGCCATGGTCAATCAGCCGCGCCGCGTTGTCGGCGTCGATGGTGTTGGCGTCGTGTTTGCCCAATGGCTTCTTGCTCTTGGGGCCAAGGCGGATCGGCGTCATGCCCCGCGCGAGGTATCCGAGTGCGGCACCCAACAAGTCTTTCTGGTCGGTCGTGGAGGGGTTTCCGGCTATACTCGCGGCATCAGGATTTTGATGACGGGTCCTGTCCTCTCCCTCGCCCCCGGTCTGCTGTCCCGCGCCGGGGGCGTTTTCTTCACCCTTCATCCCGTGGTCCTCGCCTCAGCTCGGGCCGCAACCCAGTCGCTCACCTCGCGCTCAAGCCACGCGACCTTGTTGGCGCAGAGGCGGAGCTGGCGGGGGAAGTCCCCCTGCCGGATCAGCTTGTAGATGGTGGGCTTGGAGAGGCGGGTGCGCACGGCAACCTCCTCTATCGTTAGCAGTGTGTCGGCGTCTGGCATCGTCTTTATCCCCGGATATGGTGTCATCTGGGGAGAGACTACGGGGGCCTACACCATAGGTCGGTCGCGCCAAGCTGGGGTGGAAACGCCCGACATTAGCGCGACCGCGCTCGATGAAGCTGGTCAACTTGGCGCCAGCAATCATGCAACAGACGGCGCTTTGCGTCCGGCCACTTCATCATGCGGTAGTGTTCGGGGATTGCCCTCAAGACACCGGCGGCGACAAACCGCACAGTCGGTGTGGGGCGCATGGGTCGTTCCCCAGGATGCTGTCGGCCATCGGTGGTGTAGAGCCTGCCCGGCTGAACCGTCCCGCCTTGGTTCTTCCAAGCCTGCATCAAGGTCTGGACCGCCTCTCGCAATCCGGGGAAATCCGGCGGATTGCCCTCACGCCCCTTCGCGTTCTCGACAATCATCTGCGCTGCCGCGCCAACGTCGATTGCCAGCGTGTCCGGTATCTCTCCGACCTGCGCTGATAGGACACGGTTAAATTCGTCACGCTCGGCAGGCGTCATGTCGGACCAGATCGCCGCAATTTTCGCGGCTGGCCCAGCGGCGGTCGCGGGAGCGATTGCATCGTCACCGAACGTGGCGGCTGCGATCCGCTCCCATTCCGGGATGTCGGCAATGGCATGGAACGCCTGCCGGGCCTTCATCACGTCCGCCTTGGTCAGCCTCGGTTTCACACCCATTCCTGCCCCCATACGTCCAGTGCCGCCCGCTTCTCCGGCAGGTAGCTGTATCGGTTGTAGGTCCCCGCCACGCCCTCGATAGCATGGCCCAGGACGCGCTCGATGTGTTCCTGCGCCACCCCGAGGCGCGCCATGTGCGTTGCGGCGGAGCGGCGCAGGTCGTGCAGCGTCCAGTCCTCCACCTCGGACAGCTTGTCGAGCCGCGCCTTGGCCTTGGAGAAGCCGGAGACAGGCCGCTTGCCTGCCGTGGTGGACAGCATGAAGTCCCCGCTGTTCCACTTGGGCAGGCCCTCGACAACGGCCAACGCAGGCGCGGAAAGCGGCACCACCTGCGGGCGGTCGGTCTTGTAGTGGCTGGCCGGGACCTCGAATGCCTGCTGGTCAGGCAGCAGCCAACCGCGCTCAAGGTTGGCGACCTCCGCCCGGCGCTGCGCGGTCAAGATCAGCAGCCGCACCATCGGCCCGAACGGGTATCCCATCTTTCCCGCCGCTGCCCAGACGGCGCGCAGCTCGTCCATCGACAGCACCCGCTCGCGCGGCGTGTAACCTAGCTCGGGGCGGCGCATCCCGGCCACCGGGCTCGCAGCCAATAGGCCCCGGTCCACCGACCAGTTGAACAGCTTGGTGACGTGCTTGCGCACCTCGCGCGCCGCGCCGGTCCCGTGCTCCATCGCAATGTCGTCCAGCAGCTCATGCGCCGCCGCCCGGTCGATCTGGTCGATGGGCCTGCCGCGCCACGCCGGGACCGCGTATGTGTCCAGCAGCCGCTCGGTGTCGCGCCACTTGACTGTATGGGCCTTCGCGTGAAGCTCAATGAACCGGGCGCAGATCACCTCGAACACCCGCTCACCCTTCTGGCGCATCTCATCCTTGCGCTTGTCCGCCGGGTCGTCGCCCCGGTCGGCAAGGTCGATTGCGGCCCTCGCCCGCTCGCGCGCCGCCTTGAGGTCGATCAGTGGATAGGCCCCGAGGGTCATCCGGCGCAGCGGTCCCCGGTTGCCGCCAGTCCCCCGGCCCGCGACCCGATACATGACAGACCAGCTCTTTTTGCCGCGCTCAGTCACCCGCAGGGCGAGGCCCGGCGTCAGCGTGTCGAACACCTCCAGCCGCCGCCCCGCCTCTGGTGCGATCTTGGACACGGCCATCTCAGTCAGCTTCTTCTTCATATGCGGCTCCGGGGTAACGTTCGGGTAACGGACTAGGGGGCTATTCGGCTTTACGGGCCGATACCGCCAGAGCCGACTATAGCGTCCAAGTGCCTACAAAGAAAGGAGTTTTTGCTATGCGCGGAGCCCGCCGGATACCGTGGGAAACTTTAGGCCCGCTTCTTGGTAAGGGTGAGGTCGAGAGTTCAATCCTCTCTCACAGCGCCATCTCGCTTTTTGGCTCCAAAAAATTCCCTAAGCACTTGAAAGGGAAGGATAATTTTGGAGTTCCATACACCCCATTTTGACCACATCTAAGCGGCTCTGAAAACGCCAACCTAAGCACAGTTTGGCGCATGACGTGATCACCATTTTTGTATATATTCCAAGGACTTGCTAGAAACTTCAGCGAGAGTTCAATACATTCCTCCAGCCTACCCTTAGGCGGGACGGATTGTTCCAGACGCTCGTTCAAAACGATTTTCTGACGCTCAAGCTTTTCAATCCTTGCCTCATAGGCACTTACAACGGACGCGGTCTTCGCTTCGACGATCCGATCCAGCAAACCTTCGATCTGCTTATTCACGTCCTGATATTGCTTACGAAGCTCTTCCTTATCGCCTTGAGCCATTGCCAGGCGCATGTCCCATGCATCTCGCAGCATCGCCTTTGCGAGTTCAAACAGACTCTTCGCAGGCTGCAATGTCTTGAGGATTTCTTCGAAACCTTCTTCCATTTTCGCGCGGGGCACTGATTTGCCCCTCATCTCACAGCCGCGTGTCCCGCAGCGATAATAGGCGTAGTGCCGGTACTTTCCCTTGGACCACGCAGCCGTCATCGCGTTGCCGCAGCAATCACAATCGACAAAGCCGCGTAGGGGAAAATCTTCATTAAAGTCTGCCCGCGCAGCTGAGCCGCGTTTGCGCCCCTCTAGATTGTCCTGAATACGCTGGAAAGTCTCGAAGCTAATCAGGCCCTCGTGCTGGCCTTTACGCACACTGACGCCCCATTTAGGAGCTTCAACATAACCCGCATATACGACCTTCTTCAAAAGGCGCGAGATCGTCATCGGACGAATGTTGCCGTTTTTTTGATCTTTGGGGTAGTGCGGATTACTCTCCAAGAAGCGCTGCACTTCTGCCTGCGAGACGAAGTGCCCAGTCGCATAACCTTCAAGTGCTGCGCGCACCACAGGTGCAAGCACCTCATCGGGTACAAGCACTTTGCCACCGCCCGTTGGCGAAGGAACATGTTTATAGCCGACAGGCGCGCGAAATACCCAAAATCCGTTTTCGACACGCGCCTTCATCTTCTGAACGACTTGGCGACGGTTTTGTTCGCGCTCCAACTCACCTTGGGCAGCGATCACTGTCTCGATGAATTTGCCTTCCGGCGAGTCTTCAAATCGGAAATTGAGGCACTCAATGCGCGCGCCGCGTTTTGCGAACTCACGGCGCAGTTTGAGGTGAAATTCTGTGTCGCGGGCAAATCGCTTAAGATCGTCAAAAATGACAACGTACGGCTTGCCCTTCTGGGCGTCCAAATAGCTGAGCAAGGCAACCATGCCTGGACGGCGCATAAAATCACCGCCGCCGCTCACATCGTCCGGAAATACCGCTTCAACGAGATAATCTTTGTCGTCAGCATAGGCGCGGCAGCGTTGTTCCTGGCTTTCGAGGCCGCTGCCTTCGAGCCGCTGCTTGGTGGAGGAGACACGGCAATAGATAAGTGCTTGCTTAATCTCTGCATGTTTTTCGTATTCATCTTTCATATCGCCTCCAAACTGGCCTTACGGGGTCAGTCCATTGTGATTGTCTTCAATTTCAGGTTCGTCCGAGCATACCGCATCTGACGCGGCTTTTGCACTGCCAGATACGATGCCTGTCTCTTTTCCACAGACTTCTTGGAGGGGATGGACGCCAAAGCCTAGCTCAACAAAACTGACGATGATTTGCCACAGAGCTTGAAGGAACTCTTCCTTCTCCGTTTCACTCATATTCGATCCATCAAGGTACGCCTGATACCTTTCCACATCCACCGTCATAGTCGGTTTCGCAGATGCATCGAAACTACTGCTCAGGCCTTTTTCGCCTGACTTATTGTTCAAATCATCATACATATTTTCCTCCCTTCGGAGGTCAGCTTTCTACCTACCTCCAGTGTACCATAATTCTGATAAAACGCCTAATTTCTGTGGGTTACAGAGGTTTTATTCATGCTAGACAGCGCCGTCTAAAATGGAATATCATCCAGCTTTCCCGTGTCAGGATTGCGAAAAAGCCGGATCACATTGTCCTTAATCTTTGGCTCTTGCAGCGAGCGGAAATACTCATTTAGGCGATCACAATCGTCGCAAACATCGACGTCTTGTGTTTCCTCGTCCCAATAGAGACTGGCACCGTTACAGACGGGACAGGCTACACCCAGTTGGTCAGCTTCGATGAGTTGAAGTAAGGTTGGTTTCATGGTCACTTTTCTCTCTCGTTTTAGAGTTTGCGGCTCCAGGACCGCACGCGCCGATCTTCGCTTGAGCGGCGATCAACGGCCTTCTGAAAATCCTTGATTGGTTTCTCGCGCTGTTCGGAGCGCGCTTGGGCATTCTCCAACATGGGCCGGAGCGCCTCGCATTCTCGATGATCGATGCGCACAAGGTCGTTCTTGTGCGCGGCGCGCACCTCCATGTGTGCACGGCGATTGATTTCATCCTTGTTGAAACCATCTGCGCTATAACGCTTGAAGACCAAGTTGCGTTTGACCGATCCGGCTTCGTTGATCAGGCGGAGGCGTGCCTTTTCAACCCGTTTGGGGTAATCGAGTTCGTACTGGCGCTCACAGAACCGCCGCTCGCCTTCAAATTTCTTGGCAACTTTCTTGTAGGCCGACCATTCGTCCTGGTTCAGGATTTTGGCAGCTTCTTGTCTTAGTTGCAGCAGGTCGCTACGCGGCTGGAACAAATCTTTCACTTCATCAGTCAGGCTGGACATGTCGGATTCCCTTGATTTGCGAGCATGATTTGCATGCGGAAAAACCGATCTGGTACGATCGTTTCATCATGAAATTCAAAGACATAAATGATATTGTGGATTGGCTTGAGCCAATGGATTACGAAACGTTCTGGAAGGAAATAAAGCCCTTCTGTCTTGTCATGCTTCCTCGCGAAAAATGCGATGCGGACATTGCCAGCGGCGCAACGGACGAAGAGACCGTTCTCTATGTCATGAAGAACTTTGCGCGGATGGAACTCGCTTCTATCCTCAAGCTCGAATGGCGGGATAGTATGATGCCCTCGACCGTGACGCATTAGCGCGGCTCCTCTTTGAAAAACCGCACCCAAGCGCAGCGCCCGTTTTGTGCTGGCAGCTCGAACTGGCCATAAGGTCCGATAAAGCGGCAGCGGGTGTAGGTGCGATGCGCGAACGGGTCCATGCCCTGACCCTCGTCGATCCAAGAGTAGGACCAGATCGCGTGCGGCAAGCCGACAAGTTGATAGGTGAGCCACATTCCCATGGGCACGATGACCCAAGCGAGATAGCCCAATTTCAAGAAACGTGGTTTCATTTCTGGTGCGCCTTTTCGATTTGAATGGTGACTTTGGGGTCGGGCGGCAGTTGCGGCCCTTCGTGCGGGTTGTCGGCAAGTTCGCCATGGCAAAACGGGGCTGTCTGGTGCTGGCCGACTTTGAGGCAAAGTATCCAGCCAACATTTTTGACGTGGATCAGTTGCTCGTTTGGCTTCATCCGCATCAGCCTCTCAGCTGAAATAAGGCGGTCCTTGCCAGTGCCGATGTTTGCCGTGTAATCGAGGACACCGCTGTTGAAACCCAAGCTGTGTTGCTGAACCAAGGTCTCACCGATCGCGCGGGAAATGCGCTCGCATTCTTCAAATGAGCTAAAACCAAAGTACTGCTTTATGATCGCGTTTTCTTCAATCGTCGCCGTTTCCTTGTCGGAATAGGCGCGCTGAATTTCCGAACGCGATTGGGCAATAAAGTGCAGATTGGCTCCATATCCCCGAACCACGGTCATCGCTGAGATAAGGGATTTGAGCGGCGCATTGCTTGCCTCATCGAGGATGAAATCCACAGGAATACGCTGTCCTGAAAGGATGACGTCGATGAAGGATTGCAAGTGCAGAGCATAATGCGAACCAAGTCGTGCCATATGGCGCTGCGGGCCGACAATGAATACGATATATCGTTCCCTGAGCAAATCTTCGTGCGTGAGAACGGCGTCCTGACCTGCGCGGTGCAGCGGGCTTCCCGCGCTGTAAATCCGCAAGGATTTCAGAGCAGCGGCACGGTGCTGCCCCCAATGCTCTTTGTTGTGCTTTTGCATGTCGAGGATGTGTGCACCTAAGGCCTTACGCACTTCATCGCCTTCCTCAACGGCGATGCGTGCCGCGCTCAGCAGGACGTCAGGATCAGCCAGCATGGACCATACCCCGCCAGGTACAGCTAGGCGGGGATCACAACTTAGAAGTTCGCTTTCGCAGAACTCTTCGAGTGTGCGTGGTTCATCGCGGAAATATTGGTTCTTACCATCATTTGGCGGCTCAGGAATGAGCGCGTGGTTGGCATTATCAATGGCAAATACCAACTCACCGTTTCGCTTTTGATGCGCGGCGCGCAGACTACCAAATGGAGACAGTGACACCCGGTAAGGATTGTCAGCTCCAAGCACGTTGAAGTCATCGATGATCGCAACGTTGCGCCCGTATCGGTGACACATGTCCGCGACTTGCGCGGCAATCTCACCGTCTTTGCAGTCGTTTATGATGATCGCACGATTCTTATCCGGCAAGAGAGAGAGCAGCCAAGGCATTGCCCCGCAGCTGGTCTTGCCGCCTCCAGCAGCGGACAGGAGCAAACTATGGGAATGTTTGGGAGCAAAGATCGCCTTGCCATCGGCGGCGCTCAGCCCCAAGAGACGTTTGACAGGTTTAGTCATCGATCATCCCCGCGTTTCTAAGCGCATCTTGGTCGGCCAGATCGGACGGATCGGGTGCGCGGCTGGTTGCTGCTAGCTGGGAAAAATCTCTCTCTCGGGCATAGAGCTTGACCATGGCGCGCAAAGCTTCGACAGACTTGCCGAAAGCCGCCGCGCTCAACATTATGCCAAGCAGTCCGAAGCCCCACCATTCCGGCGACGATGGCCAGAGGCACCAAGCGCCGCCACCAAGAAGAAATGCCTGGAGCAAGTGACCATTGACCGTGAGGATGGAACTGAACGGAGCTTTGCCTATGGTCATGACAATTCCCCCGTCCTCATCGCACGCATCTCAGCAATGATTTCACGGCGTACTCGGTTTAGATGGCGGTAGGTTCCCCAGACCACGCCGGAAAGTTCTGAACCATTGAGATCGCGGCTATGGAACCGTAGCCGCCCAATGGTGAGACCAGCAAAAACACTGAGGGCGCACATCACAGAAATACCGAGCAGTTCGCGTGGCCAAAGGATGTCGGCAAAGGCGAAAGCAAATCCGCCAAGCGCCCCCGCAACCAGCAAACCCGCTCCAAGAAGAGTTCGACGCGCCGAGACCACAGTTAGGTTGGCGAGGAGGTAAGAATCGTTGCGGGTTTCGACCGCGCCGTTTTCAATATCGATTGGACTAAAAAACAGCATGGCTCAGCCCTCCTGACCAAAGTTGCAAGCTGGCGCGTTGAGTGCACGCGACAGAACGGCTTGCCGATTTTCGACGGATGAAGGCGTGATTAGCCGTCCACTTGCCGCATACAGGGCAAGGGACAGCCGTTCTTCTTCGATGTAGACTGTTTCGGCGCACTCGCAGCGTGAGCCAGCGCGCGAAGCGGCACGGCGAATGCGGGCCTCTTCAGCTTCACGCGCGCGGCGTTCGGCGTCACGCGCTGCGGCGGCTGGATCAGGGTTGCCCAGCGCATCGCAGAGCTGACCAAGTTCGGGGTAAAACATTCCAAGCGTCGAACGGCAATCAGTGCCGCGCGGGATAACCTGACGCGGCGCACGCGCGGCTTCTAAATCGGCATGCAGGTCTGCTTCGCAAATCGCCGACCAATTGGAAATGGCGATTTCACGCCGCGCAATTTCCGGGCCGGTGATGAACGCTGACACACCGACAACAGCTGCAGCGGCCAGGATCATTGTCGGGCTGAATGGAAGGGTTGAGGCATCGATAGCCATCGGGTTCTCCTATGGGTTGGATGGGTTGAATTCGGCGAATTGGCAGTGGCTTCGCGCGATGGCGCTTAAGCGATCGACGCCAAGTGGCAGCGCTTCGCTTTCGCCGCCCGCAAGGCCAAAGAAGTCAGTGAAAGTTGGAACTGCGTGCGCATCCATCTGGGCGAGCGTGATGCGGCGGGCGACTGCGCCCTGGCCAACGGTCACGTAGCACCACAAATGCGAAGGCTCGCTCGCGACCACGTCCAAAGCCGAGGCGAATTCGACGCCAGTAATGACGGTCAGGTCAGTCCCTGCAACCGGAAGGCTTCGGAAAAAATTGAAGTTTTCGGCACCTTCAAGTGCAGCGACAAATTCGCTGACTTGCTGGCAGTTTTCAGTGTCGCGGCCAGGTGGGCACCAATTTTGCGGTTGCCAGTCACCGAAGAAAGCTAGTTTCCATTGCTCATATTTATCGCGCGCCGCATAGAAGTCGGCGTCCCAGAGCACAATCAGGCTCGTTGCAGCAATCACCACACTTCCAACCGCGCCGGCGGCGGCCCCCCGCAAAATGCGGGGAAGCCAGTTTTGGGTTTTCGGGTTGGACGTCATGACCGCCCCCGCGCTGAAGAGTCTTGATCATTGTTCTGATCGAACGCTTCGTTCGTACGCCCTGCGAAAGTTGGCAGATCGATAAGACCATCAAAATCTGGGGTGCCACCTTCACTATCGTCGCGGGCGGGCGAGCGTTTTTCGATCTCCCAGACCATGGTAAGGTAAGCGATGACAAACAGTGCCATCGGCAGGCAAAGTTCTGCGACCGCTATGACAGCCGCTATGGCTGCGAAGTCAGCGATATAGCGCAGGCTATCGATCATCCCTGGGCGCGCAGGGAACATAGGCGGCGTCAACTGATCGCTTTCGACTTCACCGAGCGCATCGTTTAACTGACCGCCAAGATCGCGCAAGAAAGCGTTTAGGCGTTGCGTACCAGCTGCATTGCCGCTGATTGTGGTGCCAGAGCGAAGGTCATCGGCGAAGTTCGATAGCAAAGCCAAGGGCAGTGCCTCACGCAGAGACGATGCCATTTGTGTCATCTCACTATGCAGCGCCTGAAGCGCAGCACGCCGTGCAGTGACCGTTTTCTCGGTATCGGCAAGGATGTCCTGATATTCGCGGTTAAGATCATTGAGCTCGTCGAGCAACTGTTCGCGTTCAAACGCGCCCCGCTCGAAAGCCACTGCGACGGACCCCGCTTGAGTGGCAAGACTCTCAAGTGCAATGGCGATCTCGCCCCGTCCGCCATTCCCTTGACTAGACAGGCAGGACTCGCTGATTTCGCAGGCAGCAGTCGCTTCAATCTCATCGCTGATACTTTGCGCTACTGGAGCAACGCGCGCAGAAACCAACGCCGCATCATGAACCGCGCGAATAAAGTCGGTTTGTTCCTGACCCGCCTGATCCAGCACCCGGAGTTGTACATCTGGGTAGACTATCCCCGCGAATGAGCCAATGAACATGCCAGCACCCGAGACGCTCATACCGACCACCGCGACGAAGCCAGCGATGCGAAACCCAAGTGCAGCACGCGGCGCGAGCTTTTCGATGCTGACACGGTTGATGCCATATGCGGCAAAGCTGGCCGAGGCCGTGATCAACAGCACCTTGAAATTAGCCAACGGCCCTGACACGCTGTTCAGCGTGAACAGTGAAATCCCGAGCATAACAGAGGCAAGCAATCCAAGAATAAGGACTGCGGTTTCCTCGAACGTCTTGCCTCTTGGCCTTTCGTGCTGGAGCTTGATGGTAGGTGAATTATTGCCCTGAGGGCTTCGTTTGTTCGCGGCCATAGTCTTGCCTTTCGTGCTAGGCTTAAAGAAGTCAGCGCCGACTGCATGGTGCGCAAGCGACCTGTGCTGACGTGTTGGCCAAAGCGCTATGATCGCTTAAGGTGCGTTGACCGCGCGATCTCTAAGCTTAGGCGTCTCAGACCGAAGTCCTGTGGCCATTGTGATCAAGATCGGGAATAGTTAGAATAAACTAGGGCAACGGATTCCGTATGATGACCAAACTCTTCGAGACAAAAGATTTGGAAGATGAGGGGTTTGGATTCTATGCAACTGCCGAAGGACGAGCATTTCTTCGCTATTGCTATGCCCGCTATCTCGACTGCCTAAAGGTAAAAAATGGCCCAAAAGCGCCAAGCCATGGTAAAATCGGAATGATAGTTGCTGATCAAAACGAGAATCAAGAATTTGAGCACAATCGGACAGCGCAAGCGCTTCGAAGGTGGCTCGAAGAGGGTAAACCCGAAATTTGGCATGGAGATATCTCTTCCACAATTAGAGTATGCAAGAGACTGGAAACTCTGATTTCTGAGGAAGACGACGTTCTTGAGATCATGGAGGATCGCACCGCTTCAATCAGACGAGCGCGTCTCCTAAATGGTCTGACCGATTTCTTCGTTCCGCAGAAGTCTTCATACGCTGGAGCGTTGAACCGCCAGAAACTCGACGAGTTCTCTGGCATTTACACGATATGGAGCTATGCCGAAAATGATAGATGGGAACCTTACTACTACCAAACGAATACCCATTGCCGAATCGAGGCACATAAGAAACTTCCAATCCTGTCTATGCAAGAATTTGACTTTGACCCAAATTCAGAACGACCAGTAATTCGAAACAGAAAAGTTGGGTTTATTGTGTTTGACGATCAGTCTTGCATAGTCCGATTTGTCGTTAACTATAGAAACCCACAGGTTCGCTGGATAGAGGTGCTTAAACCAGCTTGGCTTCCAAATTATCCAATTTTCAATGCGTCTGACAAAGCCTTCAGTGTCGATGTTCATGGTGTCAATGAGCACTCTCAATCAGGTGCGGACGAATGTCGGGCGACTCTTAGAGTCCTTCCAAGAAGTGGGATAGACAACTTGCTCTTCAGGCAAGCAGCAATGCATATTTCCGAGAAAACAGAAGAAATTTTCCCTTCTATTCAATGGGATATCCTGATATGATAAAAGTGATGGAAAATACAGACGAAGGCGATCGAAAGAAATTACCTGATATTGTTTTAGCGGCATACGAAGGTGATGTCGCATTGGTGTCTAAGCTATTGGTCAACGGCGCTGACCCAAATTCACTCGATCCTGCAGACAATTTAACGCTCCTACACATTGCCTGTATGCAGGGCGACAAAGAGCTAGTTGACGTCATCTTGGAGCATGATTACCAACACGGAAATGTTGATTTCACCGTTCGATCTAGTTTTCGACCAAGACTGGCATGGCAATTTGCCGCCAATGGCAATTTCTTAGAAATTTCAGAACAGGTTCATTCTGCCGCTGTGAAAAAGGACCAGCTGTCCCGTCCTAGCTCACCAAGGCTGTAATATTCTACGACCGTTCACGTGAAGCAACATGCATGCTGGACTTCAGCTTTACCTTAAATTTCTAGTCTCAAACAAAATATCGAGAATGAGCACCTTTGAGCCATTCATGCGCAGCCGCAAGATGTGTTTTGTAGTACAACACCATCTTGGCAAGGGGACCGCTGCGCGCCCCCGTTGCATCGAAAGCGGTGCGCCGATCACACGGTTTTGGCGTAATTCCAAGGTAGTAGCTGCTCGATATCGTTCTGTTTGTGTCCTGCGGCGATGGCTGTGAGCACACCGCACAGATAAGCGTGTGGCTCGATGCCATTGAGTTTGCAGGTTTCGATCAGTGACGCGATGACGGCCCAGTTTTGGGCACCTGCGTCGTGGCCCGCGAAGAGCGCGTTTTTGCGGTTGAGGGCGATGGGACGGATGGTGCGCTCGACGGCGTTTGAATCCAGTTCGATGCGACCGTCGTCGACGAACAGGATTAGCCCGTCCCAGTATTTGGCGATGTATTTCAGGGCCTCTCCGGTCGGCGATTTGGCTGAGACACGGGCGCGGCTTTGGGCGAGCCATAGTTCGAATGCGTCGATAATGGGCTTTGATCGGTCCTGCCGCGCGGCACGGCGTTGGTCGGCGCTCAGGCCGCGCAGGTCCTTTTCGATGCGATAGAGCGCCTGAATGTGCGCCAAACCTTCCTGCGCGATCGGGGCCGCCCCGGACTGGATGACGTCATGCAATTTTCGCCGCGCGTGTGCCCAGCAATAGGCCAACACCACATCCTGTGTAGGGCGTTTGAGCAAGCGGTTATAGCCTGCGTATCCATCAACCTGCAGGGTGCCGCTGAAGCCCTTCAAGATATTGTCCGCATGCTGGCCAGACCGACCGGGCGCGTAGGTAAAGGCGACACCGGGGGGATCATCACCACCCCAAGGCCTATCATCGCGGGCAAGGGCCCAGAAGTAGCCGGTTTTTGTGCGTTTGCGCCCTGGGGCCAGAACGGGCGCTGGTGTTTCATCCATGAAGAGCTTGGTGGAGCGCTTCAGATCAGCGATGATCGCCTCATAGACCGGGGTCAATTCGAATGCTGATTTGCCTACCCAGGCCGCCAGGGTGGAGCGATCAAGATCAATCCCCTGGCGGCTGTAAATCTGGGCCTGTCGATAAAGCGGCAAATGATCCGCGTATTTGGAGACCAGAACATGGGCCAGCGTTGCCTCGGTCGGCATGCCGCCTGCGATGATATGGGCGGGTGCCGGGGCCTGGGTGATCCCGCTCTCACACGACCGGCAGGCATATTTGGGGCGGCGGGTGACGATCACCCGGAACTGGGCGGGGATGATATCCAACCGTTCGCTGACATCCTCGCCAATGACATGACGCTCAGTTCCGCAGGCGCAGGATCGCTCGGGTTCAATGACCACTTCCACCCGTTCCAGATGCTTGGGCAATGATCCCCGGTTGGTTTGACGCGGTTTTACTGGTCGCACGGGCGCGGTGCGCGCGTCCGCGTCGATCTCGGCTTCCACCTGCGCGATGGCGGTCTCGATATCCTCGAGTTCCAGCTCATATTGGGCCGGGTCAATCTTCTCGGATTTGGCCCCGAAGAGCGCCTTCTTGAACGAGGCGACCAAGGCCTCAAGCCGCACATTCTGATCCTGCTGCGCACGGATGATCGCCTTCAGTTCGGCAATGTCATCGGGCAATTTGTCAGGCACAGTCATGCCCCATCTCATAACAAAACAAGGGCAGATTGACCCGCGCAAACGACCCCGTGAGTCACTCCGCCGCATCTGGGGCTGCCACCTCCAAAGGGCGCACGCGCCGCCAATCCAACCCCGCAAACAGCGCCTCAAACTGGGCCGGTTCCAGACGCATCACCCCATTCTTGACCGCGGGCCATGTGAAGCTGTTATCTTCGAGCCGTTTGTAGGCCATCACCAACCCGCTACCGTCCCAGTAGATCAGCTTCAGCCGATCCGCGCGCTTGGCGCGGAACACATAGACCGACCCATCAAACGGCTTCTGGCGCAGGTGGCTCTGCACCAGAGCAGCCAGACCGTCATGGCCCTTGCGGAAGTCCACCGGATCGCTGGCCACAAAAATCCGCAACTTGTGGGTTGGTGTAATCACGTGGCCATAGCCCGTGCGATCTCAGCGATCCGCGCCGCTGTCGTCGCAGCATCAAGACGAACAATGACATCGTGTTTGATCACATCAATCGTGCCGGAGGACGTGACAGGAAGAGGCTCGGCTACAGGCGCAGGTGTCTCAATCTCAACAGGTACGAAGTCCATGCCCTCCAAATTTGGCAGAACCAGTTTGCCCTGCCGCGCCATCCGCCGCCAGTCAGACACCGTGCTGGGGATCAACTCATACCGTTTGGCAACCGCGTTGACAGTCTCGCCCTCAATCAACGTCTCCGCCACGATCCGAGCCTTCAACTCCGATGGCCAATTCCGTTTGCCGTCTGCACGGCGCGGCACCCTTGCCAGAAACTCGCTTGTAGCTCCCATCGAGAAACTCCCCACAAATCAAAGAAGCCTCTGAATCGCAGATCACGCGTCAGCTCGAAAGTGTGGGGGTAGCGCTCCGCTTACGTTGTTCTTGGATTTTGACTGTAACTTTGCTGATATGCTGCTTCCTGTTCGTGTCTCGACGCATGACTTCGAAACGTACAAAGACCTGTATAAGGACATTACTGAGATCATCTCGCGGCAGTTGGTTCTGATCGCAGGCGTCAACAACCTCATGAAGCGAACCGATCATAATGCGTTCTTGCCAGAGATTGGTATGACAGCCAATGGTCGTGACTTTACCCCCGCAAACTTGAACGCCTTCGCCGACGTGCCTTTTGGTAGGAAGATGGACTTCATCGATGATAGCTGGTTCGACTTGGAAGACGCCGCCACCGACAACCAACTTCGAAATTCAATTGCCCACTATAAGACTGAGTATGACGATATAGCTCAAGTAGTTACCTATTATCCAAGGCGCGAAGGAATGGAGGAAGAGCGGTCCGAAAATATGCAGTTCATCGCATTCATGCGCAGAATACTATTAGCTTATCGTGAAATGCACAGGATGCATCACTTGATCAAAGCGATCTTGTATTATCCTCTCCTAATGAAGTGATAATTCTAAAAATTTGCGTCTGCTACTTATTTCTCATCAATATCCATTAGAACCGCCAATGAAATACGATCTGGGCGGTCATCAATGCCGCTCCTCACCATTAGCCTGCGAACACTGTTGTGATAGATGCCTCCCGCAGGAGCCAAATACTGAAAGCGCCCTGCCAAGCCGCTGCTAGCATTTTCACCGAACTGCTGCTCCACATCACTGGTGGCGCGATCAAACTCATGGATCAACCTGTCCTGCGGAAGCGGCGCTTCTGCTGCCGAAAGATCATCATTCAACATTTTGGTCCATTTACGATGCGCTTGCAGCTTGCCATCCGCCAGCATCGCATCTGCACCTATCAAGTTCTCGCAAACGGGTAAGATAGTTTGAGAGACGTGACTCCTCACTTTGGGTGCGCGGGAGTGCAGGATACCGGCATCACGGTGACACGCATCCTGAAGCTCTGCCCAGCGATGATGGCTATCGGTAACTACAAAGGCTCCAGTTGCCTGAGCGATCATCAGCATCAGCTCGAAGTTCGGAGCCATCTGAAGTGCCGTGAACTGCGCCCCAGCTTCACCGCCCTCGAAGACGTCTTCCCTTAGCAGCACGAGCGGGTTCTCTTCGCGCATTTGCTCCAGATGTTTTAAGTAGTAATGGACGTATTCATCCGAGGCGTTTGGGTCTGCCCGCCGCACCATGCTTTCCTGAGAGGCTCTTGGGAGCATACATAGCGTCTGCTGAAAATCCTGTTCGGCAAGGCTCATCATCATCTCGGAATCGCGCTCAAATGTGCGCATTCCTTCCGATCGCTGCTGCGCAAGCTCCATAGCTTGGCGCTGCAGGAAGGGATCAACCGATGACGGGTCAGGAAAAAGATTCACGCGCCCGCTCTCAATCAAAGGAAAGAGCTGGAATAAGAAGAGCAAATTCTTCAGCGTCTGAATAAGGTAGGAATGCGGGTTCTCAACAGGAGAGAATTCTGGGTTCACCTGATTGGGGTTGATGAACGGGTTCTGCACCATAACATCGCCGAAATACAGAGAGGCGTTCGAGACTATGAACGGCGTGGTGCGCGGGTCGAGAATGCCAGCAAAAAGCGCACGCGTGTTACCGTCTGGTTTTGGCAACAGCTCGAAAAGATCGGTGTCCAGCGGCCATGTGTAACCGTAGAGTTCATGAATTCTCTTTACCTTATCTTCGTCAAGCTCGCGCCGGACGTCGTTCCAGTCCTTGCCTGCGTCCAATCCCAGGATCGCGTTGACAGCGCGAAAGAACCCAAGGTTGCGCTCACGAATACTTAGAACTTTCCAACTCGTCCGTTTGGATTTCGGCTTGTCCTTGCAGCATTTTTTGTACTTTATGCCCGACCCGCACCCGCAAGGGTCGTTCACTCCCAAGTCAGATTCCTTGACGTCCTTATTTAGAAAGTCTGTGGATTTTGTCTTGCGGCCAAAAGCGTCCTGATAGTCTACGCTTCCGTCCTTGTAGCCAATGAATGTTTCGCCCCCGAAGCTCCAAAGCTCGCCCTTGGGCGGTAGCATCACCCGCCGAATGTCCTCCCAAGTCCCTTCCACCACCTTTTCAGGCCAGAGCCAATCCCGATTGCCTGCCGCGACAAACCTTTTCGCGCGGGACTTCAGGACATGGTTGATCGCTATTACCTCAGCGTCACAAAGCTTGCGTGTCTTGATAAATTTGTCCGTCCGGACCAAAGACTGGCGCACCTGACGAGCATGGGTGCGCTTCTCCAACGGATCAGCCAAATCGGGCTCTTGTGCGTATTCCAAATTGGTCAGGATCAAACACTGATCTTGATCCAGTGGAAAAAGAGTCTGGCTGGCTTTCAGCATAATCGACGGATCATTCGGAAATGTGCAGAGCGGATGATCCGGTGGACACGCATGGTTGTAGATCGTGACTGGATGATCGGTCAGAATAAATTTTATTCCTGCCTCACGCGCAGCTACAATTTCGCGTACACCCTCGCTCCAAAGTGTGCAATTGATCGCGCGGATGCCTTGCATCTCCATCATTAGATTATTCTGGTCCAAGGACGGATACCTTGCGTTGATCCACTCAAGACCTCTTGGCGTACGAAACTTCTGAGCATCGAGATAAATAAAGAAACTCTCGAAATTCTCGTGCCATGCAGAAATATCGTCTCCAAGAAACGCCCGAATAGCATTTGATCCTCTGGTATCGATCTCTCCGAACAGCTTTTTTTCGATCTCATCATTCACCTGAACGCCGAGAGAAGTGCTGTACAGATCGGTTTGGTAGAAACATTGCGATGGATATTTTTCAAACAGCTCATGGTGATACTTAATGCGCCCGTCAGGGAGATGGATTTCATCGGGCGACATATTCAAGTAGTGAAGCTTTTCTCTACCATTCAAGAGAAAGCCCTTTTGGTGCCAGATCGGCACGTAGTGATTGTCTCTAGTAATATTGCTCTTACTCATGGAAATCCGTCTCTTCTTCCCGACTTCGATTTTTTTGCAGGAAAATGTGAAGCTCCATATTGCGGGAGAACATTTGGCGCAGTCAACATCTAGTGTTTTTTGGCGCACCGCATCGCGGACGGACTGTCGTAAACCGAGCCTGTCGTCTCGGCCATGCGGCTTCCATCCCTTGCGCGTAATCTGATGTCAGCCCTTTGGGGTTGACAGTTCTTCTTCCTTTGTTGGGGGTCTGCGACCCCATCCTCCGTCAAGACCAAGCCCTTCGCTTGTGCTTCGGGCGCAGGCCAGCGGTTTCCCCATCCTTCCGCGCTTTGCTTGTGCAGGACGGGTGATCCCCCACCGCTGTCTGCGGTCCTGACGGTCTCCCCCCACTCATTGGCGTGAGCCTAGTCCAGTTGCATGCGCAACTGACTAACCAATGAAGGAAAAAGACAATGAAGAAAGACATTTATCAAAACGTTACCGACAAGATTATTGCCGATCTAGAGCAAGGCGAGCTGACTTGGCTTAAGCCTTGGTCAGCAGGAAACATGGACGGCAGGATTGTCAAACCTCTGCGCCATAACGGCATGGCCTATAGCGGCATCAATGTTCTGATGCTCTGGGGCGCAGCGCTTGAGGCGGGGTTTATCTCGCCGCACTGGATGACATTCAAACAAGCAAAAGAGCTAGGCGCAAATGTGCGCAAAGGTGAGCGCGGCAATCCTGTAGTATATGCCAACACCATCACCAAGACAGAAGAGCAAGCAGACGGCAGCGAGGAAGAACGCAAAATCCCGTTCATGAAGGCCTACACGGTTTTCAACGTGGAGCAGATCGAAGGGTTGCCAGAGCATTTCTACGCCAAGCCTGAACCCGTGATTGATCCCGCGCAGCGGATCGACCATGCAGAAGCGTTCTTTGCGGCGAGCCGTGTAGATTTACGCCATGGGGGAAATCGCGCCTTTTATTCTGGCGGTAGCGATCACGTGCAAATGCCGCACTTTGAAGCATTCAGGAGTCCCGAGGCCTACTATGCAACTTTGGCGCATGAGCTCACTCACTGGACGAAACACCCCAAACGCCTCGACCGTGAGTTTGGTCGAAAGAAATGGGGCGATGAGGGCTATGCAAAAGAAGAACTTGTTGCCGAGCTTGGCGCGGCGTTCCTTTGTGCTGATCTAGGTCTAATGCCTGAAGCGGGCACCGATCATGCCGCTTATATTCAGAGCTGGCTAAAAGTTTTGAAAGAAGACAAGCGCGCAATCTTTTCCGCAGCGGCGCATGCGCAGCGCGCAGCAGATTTCCTGCACGGGTTCCAAGCCTCCGAGACCACAGACGAAGGAGTCGCCGCGTAAGCGGCGGCTCCCCGTAAGGGAGGACAAAACAATGGAACAGCACAAAATCATATGGCGCAGCGTCCCAATTGAGATCACCTACACACCCAATCAATTTGGAATGGTCGATCACATCGAACTACACACCCAAAACAAGACGCCGCTGCCCGTTACCGAGACGGGCTATCGCTCACACTTCATGAACAAGGGAACCGTTGCGCATCACGGCGGCGCGGTCGCTTTTGTGACAGCGTGGCTTGATCACGAAGCAGCACGCATGGGCTGGAGCAACGATCAGATGAGCTTGTTCTGAGGAACAAAAATTTGCGGCTGGCCATTCGGCTAGCCGCCTTTTCGCTGTCTCATGGACAACGCAGACTTCCCATATCATGCTAAAAAATATAATTATTTTTCGTATAATTTCTAATTTATGATATAATTAGATATGAAATTTTCAGACCAAGCCAGATACAGAACTTTCTTTCTTTTGGGCGTTTTGCCCTTAGTGGCATTGCTAGCCCTTGGCCAACTCAAAATGGTAGAGCCCTTTATCGTTGTACTTGGATTAGTGTGGGCATCAGCCTTCGCTATCGCAGCGTCTTACTTTCTCGGAAAAGTATCCGAACGGGAGAAGAAATGCCCGAAGCTGTGAGAACATCTGAACAAGGTAATGCTCTTTGGTTCATCCTGATAGCCATCATTCTTTTGGCGCTCCTGACCTCCATGATGACAAGGTCTGGCGGATCGACAAATGATACGGGCGAGTATGAGCGATACTCAATCCTTGCAAACGAAATCCTGAACTATGCGAGAAATTTGGAGAATGGCTACCATATGTTACTCTCGCGGGGCTGTAGCGAAAATGACATTAGCTTCGAAGATGATGGTAGCTTCGTTAACCCGAATTCCCCGAGCGATTATTCCTGTCACATGTTTTTTCCTCAAGGCGCAGGCCTAGAATACTGGGATGTTACTGGTATAGACCAAGTATATCCGTCAAACGTAACTACGGTAGGTTCGTTTTGGGACGCAAGCGTCAGAAGTCGCTGGTTCTTTGCAAGTCATGGAATGAGCCACACTGATGCCGGAGAACCAAACGTTATGGACATGCATGTCCAACTCTCGCCTCTAAGTGATTCCCTTTGCAAGGCCATCAACAACATCGTAGGCGTCACGAATACTGGCGGCGACGTGCCTGACGGATCCAGTCAAGAGCAAGGTGGTGGTGGTTTCACTGGGAATTTTGGCCCAACATACAACAACAGAAGATTCAGCAATACAGCAGGCGGTGAAACAGCGAATAAACTCACCGGATGTGTAAGTATATTCTACCCCGGTGGTTCAGGTGGTAATGGTAATACATTTTACCATCATTTGAACGTACGCTGAAAGCTCTGCCTGAGGCTCTGATGGGAATGAATGCAAACTAGAAGATGCGACGGCCCTCTGGCCGCCGACTTTTTACTAGAGCGCTAGCTTTCGCTTTGCGAGTTCGCGTTCGATGGTGCGCATCGAGGAAAGAGCGTTACGCTGCTCCTGAGAGCCACGTGCAGCCGCCGAAAAAGCGATAAACGCTTCTTTGCGCAATCCAAATAGTTCTGCGGTGCCAAGTGTTGCCGCTTCAAATTTTGAGACGAGTTTCATCGTATCCTCCTTTTGTTCAAGGAGGCCCCGAACCATTCAGGGCCTTTCGGCCCCGCACACCATCATCCACCTAAAAAGGCTCTGATGGCTCGGGCGTCTCTAACGACAAACGGAAAGGATGCGCGTGGAACGCTTCCAAGGCTTGAGGCTGCACCATGCAAGCAGCAGCAACGGGCTAGTGTATTGATCGGAAAGAAGGCGGGCTTCGCGTTTGGTCTCTGCCAGCTTAAAGGCGCATAGCATGCGATCTTGTCTGATGCGGATTTTCGAGTTCGGAAAGTAAAGCGTGGCTGAAGGCGTGGGCTGCGTTTTGCTCGGGCGCATAGTGTCTTCTGGCCCCCGTGCCCGTCATCCCTTGGGTCTGGGTCTGCATGCAAGCGAACACCCATGAATCCCTGACCGAATGCGCCGTCGCATTTCAATGGCCTGCCCGCACCACCTGCCCAAGGGCAGCCGTGTTGACCATGACCTGCGAGGCTTTGCTTTCAGCCTATCGGGAGGGCGTTAGCAAGCCAACCCAAACCAAGGAGATAACATCATGGCACGCGAAAAGAACACCAACACCCAAGCTCAAAACGCACCCGAGTATCTGGCTTGGCACGTCACCGAGAAGGGTGAAAAATCCTATTGGAACAAAGTGGGCGCGGTATGGCCGCATAAAGACGGCAAAGGCCACACGCTGCAGCTAGAGACCTGTCCAATCAACGGTCGGATCGTTCTGCGACTACCTCTGGAAGACGCACCTCAACCCGACAAAGAGGGGCGCGCATAAGCGCCCCTTGGCTCACGGCCCCGATGGTCTGCGCGTTCGCTGCCGTGACCGACGCCGCTCTTCTTCGCGCCTGCGCTCAGAGTCGGGGCGTTCAATGTCCCGATAATTGGCGACATCCTTGCGCAACTGCATAAGCTCGTCACTTGCAAGGTTACGTTGCCATTTGATATCACGCTGCAGAACTTCACGCTCTTTGATTTGATCAAAGATCAAAGCGTCTTTTTCATCGCGATCACGCTGCCACGCGATCAAGGTCTCTCGCTCATTCTGCGCTTTGATCTTGGCATACTGACCCGTCAGTCTGTGCCAAATTCCAGAAAAGCCACGCGGCATCCGATCAACACGTTCTTTGGCCTCGGCCAGCCAACGCTTGTCAATTCCAGACCAAGTTTTGGCGCGCTGTTCTTGATGGCGTGCCACCATTTCGGCTTTGCGGAAGTCGAGCATGGCAAGCCGTTGCTTCGTGCTCGCTTCAGTTGCTTTTATGAAGTCTTCGACCTTGCGCGTCATACTTCGCGCTATTGCTTGTTTGGCCTCGCCCACGGAAGGCAATTGGTCTCGGTCTCCGAGTCGGCTTTCAAGCTCTTTGGTCTTCACCCTCGCATAGCGCGAGAGTGAAAAGACTTCACCGCGATAATCAAGCGCAACAAACCCACGTCGATCACCCTTGGCCAGCCAGAAGCCACGCTCTTTCAATGCCTGTTCGAAAGATGCGCGATTATCTGAGAGCTTCCAGGCCTCTTGAAGAGCTACCTTGATCTCGCGTGGATCGACACCAGCACGTTTTGCTTGCTGCCATTCTTCGCGGCTGAAGTTTAGGGGATCGCGCAAGCGCCGATCTTGCAACCCGCGCGGCATATCCCAATCATGTTCCAAATAAAGTTCTCGCGACACGTCGCGCAACTTCGTCTTATAGTGAGGCAAATTGATTGCGCGCATCTTTTCAGTATCGATGCGTGACCAGACGACATGCGCATGGCGTCTGCCATCTTTTTCATGAAAGACGATAGCGCGCGGTTGGTTCTCCAGCCCCAGCTTCTTCTCGATTTGGTTGGCGGCGTTTTCAAATACTTCTGTTTCGACGTAAGCGCCTTCGGGCGGGTTCAGACTCATCGAGAACAGATAATTTTTACAGCGCGTTCCTCTGGCAATGGCGTCAGCTTCGTGGAAAGCATCAAGCAGATCATCGCTGACAAACCCTGACACTTCGTGCAATTCAACATGCTCGTTGTCGCGCGTGGCCAAAAGATACCGCGCCAGCTGACCCCCATCACCGCGTTCTTTGGCTTTGAGGATCATGGCGACGCTCCTGGCGATTTACCCAGCGCGCGCAGCAGATCAGCCCGCAGCGCTTTGACCTCTTCGCATGCAGCAACAATATCAGCTTCGGTTTCTGGTGTAACGGGAAGCGAACCTGTGTTCGCGGCCTTGGCCAGTTGATTGAGGTTGTTTGACAGCCGTGACCCGCCCAATGCCCCAAGTAAACGTCCAAGCGCTTCGCCATCTTTTACGGGGCTATTGCCAGATTTCCTGCGCGGGGTGACATCATCACCGAACAGACAGTCACGAATGTGAGTCGATAGCGCGCTTCTCCCGCGCTCAGCATCTAGCCTTGCGCGCTCTTCGAAGGTGAAGCGAATGGAAAACGGCGGCGGATACTTAGACTTTTCAGCCTCTTGAGTCGCTATATCATTGAAATTATGGTCTAAAGTGCTCATCGTCACACCTCAGACTCTTCGAGTCCAACTGTGCGAGATGGCGTTCCCATTCTTGTAAGGAATCGAACAGCGCGTTCAATTCCTCAGGCCCAAGGGAATTGAACTGGGGGTTCAATCCTTTTCCCTCCGGGCGCACCATTCCAACCCTCTGAAATCTCAGCTTTCCAGCCAGATGGTGACCGGGCCGTCGTTGATCAGCGATACGGCCATATCCGCGCCGAACGTTCCGGTTTGGATGTCGTGGCCAAGGCTGGCCATCGTGCTTGCAAAAAGCTTGTACAGGCGCATTCCGGTTTCTGGCTCGGCTGCGGATGAAAAGCCGGGGCGGTTGCCGCGCGACGTGTCTGCGGCAAGCGTGAACTGGCTGACGATAAGGGCCGCGCCACCGATATCGGCTAGTGCGCGGTTCATGCGCCCCTCTGCATCGCGGAAAATTCTGAGTTTGGAAATCTTGAGGGCAAGTTTTTCGACCTCGGCGTCCGTGTCGCCCTGCATGGCGCAGACCAGGATCAAAAGGCCCTCGTCGATTTGCCCGACGGGCGCGTTGTCGACATGAACCGCGGCCTGCGCGACGCGCTGAACAAGGGCTCTCATGTCAGTTCTTTTGCCCACGGCGGGTTGGCGCCCGCGCGGCTGACGGTCACGGCTGCCGCCCTTGCGCCAAGGCCAAGCGCATCCCGGACGGTGCTCTCATCAAGGGCGGTCAGGCGCTCTTTGGTCAAGGCGCCCGCATCAAAGAGCGAGGCCAGCAATCCTGCGTTGAAAGTATCACCCGCGCCTACGGTGTCGGCCACCTTGGCAGGGCTGGAAGCAACAAAATATGTGCCCTGCTTGGTATAGCCGGTCACACCCTCGGCGCCATGGGTGATGCAGATCAGCGAGGGACCGGTTTTCAGCATCTCTTTTGCCAGATCGGCAATGGTGCCCGTCCCGCCCAGCCAATGCAGGTCTTCGTCAGAGAGTTTTACGATATCTGCCATTGCGATCATGCGGCCAATGCGGGCGCGATAACTGACCTCATCGGTGATGAATGACGGGCGGATGTTGGGGTCGATCATGATGGCGCGCTGCGCGGTATTCTGGGCCATCAGCGCTTCGTATGCCGTGCCGCAAGGTTCACCGACCAAAGAAATGCCGCCAAAAAACAACGCCGAGACCCGATCTGGCAGTTGGGGCAGAGCGCCGGGGTCAAGCATCCGACCTGCGGTATTTTCGTCGTAAAAAGCATAGCTGGCCTGACCGTCGGTCAGTTTGACAAAGGCCAGTGTCGTTGGCCGCGCGGTGACGTCTGACAGATCGTAAGACACGTTCGAAGCGCTTAGCGTCGTCCGCAGGACATCGCCAAAAAGGTCGCTGGAAAGCCCGGTAAACAGACCTGTGTCAATGCCCAGCCGCCCCAAAGCAATCGCAGTATTGAACACCGCACCACCTGCATGTGGGGCAAAGGCGTCCTCGCCTTCAGCCGTCTTTCGGGGCAGCATGTCGATCAGGGCTTCACCGGCGCAGAGTATCATCGAGGGTCTCCTGACTTTCTGCCGCTGTCAGCGGGGCGTTATCATGAAAGGGGTGATAGAGCCATCACCGTTCAAACAAAAGCTTCAATCGGGGCGCGTTGCGTACAAAAGCTGATAGTTTTCTGGCCAAAGCATTGCCAAAACACCGCGAAAACACCGCGAAAACACGGGGCAAAACACTGGCCAAACACGGGGCATCGCGGGATCCAAGGCCGCACTATGGCATCAACCGCCTTGGGCGACCGCATAGATATAACCCGCTATTGCGGCCAAGGTCAGGCCCGCCAGAACTGCAAAAGCAATTTTCCAAGTCGACCATGGGCGTTCGCCCTGAACGCGGCCTGTCCGGCCATTGACGACGAACCGGTAGGTCTTGCCGCGGTACTTATAGGCCGCCATCCAGACCGGCAGCAGAATGTGCTTGAAGGTCAGGCCGGAAATGTCGGTGTCGATATTGCTGATCTGCTGGCGGTCACCGCCGATATCAAAACGCACGTCACGCTCGATCACGCGTTTTATATGCGCGCGCGCCTCGATCACGCCCTCTTCGACTTTGATGGTGTAACCTTCGGCGCGAAAGCCGGCCAGCACTTCGGGCGTATAGGGCTGCAAGGCGCTCAGGTCCCAGGGCGCCAAAGCGTCGGTAAAGGGCTTGGGTAGGGATTTTGAGCCAAGGATCAGGATGTCGTCAAAAAACCGTTGGACCCGGCCACTGACCGGTGTCCAGCGCACCTTCTGGACCTGAACCTGGGTTGCTTTGCCGTCGCGCATAACCGTTTCTGTGACGTAATAGACCGTACCTCGCTGGCCCGTATAGCGTGACCGCGTGTCGGCGTCATAGGTCCAGAAGGGGACATACATCCCTTCAAGTTTGCGGCCTTTGCGGGCAAATTCCTGAAGACCCGAGGGCGCAAACCACAAAGCGCCCAGCCAATCGGTCATGGCTTTCTTGCCATTGCGTTCAGTAACCGAAAACGGCAGCACGCCCTGCGGTTTGATGTGCCGCGTTGTGCCGGTGTCGACCACGACGGGTGTCGCGCAAAAGGGGCATTCGGTGGAATGAATGGCGGGGTCGAATTCGATCAGCGCGCCGCAGTTGGGGCATGTCGCGGTGCGGATCTCGGCTGTTTCCAGGTCTTTTTTCCCCAGCACGTCGCTGGTAAAGTAAATCTCGACGATCTTGGCGGCATCCCGGCCTGCGCCCTGGATCGGTTGCGTATTGCCGCAGAAGTCACAGACCAGCTGCGCCGAGGCGGGATCGAACCTCAGGTCCGATCCGCAAGTATCGCAGGGATAGCGGTGTTCCTGATTTGGGGCCGCTGGCGGCTTATCAGACATCAGATACCAAACCTGTCACGTTGCTGCGCGTTCATTGGACTTCTGGGCGCGAACTTTAGGGTGCGGGCGGGGGCGGTGGCAGAACGGTAAAAAGCTGTGCCAGTTCCGTCACATCCTCGGCCCGTTTCCATCCGTCCTGGCCGGGTGTCCAGACGAATGTGTCGCGCGTTAGGCCACCTTCGGCGACCATGCGGCCCATCGAGGCTTTGGAGAAGGGGCCGCTGGTCTTTCCGCCCTCGGCAGTGTGCCAGACATGTTCAACGGGCGGGGGCGGGGGCGCGACCTGCGGCACAGTTGGCGCCGCCGCTTGCGGCGCGGGCCCCCATGGTCCGGGTTGCGCCATGTTCTGGGCCATCGCCATACCCATCCCCATGCCAAGCCCAGCCCCCATGCCGCCGCCACCATTTGGGTTGCGCGCAGCAGCGGTCATCGCTTCGGCGGCCGAATATTGGGTAAATTTGCCCAAATCACCGGCCAGCCCCATCGACGTGCGTTTATCCAACGCCTCTTCGACCACAGGCGGAAGCGAGATGTTTTCGATATAAAGCTCGGGCATCGAAAGCCCGTAGCTTTCAAGAGTGGCGCTGATTTCCGAAGCGATCAATTTGCCCAGATCGGCGGTGTTGGCGGCCATGTCCAGCACCGGAATGCCAGCCGAGGCTATGACGCGCGAAAACTCCTGAACGATGATGTTTCTGATCTGAAAGCTGATCTCGTCCATGGTAAATTCGCCATCCGTGCCGACGATCTCGCTCAGAAAGCGGGCCGGGTCAGTGACGCGGGTGGTGTAGGTGCCAAAGGCGCGGATGCGGACCGGACCAAACTCGGGATCGCGACAGATCACCGGGTTCTTGGTGCCCCATTTGAGGTTGTTGAACCGTGTGGTGTTGACGAAGTAGATTTCGGATTTGAACGGGCTTTTGAACCCGTGATCCCAATGCTGCAAGGATGTCATCACCGGCATGTTGTTGGTTTCCAGCATGTAAAGGCCGGGGCTAAAGACGTCTGCCAACTGGCCTTCGTGCACAAAAACCGCAGCCTGACCTTCGCGCACGGTCAGCTTGGCACCGTATTTGATCTCGTGACCGTCACGCTCGAACCGCCAAACCATCGTATCGCGCGTGTCGTCGGTCCAATGGATGACGTCAATGAACTGACCTGAAAGGAAATCGAGAATGCCCATTTGGGACTCCTTGGAAAATAGTTAACTGCCACCACCGAGAAGTTCGGCGGCGATTACATCGGCGATGGGCGAGGCTTGTTCGGCCGTCATTCCGATGCGCATGCGCGGATCGTAAAGCATTGTCAGCAACAACTCGTCATGGCGCGTCAAAAGGCCAAACTCTTCGTCGTCGTTAAAGACCGAGGGGCGTGCGACGGGGCTGTCATTTGCCAGTCCCATGCCCTGTGCCAGTTCTTCGTGGATACACGACAGGCGCATCAGGTCGGGGTGTTCGGCCCGCACGATTGCCACCGCGTTCGTATAGGAAAAGTCATCGCCTTCGGAAAAGGCCAGAACCAGGCAGAGGATCGAGCGCGGCAGGTTGGTCACAGTGCGCACCGACCCCGAACTGATCCCGGGAACAAGCTCGCGCAGTAGCGGGCCCAGACCGCGGCGTTCATCCTCGTTCACGACCAGAACGGTAAAGTTGGCGTTGGTGGATGCCATCTGAACCGGGTGTCTGGTCAAACGGCCAAGTCGCGAGACATAGGAAGTGATCTTTTTCTTGTCCTCGACTTGTATGTCTTTGGGAACGCTTACGCCAAAACGAACGCTGAAACGTACCGGTTCGACCCACCGCCTGAGGCGTGAGGCGGTTTGCCTTTCGACCAGACGGCCACCGCGCGTTGTGTATTCATCGAAAAGGGCGATGCGGATGAAATTTTCGACAAGGTTGCGTTGAGTAAAAGGCACATCGGGGCCGCCGCCATCCTGACGCAACAACCCTTGGGTTATCAGCTCCTGCTGCAGGCGCGCATAATAGAGCGACAGCGCCTTGGATTGCGCGCTGGGCTCGACTGGACCGGGTTCAACCGGCGCTACTGCCGGCGGTGGGGCTGGTTGCATACCGCCCAGATCGCCGGGCGCACAGGCGGTGAGGGCCAAAAGCCCTAACACGCCCACGCATATGTTTCTGATTGCTTGCCTTGCCACGTCTTTTCTTACCTTAAACGGCCTCACCGATGTTGGCGCCACTGGCCGTGCCGCGCGCCTTGGCCGAAGCCAGTGTGTCGCGTAGCTCGCCCTCCATCTTCTTGAGGTCTTCTTCGGCCGTGGCCCGCTTGGCCTTTCCCTCATCCGCGATTTGCAGGCTTTCCTCAATCGTTGCGATCAGGTCAGCGTTGGCTTGTTTGACGGCCTCGATGTCAAACACGCCCCGCTCCATTTCCTGGCGGATGACCTTGTTGGCCTCGCGCAGGTTCTTGGCATTCGCCGTCAAAAGCTCGTTTGTCAGGTCATTGGCATCGCGCACCGCTTCGGCTGCTTCGGCCGACCGCTGGATCGTGACGGCCTGTGCCAGCTGGGTTTCCCAGAGCGGAACGGTGTTGACGAGCGTCGAGTTTATCTTGGTCACCAGCGATTTGTCGTTTTCCTGAACCAAGCGGATCGAGGGCAGCGATTGCATCGTCACCTGCCGCGTCAGGCGCAGGTCATGAACACGCCGCTCTAGGTCGTCGCGCGCTGCACGCAGATCGCGCAATTCCTGCGCCACCATGACGGCCTTGTCTTCGGGTGCGGCGTCCGCGGCTTTCTGTTTGGCGGGGATGGTCTTGTCGTCCAGTTCTTTCAGCTTTTCCTCGCCTGCGGCGATGTACAGCGCCAGTTCGTCGTAAAAAGAGAGAGTCTTTTCATAGAGTTTGTCGAGGGACTTAATGTCTTTGAGCAACTTGTGTTCATGTTCCAGAAGGTTGTCAGTGACCTTGTCGATCTGGTTCTGAACCTTCTCGAAACGGGCCACGAATTTCGCCATTGGCGCCATCTGACCGGTCAGACGCTCCCACCAGCTGGCCTTGCGGCGGGTGTCCAGTTCGGAAACGGAAAAGCCGCGAATGGTCGACACGATGTTGCGCAGGCTGTCCCCCGCGGGGCCCACGTCCTTGTTGCGCACATCGGCCAGCATCGACTGGCTGATCTCTTGCAGCTCGGCCTGAGCCGAGGACCCGAATGAAACGATCGAATTGGTGTTGGTCATGTCGATTTCGTTCATGCGCTTCTTGATCGCGTCGGCCAGCGGTTTTTTTGCCTTGGCCAAGGGCACAAGGTCGGTCGATGGTTCAGGCAGAACCACGGCTGTGATGGCTTCGACGTCTTTCAAGGTTGCTTGGGCCTTTTGGCGCACTGTTTCCGACATGAACTGGTCTCCTGATTACTCGGCGGGTTACTCGGGCGTCAGCCCTTCACGCTGCAAACGCTCGCGCAGCACTTCAATTTCAACATCCAAATCGCTGCGATCATCCAGCAGGATCTGGCGGGTTTTGGCGGTAAAGTTGCCTTCTAGGTCACTCAGCAACGCTTCGTAATCCTTTTTTGCCGCCGCGTCGCGGGTCTGGGCGTAAAAATCGGCAAATTTCACGGTCGCGTCACGGGCGCCCAGTAGATAGACGCCCAGATATTTGCGGGCACGGGTCAGATCGCGCGGATCGTTTTCGACGGTTCGAAACATCTCGCGCGCGGTGGCCTGAAAGCCTTCGACGCGCCGTTCCAGTCCTTTGTCACGGGCGCGCAGAATGGCGTCGGACATGGCGCTCAGGTGCTTTTCGGCCTCATCCACGGCACGCGCTACGCGGTCGGTCTGAAAGCTGTCAACGCCCTCCATACCTTTGGATTTCAGCGGGTCCGGGCCAAATGCCAGAAAATGAAGGCCCGTGCCCAGCACCCCAAAGATGATCGGGGCCAAAAGCCCTTGATCCCATGTAAAGCCCGCCAGAAAAAGGCCCGCTCCGGTCAGGAAAGAGCCAAAGATCTTGCGCGGGATCGCCGGGCGACGCGCAACTTTTCGCCCAACAAAGGCCTCTTCGGCCAAAAGACCTTCGCGCGTCAGCCAGGCGGCCAGGATCAACGTGCCAAAGGCAGCCAGCTTGACGGCCAGACCCACAGGGCCGGACCAGAAAGCCATCAGGACGAGCGGCAGAGGCGCGAAAAACAACAGGTTTGCGCGGCCTCCGGCGCGGGTGCGCCTTTTGCCGTCAAAGGGGTTTTTTGGGCTTATTCCCTGAGGTTTTCCTGAAATGTTTTCGTCAGAATTGCCGTTCCCGGAAGGGCTGTATTTTCCACCAAAGCGTTCAGCCATCAGATGCCCCCGGCGACTGATACGTAAAAAATCAGTGCCAGCAACAAAAAGTAGGCCAGTCTTTGTAACCCGCTCTCGGACATGAACGCCCCCGAAGTTGAACAGCCTCTATATACGCCGCGCGCCGGCAAAGCGCTAGGGTGCCAGCGGGTAAAGAATTTGGCGGCGCAGACCAGCTAAGACCGCAAAGGCGCTAAGTTATATCGCTGTCATTTCTGCGTTCGGGCGCGCCGCTCCGCCGAGAGTTTGCGCGAATAGCCTGACTGGATGATTTCAACCGCGACCAGAACGATGACCGCGAAATAAAAAGTTGTTTTCGACATTGGCAAAAGCTCTTTGCCGAACACTTTGATCCCAAGCGCATCATCATGCATCGCATGCGCCGCCGCAGGGCCCGCTTCGCCCAAAAGGACAACGCCCACAATCAAAAGGATAAAGAGGCCCAGAACCTCGTACATCCGGTTGCGTTCCAGAAACCGCGTCACGCCATCGGCAAGGGCCAGCATGGCCACACCCGACAGGATGATCGCCGTTGCCAGAACCGGAAAGACATCCGTGATCGCAAGGGCCGAGAGGACGGAATCAAACGAGAAGATCAGGTTCATCAGCACGATCAAAAGGACCACCTGAACCGCCGATTTACCCTGTTTCTGCTGAACGCCGTGTTCAAGGTTCTCAATCGTCAGCATGTGCGAGATCTCCTTGACCGCCGTATAGATGATGAAAATGCCGCCCACGATAAAGACGACCGTGGCAAAGTTGACGCCGCCTTCGAGAATGCCGGGCATATCAAAGGTGTAAAACGGCACTGACAGCGCCTCGATCAACCGGATCATCACGAAAAGCAGCACGACCCTAAGGGCGACGGCGATGATAATGCCCCAGAACCGGACGCTTTTCTGTGCGGCCACGGGCGCGCGTTTGCTTTCGATTGAGATGTAGAGAAGGTTGTCAAACCCCAGAACGGCTTGCAGGAAGCAGAGCATCAAAAGGTTGAACAGGTTTTCGATTGTTAAAAGGTCGGCCATCACATTCTCCACTGCGCGATAAATATCGTCGTCAGAACACCCGAGGGGCGATGGTTTTTCAAGAGGGCTTGGAGATTACGCGCCTTTTGGCTTGCCGGGGCGGGGCGGCTGACCGGCTGAACCGCGGCTTTTGCGGACGACTTTGCGCGGGGCGGCGGGTTTTGGCGTCTCGCGCAGGCCCAGTTGATCGCGCACGACGCGTTGTTTCAGTTCTTCAACCTCACCGGGCTTGAGCGGGCCCAGCTGGAACGGGCCATAGCTGATGCGGATAAGCCGGTTGACCGAAAAACCCACTGCCTCAAGCGCGCGGCGGATCTCGCGGTTTTTGCCTTCGCGCAGGCCGATGGTCAGCCATGCGTTGGCGCCTTGCTGGCGGTCCAGGGACACGGTCATGCCCTGAAAACGTTCGCCATCCACGGTCAGACCGCGCCTGAGCGGGCCCAGATCGTCTTCGCTGGGATTGCCGTTGATGCGCACGCGGTATTTTCTAAGCCAGCCGGTTGCCGGCAACTCTAACTGGCGCTTGACCGCGCCGTCATTGGTCAACAGCAAAAGGCCCTCGGAATTGATATCAAGACGGCCCACAGTCATCGTGCGCGGCAAATCGGCGGGCAGTTTGTCAAAGATCGTCGTGCGCCCCTTTTCGTCGCGGTTCGTGGTCACCAGGCCCAGTGGCTTGTGGTAAAGCCAGAGGCGCGGCGGTTCGGGTTCTGCGATCTCTTTGCCATCAACCGCGATGCGGTCTTTTTCGATCACGTTCAGGGCGGGGGTCAGAATGGTCTTGCCATTGACGCTGACGCGTCCGGCCTCAATCATCCGTTCGGCATCACGCCGAGAGGCCACGCCAGCGCGTGAGAGAACTTTGGCGATCCGGTCGCCGGGAGGAGAGGTTTCAGCCATGTCCTTGCGTCTATGATGCAAGCGTCGCCTTGGCAAATTGAATTGATCAGGTCATGACGTAAAAGATGAGCCCTTTTACCAGCTATATGGAACGTGCCCTGACAGAGGCAGCCCTTGCCGCAGAGCGCGGTGAGGTGCCGGTGGGTGCGGTACTGGTCGCGCCGGATGGGGGCATTGTGGCCGCCGATGGCAACCGCACGCGGGAGTTGGGCGATCCGACTGCACATGCCGAGATGCTGGTGATCCGCGCAGGCGGGGCCGAGCGACTTACCGGGTATGACCTTTACGTCACGCTGGAGCCTTGTGCGATGTGCGCAGCGGCCATTGCGGCGGCGCGGATCGGCCGGCTTTACTTTGGGGCCGATGACCCCAAGTCGGGCGGCGTAAAACATGGCGCGCGGGTTTTTGAGCATTCCCAGACCCATCATCGCCCCGAGGTTTATGATGGCATTGGCGCCGATAAGGCCGCGGCGATTTTAACCGGGTTTTTCGCCGGGCGGCGGAAGTAGAGCCGCCTTCGGCGAGGATATTTAGGCCACAAAGAAATGGCCGGAGCGGTCAGATTTCAATGGTCTCCATGACCTCAGGCGTTTTGACATCAACGCCGGGAAGCGCGTCAATCAAGGGCTGCGCCGATTGTTCAAGGGCAGGAAAAGTTTTGTAATGGCAAGGGATTACCGTTTTGAAAGTAAAGTAGCGCCGGGCCGCGTAGGCGGCGCGCTTCATATCCATCGTAAAGTGCCCGCCGGCGCAGAGAATGCCGATATCGGGTTTGTGCAGATCGCCCATCCAGTCCATGTCGGCCATGATGTCGGTGTCGCCCGAGATATAGATCGTGTGGTCTTCGCCTGTGATCATAAAGCCTGCCTCGCTGCCAGCTGAGATTGGGCCGCTCTCGCCGTTGAGGGTGGAGGAGTGGACGGCGTTGACCATTGTCGCGCGCACGCGGCCCAAGGAGATTGTGCCACCTTTGTTAAAGCCGATGGTGTTGGCGTCTGCGGTTGCTTGCCAATGGCTCATGAGGTCATAGATCCCGGCGATCGGAATGCCGAGATCGGCAGAGATTGTCAGTGCATCGCCGGTGTGATCGCCGTGGGCATGAGTGATCAAGATTGCGGTCGCGCCTTTGATGGCCTCTTTCTTGCGCCCTTCGGGGAAGACCGGATTGCCAGTGAACCATGGATCGATCAGCAGAACCTGATCTTCGATTTCGATGCGAAAGCTGGAATGGCCGAGCCAGGTGATTTTCATGATAACCTCTTTTATGTTCAAGATGTTCAAGGCAGGGTTTAGCACAGGCAAACAATTATGGAATGGACAGCATATATTGACGGCTATTGCGAGCGTCTTGAACCGGGGCTGACGGCCGAGCCGCTGAACGCGCTTAGTAACCTGGCCTTTCTGGTTGCGGCGTTTGTTATGTGGCCGCGGGTGCGCGGCGAAGGGTTGGGGGGTGCCGATGCTCTGGTCGGGATGCTGGCTGTGATCGGGATCGGGTCGCTTTTGTTTCATACATTTGCTACCGTTTGGGCCGCGGCGGCGGATGTCCTGCCGATCGGTGTGTTTTCGCTTTTCTACATTTATGTCGCCAATCGAAGTTTTCTTGGGCTGGGTAGGGCGTGGTCATTGGCCGGTGTTCTGGCGTTCTTGCCCTTTGCGGCGGTGGTCAGCGCGCTGTTGGCGCCGGTGCCTTTTGTCGGGATATCCAGTTTCTATTGGCCGCTGGTAATTGTGATTGTGGGCTATGCGATCTGGCTGAGGTCAAGGTCGCCCCGCGCGGCGCAGGGGCTGGCGTTGGGCGCGGCGATCCTGACACTGTCGCTGATCTTCAGATCCCTTGATATGGTGGGCTGCACATTCTGGCCAATGGGTACACATTTCGTCTGGCATCTTTTGAATGCGGTCATGTTGGGCTGGATGATCGAGGTTTACCGCAGGCATGTGCTTGAAGCTGTCAAACGAGAAGGCTAAAGCCCTGAGGGACCAAAGTTTGGAGAGCTGCGATGTCGATCGACAAGGAAACAGCGCGCCGGGTTGCGAAACTGGCGCGGATCAAGGTTGAAGATGATGCGCTGGATGCGCTTGCGCAGGAATTCAGCGCGATCCTTGGGTTCATTGAGCAGCTGAACGAAGTGGATGTCGAAGGCATCGAGCCGATGACGAGTGTCACGCCAATGCGCCTGAAACGTCGCGAGGATGTCGTAACGGACGGTAATCAGGCCGACAAGGTTCTGGCCAACGCGCCCGATGCGCGTGAGGGATTTTTTGCGGTGCCGAAGGTGGTTGAGTGATGTCAAAGCTGAACGAACTGACGATTGCCGGGGCCCGCGACAAGCTGGCCGCCAAAGAGATCACCGCGGTTGAGCTGACACAGGCCTGTCTGAGCGAAATCGAAAGCGCCGGTAAGTTGAATGCGTTCGTGCATCATACGCCGGAACTGGCGCTTGAGCAGGCGCGTGCGGCGGATGCGCGTATCGGTTCAGGTGAAGAATCATCAATGACGGGTATTCCGTTGGGAATAAAGGATTTGTTCTGTACTAAGGGCGTTCTAAGCCAGGCTGGATCAGCGATCCTGAAAGGATTTTTACCACAGTACGAATCCACCGTTTCGCAAAAGCTCTTTGATGCGGGTGCGGTGATGTTGGGCAAGTTGAACATGGATGAATTTGCCATGGGTTCGTCCAACGAGACCTCAACTTATGGCAATGTCATCAACCCGTGGAAGGTTGATGACCGCGACCTGACGCCGGGCGGCTCGTCTGGTGGGTCGGCCTCGGCGGTGGCGGCGGATCTTTGTCTGGCGGCGACCGGAACCGACACCGGCGGATCAATCCGACAGCCTGCGGCCTTTGTTGGCATCACCGGGCTCAAGCCGACTTATGGGCGGTGCTCTCGCTGGGGGGTAGTTGCATTTGCATCCTCTTTGGATCAAGCGGGCCCGATGACGAAAACGGTGCGCGATGCTGCGATCATGTTCGAAGCAATGGCAGGTCATGACGCCAAGGATTCGACCAGCGCCGATATGGCCGTTCCCAATTTCGAGGCGATGCTGACCGGCGATGTTCGCGGCAAAAAGATCGGCATCCCCAAGGAATACCGGATGGACGGTATGGCGCCCGAGATTGAAAAGCTGTGGTCCGAAGGTGCCGAAATGCTGAAAGCGGCTGGCGCCAAGATCATCGATATCACGCTGCCGCACACGAAATACGCTCTACCGGCCTATTACGTGATCGCCCCGGCCGAGGCATCGTCGAACCTGGCACGCTATGACGGTGTGCGCTTTGGCCACAGGGCCAAGCTGGCCGAGGGCGACGGTATCACCGAGATGTATGAAAAAACCCGTGCCGAAGGCTTTGGTCCTGAAGTGCAGCGCCGCGTGATGGTTGGAACCTATGTTCTGTCGGCCGGTTTTTACGATGCTTACTACAACCGTGCCCGGAGGGTGCGCGCCCTTATCAAGAAGGACTTTGAGGATGTCTTTGCCGACGGTATTGACGCAATCCTGACGCCAGCGACGCCGTCGGTGGCCTTTGGTCTGGGTGAGATGGCGGATGCTGATCCGGTTCAGATGTATCTCAACGATGTCTTCACGGTGACCGTCAATCTGGCAGGATTGCCGGGAATTGCGGTGCCGACGGGACTGGACCAGAGCGGCCTGCCGTTGGGGCTTCAACTGATCGGCAAGCCTTGGGAAGAGGGTGAGTTGCTGAATACCGCGCAGGTTCTGGAAGAAGCCGCAGGCTTTGTTTCCAAGCCTCAGAAATGGTGGTAGGGTCCGGGCAAAATATGACAGAGGTTAGGTGACATGCGGTTTTTGATACCAGCGGTAACAGTGCTGGCTCTTGCGGGCTGTGCGACGGCGGTGCCTGAAAGCGCGCCCAAGGAAGGGTTCGACAACTACGATCAGGCCCGGATTGCGCGCGAAGCGGAACTTAGGGGGCAGGCGCTGGCCAATGGTCAGCCGTCTACCGCAGCGGATGCTACGACCATCGTTGCCGGGGCCGATGCATCGACCCCAGGTACCTCGACAACAACGGCTGCCAAGCCTGCAAATAACGTTGGCATCTCGGATGAGCAGAACTTTGCCGCCGTGACCGAACGTGAAACCATCGAAAGTGACCGCCAGCGGCTGGAACAGCAGCGTGCGCAGTACAAGGTCATAGACCCCAAGCCGCTACCTACCCGTTCAGGTGCGGGTGCGCCCAATGTCGCGGCCTTTGCGGTAAAGTCGACCAATGCCGTTGGCGAGAGTATTTATCGGCGAAGCGGCCTCTTTGCGGAATCGCGATTCCAGCGGAATTGCAACAAGTACAATTCGGTCGAACGCGCCCAAGAAGATTTTCTTCGGCTTGGCGGACCTGAACGTGACCGGCTGGGTCTGGACCCCGATGGCGATGGCTTTGCCTGCTCGTGGGATCCCACGCCGTTCCGCAACGCGGTCAAGTGATCCCTTGCGGGTCACACAGCACCCGTCACCCAATTTCGGCCCGCGTCGCGATGGCCTGAGGCCCAGCCTAATTGTGCTGCATTACACGGCCATGGCGACGCCCGAGGCCGCGCTTGAGCGGCTTTGCACGCCCGACCATGAGGTGTCCGCGCATTATCTGATCGCGCCTTCGGGCGAGGTTGTGGCGATGGTCGATGAGGTCAGCCGCGCCTGGCACGCGGGGCGCGGGCGCTGGGCTGGGTTGGACGACATCAACTCACGCTCAGTTGGCATCGAGATTGCCAATGATGGCGCCTCGCCGTTTTCGTCGCTAGCCATCGAAGCGCTGATCCCGCTTATTCGTGCGATTTCAAATCGGTGGGGTCTGGCGCCCAAAGATGTGATCGGCCACTCTGATATGGCGCCTCAGCGCAAATGCGATCCCGGACGCCGGTTCGACTGGCGCCGTCTGGCGCGCGAAGGCGTATCGGTCTGGCCGGATGACGCAACCGCTCAAGAGGCGTCGCGCGCGGATTTTACGACGGCGGCTCGCGGCTTTGGCTATCCAGACTGTCCAGACGACGTTTTGCTTGATGCTTTTCGGCAAAGGTTCCGCCCATATGCGCAAGGCCCGCTTGATGCCTGGGACGTGGGCATGGCGCAGGCGCTTGCGCGTCGCTTCCCCGTTGACCCGCGCGCCGCATTGGCCTAAGTCCAACGCCGCGCGGAAGGTTGGATGGCCGCGGTTCTGGTGCAAGCCGGGATCGAGGAAAGTCCGGACTCCACAAAACGACGGTGCCGGGTAACGCCCGGCGGGGGCAACCCCAGGGAAAGCGCCACAGAGAACAGACCGCCCCGGCAAGCCCGGGGCAAGGGTGAAACGGTGGAGTAAGAGCCCACCGCGGGACTGGTAACAGGACCGGCACGGCAAGCCCCACCGGGAGCAATGCCAAATAGGGACCTCGCGGGGGCAACCCCGGGGTAGTTTTGGCCCCAGATGGTCCGGGTTGGCAGCTAGAGCGTGTCGGTAACGGCACGCGCAGAGGAATGGTCATCCCCGAAGCAATTCGGGACAGAATCCGGCTTATAGGCCTTCCGCGCATAACTGGCCGCGCATAACTGGCCCAAACCGCAGGGTGCGGGCAAAATGCGGCGCACCGACCCAAGGGAACGGCACCGGGCAGTGATCAATTGCGGCTTTGGGGCCGCATCGCTGCGTTTTGCGGTTGACACAGGGCCCCGCGCGCGTAAAACGCGGGCCTGAGATTTACACGGGTGCGCCCTTTGCTGCCCGGCTGAGGAGAAGAGACATGGCGAAGCCGACCACAATCAAGATCCGCCTGAACTCGACAGCGGACACCGGGCACTTTTATGTGACCAAGAAAAACGCACGCACAATGACCGAGAAAATGGTCGTGCGTAAGTATGACCCGGTTGCGCGCAAGCACGTTGAGTACAAAGAAGGCAAGATCAAGTAAGCCTTCTTACAGTCAGACAACAAAACGCCGCGCGAGGGACCCTCAGCGCGGCGTTTTCTTTTCTACCAAACCCCGCCACGAGCCCTGCCGGTACAGACACCGACCAGAGGACCAAGGCGATGCACACCGATCAGATGACCATCCGCACCACTACAATCGCCGATCTTTCGGCGGTCGATGCGCTTTTGGCGCGGTCCTTTGCGGTGCAGCTAAAGGGTGAATACCCCACCTCTACACTTGTGATGGCGGCGCCGCTGATTTCGCGGGCGCGCCCCGGGCTATTGGCCAGTGGGACGTATTTTGCGGTTCACGACCGGGGCCGGATCGTGGGCGCAGGCGGGTGGAGTTGGTCTGCGCCAACTGGCGTCAGCTCGCTTGGGCCGATCGATGTCGCCCATGTCCGGCAGGTGATCACCGATCACCGCCATACCCGGTGCGGCGTGGGGCGAATGCTGATGGCGCGTACAATCGCCAACGCGAAAGGCAAAGGTGTGGGCGCATTGGATTGCTTGTCGACGCACAGCGCAGTGCCCTTTTACAAGGCCTGCGGCTTTGACGAAGTTGGCGCCATTGATGTGCACCTCAGGCCCGGTATCGTCTTTGGGGCCGTGCGCATGATGCGCGCGCTTTAGGTGCGCTCAGGTGACCAGCGTCGCCAGCAAAAGCGCAATCAGGGCGATCTGAGAAATTATCGTGGCCAGCATACCATAGAACCGTAAGCGCCAGGGCTGTCCGCGAAAGCTGAAATATGCGCCATGCATGCAGCGCCCGATCAGGAACAGCGCTGAGGCCGCGATCAGACCCACCTGGGGCGCGCGCCCAAGTTCGGCCAGAGCAAGGACGATCAGGGTGATCGGGATTTGTTCGGCCGCGTTGGCATGGCCCCGGATGCACTTGGTCGTGGCGCGGTCGTCGCCGTCGCCCAGAACGATCCCCAGCCGCCTGCGCCGTGTTATGACGCCCCATGTGAGGGCCAGAAAGAGGGTCGCGCTTAGGGCTGCGGTCCATGCGGTAACGGGGAGGTATATGACATTTTCCATGCCGCCACCCTAAGGCGGGGCGGGGATTTGGCAATATGGTATTGGGCGGCGCGCTAAACGCTGCCGGCCGCGAATTTGGTCGCGCCCCATTCAAGCCACTGACGTTCGTTTTGGGTCAGTGCGGCATCGGCTTTTGCGTCATAGGCGGCCAGATCTTTCCGGGTTAACAGACCCTCCCATTTGTTGGAACTTGCACTGTCAAAAAAGCCCGCATCGCTGCGCCAGAAATTCTGACCGGATGCAGGTACAAAACGTGTGGCATTGGCCTTCATGTTCTTAAATGTCGCGGCCTCTGCTAGCGCCTGCATGGTTCGGGGCGGATGGCTGATCCCGACATGTTCAGCAATCTGCGCCATCGCGCCTTCAAGATCGGCCAACATATCTGCGTAATGCAGCCGGATCAGATTGCCGCGTGATCGGCGCGCAAGGGTGGCGCGATAGTGATCAAGGATATGCGACAGGCTTGCGTGGCCTGCGTCGTCTTCAAGAAATACCGCAAAGCTTTCGGAGGGGGCTTTGGGTGGCGGGGCCTGCCCGTCCTCCTGCTTTAGGTTTCCAAGGTGTTTCTGCATCGAGAAATGCACATCGATCGGGTGCCGATAGACGGTGATATAGCGCAGCTCGTTCCAGTATGGTATACAATCCAAAGGCGAGTGCGACTTGATATGACGACGATGATCCTGAGCCTCTAACACCTCCATGACCTGCGCAAGGTCCCGGTGAATGATGTCGATCCATGGGGATTTGACAGACACATCTGCATCAACCTCGGTGTCGCCTGATATCAGCAGGGCAAGGATGCCTTGGGTCCATGTGGTGCCCGATTTGGGTGGGGTTGAGACGGCGATGTCTCCGGTGCGGGGGGTAAAGGCGTTCCAGCGCGACGAGTCGCTGATCGGATCAGCGTAGATGCGGGTTGCAGGCTCGGGCGTGAGGGACATCGGATCTGACCTTGCGATGGCGTTTTGCGTGTCGGCGTGTTTGCGCCCACTGCTGGCTGAAATGTTCAGGCGGGGCGGGGTGCAGCCTTACATGCTTTGTGCCGGCCCGCGCCGGCGGCAATTGTTCAGAGTTTCCTGGAGAAAATCAAGGTTTCAGGCCCTGCCGTTACATTCCGGGGCAGGCGGCCCATTGAATGGATCTTTCGTTCAAGACAGCGCGCGGTCTAAGAAAAAGGGCCGGTTCGAAAACCGGCCCCTTCTTACGTTTGGCTTTGCCCAGGCTTTGTGGCCGGGCTTAGTTGCGATTGCCCAAAAGCTGCAGCAGGAACATGAACATGTTGATAAAGTCGAGGTAGAGGTTCAGCGCCCCCATGATCGCGGCTTTGCCCAACCATTCCTTGTCGCCCGAATGGGCGTGCTGAAGGTAGGTGTTCTTGATGTTCTGCGTGTCATAAGCGGTCAGGCCCGCAAAGATCAGCACACCCAGGATCGAGATCGCGAACATGATCGCGGGGCTGCCCAGGAAGATGTTGATGATCGAGGCTACAATCAGGCCGATAACGCCCATGATCAGGAACGAACCCCAGCCAGAGATGTCCTTCTTAGTGGTATAACCCCAAAGGCTCAGGCCCGCGAAAGAGATCGAGGTGACCAGGAAAACCTGAGCGACCGAGAAGCCGGTGAAGGCCACAAAGATCCATGCCAGCGACAGGCCCATCATGGCGGCGAAGGCGTAAAAGAACAGCTGCGCGCCAGCGGCGGACAATCGGTTGATCATGGCGCCAAATGCGAAAACCATGATCAGCGGGGCGAACATGACGACCCAGCCAAGAATGTTCATCTTAAGCGTGATCGGGTCACGGAAAATAGACAGCAGTTCCGGCGATGTGCCGACGGCCCATGCCACCGCAAAGGTCAGCAACATGCCAATCGACATGGTGCTATAGACCTTGTTCATATGGGCGCGAAGGCCCTGATCGATGTCTGTTGCGCGGACGCCTGCATGTGTCCGGGCTGTATTTAGGTCTGCCATAGGAGCCCTCCAACTTGAATTTCAACGAGCGGCGCACCCAATGTGCGCCGCGCTTGGTTGAAATATCGTCTTTTAGGCGCCTGTTTTCAAGGATTTCCGGCGCAATACTATCGAAATTCCTTTCGAAATTTACTTGAGCCAGTTCTGCGGCACATCCCAGATCGGGCGTGCAGCCTCTTTTATGGCCTCTTCACGGGTCAGCCCGATATCACGAAGGCTAATGTTGTCCAGCTTCTTCAACTGGCGGCGCTGCCTTTGCGCGCCGACCGCGATGAGAATAAACTTTACGAATCCAAAGCGGTAGCGAGGCTTGAGGATGCCGGGGGAGCGGATTGCGAACATTGGATCATCCTTTCTGTTTCGTGATCGGAAATGTCATTTGTATCAGTAACCTTGATATATATGCCAAACCATGATCCATATGTGAAATGAATGATTAATCGGTTAAGCATCAAGGATTGTGATATGGCCCGAAATCTTGACATGACCTCGTTGCGCTCGTTTGTGGCTGTGGCCGATACGGGCGGGGTGACGCGGGCGTCGGGGTTTTTGAACCTGACGCAATCCGCGGTCTCGATGCAGATCAAGCGTCTCGAAGAGGCTTTGGGGTTAAAGCTTCTCGATCGCTCTGCGCGGGCGGTGTCCCTGACCGGCTCAGGGGAGCAACTGCTCAGTTATGCGCGCCGGATGCTGGATCTGAATGACGAAGTGATGACCCGGCTGACCGATGACGGGTTCGAGGGCGAGGTCACGCTGGGCGTTCCGCATGACATTGTCTATCCGGCCATCCCGCGGGTGCTACAACAGTTCGCGGCCGATTTTCCCCGCGTGAAAGTGCATCTTTTGTCGTCTTTCACCCGCCGACTGAAGGATCAGTACGGGCAGGGCCAGTGCGATGTGATCATGACCACCGAAGATGTCTGTGACGAGGGCGGCGAGACGCTGACCGAACTGCCTTTGGCTTGGGTCGGTGCGCCGGGAGGGTCCGCGTGGAAACAGCGTCCCTTGCGGCTGGCCTATGAAAAGAACTGTATTTTCAGGACCGGTGTGCAGGCCGCATTGGACCGGGCTGGCATCCCATGGGAAATGGCGGTCGAATCCAATTCGACCAGAACCATCGAGGCCAGCGTCAGCGCCGATCTGGCGGTTCACACAATGATGATCGGCACTGAGCCGACGTATCTTCAGCAGATCCACCACAACAACACATTGCCCAAGCTGGCATCGATCAAGATCAACCTTTATGCGCAGAGCGCGCGCAGTACCGAGGTGACGCGCGCATTGGCGCGGCTTTTGCGCGAGGCTTACCGCGACCTTTAGATCTGGATTACGACCTTGCCGGTTGACTTGCGACTTCGCAAAAGTTCCAGCCCTTCGGCGGCGCGCTCAAGCGGAAGCGTGTGGCTGATGTGGGGCGCAATCCGGCCTTCGATGTACCATTTGAAAAGCGTCTGAAGGCTTGTCATGACGACCTCGGGCGCGAAATTCAGATAGCCGCCCCAGTAATATCCGATCACCGTGATGTTCTTGACCAGAATCAGGTTTGCCGGGATCGGCGGGACATCGCCGCTGGCAAAACCCACGACGATCATCCGGGCCTGCGGGTTACAGGCGCGCAGGGCGGCTGTGAACTGATCCCCGCCGACTGGGTCATAAACGACATCCGTACCTCCCAGATCTTTGACCGCCTGACGGATGTCCTGAGTTTCGCTGTCGATCACATGATCGGCGCCGGCGGCTATGGCAACCTCAAGCTTGGCCGCGCCGCGCGCGCAAGCAATTACCCGCGCGCCCATGGCTTTGCCCAGTTCGACCGCCGTCAGGCCGACGCCACCCGCGGCTCCCAGCACCAAAAGCGTTTCACCTTTCTGCAATTGCGCCCGGTGCCCAAGCGCCAGATGAGCGGTGCCATATCCAACAATGAACGCCGCAGCGTCGACACTTGTCATTTCGGAGGGGATGGGGACGCAGCGCTCAACCGGAACGGTTGCAATTTCGGCCAAACCGCCGTGTCCGGCAAAGGCGGCGACACGGGTTCCGATCGCAACAGAGGTGACGCCCGATCCCAGGGCGGCGACTTTTCCCGCCATTTCCATGCCCAGTGAAAAGGGCAGCGCTGGTTTTTCCTGATAGGTGCCTTTGACCATCAAGAGGTCAGCGAAATTCAGGGCGCAAGCCTCTATGTTTATTAAGACTTCACCTGTTCCGGGCTGGGGTTCCGGAGCTTCCTGAAGACGGGGCGTTTGCCCAAGTTCGATCACCTGAAACGCGCGCATTTTACCCTCATATCTATCGTTTTGATCAGTTTAGGGTCCACATCCCGCAAGAGCCAGCCCGGAAATTAATTGAAACTATTCGCAAAATGCAACGAATGCGGATCAGTTTTTTTTGCATTTTGCACTTTGATATGTTAGACACGCATAGATTGCAGAGATTGATACCTGCGGTTTGCGTTTCGGAATTTGTTACGAGAAATCGATTGAAGTAATTAACTATTTGAAAACAAAGATATACCCGGTTGGCGTGCAAAGTCACATCGAATTGTCCGGGGGAATTCGTCGTTTGGCATGAAGAATGCTGTGTAAGGTGATGAGAGCTTTAGGAGTTGGTGAATGAAACATCCGGTAGATGTCTATGTAGGAAAACGGGTGCGTCAGCGGCGGTGGATGGTCGGTATGACGCAACAACAGCTGGCCGAAAAGGTTGGCATCAAGTTCCAGCAAATTCAGAAATACGAGACAGGGATGAACCGTGTCAGCGCGTCGCGGCTTTGGGATATCTCCGAAGCGCTGGGCGTATCGGTCAGCTTTTTCTTTGATGGTCTGGGCGAAGGGGCCATTGCCGAAGTGCAAACTGGTACAGCAGTGCCGGGCGATATTCTGGCCGACAAAGAGGCGCTTGAGTTGATCCGGTCGTATTACTCGATCCCGGAAAATCAACGCCGTCGTCTGTTTGAGTTGGCGCGCGTTCTCAGCGACGCTTCTTGACGCTGGGCAGCGGCCAAGTTACCGCCACCTCGGGGCCTGAACTCTTGGTGGACTGAACTATGAACGTCGAAAGTGATTTGCGGGCCGATCTTATTGGTACCGCGCATGAAGTCGCAGATGCGGCGCAAAAGGAAACTCTGCAACATTTTCGCCAGACGAACCTGTCGACCGAAAACAAATCGGCCGATGATTTTGATCCGGTGACAATCGCCGACCGCGCTGCCGAACGGGCGATGCGCGAGGTTATCATGCGCAGACGGCCTGAGGACGGAATTTTGGGCGAAGAGTTTGGGTCGATCAACGGAACCAGCGGACTGACCTGGGTTCTTGATCCCATTGACGGCACGCGCGGCTATATCAGCGGCGCCCCGACATGGGGGACGCTCATTGCGGTGGGGCCTGAGGATGGCCCGATCCTTGGGGTCGTGGACCAGCCCTATATCGGCGAGCGGTTTATCGGCGGCTTGGGGCAGGCGGCGATGATCCGCAATGGTCTGGAAACGCCGATTGCAACGCGGGCGCCCCGCACGCTGGAAACGGCGACTTTGTACTCAACATTTCCCGAGGTTGGCGACGCAGCTGAAAAAGCGGCGTTCGACGTGCTGCAATCGCAGGTGCGCCTGACGCGGTTCGGGACCGACTGCTATGCCTATGCGCTAATGGCACTGGGCCAGATCGATCTGGTGGTTGAGGCGGGGCTTCACGTCTATGATATTCAGGGTCCCATGGCTGTGGTTCAGGCCGCAGGCGGGATCGTCACGAACTGGAGCGGCGGGGCCGCCCATCAGGGCGGTCGGGTTTTGGCCGCCGCGAACGCCGAAATCCATGCCCAGGCGATCGCTGCTTTGAACTGGAAAGAATAAGCTATGCGCCACGTTCTGATACGTAACGCGGATCACGTCCTGACAATGAACGATGCACGCCAGGAACTGGCAGGCGCCGATATCCGCGTGCGCGGCGGTGTGATCGCTGAGGTTGGACATGCGCTTGCGCCGCTGGGCGCCGAGGTGATCAACGGCGCAGGCACGGTTGTCACGCCGGGTTTGGTAAACACACATCATCACCTTTTCCAGACGCTGACGCGCGCGGTGCCCTCAGGCCAGAACGCCCTGCTTTTTGGCTGGCTGATGCAACTCTATCCGATCTGGGCGCGCTTTGGGCCCCGAGAGATGCGCAGCTCGGCCATTATCGGATTGGCTGAACTTGCGCTGTCGGGCTGTAGCCAGACGTCGGATCACTTGTACCTCTTTCCCAATGGCGCGCGGGTCGATGACACGATCGAAGCGGCGCGCGAGGTCGGCCTGAGGTTTCACCCCACGCGCGGCGCGATGTCGATCGGCAAAAGCGACGGCGGACTTCCGCCGGACAATTTGGTCGAGCGCGAGGCGGATATCCTTGAGGACTGCATTCGGCTTGTGGATGCGTTTCACGACGCCTCGGAAGGGTCGATGTTGCGCGTCGGAATTGCGCCCTGTTCGCCATTCTCAGTATCTCGGGACCTGATGAAAGACGCCGCTGAACTGGCACGCGACAAGCGCGTGATGTTGCATACCCATCTGGCAGAAAACGATCAGGACGTGGCCTATAGTCTGAAAAAATTTGGCTGTCGCCCAGGGCAATATGCGCAAGATCTGGGGTGGACCGGCGCGGATGTATGGCATGCGCATTGCGTTAAGTTGGACGGGCAAGAGATTGATCTATTTTCGAAAACCAAAACGGGCGTTGCGCATTGCCCCTGTTCGAACTGCCGGCTTGGGTCGGGCATTGCGCCGGTGCGCGAGATGCGCGATCGCGGTGTTCCGGTCGCGCTGGGCGTTGATGGCTCAGCCTCAAATGACAGCGGAAACCTGATGGCCGAGGCGCGGCAGGGCATGCTTTTGCAACGCGTCTCAATCGGCGCCGATGCGATGTCGCCGCGTGAGATGCTTGAGATCGCAACGCGCGGCGGCGCCGAGGTTCTGGGCCGCCCCGACTGTGGTCAGATCACGGTGGGTAGCCGTGCGGATCTGGCGATCTGGGATGTGTCGGGGATCGAAAGCGCCGGAAGCTGGGACCCCGCGGCGCTGCTTCTTGCGGGGCCGATGAAAGTGCGCGATCTTATCGTTGAAGGCCGTGACGTCGTACGTGACGGCCAGATGATGACAGTTGATCTGCCACGCGCCATTGAAACACAGAACAAGTTGGCGCGCGCATTGGCAGAATAAGGAGTTTCCTTTGCCAAAGCCGATCTTGCGTCTTTTGCTGATAATTGTCCTGTGCCTTCCGACCGGGGCCCTGGCCAAGAACGTATCGGTCGAGGCGTTGCAAATGCTCAACCAGATCCGCGCGGACAATGGGCGCCCGCCGCTTGCGATCTCGCCTAAACTGGCGCGCGCGGCGGATGCCCATGCCCGCGACATGGCCGCAAAGAACCGGTTTTCGCATCAAGGATCGGACGGTTCGACCTTGGGAAAACGCGCCAAGCGCCAAGGATACAGGTTTTGCCATGTGGCTGAAAACATCGCCATGGGTCAGCGCGATCTGCGCGCAGCGATGGTCGCTTGGATGAATTCACCGGGGCACCGCAAAAACATTCTCAGCCGCGAGCCAACCCAGTTCGGTCTGGCCAAAAGCGCCGGGAACCGTTGGGTTATGGTGCTGGGGCGCGACGGCTGTTAGGGCGGATCAGGTCGCGGGGCGGGAACGCTGAACGCCACCTATCCAAGTGGCTGCAACGGCGCGGTCATCGCCCATCATGATCGTCGGAAATATCGATTGCCACAGGTCCTGGGCCCGTGTCTGACGCTGCGCAATCGCCGGGGTCGAAGCGAGATCAAGAACGGTGATGTCCGCGGCATTTCCAGCCACAAGGTTCCCAACTTCGCCCGTCATGTGCAGAACAGCGGCCGACCCGGCAGTTGCCAGCCATAACAGTTGGGCCGGGTGCAGCGGCGTGCCGTTCAGCTGTGACAACTCATAAGCCGCGGCCATCGTGCGCAGCATCGAAAACGATGATCCCCCGCCGGTGTCGGTTGCAAGCCCGATCCGCGCATTGGTGGCAACCAACCCGGCCATATCGAAAATGCCCGATCCGATAAAGGTGTTGGACGTGGGACAATGGACCAGACCTGCGCCAAGCTCGCTCAGGCGGTCTTTTTCGCGCGGCTCAAGATGGATCGCGTGGCCGTAAACGCCGCGCGCGCCTAACAGCCCGTGCTGTTCATAGGTGTCCAGATAATCGCGCGCCGTTGGGTAAAGCGACTTGACCCAGGCAATCTCGTCGGTCTGTTCGCTGATATGGGTCTGCATCAGGCAATCGGGGTATTCAGCCCAAAGCGCGCCCATGGCTGACAATTGTTCAGGCGTCGAGGTTGGCGAAAACCGGGGCGTGATGGCATATCGCGCACGCCCCTTGCCGTGCCAGCGCTCAAGCAGGGTCTTGCTGTCGTCATAGGCTGACCTGGCCGTGTCTAAAAGCCCTTTGGGCGCGTTGCGATCCATGCAGGTTTTGCCTGCAACAACGGCCATTCCCCGCGCCTCGGCGGCGCCAAAAAAAGCATCAACACTGGTGGGGTGAATGGTGCAATAGCTGGCGACGGTCGTGGTGCCATTGGCCAGCACCAGATCAAGATAACGGTCGGCCGTCTGGCGGGCGTATTCAGGATCGCCAAAGCGCATTTCTTCGGGAAAGGTATAGCTGTTCAACCAATCGATCAGCCGCTTTCCCCAACTGGCGATGATCGCGGTCTGGGGGTAATGCACATGCGCATCGACAAAGCCCGCGACCAGCAACCGGTTGCCATAATCAATGCGCGCGGCTTTGGGGAAGGCTGCGATCAGATCGGCGGCAGGGCCGGTTTGGATAATCTTGCCGCCTTCGATCAGAACGCCGCCATTGGTTTGATGAATAACCGCCTGATCCAAAGGCGCTTCAAACGGATTTCCGGCAAACCCAAGTGTCTGACCTAAAAGAAGCTGCATGTCGAAGTCTCCGGTTGAACCATGCCAGACTTAAAGCCCGGCCGCCCCAAGGTAAATCGCCAATCCCTCTTGTTGCACGACCACCGCCCCGGCTAATGTGGCGCCGACAAATTGGGGCGCATCATGAACGAACACGGCGACGAAATCGAAGCCCGCGACGAGGACGCCTATGCGCTGGACGCGCGCATGGTTGGCGAAATTGTTGAGGCGGCTGATGCAGGCAATGCTGCGGCACTGGATGCGCTGCTTGAGCCGTTGCACGCCGCCGATATCGCCGACCTTCTGGAACAGATCAGCAAGGGCGAACGTAAACGCATTCTGGCCATCTGGGGCGGAAATATCGACGGCGAGGTTCTGTCGGAACTGGAAGAAGGTGTTCGCGAACAGGTTCTGGCCTCGATCGCGCCTGCCGATCTGGCGCAAGCGCTGCGCGATCTGGACAGCGACGACGTTGTCGATCTTGTCGAAGACATGGACGTGCCCCAGCAAGAGGCGGTTCTGGGTGCGTTGCAGGATGCCGACCGCTTTGCGGTTGAACAGGCGCTGTCCTACCCCGAGGAAAGTGCGGGCCGCCTTATGCAACGCGAGGTCGTCATGGCGCCCGAGCATTGGACGGTCGGTCAGGCGATCGATTTCTTGCGCGCCTCAGACGACCTGCCCGAACAATTCTATCACATGATCCTTGTCGACCCGCGCACGCGGCCTGTGGGCTATGTCACGCTTGGCCGGTTGCTGGCCGCCCGGCGGGCCACAAAGCTGATGGATCTGATCGAAGACAGTTTTCGCGTCATTCCCGCCGATCAGGACGAAGGCGAAGTGGCTTACGCCTTCAATCAGTACCACCTGATCTCGGCTCCGGTCGTGGATGCGGATGAGCGTCTGGTCGGTGTGATCACAATAGATGACGCTATGGCCGTGCTGGATGATGAGCACGAAGAAGACATTCTGCGCCTTGCCGGTGTTGGCGAAGGGTCACTGACAGACCGGGTGATCGAAACGGTTCGCGGACGTTTTCCGTGGCTTGCGGTCAACCTTCTGACAGCGATCCTGGCTTCAATGGTAATTGCGCAGTACGAGGCGACCATCTCACAATTTGTGGCCCTTGCGGTCCTGATGCCGATCGTGGCCTCGATGGGCGGAAACGCCGGCACCCAGTCGCTGACGGTGGCGGTGCGCGCGATTGCGACCAAGGACCTTACCGGCTCGAATGTGTGGCGGGTGATCCGGCGCGAGGCATTGGTGGGGCTGGTGAACGGGCTGATCTTTGCGGTTGTGATGGGTATTGTCGGGCTCTTGTGGTTTGGTATTCCGATGCTGGGTGTCGTGATCGCGGTGGCGATGGTCGTCAATCTGGTGGTGGCGGGGTTGGCTGGGGTTATGGTGCCTGTATTGCTGGAACGCTGGGGTGTTGATCCGGCGCTGGCATCGGGGGCATTCGTGACTACAGTGACTGATATCGTTGGGTTTTTCGCCTTTCTGGGGCTCGCTGCGACGGTGCTTTTGTGACCCTTTCAGATGACAAGGTCGCCGCGCGCAAAGCCGCGTTGGAACGCCGCCAACGCGCCTTTGATCAGCACCCATCAGCGGCCGCCGCGCAGCTGTCGGCGGTTCTGGCGGGGTATCGCGGCGTTCCCTTGTCGGGCTATATGGCGATGCGGTCCGAGATTGACCCGTTGCCCGCGATGACCGAAGCGGCGGCGCATGGACCGGTCTGTGTTCCTGTCATTGAGGCGCGCGCGCAGCCCCTGAAGTTTCGGCAATGGGAACCAGAAAGCGAGCTGGTCGAGGGTCAGTTTGGCGCCTTTGTTCCAGCTGGTGGCGCTTGGATTGAACCAGAGATCCTGATCGTTCCGCTGCTGGCCTTTGACCGCAATGGTGGGCGGCTGGGCTATGGCGGGGGGTTCTATGACAGGACGCTTGAGATGCTGCGCGCGCGGCGCGCCACGCTGGCCATCGGTTTTGCCTTTGGCGCGCAAGAGGCCAATGATCTGCCACTGGAACCAACGGATCAGCCTTTGGATATGCTCGTAACCGAACGCGATGTGATCACATTTTGACGAGCCTCTTTCTTTGCCAGTCCGGACTGGCGTGCAGCGCGCAAGCTGTCATCAGACGCTTGCCCTTTGGCCCGCGCAAGCCTAGGCAGTTCGGATGAGAATTCTATTTTTAGGCGATGTAATGGGGCGGTCGGGGCGGTCGGCAATTGTCGGACGGCTGGCGGCGCTCAAGGCCGAGTGGCGGATCGACTTTGCGGTTGTGAACGGCGAAAACGCGACCTCGGGTGTGGGGCTTTCGGGGGCCCATGCCAAGGCGCTTTTAGAGGCTGGTGCGGATTGCATCACGCTGGGTGATCATGCTTTTGATCAAAAAGACATGGTTCAGTTTATTGAAACCGAGCCGCGCATCATTCGGCCGCTGAACTTTGCCAAAAACGCGCCGGGCAAGGGGTTTCGCGTCTTTAACGCGCCGGGCGGGCGCAAGATCCTTGTTACACAGGTTCTGGGTCAGGTCTTTATGAAGCGCCCCTTTGATGACCCGTTTTCGGCGGTCGATGCGGTGCTCAAAGCGCACCCTCTGGGCGGGATGGTTCAGGCGTCATTGGTTGATGTGCATTGCGAGGCGACGTCGGAAAAGATGGCGATGGGTCACTGGTGCGACGGGCGTTCCTCGGTTGTGGTGGGCACCCATACCCATGTGCCGACTGCGGATGCGATGATCCTCGAACGCGGCACGGCCTATCAGACCGATGCGGGCATGTGTGGCGACTACCGTTCGGTTATCGGTATGGAAAAGGCCGAGCCGATGCGCCGCTTTATCACCGGCATGCCAAAGGGGCGTTTTTCTCCCGCCAATGGCGAGGCCACGCTGTCGGGACTATACGTCGAAACCGACGACAAGACTGGGCAGGCAACGCGCCTTGCAATGGTGCGTCAGGATGGCTTGCTAGAGGCGTCGGCCCCATGACCACCAACCGGTGGCTGGTTGGTGTTCTGGTCGTTCTGGGCGCAGGTTGGGGCCTGACACAGCCGTTGGCAAAGATCGCTGTTAGTCAGGGGTATCAACCCTTTGGTCTGATATTCTGGCAGTTGGTTATTGGCGCCGCCGCGATGGGGGCGATCACGGTCTGGCGTGGCAAAAAATTGCCGGTCAATGCGGCCACATTGCGTGTCTTTGTCGTCATTGCGGTTGTGGGGACGGTCCTGCCCAATGCGACGTCTTACAAGGCGATTGCGCATTTGCCCTCTGGCCTGATCTCGATCCTTTTGTCGACGGTTCCGATGTTTGCCTTTCCCATTGCGCTGATGCTGGGGGCCGAACGCTTTTCGCGGCGCCGCCTTTCGGGGCTTATGCTGGGGCTTTTGGGTGTTGTCATTTTGGTTGCCCCAGAGGCCAGCCTGCCTGAGGCCGCGATGATCGCATGGGTGCCTCTGGCGCTGGTGGCGCCATTTTTCTACGGGATGGAAGGCAACATCGTGGCCAAATGGGGCACGGCGGGTATGGATGCGATGCAGGTTCTGGCGGGCGCATCGATTGCGGGCGCGATCATTGCCCTGCCGCTCGCTTGGGGTTCTGGCCAATGGATTAACCCCATCAAACCCTGGGGCGCGCCTGAATGGGCGTTGGTGGCCGGTTCGTTGGTGCATGTCGCTGTCTATGCGGGCTATGTTTGGCTGGTCGGGCGGGCCGGGCCGGTGTTTGCCGCGCAGGTTTCGTATCTTGTCACCTGTTTCGGAGTGGTTTGGGCAATGGTTCTGCTGGGCGAGCGTTATAGCGGCTATATCTGGCTGGCGGGAATTGTCATGATCCTTGGCGTTGCCATGGTTCAGCCGCGCAGGCAATCTGCTGTCAAATCAGGCATGCCCTTGAAGGCTTCGGAACATGATTGAACTTGGACTGTCGCAAACTTCGAATGCGCTTTTTACGCTGGCCATCGTGCTGGGGATGTTCGTGCTTTTCCTGCGCGAAACCTTCCCGGTCGAGGTAACCGCGCTGGCCGGGGTCGCGACCATGCTGTTGTTTGGGCTTTTGCCTTATGATGCGGCACTTGGCGTGCTGGCCAACCCGGCGCCATGGACGATCGGGGCGATGTTTGTGGTGATGGGCGCGCTGGTGCGCACCGGCGCCCTGAACTGGTTCACGCAGATTGCCGAACGCAATGCCGAGGCGCGGCCGGTTCTGGCGGTGCTGGGCCTTTTGGGGTTCGTCGCGATTGCCTCGGCTTTCGTGTCCAACACGCCGGTCGTTGTCGTGATGATCCCGATCTTTGTGCAACTGGCGCGCAAGTTGAACCGACCTGCTTCTAAGCTATTGATCCCGCTGTCTTATGCGGCGATCCTTGGGGGCACGCTGACGTTGATCGGCACCTCGACGAACCTTTTGGTGGATGGTGTTGCGCGGGCCAACGGGCTTGAAGCTTTCTCGATCTTCGAGGTGACGCCCTTGGGCATCATCCTTGTGATCTGGGGCATGATTTATCTGCGCTTTATCGCGCCGCGCCTCTTGCCCGCTCGCGACAGCATGGCCACGCTTTTGTCCGACAAGTCGCGGATGAAGTTCTTTACCGAGGCAGTGATCCCGCCCGACAGCAACCTGATCGGGCGCGAGGTGACCGGCGTTCAGCTTTTCAAACGCGAAGGTGTGCGCCTGATCGACGTGGTGCGCGGCGATGCTTCGCTCAGACGCGACCTGACTTCTGTTGCTTTGCGCGTCGGCGACCGGGTTGTTCTGCGAACCGCCGTGACCGAGCTTTTGTCGCTGCAACGCAACAAGGACCTTAAGCGGGTTGATCAGGTGTCTGCGGTCGAAACCTCAACCGTCGAGGTGCTGATCACACCGGGGTGCAAGATGATCGGCCGATCGTTGGGCGGGTTGCGTCTGCGCCGTCGCTACGGTGTCTACCCGCTGGCGGTGCACCGGCGAAATCAGAACATCGGGCGTCAGTTGGATGATCTGATCGTCCGCGTTGGCGACACATTGCTGCTAGAGGGCGCGCCAGAAGATATTCAGCGGCTGGCGACAGATATGGACCTTGTCGATGTTTCGAAACCCTCAGGGCGCGCGTTCAGGCGTAGCCATGCGCCGATTGCGCTGGCGGCACTGGCCGCGATTGTTGCCTTGGCCGGTTTTGGCGTCGCGCCGATCTTCTTTTTGTCCATTCTGGCGGTTGCCACGGTTCTGGTGACGCGCTGCATTGATGCTGACGAAGCTTTTGGTTTTGTTGATGGGCGGCTCTTGACGCTGATCTTTTCGATGCTCGCAATTGGTGCGGCGCTTGAGGCGACTGGCGCGGTCAAACTGATTGCCGCAGCGGTCGCGCCGGGGCTGGCAAATCTGCCGCCCTTCCTGATTGTCTGGGCGGTCTACCTGTTGACCTCGATCCTGACAGAGCTGGTGTCCAACAATGCCGTAGCCGTCGTTGTCACGCCCATCGCAATCGGTCTGGCCGGCGCTTTGGGTATTGATCCGCGCCCGCTTGTTGTGGCGGTAATGATCGCCGCATCGGCCAGCTTTGCCACGCCGATCGGGTATCAGACAAACATGCTGGTCTATGGTCCCGGCGGTTATAAATTCAGCGATTTCCTGAAAGTCGGTGTGCCGCTGAACCTATCAGTCGGGCTTTTGGCTTCGGCCATTATTCCGATGCTCTGGCCGCTCTGATGATCAAGCGCCCAGTTTTTGTAGCCTGCCTCCTGGTTCTCGCGGGCTGTGCCGTTCCTCAGGTCAGCGCGCCCGTAGTGGTTCAGTCGGTTGTCTTGTACCGCCAGACGGTTACCGCCCTGATGAGTGATGGGGCACTATGTGTTGGCCAAAGGCCGCAGGGCGCAAAGATCTGGTCAGGCGTGATGACCGGCTGCGCTTATCCGCTGGCCTATCAGGTGACCCGCCTGCCGCGTGCCCCGCGCGAGGTTCTGATCAGGGGCGCCGGGCAGGGGGTGATCGTGGATGGCCAGGGCTATGGGCCCGCCTGATCGATCAGAGCGGCCAGAAGATCAGGATCGACGGGATCGACACCACCACGACCAAAAGCTCCAGCGGTAGCCCCATGCGCCAATAATCGCCAAAGGCATAGCCGCCGGGCCCAAGGATCAGCGTGTTGTTCTTATGCCCGATGGGCGTGAGAAAAGCACAGGACGCAGCAACCGCAACCGCCATCAAAAACGGGTCGGGGTTCACGCCCAGCGTTTCGGCCATCTTGATGCCGACGGGGGCCGCTACAATGACCGTCGCGGTGTTGTTTAACACATCCGACAGGGTCATCGTCACGACCATCAGAACGCTCAGCACGACCCATGCGGGATAGCCCGCTGTCAGGTCGGTCAGCGCGTTTGCGATCAGACCGGTGCCGCCTGCGGTTTCAAGTGTCGCCCCCAGCGGGATCATCGAGCCCAAAAGCACCACAACCGGCCATTCGATGTGATCGTAAATCTCGCGGATCGGCAGGATGCCGGTCAGGACAAAGGCCACAACCACCAGCCCCAGTGCCACGGGCAGGTAGATCAGCCCGACACTTGCCGCCGCCACAGCCGCACCAAAAAGCCCGATCCCAAGCCAGACCTTCTTATGGTCGGTTACCGCCAGCCCGCGCGCGGCAAGCGGCAGGGCGCCCAGCCATTCCGTCACGTCGCCTGCGCGTTGTTGTGGCACTAAAAGCAAAAGGATATCGCCCGTGCGGATTGTGGTTTTGCGCACCTGTTTACGGATCGTCGTGCCGCGCCGCGAAATGCCCAAAAGCACCGTACTCTGCCGCCAGCTCAGGCCGATCGCCTCTGAGGTCTTGCCGTTTATGCGCGACTGATCGGTGACGACAACCTCGATCACGGTCAGGCCCGCGCCACCGGCTTCCAAAGCTTCCTGGCGCTTCTTGTCCGAGAAGTTTAGCGAAAGGGCCGCGCGAAATTCGTCCAGGGCGTCCGGCGTGGCTTCGAGAACAATCGCGTCTCCGGCGGCCAGCGCTGTGTTTTGCGAGGTGCCATAGCGGCGCTTGCCGCCGCGCACCAACCCCAGGATCGCGACGTCGTTCTTGTCGGCCACATCAGCAAGCTCCGACAGGCGTTTGCCGATGTGTTTGGACCCTTCGGGCACCGTCAGCTCGGCTATATATGCGGCATAGTCATCCACCGGATTGCCGCCTTTGGCATCGATCCGCTGGGGGATAAGCCGCCATCCGACAAAGGCCACAAACGCCAGACCAAACAGCGCGGTAATCCCGCCCACAGGCGCGAAATCAAACATCTGAAACGGCGCGCCCAGCTGTTTTTCGCGGATCGAGGCGATGATGATGTTGGGCGGTGTGCCGATCAGGGTCACCATGCCACCCAGAATAGTGGCAAATGACAGCGGCATCAGCGACAGACCCGGTGTGCGCCCGGCCTTGCGGGCGGTCTGAATGTCTACGGGCATCAACAGCGCCAGTGCGGCCACGTTGTTCATGAACGCTGACAAGACGCCGCCGATACCGCCCATCAGGGCGATGTGGCCACCCAGTGATCTGGAGCTGTCGACCAGCGTCCGGGTGATCAAAAAGACCGCGCCAGAGCGCACCAGCCCTGCCGAGACAACCAGCACCAGCGCCACGACCAGCGTTGCAGGGTGCCCAAAGCCGGTAAAGGCGTCCTTGGTTGGCACCACGCCCAAAACAACGCCGACCAAAAGGGCGGTGAACGCCACCAGATCATAGCGGAACCTGCCCCATAAAAGCATCGCGAAAACCGCGCCGAAGAGGGCAAAGAGGATAATCTGATCTTGTGTCATGCCTTTGGGTTTAGCGCCAAGTTCGGCAAGCGTCACGGCGAAACCTGCCAAGGCCCCGGTTACAGCACTTTGCACAGGACAAACTTGGGTCAGGGCAAACCTGATCGCCACACAATCACCACGACGGGATTGCCGATTGCGGCGCGGGTTACTATAGAAGGCGCTCAACTTCCGACGACGATGGAGATACCCATGGCAGGCCATTCAAAATGGGCCAACATCCAGCACCGCAAAGGGCGGCAGGATGCGGCACGTTCCAAGCTGTTCTCGAAACTGGCCAAGGAAATTACCGTGGCCGCCAAGATGGGCGATCCTGACCCCGAAAAGAACCCGCGTCTGCGGCTGGCCGTCAAGGAAGCGAAATCGCAATCTGTACCCAAGGATGTGATCGACCGGGCAATCAAAAAGTCGCTCGGCGGCGAGGGCGAGAATTACGAAGAGATCCGTTACGAGGGCTATGGCCCGGGTGGCGTTGCCGTGATCGTCGAGGCGATGACCGACAACCGCAACCGTACTGCTTCGGTGGTCCGCTCGACCTTTTCCAAACAGGGCGGCAACCTGGGCGAAACCGGCAGCGTTTCGTTCATGTTCGACCGCAAGGGCGAGATTGTTTATGCCGCCGATGTGGGCGACGAAGACACCGTAATGCTGGCCGCAATCGAGGCGGGCGCAGAGGATGCCGAAAGCTCGGAAGATGGTCATGTGATCTATTGCGCCGACACTGATCTGAACGATGTGTCCAACGCGCTTGAAGCGGTTTTGGGCGAATCCGAGACGGCCAAGCTGATCTGGCGGCCGCAAACCACGACCGAGCTGGACCTTGAGGGGATGCAGAAACTGATGCGTCTGATCGAGGTGCTGGAAGACGATGATGACGTCCAGCGCGTGACCGCGAATTTCGAGGTCTCGGACGAGGTCATGGACCAACTTTAAAGGTTCGACCCTGCACAGGGTGAAACCCGAAACTTGGGCCTTGTAGCGCGCCGGGTTTTACGATCACTTGCAATTATGCAATCCGTTAACCGCCCCTTGGCCGGTGTCCTCTGGATGCTTGCCACAGGCCTTCTCTTTGTTGCCGTAACGGCGATCGTTAAACACGTCGGTAACGGCGTGCCCGCGGCTGAGGCGGCGTTCCTGCGCTATGTGCTGGGGCTTGTGTTCCTTGTGCCGATGATCCGCCCGATCCTGAACGCGCGGCTGACCCGGCGCCAGATCGGCCTCTTTTCAATGCGCGGGCTGGTGCACACAGTTGCGGTGATGCTGTGGTTCTTTGCAATGACGCGCATCTCGATTTCAGAGGTGACGGCGATGAATTATCTCTCGCCGATCTATGTGACGCTGGGGGCGGCGTTTTTCCTCGGCGAACGCATTGCGCTGCGCCGGATCCTTGCGGTTCTTGCCGCGCTTTTGGGGGCGATGATCATCCTGCGCCCGGGGTTTCGCGAAATTTCTCCAGGGCATCTGGCGATGTTGGCAACGGCGGTTCTATTTGCCATGGGCTATCTGATTGCCAAACAGATGGCGGATGAGGTCAGCCCGGCGGTCGTTGTTGGCATGCTGTCGATAACCGTGACAATCGGTCTTGCGCCCTTTGCCTGGGCGGTCTGGGTCACGCCCAGTCTGGTTCAGCTGTTCTGGCTGTCTCTGGTGGCCTGTTTTGCAACGGCGGGGCATCTGACGATGACGCTTGCCTTCAAGGCCGCGCCGATAACCGTCACCCAGCCGGTGACCTTCCTGCAACTGGTCTGGGCGACAATGCTGGGCTACTTCGCCTTTGGCGAGGCGGTCGATCAATGGGTGGTTCTGGGTGGTGGCGTCATCATGGCCTCGGTCAGCTTTATCACATGGCGAGAGGCCGTCAGCCGGCGCCGCGGGATCACCCCGACCCATGTCGCCACCAAGGTCTGAGTGAGGCGCTGAGGTTTGGCGCATTCGTTGCCTCGAAGTTCGGTTTGGTGATTGAGAAATTCCCATAATCGGGGCAGCTTGGACCCCGAAATGGGGCGGGTGGGCGCGCGCGTGACAAAAAACATCCTGATATTCATGGTCGACCAGCTGAACGGAACGCTCTTTCCTGATGGCCCTGCCGACTGGTTGTATGCCCCCAACCTGCGGCGCCTTGCCCAGCGGTCGGTGCGTTTTGCCAATACCTATACCGCGTCGCCACTCTGCGCGCCGGGGCGGGCCAGTTTCATGACGGGCCAATTGCCTTCGCGCACAGGCGTCTACGACAATGCGGCCGAATTTGCCTCGGACATTCCGACCTTTGCCCATCATCTGCGCCGCGCAGGCTATCAGACGTGCCTTTCGGGCAAGATGCATTTTGTCGGGCCCGATCAGCTGCACGGGTTCGAAGAGCGCCTGACCACCGATATCTACCCCGCCGATTTCGGCTGGACCCCGGATTACCGCAAACCGGGCGAACGGATCAACTGGTGGTATCACAACATGGGATCGGTCACCGGGGCCGGGGTTGCCGAAACCTCAAACCAGATGGAATACGATGACGAGGTGGCCTTTCACGCCCGTGCCAAAGTCTACGATCTGGCGCGCGGGGGCGATGGGCGGCCATGGTGCCTGACCGTCAGCTTCACCCACCCGCATGACCCATATGTTGCACGGCGCAAATACTGGGACCTTTATGACGATTGCGAACATTTGCTGCCGCAGGTCCCGGCGATGGACTACGCCGATCACGACCCTCATGCCCGGCGGATATTCGATGCGAATGACTGGCGCAGCTTTGATATCACCCAACGGGATATTCGCCGGTCGCGGCGCGCCTACTTTGCCAATATTTCGTATCTGGACGACAAGATCGGCGAGGTGATCGAAGCGCTTGACGCGACGCGGCAGGAGGCCACGATCCTATTCGTTTCGGATCACGGCGATATGCTGGGCGAGCGCGGGCTGTGGTTCAAGATGAACTTCTATGAAGGCGCCGCACGCGTTCCGCTGATGATCGCGCGACCCGGTGAAGCGGGCCAGAAGATCGACGCGCCGGTTTCAACTTTGGACGTTTGCCCAACCCTTTGCGATATCGCCGGCGTCTCAATGAGTGAGGTAATGCCATGGACCGATGGCCAGAGCCTTTTGCCGCTGATCGGCGGAGCAGGTCGCCACGCACCGGTGGCGATGGAATACGCCGCCGAAGGGTCAGACGCACCGCTGGTGTCGATGCGTTATGGCAAGTGGAAATACAATCGCTGTGCGCTGGATCCCGATCAGCTTTTTGATCTTGAGGCTGACCCGCTCGAGCTGAGCAACCTTGCGGGCGATCCGGCACATCTGGGTACGCTGAACAGCATTCGCGCCAAGTCGATGGCGCGCTGGGATCTGGATGCCTATGACGCTGCGGTACGGGCCAGTCAGGCGCGCCGTTGTCTGGTATATCAGGCGCTGCGACAGGGCGGCTATTATCCGTGGGACTATCAGCCGCTTCAAAAAGCCTCTGAGCGGTTTATGCGCAACCACATGGACCTTAACGTGCTAGAGGAAGGCAAACGCTTTCCAAGGGGAGAATAGGAGATGCTAAAGATCTACGGTCGCGCAACGTCGTCAAATGTACAGGCAGTGCTTTGGGGTCTGGCTGAGCTGGGTCTTGAGCATCAGCGCATCGATGCAGGTGGTCGTTTCGGCGGCCTTGATACGCCCGAATTTCTTGCGATGAACCCGCATCGGCGTATCCCGGTTCTGGTTCACAACGACGGCCCCGCGATCTTTGAAAGTGCCGCAATCCTACGCTATCTGGGGGCGACCTTTGGCAATGCGCCGGTCTGGCCTGCGGATCCTGTGGCGCGCGCGCAGGTTGATAAATGGGCCGAATGGGCCAAGATCGATGTTGCCAATAACTTCACCGGCCCGATCTTTTGGCGCGTCGTGCGCACGCCTCCTGAACGCCATGACCTTCCTGCGATTGGGGCTGCCGTTGACCGGCTGGAAAGGGAACTGGAACGGGCGGATGCTCAGCTGGCCAGACATCCCTTTCTGGCGGGCGACGCGCTGACCCTGGCCGATATTCCTCTGGGCCATATCCTTTACCGCTACTTCGACATCCAGATAGAGCGTCGCGAACTCCCAAATTTGCGCAGCTATTACGACCGGCTGACGCGGCGTCCGGCCTATCGCGACACCGTCATGGTCTCTTACGAAAGCCTGCGAAACACGATCTGACTTATTCTTTCTCTTTTGCCTGAAATACTCACGCCGGAGGCGTAGCCATGCCCTATGACACCCAACCCAAGGCCAGCCATTTCGTGAACGGCGCCTATCTCGAAGATACCGCAGGCGAGGTGATCAAGGTCATCTACCCTGCGACGGGCAAGGTCATCGCACAGGTCCATAGTGCTACGCCGGGCGTGATCGACGCGGCCATCATGGCCGCGCGCGATGCGCAAAAGGACTGGGCGGCCATGACCGGCACGCAGCGTGGCCGCATCCTGCGCCGGGCCGCAGAGATCATGCGCGCGCGCAACCGCGAGCTGTCTCAACTAGAGACGATGGACACCGGAAAGCCGCTGCAGGAAACGCTGGTGGCGGATGCAACCTCGGGGGCGGACGCGCTGGAATATTTCGGCGGGCTGGCGGCCAGCCTGACGGGCGAGCATATCCAGATGGGGCAGGACTGGGCTTATACCGTGCGCGAACCCTTGGGGCTTTGCGTCGGGATCGGCGCGTGGAACTATCCCACTCAGATCGCCTGCTGGAAGGGCGCGCCGGCACTGGCCTGTGGCAACGCAATGATCTTCAAGCCGTCCGAAACGACGCCGCTTTCGGCGCTGAAGGTTGCCGAGATTTTGGTCGAGGCGGGCTTGCCTGCGGGGCTTTTCAACGTCGTTCAGGGCATGGGTGGCGTTGGGGCTGCATTGGTCAGAGATCCGCGTGTGGACAAGGTGTCGCTGACCGGATCGGTGCCAACCGGGCGCAAAGTCTATGCCGCCGCCGCCGAGGGTATCCGCCATGTCACGATGGAACTGGGCGGCAAATCGCCCTTGGTGGTTTTTGAGGATGCGGAGATAGAAGATGCCGTGGGCGGCGCAATCCTGGGCAATTTTTATTCCTCGGGCCAGGTTTGTTCGAACGGCACGCGGGTCTTTGTACAGCGCGCGGTGCTGGAGCCGTTTCTTGACCGTCTGACGACCCGTCTGGCCGCGGCCGTCATTGGCGATCCGATGGATGAGGCCACGAACTTTGGCCCTCTGGTCAGTCAGCGGCAATTGGAGATTGTCGAGGGGTTCATCGCAAAAGGTCAGGCCGAAGGCGCGCGTCTTGTCACGGGCGGCAAGCGGATTGACCGGCCGGGGTTCTACCTGGAACCGACGGTCTTTGCGGATGTGACCGACGATATGGAAATCGCGCGCTCGGAAATTTTCGGCCCCGTCCTGTCGGTTCTGACCTTTGATACCGAAAAAGAGGTTCTGGCGCGCGCCAACGATACCGAATTTGGGTTGGCCGCCGGTGTCTTTACCCGCGATCTGACGCGCGCCCACCGGATGGTTGCGGGGTTCGAGGCGGGGACCTGTTACATAAACACCTACAACCTTGCCCCGGTTGAGATGCCCTTTGGCGGCTCAAAACTTTCTGGTGTCGGGCGCGAGAACTCCAAGGCGGCGATCGAACACTACAGTCAGCTAAAATCGGTTTATGTCGCAATGGGCCCTGTCGATGCCCCCTTCTGATAGGGCACCGACCGCCTCGATGACGGCCGAGTTCGTGATTGTCGGCGCGGGGTCGGCAGGCTGTGCCATGGCGTTTCGGCTGGCCGAGGCCGGGCGCGATGTCATCGTGATTGAACATGGCGGATCGGATGTCGGGCCCTTTATCCAGATGCCGGGCGCCTTGTCTTATCCGATGGGCATGAAGCGATATGACTGGGGCTACTTGTCCGAGCCAGAGCCGCATCTGGGCGACCGGCAGCTTGCTTGTCCGCGCGGCAAGGTGATCGGCGGGTCCTCGTCGATCAACGGAATGGTTTATGTGCGCGGCCATGCGCATGACTTCGATCACTGGGCCGAGGTTGGCGCCGATGGTTGGTCCTTTGCGGATGTCCTGCCCTACTTTAAGCGGATGGAGCATTGGCATAGCGGGGGCCATGGAGGCGACCTCAACTGGCGCGGGCAGGGCGGGCCCTTGCATGTCAGTCGCGGCAAACGCGACAACCCGCTGGTGCAGGCCTTTGTCGAGGCGGGCGCAGAAGCGGGTTATGAAACAACCCAAGATTACAACGGCCAAAAGCAAGAAGGCTTTGGCCCGATGGATGCGACAATCTGGCAAGGTCGGCGCTGGTCCGGGGCCAATGCCTATCTGCGCCCGGCGATCAAGACCGGGAAGGTGCGGCTGATCCGGGCATTGGCGCAGAAGGTTTTGATCACGGACGGGCGTGCCACGGGTGTTCTGGTGCGGCGGGGCGCGCGCGATCAGGTCATAGGCGCAGGGCGCGAGGTTATTCTGGCGGCCTCGGCGATCAACTCACCGGCGCTTTTGATGCACTCGGGCATTGGTCCGCGCGCGCATCTGGCGGAACACGGGATTGACGTGATCGCCGATCGGGCCGGGGTTGGCCAGAACCTTCAGGATCACCTTGAGGTCTACATTCAGATGGCGGCCTCACAACCTGTGTCGCTGTTCAAATACTGGAACCTTTTTGGCAAGGCCCGCGTGGGGCTGGAATGGCTTTTACGCAAGACCGGGCCGGGGGCGTCTAACCAGTTTGAAAGTGCCGGTTTCATCCGGTCGCGGGCCGGGATCGAATATCCGGATATTCAGTATCATTTCCTGCCGCTCGCGGTGCGCTATGATGGCACCGTCGCGGCCGAGGGGCATGGGTTTCAGGCCCATGTCGGGCCGATGCGGTCAGCCAGCCGTGGCGCGGTAAGTCTCAGGTCCGCCGATCCGCTGGCCGCCCCCAAGATCCAGTTCAATTACATGTCCGACCCGCAGGACTGGGAGGATTTTCGCGCCTGCATCCGGCTGACGCGAGAGATTTTCGCGCAACCGGCGTTTGCTCCCTTCGTGCACCATGAAATTCAGCCCGGTGCGGCGGTGCTTTCGGACGGCGACATTGACGCCTTTATTCGCGCGCATGCTGAAAGCGCCTATCACCCTTGCGGTACCTGCCGGATGGGGCGCGCCCGCGATCCGCTGGCGGTTGTCGATCCTGAATGCCGGGTGATCGGGGTTCAGGGGCTGCGTGTGGCCGATAGCTCGGTGTTCCCGCGCATCACCAACGGCAACCTGAACGCGCCATCGATCATGGTGGGGGAAAAGGCGGCGGACCACATTTCGGGACGTGCGCCATTACCGGCTGAAAATGTCCGCCCTTGGGTGCATCCCAATTGGCAAAGCGCGCAGCGTTAGGTTCTTCAGGCTTAACGCGAAATGCTTTAAGACTGATCCGCCTCGACCGTGGTCTTGAAGTTTTCGAAAAAGGCATCGGCCATTTTCTTGGCAAAGCCGTCGACAATGCGCGACCCAAGCTGGGCCAGTTTGCCGCCCACCTTGGCCTCGACGTTATAGGCCAGTTCGGTGCCTTCGGGAACTTCGGTCAGGGTCACTTTCGCGCCGCCCTTGGCGAAACCCGCAACCCCGCCTTTGCCTTCGCCGCTGATCGTATAGCTTTGCGGTGCGATGACATCTGACAGGGCAACCGCGCCGCGAAAGGTGGCTTTGACCGGTCCGACCTTTTGTTTGACGACCGCCTCAAACCCCTCTTGGGGCGAGCCGGTCAGCTCTTCACAGCCCGGAATACAGGCTTTGAGCGTCTCGGCACTGTTCAAATGCGCCCAGACCTTTTCACGCGGAGCGGCGATTACCCGCGATCCAACCATTTCCATAAGCGTCGTTCCTTACTGCGGTTCAAGGGCAATCTAGGCCGGAAAGCGGGCGCCGGAAAGGGGTTATTGCTCCGGGCCTAACCGATCTCTTGGACCTCGATCTGGCGTTCGCGGCGGATCACGAAAAAGATCGATGCAACGCCTAGGATGGCGGTGGCCAGCATGATCCACAAAAGGGGATAGGCGCCGGTTTCGGGGCTGAGGGTTGCACCGGCAAGTGCCGACAGGACCGCGCCGCCCCCGATCATGATCGCCCCTCCCAGCCCCGATGCCGTGCCTGCCAGGCTTGGCCGCACGGACAACATGCCCGATGTTGCGTTGGGAATGACAAGGCCGTTGCCCAGACCAACAAAAGTCATGAAGCCAAAAAAGCTCAACTCGGACCCGTGGCCGGCGTAAAAGACGAGGATCGACAGGACCAATCCAAAGGCCGACAGGGCCGTGCCCCACAGGATCATCGGGTTGATGCCCACGCGGCGCGAATAGCGGCCTGTTATGAAATTTCCCAACATATAGCCGACCGCCGGTGCTCCGAAAAAGAGGCCAAGGTGCTCGGGGTCCAGCCCAAAGACGACCGAGCCAACGAAGGGCGCGCCACCCAGATAGGCAAAAAACGCACCGCTGGAAAAGGCCGAGGCCGCGCAATAACCCCAGAACCGCTGGGAGCGCAAAAGCTCTGGGTATTCGCGGGCCTGATCGGCAAAGCTGGTGGCGCGGCCAATGGCCGTCTCGCCTACGTCCGCCCAGATCAGCGCGTAAAGGGCCACGCCGAGGCCGGCCAACAGCAGAAAGTTCGCCTGCCAGCCAAATGCGGCATCCAGAACGCCGCCGATTGCGGGGCCAATCATCGGAACGATTGCCATGCCCATCGTGACATAACCGATCACCGATGCGGCCTCGTCCTGACTGACCATGTCGCGCACGATGGCGCGCGACAGGACCATTCCGGTGACGATCACGGCCTGAAACATGCGAAACATAAGGAACACTTCGACCGTGCTGGCCAAGAGACATCCAATTGTTGCCAGCACGAAAAGCGCCGCACCCCAAAGCAAGACCGGGCGGCGACCGTATCGATCCGAGATCGGGCCGACAAAGACCTGCAAAACGGCGTTCACGCCCAGGTAAAGCGACACCGACAACTGCATCAGACGGTAGTCGGCCTGAAAATACGCGGCCATATTCGGCAGCGACGGCAAAAAGATATTCATGCTGAGCGCAGAAATTCCGGCGATCAAAACAAGCGTCACGACATGTGGGGGGCTGGTGCGCCTCAAAAAACGCACGTCTTTGGTTGTCTGCATGACTTAGGGTTAGGCCCGGCTTGCACGCTTGTCCAGTGAGACTGAGCTGTGCGAAAATGCGCAAATCGTCCCGACTTGACCCGATGATAGCGCAAACCCCAAGGTTTTGGTGCTTTTTTGCATTGCAGCATTTCTCAAGGTTCTCTTAAAAGTAGGCTGGAGGAACGAAATGTCAGACATCTTGGCCGAACTCGAACAGCGCCGTGAAACTGCCCGTATGGGCGGAGGACAGCGCCGAATTGATGCACAGCATTCCAAAGGCAAACTGACCGCGCGCGAGCGGATCGAGCTTTTGTTGGACGAAGACAGCTTTGAAGAGTTCGACATGTTCGTGGCCCATCGCTGTACCGACTTTGACATGGAAAAGGACCGTCCGGCAGGGGACGGCGTTGTCACCGGGTGGGGTACGATCAACGGGCGCATGGTCTATGTGTTCAGCCAGGACTTTACTGTCTTTGGCGGGTCGCTGTCTGAAACCCATGCTCAGAAGATCTGTAAGATCATGGATATGGCGGTGCAGAACGGCGCGCCGGTGATCGGTATCAATGACAGCGGTGGCGCGCGCATTCAGGAAGGCGTGGCCAGCCTTGCCGGCTATGCCGAGGTGTTTCAGCGCAACGTCTTGGCCTCGGGCGTGGTGCCCCAGATCAGCCTGATCATGGGCCCTTGTGCGGGCGGTGCGGTCTATTCGCCCGCAATGACCGACTTTATATTTATGGTCAAAGACACCTCTTACATGTTCGTCACCGGCCCCGATGTGGTCAAAACAGTGACCAATGAGGTGGTGACCGCCGAAGAGTTGGGCGGTGCATCGACCCATACGCGTAAATCATCCGTGGCTGACGGCGCGTTTGAAAATGATGTCGAGGCGCTGGCCGAAGTGCGCCGCCTCTTTGATTTCCTGCCGCTGAACAATCGTCAAAAGGCGCCCATGCGCCCGTTCTTTGACGATGTCGCGCGGGTCGAAGACAGCCTGGATACGCTGATACCGGCCAACCCCAATTCACCCTACGACATGAAAGAACTGATCTTGAAATTGTCCGACGAGGGCGATTTTTTCGAGATACAGGAAGACTATGCCAAGAATATCCTGACCGGGTTTATCCGGCTCGAAGGCTCGACTGTTGGGGTGGTTGCGAACCAGCCGACAGTTCTGGCCGGTTGCCTGGATATCGACAGCAGCCGCAAGGCCGCGCGGTTCGTGCGGTTCTGTGATGCCTTTGAGATTCCGATCCTGACGCTGGTCGATGTGCCGGGCTTTTTGCCGGGCACCAGTCAGGAATATGGCGGCGTCATCAAACATGGCGCCAAACTGCTTTTCGCCTATGGCGAGGCGACGGTGCCCAAGGTGACCGTCATCACCCGCAAGGCCTATGGCGGGGCTTATGACGTGATGGCCTCCAAGCATCTGCGCGGTGATTTCAACTATGCCTGGCCCACGGCCGAGATCGCGGTGATGGGGGCCAAAGGGGCCACCGAGATCCTCTATCGTAGCGAGTTGGGTGAGCCCGAAAAGATCGCGCAACGCACCAAGGACTACGAAGACCGTTTCGCCAACCCTTTCGTGGCGGCCGAGAAAGGCTTTATCGACGAGGTGATCCAGCCGCATTCCACGCGCAAACGGGTCGCGCGGGCCTTTGCATCGCTGCGTGGCAAACAGCTGCAAAACCCATGGAAAAAGCACGACAATATCCCACTTTGAACGAAGAAGGACGTAAACTTGGAATTCCAGGACATTCTAGACGAGGCAACAAAGCCGCATATTGCGTCACTGGATTTCAGTGCTTTCAGTGATCGCGATATCTTTAATACCGTGCTTCAACGCTCACAGGTTTTGCATGATCAACACCGATCTGGTCAGATAATCCGGTCGTGGTCAAACGGTGACAAAGGCCCATTGGACGAAGTTGTCGAACGAATGGGTGTTGAATTGGTTGCGCGCGCGGCTGCGGCCAATTTCCTGGAATACAAAGAGCTTCAGCCCATCCTGCAAGAGCTTGGCCCCAAAAAGATTGCTGACATCGGCTGTGGCTATGGCTTTTTCGATTACTTCGCAGCGCGCGACTTGGACGCGGAAATTGTGCTGATTGATCTTGAAGAAAACGACAGTCGACATTTTGGTTTCCAGGAGGTTGGCGCTGCATACTCCAGTTTGTCCGTCGCCAAGGCGTTTCTGGTACAAAACGGCATCGAAGCGAAGCGCGTAAAGACCGTCAATCCTACAAAGTCAGACGTGGGAAAGATCAAGGGTGTGGATCTTGCCACAAGCTTTCTCAGTTGCGGATTTCATTATCCGCTTTCGACTTATGGCGACTTCTTTGGCGGTGTCGTCGGGAACGGAGGGGCGATGATCGTCGATGTTCGGTTGACGCAAGGGTCTGAAAAAGACAGCGAACTATCCGCCTTTGGGCAGCTTCGCGACATCTCGGCTATCGAAAAGCGCCGCCGCGTGCTGGTGTCGTAGGGGTTTGGGATGCTCACAATCAGAGGTACGGGCATAATGTATTGCACCCGTTTTGGTGCGGCAATGCTGTTGTCGGTCTTGCTGAGCGTCTGGCCTGCTCAATCCCAAAGCCCGGTTCAGATAACGGTGCCTTCAGGGCAAGAGATATCACTGGTTGAGCAGTTTCTTGAGCCGCAGGACAATGGTGATCTTTGGTTCCGCCTGCGCTTTCTGACGCCCCAGATCGGGGTCAAGGACCACCAGATGACCTATGAGAAATCGCAAGACGACCTGCTCTATCTTTGTCAGTCGGTGGCACTGAAAAATCTGTCCGACAGCGGGCAGGCGGCACAGTTGATAATCATCACATTGATGGATCGCCTGGTCACTTTTGGGTCCGCTGAGCCAAGTGCGACACAGTTTTTCGAGGTATTTCGGCCAGAAAACGCCACCTGCATCTGGGAGGATTTATAGTGAGACCACAATATGTTGCGGCACGTGGCTCATCCTTCTGCGGTTTTGAGGCTTTCGAGTCACATTGCGGCGCGCAGGCCAAGAAAGTTGTCTTCTGGCCGCGGTTTTCAGCTATCTTCGCCAAAGGTTATCCCCAAGTAGCCTGTATTTCGAACGAGGGAGAGGCGCGCGGCCCATCGTGGATCGCGGTCTCAGACATGAGTAGGAGTGACATATGTCGAAGAGCATCAAGATCTTGCTGGGCCTCGGCCTTGCAACTTTCGTATCCGCATGCGCGCAGCAAGCGCCGCAAGAAGAAGTTATCCTGGTGGACCCGGCGCCGATTGATTCCGGCCCCGTCTTTACCGGTAAATACAAGTAAGACGATCTTCGGGCGGGCAGCATTGCCCGTCCGATTTCCCGCCCTTGGGGCTGTATCTCTTGTGCGCCGCCAGCTAAATGGCGACGACATGGGGGACTGCATATGCTAAAGCATAGGGGCTTTCCGGGGCGGCTTCCGGGGACAGATTTTCAATTCGTGATCAGGCGGCCGAACCCCAAGGGTGTAACGGCGATAACAGAGCGCGCGCGTTTTGCTGACCGCCGGCCCGCCGACCGGCGCGCCGATGCCGGTTTCATAAAAGCTCTTTGGCAGCAATTCGGCGATCAGCCCTTTGAACGCGGTAACCTTGATGCCGGGCGCTTATCCTGGCTTTTCGGGCGCGAAGTAATTGCGGCAACCGACCCGTTTGATCCTGCCAGTTATGAAGCGCTTTTGGTCATTGACGAGGCGCGCGCGCGGGCCAGCTTCCCCGAGGCGCTGGATGGTTGATTTCGGCACCTTACCGCGCATGGTTTACCCCCGAATTGGGCGGAAACCGGCCCAAATTGGCACCCTTGTCGATGGGGGGTATTTTTCCTCTGCGACCTCAACCAAGTTCGTTCACAGGTCAGACGCCTCCAGCAAATCGTCTGACTGTAATTGTCAAAACCGTTACCCTTCCCCTTTTTGTCGGCCTGTTCCATCGCGGAGCAGGTCGGCAATTCCCTTTGGGCCCCCTGTTTCAGAGCACGCGCACTGCACTGTCGACATCGTTAGGCGGCATGGTGCCCGCCTCGCTGAAGTAACGCAGTTTTCGTTTGAACGAACATTCTCGTTGGAATATTCGTGGGACACGACTGAAATTGAACAAAAGGACAGAAAACCATGCGCCGTCCAATCTTTATCGTCTCGCTTATCGCCATCCTCGGACTTTCGGGATGTCTTCAGAACAATCTTCAGCGCGGTGTTGCAGGCGCCGCTGTCGGTGCGGTCGCTGCGGATGCGACCGGTGGTAGCCCCCTCACTGGCGCGGTTGTTGGTGGTGCCGTTGGCGCAACATGTAACCAGTACTCTTCTCTCTGCCGTTAAACGCTTTGCCTGCGGGCAAAATGTTCAGATAAATTGCCGCAGGTGTATCTATGCACTTGCGGCAATTTTGTATTCAAGGAACCAGATATGTTCAGCAAGATCCTGATTGCCAACCGGGGCGAAATCGCCTGTCGGGTTATCAAAACCGCGCGCAAGATGGGGATTGCTACGGTTGCGATCTATTCGGATGCCGATGCAAAGGCGCTGCATGTTCAGATGGCGGATGAGGCGGTTCACATCGGGCCGTCACCCGCTAACCAGTCCTATATCGTCATCGACAAGGTGATCGAGGCGGTGCGCCAGACCGGTGCAGAGGCCGTGCACCCCGGCTATGGGTTCTTGTCCGAAAACTCGAAGTTTGCCGAAGTGCTTGCCGCCGAGGGCGTCGCCTTTATCGGCCCGCCCGTGGGCGCGATCGAAAAGATGGGGGACAAGATTACTTCGAAAAAGATCGCTCAAGAGGCGGATGTGTCGACCGTACCGGGCTACATGGGCCTGATCGAAGACGCAGAGGATGCCGTCAAGATCTCAAACCAGGTCGGATACCCGGTGATGATCAAGGCCAGCGCGGGCGGCGGCGGCAAAGGCATGCGCATTGCATGGAATGATGTCGAGGCGCGCGAAGGTTTTCAGTCGTCCAAGAACGAAGCCGCCAACAGCTTTGGCGACGACCGGATTTTCATCGAAAAATTCGTGACCCAGCCGCGGCACATCGAAATTCAGGTTCTGGCGGACGCGCACGGCAACTGCATTTACCTGGGCGAGCGTGAATGCTCGATCCAGCGCCGCAATCAAAAGGTCATCGAAGAGGCGCCCTCGCCATTTCTGGACGCGGCCACGCGCAAGGCGATGGGCGAACAGGCCTGTGCCCTTGCCAGCGCAGTCGGCTATACCAGCGCAGGCACGGTTGAATTTATCGTCGATGGTGACCGGAATTTCTACTTTCTGGAAATGAATACGCGGTTGCAGGTCGAACACCCGGTGACCGAGTTGATTACCGGTGTTGATCTGGTTGAACAGATGATCCGCGTGGCCAATGGCGAAAGGCTGTCGTTGACACAAAAGGACGTCAAGCTGAACGGCTGGGCGGTTGAAAGTCGGCTATATGCCGAAGACCCTTACCGCAACTTTCTGCCGTCCATTGGCCGTCTGACCCTCTATCGCCCGCCCGCCGAAATAACCACCGACAAAACTATGCTGCGCAATGATACCGGTGTTTACGAGGGCGGCGAGATCAGCATGTTCTACGACCCGATGATCGCAAAGCTTTGCACATGGGCGCCTGACCGCAAAACCGCCATTTCAGACATGCAGGATGCGCTGGATGCGTTTGAGGTCGAAGGCATCGGCCATAACATTCCCTTCCTGTCTGCCGTGATGGGGCATGCCAAATTTGTGTCGGGCGATATGACTACGGCCTTTATCGCCGAGGAATATCCCGATGGGTTCGAAGGCGTCAGCCTTGAGGCTGCTGATCTGGGCAAACTGGCGGCGGCGGCGGCCGCGATGCACCGCGTAGCCGAGATCCGGCGCACCCGGATTTCCGGTCGGATGGATAACCACGAACGCCATGTTGGCGAAGACTGGGTGATCTCGTTGCAGGGCGAACATTACAAGGCGCGCATTGCCGCTGATCGCGATGGCGCCACCGTCAGCTTTGATGACGGCACCACGCACCGTGTGGCCTCGGCTTGGACGCCGGGCGACAGCCTTGCCGTTCTGGACGTCGATGGGCAAAGCCTGAAGGTCAAAGTTGGCAAAATCTCGGGCGGTTTCAGGATGCGCTATCGCGGCGCCGATCTGGCGGTGCATGTGCGTACGCCGCGTCAGGCGGAACTGGCCTCGCTTATGATCGAAAAGCAGGCGCCCGATACCTCGCGCCTGCTGCTTTGCCCGATGCCGGGCCTGATCGTCGGTGTGGCGGTAGAGGTCGGGGATGAAGTCGAAGAGGGTCAGGCGCTCTGCACGGTCGAAGCGATGAAGATGGAAAACATCCTGCGGGCCGAGCGCCGTGCGAAAGTGTCCAAGATCAACGCCGCGCCGGGCGATAGCTTGGCGGTGGACGAAATTATAATGGAATTTGAATAAGGTGCACCGGGGCTAGGGCGCTTCGCGTTAAACCTGAACCACCTAACGTTGCCTGAATTCACAGATTTCGACGCGTTAGGTGATGCTGAATGTCTCAAGTTAAGCGCCAAACGCATTAGTTGCCCAAGGCCCGCCGGTCACGGATCTCAAGCTGGCGCAAAGGCAGGCTGTCGATGGCGCGGGAAAGCTCGCGCACATTCCACGGGAAGGGCTTGCGCAGCACCACGCCGCCGTCCTTGTCGATCAGAACCATCATGAACCCGCGCGGGCGAAGTTTCTCGCGCAGGTCCGAATTATCCTCGGGGTTTGCATCGACTACGACCACGACGTCTCGTTTGATCATCTCCTGCTGTTGTTCTTGCAGGAACTGAACCTGATCGCGATAGCGCGGGTCGTTTTCATTGTCGGCAAAGACGACCACAGGGCGCTTCTTCCACAGAAAATCGTTCAAGTTAACATCAATTGCCTGCAAGGGCGTTAGGTCTTGGGGCCCGGCCTCGGCCGCCTGCGCCATTGCGGCGAAGGGTAGAAAACCCGCCATAGTCAATGAGATAAGCAATTTCATGGGCGCTCCTTGTGGAACCAATATAGGCTGGAATCCTGACTTGCGAAGGGGCAAACGGCGAATTCACGTGAACTTGGCAGTGGCAGTGGCAGTGGCAGTGGCAGTGGCAGTGGCGGTGGCGGGGTTAACGGGTTGGTCGGGCGGAGGCGGCTAGTTTGGGTCCAATACAGGTTTTGACCTCAGTGCGCCAAAAGGAACCCATGCCGGTTTGGATGTAACGCTGCATATCGGTGCCCATCGGTCGGGCACGACGACACTTCAGAAATTTCTGCGCGCCAACAGGTCTGTGCTGGACGATCATAACATCGCCTATTGGGGGCCGGAACGCACCCGTTCGGGCCTTTTTAGCGGGCTTTTCAAGCACCCTGCGCGGGTGACGCGGGATAGTCTGCGGCGCGCGCGGCGATCCACCGGATTGATCCAGATCGAACTGGAACGGTTTGAGCGGGCCGGGATGACTGAACTGATCGTCAGCGAAGAAAACATGCTGGGCGGGCTGTTGGAAAACATCGAGAAATGCCGCCTCTACCCCAATGCCGGTGACAGGCTGTCCCGGTTTCGGCGTGGTTTTGCGGGGCGGAACCTGCGAATTGCTCTGTCGATCCGGTCTTATGATAGTTATTGGGCCTCGGCCTTTGGCTATTCGGTGATGCGCGGCTATGACGTGCCTGACGCCCGCGTTCTGGATCAGATGGTGACCCAGCCCCGGCGCTGGCGATCAGTGATCACGGCCCTGTCCGAGGTTTTTCCCGAGGCCGAGCTGATCGTTTGGCCGTTTGAAGCTTTTGCCGGTCTGCCCGAGATGCAGTTGGCCATGCTCAGCCGCGCGGGCGAAGTTTCGGGTCTGCGACATCGCCGTTGCTGGCTGAATGCATCGCCCACATGCGATAAGTTGCGTGAGGTTCTTGTTGACCGCGGGTCCGATCCTGATCAGATCAATGGTGAACATGGCCGCTGGAAACCCTTTCGCGCAGACCATATCATGGCGCTGCGCGGGCAATATGGTCATGATCTTGACTGGCTCAGGTCGGGTGCGGCGGCGAATGTGACATTTTTCCCGGATGTTCGGACACACGAACAGCGGGTCAGGGACGAAAGAGGACGCGACTATGGCGACATCGAAAGACAAATGGGCTGAACGGGCGGAAAAAGAACTGCGCGGTCGCCCTTTGGATGACCTGACCTGGAAGACGCCGGAAGGCATTGAAGTTGCCCCTGTTTATACGTCCCAAGATGCTCAGGGACTTGGGCATATGGGGTCGATGCCGGGCGAGGCGCCATTCACGCGCGGGCCACGCACGACGATGTATACCGGACGGCCGTGGACGATCCGCCAATATGCCGGCTTTTCAACGGCCGAGGAATCGAATGCGTTCTACCGCAAGGGTCTGGCCGCGGGTCAACAGGGCGTCTCGGTTGCGTTTGATCTGGCCACGCACCGCGGCTATGACAGTGACCACGCGCGCGTCGAAGGCGATGTTGGCAAGGCCGGTGTGGCGATCGACAGCGTCGAGGACATGAAGATCCTTTTTGACGGGATCCCACTGGACCGGGTCAGCGTTTCAATGACGATGAACGGTGCCGTCATCCCGGTTCTGGCCAGCTTTATTGTGGCCGGTGAAGAACAGGGCGTAGATCGCGTGGCCCTGTCGGGAACCATTCAGAATGATATTTTGAAAGAGTTCATGGTGCGCAACACCTACATCTATCCGCCCGAACCTTCGATGCGGATCGTGTCGGACATCATTGACTATACTTCGCGCGAGATGCCCAAGTTCAACTCGATCTCGATCTCGGGCTACCACATGCAAGAGGCGGGCGCGAACCTTGTTCAGGAACTTGCCTTTACTCTGGCGGATGGCAAGGAATACGTCCGCGCCGCGATCCAGAACGGCATGGACGTCGATGCTTTCGCCGGGCGCCTGTCGTTCTTTTTCGCTATCGGAATGAATTTCTTCATGGAGGCGGCCAAGCTGCGCGCGGCGCGGTTCCTGTGGCACCGGATCATGAGCGATTTCAACCCCAAGAAAACCGGCAGCCTGATGCTGCGCACACATTGCCAGACATCCGGCGTCAGCCTTCAGGAACAGGACCCATACAATAACATCGTGCGCACCGCTTACGAGGCGATGAGCGCGGTTTTGGGCGGCACCCAGTCGCTGCACACCAACTCCTTTGACGAAGCGATTGCCCTGCCGACCGAGTTCTCGGCCCGCATTGCCCGCAACACTCAGCTGATCCTGCAAAATGAGACGGGAGTGACCAATGTCGTGGATCCTTTGGCGGGCTCCTATTACGTCGAAAAGCTGACCGCGGATCTGATTGAAGAGGCGCAAAAGCTGATCGACGAGGTCGACGAGATGGGCGGCATGACCAAGGCGGTGGCGTCGGGCATGCCAAAGCTCAGGATCGAAGAGGCGGCCGCGCGGCGTCAGGCCGCGGTTGATCGCGGCGAGGAGGTGATTGTGGGCGTCAACAAGTTCCGACTGGAAAAAGAAGACCACCTGGACGTGCGCGAAATTGACAATTCAGCGGTGCGCGACGCGCAGATCAAGCGCCTCAAATCGATCCGCGCCAGCCGCGATCAGGCGGCTTGTGATGCAGCCCTTGGCGCGCTTGAAGAGGCCGCGCGCTCAGGCCAGGGGAACCTTTTGGACAAGGCGGTTGATGCGGCACGCGCGCGCGCAACCGTGGGCGAGATATCGACGGCGATGGAAAACGCCTTTGGGCGTCACAGGGCAGAGGTAAAGACATTGGCAGGCGTTTACGGCGCAGCATACGAAGGCGACGAAGGCTTTGCGGCGATCCAGAAAGACGTCGAGGATTTTGCGGCGCAAGAGGGGCGCCGGCCCCGCATGCTGGTCGTGAAAATGGGTCAGGACGGGCATGATCGCGGCGCCAAGGTGATTGCGACCGCCTTCGCTGATATCGGGTTTGACGTCGATGTCGGCCCGCTTTTCCAGACCCCGCAAGAGGCGGCACAGGATGCGATCGACAATGACGTGCATGTCGTTGGGATTTCCAGTCAGGCCGCGGGTCACAAGACGCTGGCGCCCAAGCTGATCGAGGCGTTGAAAGATGCCGGTGCGGGCGAGATTATCGTGGTCTGTGGCGGTGTCATTCCGGCACAAGACTATGAATTTCTAAAGAAATCCGGCGTCAGTGCGATCTTTGGCCCGGGCACGAATATCCCCAAGGCGGCCTCTGAGATATTGGCGATTATCCGCGCCGCGCGGGCGGACACATAGACGGCTCAGCTTCAGCAGGTTAGGTTTGCTCCCATGCATATCGCGATCATAGGCGCAGGTGGAATTGGCGGATTTTTAGCGGCGCGACTGTTGTCTGCGGGTCTGGATGTGTCGATCCTTGCGCGCGGCGCGCATCTTGAGGCGATCCGGAAATCCGGCCTGCGCCTGATCGAACCCGAGGGTGAGATCCTTGTTCACCCTCCAAAGATCAGCGCCGATCCCGGCGATATTGGCGGCGCTGATATGGTGATCTGTGCGGTCAAGGGGCCGCAGATGACGCAGGCGGCGGAAATCGCGCGCCAGTGGCTGAAACCAGATGGTGTTGCCCTGCCGTTCCAGAACGGGGTGGGCGCGACAGAGGCGCTGGCCAAAGAGGTTGGTATCGACCGCGCGCTGGTGGGCATTGCAAAGATCTTTTGCAACATCACAAAGCCCGCGGTTCTGACCCGCTATGGCGGGCCGGGCGCGTTCATCATTGGCGATCACCACGGATCGCAAGATAAGGAAGTTGTTCAAGAAATTCGCGACGCTTTTGGCAAAGCAGGCGTTGACGCACCGCGCGTGCCGGACGTGAACGTGGCGCTTTGGGAAAAGTTTTTGCTGTTTAACGCGGCCAGCTCGATGACCGCTGGTGCGCGGTGCCGCTTGGGGCAAATCCGTGAGAACCCAGAGATGCTGTCGGTCTTTCGCCACCTTGTGGCCGAAGCCTATGCCGTCGCGCTTGCCCGCGGGGTGGCGCTGGATCAGGACAGTGTCGAGCGTACGATCGAGATCATTCAGAACCTGCCTGCTGACGCGCGAACCTCGATGGCGCATGATATTGAACTTGGCCGACCGCTAGAGCTGGACAGTGTCGCAGGGGCCTTGGTGCGGATGGGCCGTGAAAGTGGTGTGCCGACGCCATATTCGCACGCTTTCGTTGCCGCTTTGACGCCCTTCAAGGAGGGGACGAATGCCTGAGGCCGCTTTGCCCCGCGCCAAAAGACCGACAATCCTTGTGGGCATGATGTCGGGCGTCTTGTGGGGCATCGCGCTGATCTGGATCGGCGTGACACAAGTGCCCTTGCCGATCTTTTCGCTTTTGCCGGTACTGGCTTTTGCCTTTCTGGGGCCGGGCCTTTTCTTGATGCTGTTGGTCGGGCGTCTGGCCCAGCGGCGCTTTTTTGACGACGCGATCATCGATGGTCAGCCTCTGGTGGTCGGATCGGCTGCGGAAATTGACCAGCGCGTTCTGACAAATACAGTCGAGCAATTGGTTCTCGCCCTCTGCCTCTGGCCCGCTACAGCCTATCTGTCGGGCAACGCGGGTCCCGGAATTGTGGCGACGCTGGGCATCGGGTTTCTGGTGGCGCGGCTGATGTTCTGGGCGGGCTATCACCTGTCGCCGCCCCTGCGCGGCTTTGGCTTTGCGGCCACCTTTTATCCTACCATTCTGGCGCTGGGTTACAGCATCCTTCACTGGGCATTCTGATCGATTTGACGCTGTCTGCTTTTCTGCGGTTGCATGGCTCGTCTGGTTGAGGTCTTTTGCTGAACGTTGGGCGCGCGCGCCCCGCGCCCTGTCAACCCGCGCCCTGTCAAAAGGTCATCCGATGCTTAGCTTTGATCATTTCGCCGTTTTGGCCCGCTCGCTGGACGAGGGCAGTGCATGGGTTGCCGACCATCTTGGCGTTCAGCTTGAACCGGGCGGCGAACATCCCCTGATGGGGACGCATAACCGCCTTTTGGGGCTCGGCCCCACGGCTTACCTTGAAGTGATCGCGATCAACCCGCAGGCGCCAGCACCCGGGCGCCCGCGCTGGTTTGACCTTGATAACTTCGACGCAGCGCCTTGCATCGGAAATTGGGTCGCGCGCTCGGATGACCTGAACACCGATCTGGCGCGTCTGCCTGCGCGTACCGGCACGCCGATGGCCCTGTCGCGCGGGGATCTGCGCTGGCGCATGTCGGTGCCCGATGACGGTCGGTTGCCGTTTGGCGGCGCGGCGCCTGCGCTGATCGAATGGACCGGGCCTGCGCATCCGGCCCAGCGGCTGCCTGATACGGGCATCACGATGACCCAGCTTGAGATTGCGCACCCTCAGGCGGATGCACTGCGCGAGGTTTTGCGCGGCTCTTTGAATGATCCGACCGTCGTGTTTGTTCAGGGCCCCGAAAAGGCGATGCGCGCCAGCTTTGATACCCCGCACGGGCCAAGGGTGCTGGAATGACAACCCGACTGGCCAGTACAGGCGATAGCAACGCCATCGCTGCGATCTGGAACCCGATCATCCGTGACACGACGGTGACGTTTAATTCGGTCGAGAAAAGCCCCTCGGACGTCGCGGATTTTATGGCCGAGAAAAAGGCCGCAGGTGCAGCGACTTTCGTGGCCGTGGATGACAGCGGCGAGGTTCTGGGCTTTGCCAACTACGGCCAGTTCCGGGGCGGCGTCGGGTACCGGTTTTCGGCCGAACATTCGATTGTGCTTGCGGATAGGGCGCGCGGGCTGGGTCTTGGGCGGCAATTGATGCAAGCGGTCGAAGGCCATGCGCGCGCGCGCGGCATCCACTCGATCTTTGCCGGGGTTTGCACCGAAAACGAGGCAGGGGTTGCCTTTCACAAGGCGCTGGGCTTTGAAACGCGGGCGGTCTTGCCGCAGGTTGGGCATAAATTCGGTCGCTGGCTGGATCTGAACCTGATGCAAAAATTTCTGGGTGCGCCTGACAGCGCCGAAAAGGCGGGCTAGGGTAGGGATATGTCACTTTGGACCCGCATCGCAGACGCGCTTTCGGCGCTGGCCAATGGCGAAAGCATTGGGGCGGTCTTTGAACGGCTGCGCACGCCGCCCGAACGCACGGTTGCCTTTGCCATTGCGGTGATTGCGCTGGGCGCCAAAGTGGCCAAGGCCGACGGTCTGGTCACCCGCGACGAGGTGGCCGCCTTTCGCGAGGTGTTCCACATCCCCGACGCCGAAGAAGAAAACGCCGCGCGCGTATTCAACATGGCCCGTCAGGATGTGGCCGGGTTCGAGGAATACGCACGCCGGATCAAAAAGATGTTCGGCGAAGACCAGATGGTTCTGACCGACCTGATGGACGGGCTTTTTCACATCGCGCTGGCGGATGGCGAATACCATCCGAACGAGGACGAGTTTCTGCATATCGTCGCGGGCATCTTCGGCCTGTCCGAGCGTGACTTTCGCGGGCTCAGGGCGCGCCATGTGCCCGGCGCTACGCCCGATCCTTATGACGTTCTGGGTGTTGATCCAGATGCGTCGCTGGATGACATCCGCGCGGCCTGGAGGCAAAAGGTGCGCGACACGCACCCCGACCGGATGATCGCGCGCGGGGTTCCGCAAGAGGCGGTCAAGCTGGCCGAAAAGCGGCTGATCGCGATCAATCAGGCTTGGGAAGATATCAACCGGGACGCGGCCTGACCGATGCGGATTGCCACTTATAATGTCGAGTGGTTTGACACGCTTTTCGAAGATGACGGCACGCTTTCGGATAACAATGAATGGTCGGGGCGGCGCGATGTGACGCGGCGCGAACAGATCGCGGCACTGGGGCAGGTGTTCCAAAAACTGGATGCCGATGCGATCATGGTGATCGAGGCACCTGACACCAGCCGCCGCCGGTCCGGAACGGTCGCGCTGGAAGGTTTTGCCGAACGTTTTGGGCTGCGCGCGCGCAAGGCGTTGATCGGCTTTCCCAATGAAACCCAGCAAGAGATCATTCTACTTTACGATCCGGATGCCCTGAAAGTGCGGCACGATCCGTTTGGCGAAGATACCGGCAAAAAGGGCTCAAACGCCGCACCGCGATTTGATGCGGTGTTCCGGATCGATCTGGACATTGACGCAACCGCCGATCGGGTGCGGTTTTCCAAGCCACCGCTGGAAGTGGCGGTTGAGACGGACAAATCCCAGTTTCGCATGATCGGGGTGCACGCCAAGTCAAAGGCGCCTTACGGCGCGTCCACGCCCAACGAGGTGATGCAGCTGTCAATTGCAAACCGTCGCAAGCAGTTGGCACAATGTATCTGGATCCGCCAAAGGGTCGACGAACACCTCGCCCTTGGGCAGTCGCTGATCGTTCTGGGCGATTTCAACGATGGTCCGGGTTTGGATCATTACGAAAAGCTGTTTGGGCGCAGCGGGGTCGAAATTGTGCTGGGTGGCCCAGAAGAAATTCAGCTTTTTGATCCGCATGCGCAAATGGCGCTGAACCGTCGGATCGCCGCCACGCCGGTGACATCGCGGTTCTATCTGCCCTCTCAGAAAAGGTTTCTGCAGGCGCTGTTGGATTACGTCATGGTCTCGCCTGACCTGCGCGAAGGGAGCCCGAACTGGAGGATCTGGCACCCGTTCGATGACGCTGAATGTTACGGCGACACCGCGTTGCGGGATGCGCTTTTGACAGCGTCAGACCATTTTCCCGTGACCTTGGATGTTGATATTTAACGGCTTTTTGCCTCTGGCGCATTCGCTTTGGGAATCGCCCGCACCGGCGTAGACTGGGCGGCATGAAACACCACATTGCATTGGCATTTTCACTGGCTCTTTCGGCGGGCTTTCTGGCGCATCCGGTTCAGGCCGAAAAGGCCGAAAAGAGCGGCGAGATCGAAGAGGGCATGGATTTGCTGTCGCAGGGCGCGCGTCTGTTCTTGCGTGGTCTGGTTCAGGAAATGGGCCCGGCACTGGCCGAAATGGAAGAGGCGCTTGGCAATCTGGGCGCCTATCACCCGCCGGAAATCTTGCCGAATGGTGACATTATAATCCGCCGCAAAACGACGCCGCCGGTGGTGCCCGATCTGCAAAAGGCGCCCGAGGGCGAGATCGAGCTTTAGAGCATTTTGCGTGAAATCTGAATCACCTAACACTGCCTGAACTCACGGGTTTCAACGCGTTAGGTGACGCTGAATACCTCAAGCTAAACGCCCAACGCTTTAGTTCTCGATCACGATTGACGTTTCAGCGCCCAGCGATGCCCCCAGCGAGGCAAGCCGCGCCTCGGCCACCTCGCCCAAAAGGCCGACATCGCGCTGGCGCATGACAAACTCCAGCTTTTTCTTCTTGGGAAAATAGCGCATGTGACCCATGTGTTTCTGGGTCGAAACAGAGAACATCGCACCAAATCGCATGGCTTTGCCCAGAACCTCGGCGTCGATGATATCTTTCTCTGGCAGCATGTTGATAAGCGTCTCAAAGCGTGAACCTGAACGGTTGTTCTTGTAGCGGTGCAGCAATGTCAGCCCCAGAAAAATCCGCTCGGGGTGGTTCAGGCCGCCCAGATTGGCGCGGGTTGCGTTATCAAAACAAACTTCGGCGCGGTAATCGGGATGCGCGCGCCACGTGACGTCATGCAAAAGACAGGCCGCTTTGATCAGGCGGATCCGCTCGGGCGGGGCGGTTTTGTAGAGCGGTTCGAGAAAGTCAAAAAGCGTCTTGCCAAAGCCGGGAAAACGCGCGTCCTTCTTTTCGGAAAACCGGCAGGCCTCGATCAGGGGGTCACGGTCGCGCAGGCGCTGAGGCATTTGTTCGTAAAGCAGACCTTCGCGGATGCCATATGCCGAAACGGCCAGCTCGCGCGGACGGAAGGCAGACAAAAGACCTTTAAGAACCTCTGAGGCCAGAGGCACGAGTGCGATGCGCGCTTCGGACAACCCCGACATTGAGCGCAGCAAATCAGGGTCGGTCTTTAGGATCCAGTCGACGGTCTTGGCAGCTTCTGCAGGCGCCATCCGGTATTCATGCAATACGGCCAGCGGATAGCCCCGGCGCAGCATATCAAGCCGGGCAATTGCGCGCCACGAGCCGCCGACCAGAAACAACCGCTTGGGCTTTTCTGGGAAGGTCTGGCGCAACTCGGCCAGCGTTTCCTGAATGCGGGCCTTTCTGGCCTTTCTGCCGCCGGGCAGATCCCGCAGCTGCATTGGCGCCAGTGGCGTGCTGATACAGTCGCCGACCCGACCCTCTTCGAGGCGGGCCAGCTCCATCGACGCGCCGCCGATGTCACAGGCCAGACCGTTTGCGCCGGGCCAGCCTAACAAGACGCCCTGTGCGGACAGGCGTGCTTCTTCCTGACCATCGACGACGAACAGCTTCAGGCCGGTTTTTTCCAGCACCTCGGCACAAAACTCGGGCCCGTCCGATGCTTCGCGCACAGCGGCGGTGGCCACAGCACTCAGCGGGGCCAGCCCCATGCCTTTGGCAAGCATCTGAAACCGGGTGATCGCGGTCAGCGCGCGGGCGCGCCCTTGGGGGTTCAGCTTGCCAGTTTCGGCGATACCGATGCCCAGACCGCACATGATCTTTTCGTTGTAGAAATAGGCAGGCGACCGCGCGGCGCCGTCAAAGACCACCAGTCGGACAGAGTTTGATCCGACATCGACAACGCCGACCCGCGACAATGCGCGCGCACTTGGATCGTCGAACAATGGTCGGTCAAATGGGCCCCAGTCGTGGTGACCGGGCTCTGTCGCTCCATCCATTCGGCTGCCCCCTGCTTTGGCCACACCAGTCTTGCGCCAGCCAAGCGGCGGCGTCAATCTTTTGCGTGGGCCAGTTTGGGAACATCTTTGGCCCCGGCGGATCCTCGCCCCGAAAGCGAAGGGTTTTCCATAAAGAAGCGGTGGCAATTAAAAGGCTGATCGCCTGCTTGAGGACGGATAAAGGTGCCGTCCGGCGTCAGGACCCAGCTTTGCGCCTCGTCGGCAAGGTTGGCGGCCATGACCTGACTGACGATCTGGGCCTTGACGGTCGCGTTCTTGGCCTCGACCAGCGTTTCAACGCGGCGCCACAGGTTGCGGTCCATCCAGTCGGCCGAGGAAATAAAGACGCGGGCCTTTTTCGACGGCAGGCCGTGGCCATTGCCAAAGCAGACAATGCGCGAGTGTTCCAGAAACCGCCCGACGATGGATTTGACCCGGATGTTTTCGGACAAACCCTTGATCCCAGGACGTAATCCGCAAATTCCGCGGATGATCAGGTTGATGCGAACGCCCGCCTGACTGGCCTTGTAAAGCGCGTCAATGACGTCTGGTTCGATGATTGCGTTCAGCTTGGCCCATATTTCGGCAGGGCGGCCTTGGCGTGCATGCTCAGCTTCGGCGGCGATCATTTCCAGCAAGTTGGTGCGCAGCGTCAGGGGTGAGATTGACAGGTTTTCCAACAGATCCGGCTGGGCATAGCCCGAGAGATAGTTAAAGACTTTGGTGGCATCGCGCCCCAAAGCCTTGTCGCAGGTGAAAAGCGACAGATCGGTGTAAACGCGCGCAGTGATCGGGTGATAGTTGCCGGTGCCGTAATGGGTATAGGTCACCAATTCATTGCCTTCGCGGCGCACGACGACCGAAATCTTGGCATGCGTTTTGTAATGCATGAAACCATAGACCACATGCGCACCCGCGCGTTCCAGACGCCGCGACTGGCGGATGTTGGCGGCCTCGTCAAAGCGGGCTTTCAACTCGACCAGGGCGGTGACGGATTTGCCCGCCTCGGCGGCCTCGCAAAGGGCGGCAACCACGGGGCTGTCGCGCGACGTCCGGTAAAGCGTCTGTTTGATTGCCACGACATCAGGGTCGCGCGCGGCCTGATCCAGAAACCGGATGACCATGTCAAAGGTTTCATAAGGGTGGTGCAACAGCATGTCTTTTTGCCGGATCGCAGCGAACATATCGCCGTTGTGATCCTGAACGCGTTCGGGAACGCGGGGCGTAAAGCTGGGCCATAGAAGGTCGGGGCGGCTGTCGATGACCAGCTCGGACAGGTCCGAAACCCCGATCAGCCCGTCAATTTCTACCACCTCTTCTTCTTCGACATTCAGCTCGCGCATGATCAGGTTGCGCAGCATTTCGGGGGCATCGGCCGACAGCTTCATCCGGATGACTTCGCCCCGGCGGCGGCGTTTCAGCGCGGTTTCAAATTCGCGCACCAGATCTTCGGCTTCTTCTTCCAGTTCAAGGTCGCTGTCGCGCAGGACCCGAAAGGCGCAATGACCCTTGGTCTTGTAGCCGGGAAAGAGGCTGGTCAGGTGCAAAAGCAGCAGCTCTTCCATCGGCAGAACACGGTAAGCGCCGTCCTCGGCGGGCAGGGGGATAAAGCGGGCGATCTGATTGGGGATCGGCAAAAGCGCCAAAAGTGGGCGTTTGTTCGCCTTGCGCTCAAGCTGAAGCGCCAGGGCAAAGCCGGTGTTGGGAATGAACGGAAACGGGTGGGCGGGGTCGATGGCAAGCGGTGACAGAACCGGAAAGACCTGATTGATAAAGACCTCTTCGAGGTAGGTTTTGTCCTCGTCGCTCAGCGTATCGCGGGTTTCCATGATCAGGCCATTGGCCTGCATCTCTTTTTGCAGCGCGTCAAAGACGGTTTGCTGGTGCTGCATCAGACGGCGCGCTTCGGCGTTGATCAAAACAAGTTGTTCGGCCGAGGTCAGCCCGTCTGCGGCGGGCGTTGTATTTCCGGCGTCCGCCAGTTCGCGCAGGCCCGCGACGCGAACGGTGTAAAATTCGTCAAGGTTGGTGGCTGAGATTGACAGGAAGCGCAGCCGTTCCAGCAAGGGGACGCGGGTGTTTTCAGCCTCTTCCAGAACGCGCCAGTTGAAGGCCAGCCAAGACATTTCGCGGTTGAAGAACCGGCGCGGGCTGTCGGTGGTGATGTCGGCAAGCTCGACCGGTTCGGGAAAGTCGGCTTTGAGGAAATCGGCTTGGGTCATGGGGCGATAACTGATGCAACCTTGTAAAGATGAAGTGACACTTATGCCCCTTTATCTGCTTGATTGTCCAGCAATTCACCGGCCAGAGCGCGGGTGACAGCGCGGCCTTCAGCCAGCGCCTGACGGTCCAGAAGATCGACCGTGCGGTGGACGGCGTCAAAGCTGCGCTCGATACGCAGGACAAGGTAGTCCAGCACATTGGGTGGTACGGTGATCTGGCGGTCAGCAAAGAGCTTCATCATCACGGCGGTCAAAAGCGCGTCGTCGGGGGCGGCAAGGCTGGCGCTGCCGGTGCCGGATATTCGGCTGGCCAGATCGGGCAGGGCGATGGCCCAGCCCGAAGCGGGACCGCACCCGGTCATCAAGAGCCGCCCGCCTTCGGCCAATGTCAGGTTGTGCAAATGAAAAAGTGCGGCCTCGTCGCCGGAGTGGCCCGCCGCACGGTCGACGTCCTCAACCGCGATGGCGCCATTTTGTGCAAGCTCTGGGATGTCCCTGCCTGCAAGGCCTGCGGCCTCAACCACGGTTGCGCCGGCCATGTCGACCCAGACATGGGTGAGGTGGGTTTTGCCAGCGCCGCGCGGACCGGAAAGGACCATCTTGCCACCGGGCCAGTTCTGCCAGTCGTCGATTGTGGCAAGGGCCGCGCGATTGGGGTCGGCCACGAAAAATTCGTCGCGCCCGAGCGCGGCGCGCACAGGCAGTTCAAACGCCAATTGTCTGGATGTCATTCGTCAGTACCAGACACGCCGCGGTAAAGCTGACTGTCCTTGTAGCGGATGGTGCCAAAGCGGGCGACGACGCCGATGGCGGCGGCGACGGGGACGGCAATCAGGAGGCCGACAAAGCCAAAAAGCGCGCCGAAAACCGACAATGCAATCAACAGCCAGACGGGATGCAAGCCGACGCTGCCGCCGACGAGTTTGGGTGTCAGGACGTTGCCTTCGAGCATCTGCCCGGCCACGAAAATCCCGCCGATAAGCGCGATCCAGCCCCAGCTGCCCCAGAACTGAAACAGCGCCAGTCCCAGCGCCAGAGCGCCGCCGACCAGAGCGCCGATGTATGGAATAAAAGAGATCAGCCCGGCGATCGCTCCGATCACGAGGCCAAATTGAAGGCCGACGAGCATCAGTGAGACGCCATAAAACGTGCCGAGGATCAGCATGACTGTGCCCTGACCGCGAATGAAGGCTGCTAGTGTGGCGTCGATTTCGCGGGCCAGCTGGCGGATCGTGTCACGGTGATCGAGCGGAACAAGCTTGTCGACCTCGCCCACCATGCGGTCCCAGTCGAGCAGCAGGTAAAAAGTTACGACGGGCACAACAACGATCAGGACGACAACGTTCAAAAGCCCCAAGGCTGAGCTGAGAACTCCGTTCAAAAGCTCGCCGCCCTTGGATTGAATGGTCTGGCCGATGGAGGTCAGCGACTGGCGTACGACCGAGCTTTCGTCCATCAGTTGCGGGAACCTGTCGTTCAGAAAGACCTGCAGATCGTGGAAAAGCTGGGGTGCGATGTTGAAGAGCGCAACCGCTTGATTGACCAGCGTTGGAACCACAAGGATCGACAGAACGACAAAGACGATGACCGCCACAAGGGTGATCAGGACCGTCGCCATAACCCGCGAAAGTCCCAGTCGCTCCAACCTGTCAGCGATCGGGTCAAGGCAATAGGCCAGGGCGCCGCCCAGTATAAAAGGCAGCATCACATTGCCCAGAAACCACATGACAAGAACGAAAAACACCGCGGCGATGCCCCAGTATTTCAATTGATCACGAACTGGCAGCGCCATTGAAACCTCAACTTAATTCCAGTCAACAAATGGAGGATGCTGGGCGGATATGCAAGTTTTCCGGCGTGGCGGACTTACTGGATGGGGGCGCTGAAGTGGTAAGGCGGGGAGCCTCCGGCGGGAGTACTTGGGGCAAAGAAGAAGGGCGTGGCCCTGCGGCGCGATCCGACTGCTTGCCTGCGTTGGGTGAAACGCGTAGATCAAGGCCCAATGCCCAGTTTTCATGAGGATGAAGATGCGTCTTTCCCGATACTTCCTGCCCGTTCTGAAAGAAAACCCTTCGGAGGCTCAGATTGTCAGTCATCGCTATATGCTGAGGGCTGGCATGATCAAACAGTCGGCGGCGGGGATCTATTCGTGGCTGCCACTGGGGTTTCGGGTTCTGAAGAATATCGAGCGGATCGTGCATGAGGAACAGCAGCGCGCGGGCCATATCCCGCTGTTGATGCCGACGCTGCAATCGGCGGATCTGTGGCGCGAAAGCGGGCGGTATGACGACTATGGCGAAGAGATGCTGCGCATCACGGACCGGCATGGGCGCGATATGCTTTACGGGCCCACCAACGAAGAGCTGATCACAGATATTTTTCGGAGCCATGTGGGATCGTACAAGGATCTGCCGCTGACGCTCTATCATATCCAGTGGAAGTTTCGCGACGAGATCAGGCCGCGTTTCGGTGTGATGCGCGGGCGCGAATTTTACATGAAAGACGGCTATAATTTTGACATTGATCAGGATGCGGCGATCCACGCTTATAACCGCCATATGGTCAGCTATCTGCGGACCTACGAGCGCATGGGCCTTCAGGCCATTCCGATGCGGGCCGACAGCGGGCCGATCGGGGGCGAGGACACGCATGAGTTTCTGGTTCTGGCCGACACCGGCGAGAGCGAGGTGTTTTTTGACAGCGAGATCACCGATCTGAAAATGGGTGACCGGGTTGTCGATTATGACAACTGGGATGATTGTGCTGCGATCGTCAAAGAGTGGACCACGCCTTATGCGCGCACAGACGAGACGCATGACGCAGACGTGTTTGCCGCCGTACCCGAGGATCGCCAGCGCAAGTCGCGCGGCATCGAGGTTGGGCAGATCTTTTATTTCGGCACCAAGTATTCCGAAGCCATGGGCGCACGCGTTGTCAACGACAAGGGCGAGCGTGTTCCGGTGCATATGGGCAGCCACGGCATTGGTGTTTCGCGGCTTTTGGGGGCAATTATCGAGGCCAGCCATGATGACAAGGGCATCATCTGGCCCGAAGGCGTGACGCCGTTTCATTGCGGGATCGTCAACCTCAGACAGGGCGATGAGGCGGCGGATGCCGCTTGCGAGGCGCTTTATGCGTCACTGACCGCATTGGGGCTGGAGCCGCTTTATGACGACCGCGATGAACGCGCGGGCGGCAAGTTTGCCACGATGGACCTGATCGGTCTGCCCTGGCGGATCACGGTAGGGCCGCGGGGTCTTAAGAACGGTGTGGTCGAGCTGACCAACCGGCGCAGCGGGGTCAGCGAAGAGATGACGCCGCAGATGGCGGTTGAGCGGATCGCCGAGGTTTATGCCCATCATCACCAGGCGGCCCATGCCCAGCCGATGCCGCAACGGGCCTTTCACACCTGGATCTAGGGCAATTTTGCAGGGGCGGGTAACCGCCCTTGCGCGCCGCCCCGCTTGACCATCGCCGCGGCTCTGCGCAGTGTCGCAGGGCAAAACAGGAGAAGCCCCGTGACGCAATCACCCGCACCTTTTTCGCGTTTCGAATGGATGATCGCGTGGCGCTATTTGCGCGCCAAGCGGGCCGAGGGCGGGGTCAGCGTGATGACCTGGATCAGCCTTGTGGGGATCACGCTGGCGGTCTTTGCACTGATCGCCACGCTGGCGGTGCGGGCAGGGTTTCGGGCCGAGTTTGTTGACACGATCCTGGGCGCGAACGCCCATGTCACGGTCTATTACAACAGCGAAGCAGGCGCGAATGGCCAGATCAGCCGCACGATCCCGGACTTTGTGGCGCTGGCGGACCGGCTGAACGATCTGGGCGATGTCACCCGCGCGGCGCCCCTGATCAAGGGCACCGTCATGGCCAATGCGCGCGACCGAAATACCGGGGTTCAGATCTTTGGCATAACGCTGGACGATCTGATGACGATCCCGCGCGTGGCGCGTCCTGAACAGTCGATGGGCGATATTTTGCAGTTCGACAAAGGCATCGCCATCGGTTGGGGCGTGGCGCGTGATCTGGCGGTCGGCATTGGCGACCGGGTCAAGATCATCTCGCCCAATGGGGTGAAAACCGCCTTTGGGACCAGCCCGCGGGTCAATGCCTATGACGTGGTCTATATCTTTCAGGCTGGGCGCTATGACATTGATCAGACGCGGATTTACATGCCTTTTGATGAGGCCCAGAGTTTCTTCAACCGCGAGGGCGTGGCCGACGAGATCGAGGTGATGGTCAAGGACCCTGACCGTGTCGATGAAATGACGCTCGAGTTGTTGCGCGCCGCCGGAGATCGCGCGCTTTTGTGGACATGGCGTGATGCCTCGGGCAGTTTTTTAAGGGCGCTGACGGTAGAGGATAATGTGATGTTCGTCATCCTTTCGATCCTTGTTCTGATTGCGGCGATGAACATCATTTCCGGTTTGATCATGCTGGTGAAAAACAAGGGCCGTGACATCGGCATTTTGCGCACCATGGGATTGACCGAAGGGTCGGTTATGCGGATTTTCTTTATATGTGGCGCACTTACGGGCACGGTTGGCACCATTGCCGGTGTCGCTTTGGGCAGCCTTTTTGCGATCTATATCGACCCGATCTTTTCGGCTGTGAACTATTTTGCGGGCGGGGGCGTATGGGACCCTTCCATTCGCGGGATCTATAATTTGCCGGCCAAGCTGCAACTGGCGGATGTTTTAAGCGCGGTGTCGCTGTCGCTGTTTCTGTCGTGGGTGGTGACCTTGTTTCCGGCCCGGCGCGCGGCGCGGATGAACCCTGTTGAGGCGCTGCGCTATGAATGATCCGGTGTTGGCGCTAAGCGATATTCGCAAGACCTATAAAAAGGGCAAACCGGGCGAGGTTGATGTCCTGAAAGGCGCGGGCCTGACGCTGGGGCGGGGCGAAGTTGTCGCATTGGTCGCGCCTTCGGGGGCGGGCAAGTCAACGCTTTTGCATATCGCGGGGCTGTTGGACACGCCTGACAGTGGCCGGGTAGAGATGTCGGGTCAGGATGTGACGCGGCTGTCGGACCGGCGGCGCACTGGCATTCGGCGGGCCGATCTGGGATTTGTCTATCAGTTCCACCATCTTTTGCCCGAGTTTACGGCGCTTGAAAATATCGTGCTGCCGCAGATGGCCAATGGTGTGGGGCAACGCGCGGCGGCCGGGCGCGCGCAGATGCTTTTGACGCGGGTCGGCATTGGCGACCGGGGCGATCACCGCCCTGCAGCACTGTCGGGGGGCGAGCAGCAGCGCGTTGCGTTCTGTCGCGCTTTGGCCAATGAACCCAAGGTGTTACTGGCAGATGAGCCGACGGGAAACCTGGATCCGGAAACTTCGGACAGGGTGTTTGCGACGCTTCTTGATCTGGTGCGCGAGACCGGGCTTTCGGCGCTGATTGCCACGCATAACATGGCGCTGGCTGCGCGGATGGACCGGGTTCTAAAGCTGGAAAACGGGGTTCTTGTCGCGGGATAAGCGGCGCGCGGCTGTTTGCAGTTTCGCAGATTTAGTAGGGGGGTAATGATGACCAAACGCAGCCTGGCAGAGATCGAAGAGCTGACGCGCAGTGCGCTGGAACGCCATGGTGCGGGGCATTGGCAGGCCGGTGAAGTGGCTTGTGCGGTTGCCTTGGCCGAGGCGCGGGGCAACCGGATTTGCGGGCTCTACTACCTTGAAAGTTATTGTCAGCAGCTGACAACAGGGCGGGTCAATGGGACGGTGGATCCGGTGGTTGACCGGGTCCGTCCGGGCGCTGTTCGGGTTGATGCGGCCTATGGTTTTGCGCAACCTGCTTTTATGAAAGCGATGCCGGAAGCCATTGATACCGCACGGGAAAATGGCGCGGCGACCTTGGCAGTGTGCCACGCGCATACCTGCACTTCGCTGGGGTATTTCACCGAAGCGATTGCGCGGGCGGGTATGATCGGGATGGGCTTTACCAATGCCACACCGATCGTGGCGGCGCCGGGTGGCGCGGCGCGGGTCATTGGGACGAACCCCTTTGCTTTTTCGGTGCCCGACGGGTCGGGCGAAGTGGCGATGCAGTTTGATTTTTCGACCTCGGCTGTGGCCTTGGGCAAGATCACGATGGCCAAGGCTGCGGGCGAAAAAATCCCGACAGGCTGGGCAGTTGACGCAAATGGGGCGGAGACCACCGACCCCGATGCGGCGCTGGGCGGAGCGCTGGTTTCAGCGGGTGGGCACAAGGGTTGGGGCATGGGGTTGATGGTTGAAGTTCTGGCCGCCGGGATGACCGGGGGGCTGAACTCGGCGGATGTCTCGCCCTTGAAAGCACCCAATGGGGGGCCGCATGATCTGGGTCAGTTTTATGTGCTGATCGACCCCTCGACTTCGCCTGATTTTGCTAATCGTTTCAATCGGTTGGCCGAGGTTATCCGGGCTGATTCCGAGGCGCGAATTCCCGGCTCGGACCTGAAGATGCAGGACCCGGTGGAGGTTCCGGATGCTCTTTGGGCGTTGGTGTCGGCGCTGGCGTGATCAGGCGCGCTGGGTCAGGTAGACGCCGAAGGCCATGACGGCAATTCCAGCGCTGCGCATCAGGGTCAGGGGCGCTTGGCGGGCGCCGAAAAGGGCGAAGTGATCGATCACCGCGGCCGAGGCGAGTTGCCCCAGAAGGACGAAAAAGACGGCGTTTCCGACGCCGAATTTCGGTGCGATCCAGGTGATGGAAAGCACGTAGAAGGCCACCAATAAACCTGCTAAAAACAAAGGCTTGGGCGCGGATGGCGCCAGTTTCAGGGGGGCCGGGCCGGTGACCAGAACCACGGCGGCGGTGGCAATCAGGGCGACGGTGAAAAGGATGGCCCCGGCGGCGGCGGGTGATCCGATGCGGGTGCCGAGGGCTGCGTTCAGTGCGGCCAGAATGGGGATGCCGAAACCGGCGGCGAGCATGATCAGGGCGTAGGTCAAATTGCTGGGCATGGAAGCTGTCCTTAAAAATTGCCTAAGGGCAGCTTAGGGGCAGGTGCGGGGCCGGTCGAGGGGCCGAATTTGTTGCGATAGGTACATTTTGTACCGCCGGGAGGTACATTTTTGGACAGGTGCGGGGCGGGGCGTCGATTTTTGCGGTTTTGCGGTGGGTTTATCGGGTCGCGAAGGCGCGCGGTTTTCGCGGGGCGTCGGTTCTTCCTTTGCATGATGCATGGCATCATGCACGCGCCCGACCCGCCCCCAAGGCGGGCGCGTTCCGCACCCTCCCTCGGGCCGGGCGCGTGGTTTGGGGGCGGTGGTATTCGTTTCTCCGTCCATAAATTCAGATTCACTTGACCAGAGCCCACATTACCTCGCTCCTTGAAATCTTCCGTTAGGGGGGAGAGAATTAGGCGAACAGTATTAGGCGGCGGGGATTTTATGATTGAGCAAGGAAGTACGGGTGGTTTGAATGCTACCGAGAAGAAAGTCGTAAAATACTTGGTTGAAGAGGGATGGACGAACCAAAACATACAAGCGCTCATAAACCTTGAACGACCTGCAAGTGTTAACTTCGGAAGAATTGCAGGGGTGAAGAGCGACGAAGAAATCAAACCATCTTCGAAGGAAGAGTTTTATGAGTATCAAAATTTTAAGCGGTCCTTCGACCTGAAAACCGGGCTGAATCCGTATGTTCACGAGAGGTTGATAAAGTCTCGTGAGGCCATGAAGCTTGCGGTGAGCGTGTTTAACAATCCAACTTTCCAATTCAGAGCAGAAAACTTCGCAATGTTGGCTAATGTCGCTTGGACTTACTTGATCTTGGAGTTCTCAGACAAGAACGGACTGCCACTGAAAAGGAAGAACGGGAAAAGTATATCTCTAAGCGATTTTATAGACAGCGAAGGCTGTACCTTTTCCGAGGGCACAAAGAAAAACCTTAGGGCACTAGTAAAGATACGCAACGAGACAGAGCATAGGGTACTCGGTCCCTTTGACCAAAGTTGGGTAAGGGTTTTTCAGGCAAACTGCTTGAACTATGAAAAACAAATATCCAAGCTCTTTGGTGAGCGGATGTCGCTGTCCAACGAAATTTCATTTGCGCTTCAGTTTTCAAGCTTTTCGGTTGGTCAAGCCGCGGAATTGGCAAGCTCTGAAGTCTCCGACGAAATTAGATCAATAAACGCGGAGATATTTGGCGGGATGTCCGAGGTACAGATGGATGACTTGGAGTTTCAATTCGCCGTCGTCCATACAACGGTAGAAAGCTCGAAATCGAAAGCGGCATTTCAATTTGTTTCCCCAACGTCTCTAGAGGGAAAGGAAATCGCTAATGTTCTTGTGAAGCATAAACCATCTGCAATCACTCATCCTTACAAGCCGGACCAAGTGGTTAAGCTCGTGATGAAGAAGTCCGGGAAGCCGTTTAACTTGCATCAACACACAACGAAATGGAAACAACATGCAGTCCGGCCTAATGGCAAATCAGAGAACCCAGAGAAAACCGATTTAGACTATTGCTACTATAATCCTACTTTTAAATCATATACTTACAACGACGCATGGGCAGATTTGCTGATAAAAGATTTGGGCTAGAGCCCCCCTCAAACATCCAGCTCCTCCACGAACCTCGCGTTTTCCTGGATGTACTGGTAGCGCATTTCGGGCTTTTTGCCCATCAGGCGCTCGACCAGATCGCCGGTCTCTCCGGGGACCTCATCGTCTATTGTGACGCGGATCAGTTTGCGGGTCAGGGGGTTCATGGTGGTGTCTTTGAGGTCTTTTGCGTCCATCTCGCCCAGACCCTTGAAGCGGCTGACGTCGATGCGCCCTTTGCCGCCCAGACCCTTTTCAAGGTGGCGGTTCTTTTCGGCCTCGTCGATGCAATAGACGCGGCGCGCCCCTTGGGTGAGGCGAAAGAGCGGCGGGCAGGCGAGGTAGAGGTGGCCCTGATCAATGAGCGGGCGCATCTGGGTGAAGAAGAAGGTCATCAGGAGGGCCGCGATATGGGCGCCGTCGACATCGGCGTCGGTCATGATGATGATCTTGTCATAGCGCAGATCGTCGATCGAGAACTTGGTGCCAAGCCCGGTGCCAAGCGCCTGTGTGAGGTCCGAGATTTCCGCGTTCGAGCCCAGTTTCGAGCTGGCCGCGCCAAGGACGTTCAGGATCTTGCCGCGCAGGGGCAAAAGCGCCTGGGTCTTACGGTCACGCGCCATTTTGGCCGAGCCGCCGGCGCTGTCGCCTTCGACGATGAAAAGCTCGGTCCCGTCGCGCGAATTGGACGAGCAATCGGTGAGTTTGCCGGGCAGGCGCAGTTTCTTGGTGGCCGTCTTGCGCGCGGTTTCCTTTTCGGCGCGCCGGCGCAGGCGCTCTTCTGAGCGCAGGATCAGGTAGTCGAGGATCGCGCCGGCCGATTTGGTATCTGCCGCCAGCCAGTTGTCAAAGTGGTCGCGCACAGCACCTTCGACGAGGCGGGAGGCCTCGGTCGTGGCAAGGCGGTCCTTGGTCTGGCCGACAAATTCAGGTTCGCGGATGAAGCAGGAGACCAGCGCACAGCCGCCGCCCACGACGTCATCGCGGTTGATCTGGGTGGCTTTGCGGTTCGAGACAAGTTCGCCATAGGCACGGATGCCGCGGACGATCGCGCTCCAGAAGCCGGCCTCATGGGTGCCGCCTTCGGGGGTGGGGACGGTGTTACAGTAGGACTGGATAAAGCCGTCGCGCGAGGGGGTCCAGTTGATGGCCCATTCGACCTTGCCGACGACGCCGAATTTTTCCTGAAAATCGACGGTTCCGGCAAAGGGTTTGTCGGCATAGGTCGAGGCCGCGCCAAGCGTTTCGCTGAGGTAGTCGGCCAAGCCACCGGGGAAGTGAAAGGTTGCTTCGGTCGGGGTTTCGCCATCGTTGATCTGGGATTTCCAGCGGATTTCGACGCCCGAGAAGAGGTAGGCTTTGGAGCGGATCGATTTGAAGAGGCGGGCGGGTTTGAAACGGTGGTGGCCAAAGATCTGTTCGTCGGCGTGGAAGGTGGTGGTTGTGCCGCGCCGGTTGGGGGCGGCGCCAATGTTTTCGACCGGCCCCTGTGGCAGGCCGCGCGAGAAGGACTGACGGTAAAGCTGGCGGTCGCGGGCGACCTCGACCACCATAAGATCGGACAGGGCGTTGACGACCGAGGCGCCAACCCCGTGCAGGCCGCCCGAGGTTTCATAGGCTTTGCCCGAGAATTTGCCGCCCGCGTGCAGGGTGCATAAGATCACCTCGAGTGCGGATTTGTCTGGGAACTTGGGGTGCGGATCGATGGGGATGCCGCGGCCGTTGTCACGGATGGTGATCGAGTAATCAGCGTGCAGTTCGACCTCGATCCGGTTGGCGTGGCCTGCGACGGCCTCGTCCATCGAGTTGTCCAGCACTTCGGCCACAAGGTGGTGCAGGGCGCGTTCGTCGGTGCCGCCGATATACATGCCGGGGCGTTTGCGGACCGGTTCCAGCCCTTCGAGGACTTCGATCGAGGAGGCGTCGTAGTCGGACGGGGCGGACCCGGTCAAAAGATCATCGGACATGGGTGCTGCTCTGTTGGTTTTGTTGCGGCTCATTAGATCAGGTTTGGCGCGGGGGGGGAAGAGCGACAAGCGCAGATTTGGACGATGTCAGAGCCGTGGGGCAAGGGCCTGATGCAACGGCAAAAGGGCGGTAAAATTGGCCATGGTGGCGCTGTGCGGATCGCCGGCGGGATCAATTTCGCGCCAGAGGGTCAGGGATTTGCGGCGCAGGTTATCGCCGGCGGGGTGGGTCTTGTCGTAGGGGGCGGGGACGCGTTTGAGTTCAGGCTCGGCCAGCGTAAAGCCCTTGGGGGGCAGGTCGGGGCAGGTGCCGCTGTCGACCGTTTGGCGCCAGGTGGTGATCTGGGCGGGGGTGAAGGCCATCCAGCCCCAGCCGGTTGTCAGGTCATCCGGCGAGAGGCCAAAGTACCAGCCGGGGCCGGTTTTGCCGTCCGCGGTCCAGGCCAGGTGCAGGTGGGTGTTATAGGGTGTCTTGTCGGCTGAGAAACGCAGGTCGCGGTGGATGCGAAAGAGTTTATGCGTCACCGGGCGGCCCAGAAGGCGGGCCAGATCGGCGCTGATCAGATCGGCAAAGGCGAGGGCGGGGCGTTTGATCCGCGCCTCAAACTCGCCCTTGTGCGCGGCAAACCAGTCGCGGTCGTTATTGGCGGCAAGCTGGGCGAGAAAGATGCGGGCCTGCGGGATCAGATCAGAGAATTGGGACATGGTACGGGACCTTTCGGGGGGCAGGGTAACGCATGGGCTTGTTTCGTCGCAAGGGCGCCGATAGGCATGTCCTCATGCAGCAGGTGATGACATATCGCGGCCATGCGCGGGCGCTGGCTGGGCTTGGGCTTCCGTTGATTGGCAGTCACATCGCGCAGATCGCCATGGGGATCACTGATGCGGTGATGCTGGGGTGGTATGACGTATCGGCGCTGGCTGCTGAAACCTTGGGTTTTTCGATGTATTTCGTGCTGTTCATCGTGGGGTCGGGCTTTGCTTTTGCAGTGATGCCGATTGTGGCGCTGGCGATCGGGCAGGGCGATGAACAACAGGCGCGGCGGGTGACGCGGATGGGGCTTTGGGCCTCGGCGGGGTATGGCGTTTTGGTGATGGCGCCGCTGATCTGGTCGCGCCCCATATTTGAGGCGATCGGGCAGGAGCCGGAGCTGGCCGCATTGGCGCAGACCTATCTGCGGTTCATGGCGATTGCGATGATGCCGTCGCTTTTTGTCATGGTTTTCAAGAGCTACCTGTCGGCGCTGGAGCGCACGCAGGTGGTGCTGTGGGCGTCGGTGGCGGCGGCGTTTTTGAATGCGGGCCTGAATTACATTCTGATCTTTGGCAAGTTTGGCGCGCCAGAGCTGGGCATTGCCGGGGCTGGGATCGCGACGGCGGCGGTTTCGGTTGCATTGGCGGCGGCACTGGCGATTTATGTGGGGCTTGCGAAGACCGAGCACGAGGTTTTCCGGCGCTTCTGGCGCCCTGATGGCGAGGCTTTTGGCAGGGTTTTCCGGATGGGGGTGCCGATCGGGCTGACCAATCTGGCGGAAAGCGGGCTTTTTGCGGGATCGGCGCTGATGATGGGGTGGATTGGCGCTGTGGCGCTGGCGGCGCATGGGATCGCCCTGCAGCTGACGGCGCTGGCATTTGTGATGCATCTGGGGCTGAGCCAGGCGGTGACGGTGCGGGTGGGCAATGCTCTGGGGCGGCGCGACCGGGTGCATCTGGTGCGCGGCGCGGTGGCGGCCATTGGTGTGTCATTGATCCTTTCGGCGCTGACCATTGCATTGTTTCTGGCGCTGCCCGAGACTTTGGTGAGCCTTTTTGTCGATCCGCTGGACCCCGAAAAACCGGCGATCATTGCCGTCGGCGTGGGGCTGATGTTTATGGCCGCGATTTTCAATCTGGGCGATGGCGGGCAGGTCATGGCGCTGGGTCTATTGCGCGGCTTGCAGGATATCCGGGTGCCGATGATCATGGCTGCGCTGAGCTATTGGGCGATCGGGTTGCCGATGGGTTATGTCCTGGGGTTCTGGGCGGGCTTTGGCCCGGTTGGCATCTGGGGCGGGCTGGCCGGTGGGTTGTTTTTGGCCGGTGGGTTGATGATGTGGCGGTTCTGGTGGGTGATGCTGCCGCGCGTCAAGGCGTGACTTTGGCGGGTGATGCGATGCGGCTGCGCCCGGCCCTTTGGCCCAGCCAGACGCTGGCCAGCACAACGAATACTCCGACAAACTGAAGCGCATTCAGCGACTGGCCAAGGACGATCCAGCCAAGGATTACGGCCGTCAGCGGGCTGAGAAAGCCAAGGATCGAGACGGCCGCGGGTTCGATCCGGGCGATGCCGCGAAACCAGATGGCATAGGTGAAGGCGGCGCTGATCAGCCCCATATAGACAAAACCTGTGAGGTTGGCGGGGGTCAGCGCGGGCAGCGGCGGTTCGAACCAAAGCGCGGCGGGCAGCAAAAGCAGCCCCCCAGCGGTCAGTTGCCATGCGGTGAAGGTCAAAAGCGAGACCGGCGGCTGCCAGCGGCGGCTGAGGACGGTGCCTGTGGCCATTGAGGCCGCGCCGCCAAGTCCGGCAATGATGCCGATGGGGTTAAGCGTGGCCTGAGCGTTCAGGATCAAAAGCGCCACGCCCGCCATTCCTGCCAATGCCGCGATGACCGAAAGGGGGCGGATCCGGGCGCCCAGAAAGGCGCGGGCCAGAAAGACCACGATCAGGGGCTGCACCGCGCCGACGGTTGCGGCCACCCCGCCGGGCAGGGTGTAGGCGGCGATGAAGAGAAGCCACCAGAAGATCGAGAAATTCAGCGCTCCCAGAGCAAAGATGCGCGCCCACCAGAGGCCATGGGGCAGGCGCCGCACAACGAGCATAAGCAAGAGCCCCGCCGGAAGGGCGCGCAGCATCGCCACGGTCAGGGGGTAGCCCTGAGGCAGAAATTCGGTCGTGACCAGATAGGTGCTGCCCCAGATGGCCGGAGCGATGGCGGTGATGGCGATATCTGTGGTGCGGGTCATGGGGCTCTCTGATTATCTTGAGGTCAAGATAACCGGGTATAGCTTGACGTCAAGATAAATTATGCAGATGGTTCGGCGGATGGATAATGTCGATAAGATCATCGAGCAGTGGAACCGCGAGCGGCCCGATCTGGATGTCGCTGCAATGGCGCTGATGGGGCGGCTGAAGCGGCTAAGTCAGCATTTGGCGCGCGAGACGGATAAGATTTTTGCGGCGCATGGGCTGAACGCGGCCAGCTTTGATGTGCTGGCCACGCTGCGCCGGTCGGGCGCGCCTTACCGGCTGTCGCCCAATGACCTGCTGGCAACAATGATGGTGACGTCGGGGACGATGACGAACCGGATTGATCAGCTGGTCAAGGCAGGGTTGGTGGCGCGGGTTGGCAACCCCGAGGATGGGCGCAGCGTGCTAATTGCGCTGACCGATGCGGGGCTGGAACGCATTGAGGTCGCGGTGACGGCGCATGTCGCTAATCAGGGGCGGTTGGTGGCCGGGCTGACAGGCGACGAGCGGGCGGCGCTGGACGATGGGTTACGGCGTTTTCTGGCAGAGTTTGAATCGGTTGGGGGGCGCTCTTAAAGCGCTGCCGTTACGGGGTCGCCGATTGTGCGGGTCGCAGGGTGGCGGTTATTTTGGGTGCAGTTTGAATCGGTTGGGGCGCGCACTTAAAGTGCTGCCTTTGGGGCTCGGAAGTTCGGAAAATGGACGGGCGTTCCGGGCGCGGGGCTGCGCCGGATTGTGGCGCAGTTCGGACCGGTTGAGGGGCGCCGTTAAGGCGCTTCGGGGCCGGATTTCAGCAGTTTGCGCGCCTCGGAGAACGACAACAGCCGGCGGGTGTTTTCATCCCAGAGATGCAGGCGCAGGCACGACAGGCTTTCACGCAATGTCATGCGCTGCGAGGTTGCCAGAATGTTGTGATCGCGCAGGACCTGCGGCAGCCGGTAAAAGGGAATGCGGCTGTAGAGGTGGTGGACGTGGTGCACGCCGATATTGGCGGTGAACCAGCGCAAAACCGGGGGCAGGTCGTAATACGAGCTGCCATGCAGGGCGCTTTCGTGCAGTTGCCAGTCGTCATCGTTGTTCCAGTGGGTTTCCTCAAACTGGTGCTGGACGTAAAAGAGCCACATGCCGATGGTCGCCGCGATCAGAACGGTGGGCAGAAAGATCGTCAGAACCGGCATCAGCCCGCCAAAATAAATGATCACGCCGAGGCCCAGAGCAATGGCAAGGTTGGTGCCCATGGCGCTGGTCCAGTACTTCGCGCCGTCCCGCATCAGGCCGATCGGCAGGCGGTTCTGGATCACAAAGATATAGGCCGGCCCCATGCCAAAGAGCACGAAAGGGTTGCGATAAAGGCGGTAGTTCAGGCGTCCGGCGATCTTTTGGTTGCGGTATTCATCGACGGTCATGGTGTAGATGTCGCCGATGCCGCGTTTGTCTAGGTTGCCGGCGGCAGAATGGTGGATCGCATGGGTGCGGCGCCAGACGTCATAGGGTGTCAGGGTCAGAACACCCAAGGCGCGTCCGACCCAGTCGCTGACATGGCGGTTCTTGAAGTAAGAGCCGTGGCCGCAATCATGCTGGATGATAAAGAGCCGCAACAAAAAGCCTGCGTTCAGGACCGAAATAGCCAGAGCCAGCCATGGGCTGATCGAGATCGCCCACCATGCGACAGCCCAGAGGCCGACGAAGGGAACAAAGCTGACGCCAAGCTCAAACATGCTGCGAAGCTGGTTGGGCTCGCGGTAAGCGGCGAGAATGCGGACCCAGTCCTGAGGTTTGGTGCTGGCAGTGGTCGGAAAGTGCCGGAAGGCATCGTTCATGGTGCTGGCTGCTCTTTTTTGTTGTTCGGAGAACCGACTGAGAGGTGGGCTGACACGCCGACCACCCGATCGATCCGTTTGAGTGTGGGGCATTCTGCCACGGGTGCTGATGTGATGCTATGCGTCATCTCGCCCAATTAAGGGAAGGTCGATCAATTTTACACGAGGAGGCGCATCAGTCCTGAGGGCGATCCTTCATCAGGCGGTCGGCTTTTTTGCGCACAAGGACCGAGCGCAGGTCGTGCATCGCCAGCAACAAAGCGTCGGTTACATCGTCAAGCTGTTCGTCACTGGCCTTGGATTGCACCCATTGGGTGGTGATGTTGAGGTAATCAACCGCGCGGTGGATGTCGTCGATGTCGCGCTGGGCCAAAAGGGCGTTGCGGTCCAGCATCCAGTTCTGGATCGTGTCGATATCACCCTGTGTCAGGACGCGGTCGCCCTGAGGCTTAACCTCGCCGTTGCGGATGTTGACGACGGCGATCTGATCCATCTCGATCCGGCGCTGACGGTTTTCAGTGTCCACGCGGAAGACAGCGGCGCCGTTTTCACGAACCCGGAAGTAGTATTTCGGAAGCTCGCGTGGCATGCCGTGCTGATCGTCCTTTGAAGTTGTGCGGGCCCTTATAGGGGGCAGTTCGCGCCGACGCTAACATGAAATGCAACAGAACTGGAACACGGATAATGCGGGCCGGGCGGCGCGGCGCCGGGGCGCGCGTCAGGGTTCAGGGCAACCTGCGCCGGGTGCCAATATATTGACCCGGCAGAGGCCGCCCTGAGTTTCAGGCCCCCTACGACGACAGGTGGATGTTGAACTTATTTCCGTCAGGATCGCGGAAAAAGCCGCCGTAGAAGGATGTCCCGCGCGGGCCGGGGGCGCCTTCGTCTGACGCGCCCTGGCTGAGGGCAAGCGCGTGAATTGCAACTACCTGTGCACGGTCCCGGGCCGCCAGGGCAATCATCGTTCCGTTCCCATGGGTTGCGCGATTGCCGTCGTAGGGATGGTTTACGACGATCATTGGTTTGTCCGGGCCAAAGCTGTAGCCGATCATCTTGTTCTGGCTAAAGGCGCGGGTTCCGTTCAGGGCGCCGAACAGCGCGTCAAAGAAGGCGCCAGAGGTGGTCAGGTCGTTTGACCCGATGGTGACATAACTAATCATGAGTTCTCTTTTTTGCATGAGTATATTGCGCGCCGCGGGGCGCCGCGCGTGTACATCCGAAGATGATGTGGTCAGAGATGCTCACGCAATCATGCCTTGGGGGGTATATACCGGCCCGGCAGGCGTCAAGGCTTGCCGTGCCGCTGATGCGGGTAGATTGGGCGCCCTGATCAGACCAGAGACATGGCGCCGCGCCAATTGCGGGCGGTGGAGGTGGTCTATTGTTTCAGGCGCAAGAACCGGCCAATTGCGTCATTCTTATTCGCAATTTTTCGTCCAAAGCGGCACAATTGCTTTTTGTTCTGGCGGTCAATGCCGCGGTCTTTCAGGGCCTTGTTCCGGACGTAGACATGGAATTCTTCTTGCGCGTAAAAGACGAGCACCAGAAATCTTTGCTTGCGCAGGCGATGTTTGGTTTTTGCGATCTGGCCCGCGCTTTGTTCATCCAGAACGAAGATGCCTTTGCAGGTTTTCGCGATGTCGCGAGCGGCCAGATATTGTCCGACAAATTCATCATAGGCTTGTTGTGCGGATGCGGCAGAGCCAATTCCCAAAAAGGCCGTTATGAAAACCAGTCTGAATAATAATCGCATCGCGTTCTCGGCCTATTTGCTGCACGAATCAAAAAACCGCGAATTTAACACCTATGAATCGATAGACCGAATTGTTTTGCCGGGGCAAGTCGCGGCTGAGGCCCTCGGGACCCTTTTTCAGCCCGTCATCAAGGGATGGCAGAAACGCAGAGCAGATGCGTTTCGCACGAGCGATGTCATCGGCGCCAACGGTGACAGTGGCAATCAAACGATGTGTTCCTTTGGGAGCGCAATGGATTTTGCGGCGGGTTTGCTGCGTAATGGCAGATCTGTGGGCGGTTGCGCTCAAACGTGTCATGCGCCATTGGCGAAATTTCATCGGGGCAGAGGATGGCGCCTAGCGGATTGGGCGGACGTTATCCTCAAACGGGACATGTCGCCGCCGAAAAGTGGTGTTCTGGAGGTATTCCGGCCTGCTGATCCGGTCCATTCGAAAGTGACGGAAATCTTTGCGGGCCGGGTCCCAGGCGACCAGATACCACAGGGGCGGCAGGATCAGCATTGCCTGAGGCTCGACCGTTCGGGTGGTTACCTCTCGTTTGGCGTCACAGTATTGGAAACGCAGCTCGTGCCTTTGCAGAAATGCGGTTTCGAAGGCGGGGAGCAGCGCAGGCTTGATCGGTTTGAGGTCGGATATGTTGACCTGCGGTGCAAGCGGACCCACGTAAAGGCAATCCAGAAACCGGCGCAGATCCCGGACTTTGTCAGGCGGCAGGGCCTTTTCAATCTTGGCAAGTCCGGCATCTGCAAGATCCGAGAAGGGCAGGTTTCCGGCCGCCCGCATCGAGGCCACGCTGATCAGAAGTGCAAAGACCTCGGCCACTGAAAGCCGCGCTGTGGTCTGAACCGACTGCGGATCAAGTTGCAGCCCGCCGCCGCGCCCGGGTTCAGAGTGGATGACAAAGCCCTGATCGCGCAGCGCGCTGATGTCGCGCAGAACGGTGCGCCGGGAGGCGCCCACAAGGGCCGCCAGATCAGCGGCGGTCAGAGTGCCGTTGCGGCGAAGGCTGCGCACGATGGCGTCATGTCGGAGGCGGGTGTTCATGTTGCAGGGTTAACAGTCATTGGTGACAGAATTTGGCACCATTACAAGTTAGGCAAGCGGCGAACATATCTGCAAGGAGAAATTGCTATGTCTGATACCGCTGATTTTCCCAAAGCCAGGCTTATCGCCGTCAATGGTGTGGAACTTGAAGTCTTTGAAGCCGGGCGGGAAAACGCAGGACGGCCAGTTGTGCTTTGCCATGGTTGGCCGGAGCATGCCTATAGCTGGCGCCATCAGATGCCCGCTTTGGTCAGGGCCGGTTATCATGTGATTGCGCCGAACCAGCGGGGGTATGGCAATTCATCTTGCCCCACGGAGGTCACGGATTATGACATTGAGCATTTGTCGGGGGATCTGACCGCGCTTCTTGATAACTATGGGTATGAGGATGCGACGTTTATCGGTCACGACTGGGGGGCCTTTGTGGTTTGGGGGCTGACCTTGTTACATCCGGCGCGGGTGAAACGGGTCATAAATCTGGCGCTGCCCTATCAGGAGCGCGGGGACAAGCCGTGGACCGAGTTTCTGGAAGAGATCCTTGGGGGCGACTATTACATGGTTCATTTCAACCGACAGCCGGGCGTGGCGGATGCGGTTCTGGACGCAGATCCATCCCGGTTTCTTGGCAATCTTATGCGCAAGAATGTGCCCGAAGCGCCGCCCGAACCGGGGATGGCGATGATCAACTTTGCGCGGGCAAAAGCGCCGCTGGGTGATCCTTTGATGAGCGATGGCGAACTGGCTGTTTTTGTTTCGGCCTTCAAGGCGACGGGGTTTACGGGCAGCATAAACTGGTACCGGAACCTTGACCGCAACTGGCAGATTTTGGGGGCGGTGGACCCGATTATCCAGCAGCCTGCGCTGATGATCTATGGCGAGCGGGACATGATCCCGCAGTTTGAGAGGTTGCCGCAGTTTGTGCCGAATGTGGAGGTTGTCAGCCTGAACTGTGGCCATTGGATACAGCAGGAAATGCCGGAAGAAACAAATCAGGCGATCCTGAGCTGGCTGGAACGGCAGGGCGCGCCTTAGGGTCGGGCGGGGGCAAATCGAATGCCGTTGCGTTCTGGTATCAGGCCTATGGGATTGATGACGGATATCTTGGCCGGTCAGGATGTTCCCAAGTGCGGCGGCGGGGCAAGTCCTAGGGTGTTTCGAAGGTGATCGTGCCTTTCATGTTGGGGTGAAACAGGCAGACATAGTCGGTTGCCATATCAGTAAAAACGGTGATCCGGGCGCTGGCGTTCTTTGCGATCTTGCCCGTGTCCCAGCCGTTCTTGCCCGCGCTTTTGCCCGCGCTTTTGCCCCTGCTTTTGTCCGTGCTTTTGCCCTTGCTTTTGGTGGCGGTTGCCGTGTGCTGGGCCAGATCGAGGTTTGTCCATCTGAGGATGTCGCCGAGCCTGACCGTGATGTGTTCGGGGTCGAACCTGAAATTCCTGATGCGGATGTCATGAATGGCCGGTGCGGCCTTGGCGGGAAGGATTCTGAGGGCCGGAATGATCGCGAAAGCGACCGTTCCAACCATTACACCGCGGCGGGTGGGTGTGTGCGACATCAGTTGAGCGCCTTGACCATCGTTTCGGCGTGACCCTGGTGCACTTTGAAGATCATCAGACCTTGTTGGAACAGCGCGCGCACCTCGTCATTGTCGATGTTCGGGATCATCGTGTTTTCGACCAGATCATTGACGGTTTGGTGATAGACCAGCTCGTTGGCGGCATAAGCCTGATCAAAGGCGGCGCCGCGCAGTTTTGCCAGATCATTGATCGTCTTGTCGGCGCCGGCGTTCAGGGCCTGACTAAAGGCGTTGTCCTGCGCGTTTGCGCCCAGTTTGCCCAAAAGGCCCAAGGCCGCTTCGTTGACTGCCGTGTGGTCGGCGATCATCGTGTTGGCGAAGGCCTGAACATTGGGATCAGACGACAGGGCCAAGGCCAGATGGGCGTAGCGGATGTCGATGTTGTCAGCCGTATAGGCGATGTGCGCCATTTCCAGATCGTTGAATTTCGCGACATCCTGAGCGGCGGTCTGAGTGGCGAAAAGGGCGGTGGCGGCGGTGATGCCAAGTATCAGCTTTTTCATTTGAGTGCTCCGATTTGGATTTCGATATCCACTTGCTAGGCAAATTATTGCGGGTAAAACATGCCAGAACGTCCAAAATTTTGTGCAGATCGTCCGAGACACTGTACGAAGTCAGAAAATGGCCTATGCTGGGGCCATGCTTGATCTTCTCAGTGATATCCTGACCAACCTGTCGATGCGCGGGTCGCTTTACTTCCGGACATCCTTTACCAGCCCCTGGGGTCTGGCTGTGCCGGCGTATGAAAACGTGGCGCGGTTTCACTTTGCGCAACGGGGTCGGTGCCTGATCTCTGTGGGTGGCGCGGGAGAGCCGGTATCGCTCGAACAGGGGGATCTGATCATCATCCCGCATGGTGCATCGCACGAGCTATATTGTAGCCCAGATGCGAAGGACGCGATCCTTGAGCTGGATACAGTGGTCGAGCGGTCGGGCTATAAGGGGTCGGGTGTTCTGGTCTATGGCGGCGAGCAGCCAAACAGCGAGACGCAGCTGGTTTGCGGACATTTTTCGTTTGAAAAGAATGCGCGGCATATCCTTTTGGAGCGGTTGCCGCCCTATATTCACCTGCGAAATTACGGCGAAGCGGCGGGGAAATGGATGGAAGCGACCCTGCGGGTGATCGGCGATGAGGCGGGCGGGCAGATGATGGGGGGCGATCTGATTGCGCTTAAGATGTCCGAGGCGATTTTGGCGCAGGCGATCCGCAGTTTTGTCGAAAGCGATGAGGCGGCGGTCTGGGGTCTGGGCGGGTTTTCGGACGCGCAGTTGCGGCGCGCTTTGGATCGGTTTCACAAGGCGCCGGCGGATACCTGGACGGTGGAAACGCTGGCGCGGGCGGCGGGCATGTCCCGCACCAGTTTCGCGGTTTTGTTCCTGAAAAAGCTGGGCATGACGCCAATGGAATATGTTACCGGCTGGCGCATGGAGATTGCAAAGCGAATACTTGGCGAGACGGCCAATTCTGTCGCGGATGCAGCCGAAAAAGCGGGCTATGCATCGGATTCGGCCTTTGCGCGGGTTTTCAAGAAAGAGACCGGCATGACGCCCGCGGGGTTCAGAAAGCTGGTCAGTTCCTAGGTCGGTTTTGGGCTTTGTCGCCGGGCGCGGCTGGCGCGATTGTCCAATTCGGGCGCGCGGTCTTGGCGGCGGGGTTTGGGTTTTGGCGGCGTGAAGGGGTGTCTTAAAGGTGGGGGGTGTCTGAAAGGCGCTTGGTGGTGGTAAAGAATGGCTGATCAGAAAGGGTTTTGCGCAACTGGCAGCTTCGCATAGGATCGTGCGACGCGATTATAATCGGGGTGTGCTGTGCCGGGCCAAAATGCCAGAAATGAAAGCGGCGATCCGACCCGGGGGCCGAGTTCGCACTATGACCTTGTCGTAATAGGTGCCGGAATTGCGGGGCTAAACGCGCTTCACGCAGCCTTGGTTTATCTGCCACCTGACGCGCGGGTTTTGCTGATCGATGCCAAGGACAGACCGGGCGGGATGTGGACGATGGCGTATGATTACGTGCGCCTGCACCAACCCCATCCGCTTTTCACCGTTGGGGCGGCGTCGTGGAAGTGGCGAAAGCCAAGGCAATATCTGGCGCAGCGCGATGAAGTTCAGCAACATCTGGCTGGATGCCTTGGGGCGATGCTGGAACGGTTTGATGTGCAAGAGTGCTTTGGTCATTTTGCAAGTGACGTCAGAGAGGTGCAGCGATCTGGTGCATGGGTGGCCGAGGTCGACGTTCATGCGGTAGGCGCGCCGGAAAATGTCGCCACAGTTGTGGCGCCGCGTGTGATACATGCGGCCGGCTTTGACTATACCGCCCCCGAACCTATTGATCTGTCGTCGAAAGCTGTCCGGTCGATTTCGCCATCAGAGTTGTCGGCGACGCTTGCAACTGATCCCGATGCGCCGGTTTACGTTGTCGGCGGCGGAAAGACGGGCATGGATACGGTCCTTGCGGCCCTTAGGGGCAACAAGGCGCGCGCTGTTACGCTGATCAATGGCAATGGCACCTATTTTCTGAACAGAACCCGGTATTTTCCGGCCGGGCTGAGGCGTTGGTTCGCGGGCGCGTTGCCTGCAATTGTTTTCCGCGATTGTGCGTTGATGTTTGACGGGCACAACGAAGAAGACCTGCGCGCCCATTTTATTGCGACATATGCAGCCAACAACGATCCCAGAAGCAAAAACCACGTCTACGGCATTTTGTCCGAAGACGAGAGCCACCAGATCGAAGCGGGCTTGCAAGACAAGCTGTGGGACTATCTGGAGGATGTTGTCGATAACGAGGCGGGGCCGGTTATGCGCATGCGAAGCGGGGCGCAGGTGCCTGTCGCGCAGGGCAGCATCTTTGTGAATTGCACGGGCAGCATTTTTCGCCAACGACGGCCCGAGGAGCACATGCCCTGTCTGTCACCCAATGACGTCATTCTTTCGATCAACACCAACGAGGCGGCACATTTCCTGACGACTTATTCCAGTTTCATCCTCACGCATCTGTTCTTTTGTGGAAGGCTGCGCAAGGCGGGTCTGTATTTTCTTGATCTTCAGGTGCTGTTGCAGAAAGACAGGCAGGTCTTCACCGCGGCAACCATGTCGCAATCTTATCTCAACCTGTTGATTGGGCTAAAAAACCTTCCCCCGGCGTCGCGCAAGCATTTTGGAATGGATTTCAATCTCTGGTATCCGCTGCCGCGCCGGATCTTGGCCCTTATGGGGATCAGAAAGACAGCGCGCGAGGATGTTCGGCACTGTCGGAAGGCCTTGGATGCTGTGGTCGAGCGGTTCGGTCTCATCGGCGGCCAGATGAGATAGTCCAGGCGCCCGCGCACTGGTGGCGCGGTTTTGGTTTGTCAGCAAAGCGGACGAAGGCGAAAACCCCGGGGATGTCACCCCGGGGCTTGTCATCACGCGCACCGGTGCACGCGAGCGCCTATTTCAGCCCTTCACAGAAGGTCTGAATGCGGGCGCAGGCGCGGGTGAGGGCATCGTCGGAGGTGGCATAGCTGACGCGGAAGTTGGGCGAGAGGCCGAAGGCGGCGCCAAAGACCACCGCGACGCCGGTTTCTTCCAACAGTGCCTTGGCGAAGGTTTCGTCATTGTCGATCAGCGTGCCTGCGGCAGAGGTTTTGCTGATGCAGCCCGCGACCGAGGGGTAGACGTAGAAGGCACCGTCGGGCGTGGGGCAGGTTATGCCGGGGGCGGCGTTCAGGGCGGTGACGACCAGATCGCGGCGGCGCTCGAAGAGTTTGGCGTTTTCGGCAAGGTATCCCTGAGGCCCGTTCAGCGCCTCAACCGCGGCCCATTGGCTGATCGAGCAGGGGTTCGAGGTGGATTGCGACTGGATCTTGCGCATGGCCGCGATCAGGGGCTGGGGGCCGGCGGCGTAACCAATGCGCCAGCCGGTCATCGCATAGGCCTTGGAGACGCCGTTGCAGGTGAGCGTGCGATCGTAGAGGCCCGGTTCGACCTCGGCCGGGGTGCAAAATTTGAAATCGCCAAAGACGAGGTGTTCGTACATATCGTCCGACATCACCCAGACATGGGGGTGGCGCATCAGAACATCCGTCAGAGCTTTGAGTTCATCGCGCGAATAACCAGCGCCCGTGGGGTTCGAGGGCGAGTTGAAGATCAGCCATTTGGTTTTCGGTGTGATCGCCGCCTCAAGCTGATCCGGCGTCATCTTGAAGCCGGTTTCGATGCCGGCCTCGACGATCACAGGCTCGCCCCCCGCCAAAAGCACCATATCGGGGTAGCTGACCCAATAGGGGGCCGGGATGATCACCTCGTCGCCGGGGTTCATCGTGGCCATCAGCGCGTTATAGAGGATCTGTTTGCCACCGGTGCCGACGCTGACCTGAGCGGGGGTGTAGGTCAGACTGTTTTCACGGCTGAACTTGGCGCAGATCGCCTGTTTCAGTTCGGGGATGCCATCGGGGGCGGTGTATTTGGTTTTGCCCGCAACGATGGCGGCGACGGCGGCGTCCTTTATGTTTTGGGGCGTGTCAAAGTCAGGCTCGCCCGCGCCGAGGCCAATGACGTCCTTGCCGGCGGCCTTGAGTTCGGCGGCCATGGTGGAGACGGCGATGGTGGGGGAAGGTTTGACGCGCTCAAGGGTCGCTGAAAGGAAGGACATGTCGGTCTCCGGTTGGAATGTGCCGGGGATATCCTTTAGAAGGGCTTCGGTACAGCTTCAACGGGAAATATCGAAAGGGCATTTTATGACGCATGACGGATGGTTCAGCAACGAGGCCGCAACGTTCGGGGATCGTGTGGCAGCCGCCCGCGAGGCGGTGGGGCTGAGCCGCGAGGATCTGGCGCGTCAGATCGGCGTCAAGCTAAAGACCGTGGCAGGATGGGAGGACGATCTGGCAGAGCCGCGTGCCAACAAGTTGCAGATGCTGTCGGGCATTCTGAACGTCTCGCTTATGTGGCTGTTGAACGGTGAGGGGGACGGGTTGGAGGCGCCGGGTGATGCCTATGAGATGTCGGCGGATATGGAGGCGCTGTTGACCGAGATGCGCGATCTCAAGACGCAGATGCTGAAATCGGCGGACCGGGCGGGCAAGATCGAACGCAAACTGCGCCGGGCCCTGAAAGAGGGCGCGACATGAGCGCGGTTGCCGAGACGCCGGATGCGCGGATCAAGCGGATGACGATGCGGTCAGCGCGGCGCGGGACCAAGGAAATGGATCTGGTGCTGGGCCCGTTCGCGCGGGCGCGGCTGGCGGAAATGTCGCCTGTGGATCTGGATATCTATGACCAGTTGCTGGAAGAAAACGACCATGATCTGTATCAATGGGTTACGGGGCAGGGTGAGGCCAAGCCTCAGTTTCAGCCATTAATCACTGAAATTTCAGCCTTTATTCATCTCTGACGCGAATTTTCGGCTTTTTCGCCGGGTTTAACGAGTTCTTTGGACATGTCGGTTTATCCCTGATCGCAGGACAGCGAATTGGCGGAGAACAAGATGAGTATTCATTCGGCGGTTAATGGCCGCGGCGAGCAGGGTTTCATGAGCGATTACCTTGAATCCCTGGCGCTGGTCGAGCGGCTTCATCGGCTGCTTCTGGATGTCATCAAGGATGAATTTGAGCGCGTTGGCGTGTTGGAGATCAACGCGGTCCAGGCGCTTTTGTTGTTCAATATCGGTGACAATGAGGTGACGGCGGGCGAGTTGAAATCGCGCGGCTATTATCAGGGTTCGAACGTCAGCTATAACCTTAAGAAACTGGTCGAGATGGACTATATGCACCATCAGCGCTGTGAGATTGATCGCCGTTCGGTGCGGGTGCGCCTGACCGAAAAGGGGCGAAATGTGCGTGATGTGGTCGAAGGGCTGTTTGCGCGCCACGCCGAAGGGCTGGAAAGCCGGGGCGTGATCGGGCCGGATGCGATGAACAGTATCAATAGTGATTTGCGGCGGGTCGAACGCTATTGGAGCGACCAGATCCGTTACATCTATTAAAGCGTTTCATACAGGCAAGAACTGGCCCGGGGCGGCTGAATAACGGGCTGTGTAACTGTCGCAGCGCGCCCCGGGTTTACCAGGCTTACCAGTGGCCGGTGTTTTCCATGCTGGACCAGGGTTCAGCCGCGGGCAGATTGTCGCCCTCTTGCAAAAGCTCGACCGAGATATTGTCAGGTGAGCGCACGAAAGCCATGTGGCCATCACGCGGCGGGCGGTTGATGGTGATGCCATTGTCCATCAAGTGCTGGCAGAGCTCGTAGATATCGCTGGTGCGATAGGCCAGGTGGCCGAAATGACGACCGTCCGAGGGCAGGCCCGCGTCGCCGTCCCAGTTGTAGGTCAGCTCAACATGGGCGTTTTCCTGGCCCGGGGGGCTCATGAAAACGAGGGTAAACCGGCCTTTTTCATTTTCGTAGCGGCGCGTCTCTTCGAGGCCAAGCAGCTTGTAAAAGGCGATCGAGGCGTCGAGGTCGAGGACGCGGACCATCGTGTGCAGATAGGTGATTTTCATGGCTCTTTTCCTTTGGATTCTTGGTGGGGAATTCGGCGTAATGCTGGGCGCGGAATTGGAAGGTTCGCGCCGACCCTAGCGCCTGTGCGCGCCAAGGCGAAGGTGTAATCGGCAATTGAAAGGGTCAAAAGACCGAGCGCAGGCCCAACCGGACGCCAAAGGCTTCGGTGTCGTAAAGCCCGACGGTCGAGCCTGTTTTGCTGGCAGTGATCCCAAGGGTCGGGGCGAAGCCGTAGTAGGTGCGCTCTTTCAGGGTGACATCGATCCCAAGCGTGGTTGTGCGGTCACGACGTACACCGAAAAACGCCAGTGGCAGGCGGTAATCGCGGGCGGTGTAGGACAGGCTGAGGCCAATCTCGGTGCCTAGGGGCGCGTCGAAAAGCCGGTATTCGCCCGAAAGCGAATAGGCGCGGTTGTCGATCAGCGCCGAGGCGGAGGCGGCGTTTGTGGCCGAGGCCGACAGGCTGAGCCGTCGGTCGTTTTCCAGCGCGCGCGACCAGCTGCCGAAGATGCGGGTGACGGTCGAGGACCGATCCTGGGCGTCGCGCCTGTTAATCCGCTCGAGCCCGGCGCCGAAGGTCAGGGTTGATTTTGGGTCCAGCCGGGTCTGACGTTGCAACGTGAGGCCGGCAAAGTTGGACAGGGCGGTGCCGCCGTACCAGTTGGTCCCGGCGCGAAAGCCCAGATCGACCTGAGCGCGGCCGTCTGCGGCGGCGAAACTGGTGTCATGCGACAGCTCAAGTTCCTGAAAGGCGAAATCGCCGTTCTTGCTGGCCGGTGATATTGCGCGGGCGGCGGAAGACAGGCTGTAGCTGCGCGATTGCAGCGACAGGCCCAGCCGCGACTCGCGCGGTGATTTGGCGGCGGCAGGTGGTGGCAGGCGGTAGGTCAGCGCGATTCCAAGTGAGTGTTCGAGCCCCGAAAGCGCAAGGCCTGCACCGGTGATCTGGCCGCCTGCGACGCGTTCGGATTTGGCGCCGTTGTTGATGTTGGTCGTGGGCGAGAGCGAGAACGAGAGCCGGGTCGACAGGGGTGTTGTGCGGCGCAGGTAGCGGAAATCCTGAATGGCGCGGTCGCGCAGCTGATCGTTTGGCGCGATCTGGGCGGCGCGGCGCAACCAGAATTGCGCCCGGATCCGCGCGCCTTTACTGGCAAGTGTCTGGGCCGCGACGGTGGCCGCAGCATAGCGATTTTCGGGGGTTTTTGACAGATCCCAGGCCTTGCGCGCCGAGGCGCCTGCGGCGTCGCCCTGACCTTGCGCGCGCTGAGCCTGAGCCAGTGCCAGCCAGGCGGCCTGATCTTGGCGGTCGGCCTGGATCAGGGTCTGGGCCAGAGCGCTGGCCGCGGCATAATCACCGTTGGCGATCATCTGAAAGGCAAGGGTGCGGGCGGCGGGGATGTCGATCTGGGTCTGGGCAAAGACGGGCGCGACTGTTGCCATGGCCAGAAAAGCCATGGCCAGCAACGCAGCTCTTGCACGCATGATCATCGAGCTCTCTTGGCCGTGCTCCTTAGGGCCGCTTGACGATGAAGCCGCCGGTTTCACGCCCATTGACGGCATTTGTGGCGTCATAGCCTTTGTCGCCGTCAGAAATCGCACCTTCGACCAGAACGAAGCCCACAATTTCCTGGCCCGCCGGGCCGGAGAAGCTGCCCTCCCACGTGCCGACCTGCGCCTGAGTGCCATCGTTTTTCAACGTATCGGCAACGGCCGCTTTGGTGCGGTTGGTGGTCGTGTCGATCGAGGTCTGATTGAGGATAATACTTGACAGGGAGCCAGCCAAAACGCCGCCGGTGGAGTACACCTGACGCCCGGTGATCGTGCCTTTGATCGAGCCGCCTGCGTCGAGGTTTTGCAGATCGACAGTGATATTGGCGTTGCCGGTTGTATATTGAATGCCGTCCGCGGTACCGGTCGTGTCCTGACGCAGAACCCGAATGCCGACGTAGTTGCCGGTATAGGAGTAGGCCGCGGCGCGCGTGGGCGGAAGCCCGCTTGAAGGGCGTTCGGCATAGGCGCCGCCATATCCGAATTTTCGGTAAGCATTGGTGCCCACCGCGCCAATCAGCGCGCCGGTTCCATCGGGGCTGACGTAGACCACGGCGTAATACTGATCTTCGCCGGCGCCGGGGGTGTTTTGATACATCAGCGCGCCGTTTGGCAGGGTGGCCGGAGTGGAGGGCGTATAGCTGCCCCCGTTCGACGACACGCCGTCAAAGGGCAGGTTGTTGATGACGATCGTATTTGCGGTCGCATCATAGGTGAACTGATTTGCGGTCAGGTTCTTTGCGGTATCAAAGAGATAGCGCTTGTTCACTTCGGTGTTGGGGTCACCGGGCGCCACTGTGTTGGGCGATGTAAAAGGGCTTCCGTTGCCGCATGCTGTCAGGCCTAATGCCAGACCAGCCGTGATAAAAATCTTTTTCATGTGAATAACCCACTGCCTCAGGTTTTCTTGCAAAACTCTGTCGAATACGTTGAAAAGTCAACGAATGAAGGAGGGGAAGGAGTGATCGGGGGGCGGATGACGCACCCGGGCAACAGGTGGATTTTGCTTAGTTGCCTACATATTGTAGTTCCGCGACGGCCCCTGCGCAGATATAGTCGTCGCGAGTCACTGCGAGTCACTGAATTTCTGTCCCCAAGTGAGCCCCGAGGAAAACCGTACGATGCCCCTGACCGACGACCAGAACGCCGAAATCCACGCCCAGAGGTCCACGCCGACGCCGACACTTAGGGCGGTCAGCGAGGGGATGGAGGGGCATTTGTACAAGGCCTATCCGGTTCTGGACCACGGGTTCATCCGGGTCGTGGACTATATGGGCGATGATGCCGCGATCTGTCAGGCGGCGCGCGTCAGTTATGGGCGGGGCACTAAATCGGTTCAGAACGACGAGGGGCTGATCCGCTATCTGATGCGGCACTGGCATTCGACGCCGTTTGAGATGTGCGAGGTCAAGCTGCACGTCAAGCTGCCGGTTTTCGTGGCGCGCCAGTGGATCCGGCACCGCACGGCCAACGTCAACGAGTATTCGGCCCGCTATTCGATTTTGGACCGCGAGTTCTATATTCCGGCGCCCGAGCATCTGGCTGCGCAATCGGTGGTCAATAATCAGGGGCGCGGTGAGGCGCTGGATGGGGCCGAGGCGGCGCGGGTCCTGGAGATCCTGAAGTCGGACAGCAACACCGCTTATGACCATTACGAAGAGATGATCGGCGACGAAGGCCAAAAGGGTTTGGCGCGCGAGTTGGCGCGGATGAACCTGCCGGCCAATATCTATACGCAGTGGTACTGGAAGGTGGATCTGCACAACCTCTTTCATTTTCTACGCCTGCGGGCGGATGCACATGCGCAATACGAGATCAGGGTCTATGCCGATGCGATCTGCCGCGTGGTCGCCGACTGGGTGCCGGCGGCGTATCGCGCGTTCGAGGATTATCGGCTGGGCGGGGCGAACCTGAGCGGGCGGGCGATGGATTGCCTGCGCCGGATGCTGGCCGGAGAGACGGTGAGGCAAGAAAGCTCTGGCATGTCCAAAGGCGAATGGCGGGAATTTGAGGCGATGATCGGGTAGTGGATATTTGCGCCACAAAGAATGGCCGAGGTGGGGACTTTGGAATAGGCGAAGTCACACAGGACTTACCTGGGCGCCGTGTGGCGACGCCGGCGCGTCCCGTCCGGGGGTGTTTCGATCCCGTTGGCCCCGCCTTTGGTGCCTCTGGGTTACTTCAGAGCGCTTTCAGATCGTCCGCAAGCGTCCGCCCGTCGCGGCCCTCTTTCATCTCAAAGGCGACTTTCTGGTTGTCACTGAGACTGGTCAGGCCTGCGCGTTCTACGGCTGAGATATGGACAAAAACGTCCTTTCCGCCGCCATCAGGTTCAATAAATCCAAAGCCCTTGGTTTGATTGAACCATTTAACAGTGCCGGTGGGCATGGCACTTCTCCTTCCGTCGTTATTCCCCTGTCGGGGTCGTCAAATTTGCACTTTAGGCAGCGGAAAATACACCCGCCGCTTTACAGCAAAGCGCGAAACGTCAAAAAAGCAAGGACAAGCTTGTCACGTTCGGGTGACGCCGGCGGAAAATTTCCGATCGTTTGATGAAGGAAAAAGACATGAAGCTTTATGGGCTCAAGAACTGTGACACTTGCCGCAAGGCGCTGAAGCAGCTGCCAAATGCAGCTTTGGTTGATGTCCGCGCTGAGGCTGTGCCGGGGGCGGTGCTGGCGCGGGCCCAAGAGCAATTTGGCGAGAAGCTTTTGAACATGCGTTCAACGACATGGCGCACGCTTAGCCCGGGAGAGCGCGCCTTGCCGCCGCTTGATTTGATCTCAGCCCATCCTGCCGTGATGAAACGGCCCCTGATCGATGCCGATGGCACGCTTTATCTGGGATGGGACGTTGCGACACAAAAGGCCTTGGGGGTTTGTCCGGGCACGCCCAAGTGACTATCTGGGCTACGACACTAAAAAGGGAGCGGATATGCGCAACGCGGCACTGACACTTGGAGTAATCGGCGGCATAATCGGGATGTTCGTCGGGTTTTTCAGCTATGGCTACACCGAATTTGTGAACTGGTTCGGCGAAATTCCGGATGTCGCCGAGCAAGTGAACAATGTGCAACTGATCCGAACGGTCAGCCTTCTGGCGCCGCTTCTTGCGATCGCTGGCGGCGCGATGTCGCGCAGTTCGGCCCGGCTGGGCGGGGCATTGATGCTGGCATCTGCGGCGGGCATGTTTGCGGGTTTCGGCTTTGGCGTCTTCACCATGTTCCCCATCGCGATGACTGCTTTGGGCGGTCTTTTGGCGCTGTCTGCGGTCAAACCTGACGCCGTCTGACCTTCTTTGTGGTGCAAATATCCCCGCCGGAGGCGGAGACGCCGTCGCCATCAGCCGCGCAGATCGGGCGGCAGCGCTTCACCAGCCAGGGTCGGGACAACCTCGTCAAGGGCCGCGACAGAGGTTTGTTTTTCCCCAAGCCGCCGCAGTGACACAGTGCGTTCTTCAACCTCGCGCTGGCCGATAGCCAGGATCACCGGCACTTTGCCAACTGAATGTTCACGCACCTTATAGTTGATCTTTTCGTTGCGAGTATCGGCCTCGGCCCGCACGCCGCTGGCGCGCAAAATATCGACAACCTCGCGGACATAGTTATCGGCGTCAGACACGATTGAGGCCACAACCACCTGTCGCGGTGCCAGCCAGAAAGGCAACTTTCCCGCGTGTTCCTCGATCAGGATGCCGATGAAACGCTCGAAACTTCCCAATAACGCACGGTGCAACATCACCGGGCGATGCTTGGCGCCATCTTCGCCGATATAGTTGGCGTCCAACCGCTCGGGCAGGACGAAATCAACCTGATGGGTGCCGCATTGCCAGTCGCGGCCGATCGCGTCGGTTAACACAAATTCCAGCTTGGGGCCGTAAAATGCGCCCTCACCGGGGTTCAGCTCTGGCTCGATCCCGGCGGCACGCGTTGCTGATAGCAAAGCGGCCTCGGCCCGGTCCCAAACCTCGTCGGAACCTGCGCGCGTTTCGGGCCGGTCCGAGAATTTTACCTTGAAATTCGGAAAGCCCAGTTCGGTGTAAACATCCGACAGAAACCGGATGAACCTGGCTGTTTCGCTTTCGATCTGCGCTTCGGTGCAAAAGATATGCGCGTCGTCCTGAGTAAAGCCGCGCACCCGCATGATCCCATGCAAGGCACCCGACGGCTCGTACCGATTGCAAGAGCCGAACTCGGCCATCCTGAGCGGCAGATCGCGATAGCTTTTCAGCCCAACCTTGAAGATCTCGACGTGGCAGGGGCAGTTCATCGGCTTAAGCGCATTGATCGACTTTTCGCGTGCATGTTCCTCGTCAACTTCAACGATGAACATATGCTCCTGGTACTTCTCCCAGTGGCCCGAGGCCTCCCACAGTTTGCGGTCAACGACTTGAGGTGTGTTCACCTCGACATAGCCATCGGCGCGCTGCTTGCGCCGCATGTAATCCTGTAGCGTGGTATAGATGATCCAGCCGTTGGGATGCCAAAACACCTGACCGGGTGCCTCTTCCTGCATGTGGTAGAGATCCATCTCGCGACCCAGCTTGCGGTGGTCGCGCTTGGCGGCCTCTTCCAGCATGTGCAGATGCGCCTTCAGCCCTTCCTTGTTCTGAAAGGCCACGCCATAGATGCGCTGCAGCATCGCGCGGTTACTGTCGCCGCGCCAATAGGCGCCGGCTACACTCATCAGCTTGAACGCGTCGGCAGGCAGTTGTCCGGTGTGCTGCAAATGCGGGCCGCGGCAGAGGTCCTGCCAGTTTCCATGCCAGTACATCCGCAAGGGCTCGTCCCCCGGGATCGCCTCTATCAGCTCAACCTTATAGGGCTCGCCGGTATCCTGATAATGTTTGACCGCACGCGCGCGTTCCCAGATCTCCGTCCGAACAGGATCGCGCAGGTTAATGATTTCTTTCATCTTTTTCTCAATCGCGCCCAGATCCTCGGGCGTGAAAGGTTCAACGCGGTCAAAGTCGTAATACCAGCCATTTTCGATCACCGGCCCGATTGTGACCTTCACATCAGGCCAAAGCTCTTGCACGGCGCGCGCCATGACATGGGCCAGATCGTGCCGGATCAGTTCCAGCGCCGGCGCCTCGTCTTTCAGCGTGTTGATCGCGATGGAGGCGTCTTTGCCGATCGGCCATTGCAGATCCCAATGCGCCCCATCCAGCGTGGCACTGATCGCCTTTTTCGCCAGTGATGTCGAAATATCAGCCGCAACTTCGGCCGCTGTGACGCCGCTTGCAAAGCTGCGCGCGTTGCCGTCAGGAAATGTAAGGGAAATATCGGCCATGTGCCGTCTCCTCGTCAGTTTGGCGCCCACGGAACGCCCGGTTGCAAGATATGTTGCCTTCAAATGGCGAAACGGGGCGGGGCTGTCAACGCCGATCCCTTCTTTGTGGCCCAAATATCCCCGCCGGAGGTGGTCTTAAAATCCACTGGTCCAGCGGGCGGGCGCGTGACAAATTGAGCGCAACACATCGAAGGGATCCAACTCTTATGCCAAGCCCGGATTATCTGACGACGCCCAGCGGGCGGCGGATTGCCTATCACAGGGACCCAGGCGCGGGGCCGGGGTTGATGTTTCTGGGCGGGTTCAAGTCGGATATGGAGGGCACAAAGGCCATCCACCTTCAGGCGCTGGCGCGTCTTCAGGGCCGTGCGTTTGTGCGGTTTGATTATTCGGGTCATGGGCAATCATCGGGCGAATTCACGCAAGGGGCGATCGGTGACTGGGCCGAAGATGCGCGCGCGGTTCTGGATCAGCTGACCGAGGGGCCTCAGATTCTGGTCGGATCTTCCATGGGGGGATGGATTTCGCTTTTGCTGGCGCGCGCGGCGCCCGAACGGCTGGCGGGGCTTGTCACGATCGCGGCGGCTCCGGATTTTACCGAAGACAGCATGTGGGCGGGGTTTTCGCCCGATCAGCAGAAAACGCTGATCAGCGAGGGGCAGGTTGCGTTGCCGTCTGAATATGGCGCGCCCTATATCATTACCCGCCGCCTGATCGAGGAGGGGCGCCAGAACCTTGTTTTGCGCGAGGCGCTGGATCTGCCATTTCCGGTGCGGTTTGTGCAGGGAACAGCGGACGCGGATGTTGAAACCTCGGTTGCGATCCGGCTGATCGAACATGCAACCGGCCCCGATATGCGGCTGACGCTTTTGAAGGGTGCCGATCACCGGTTTTCCTCGCCCGAGGCGCTGGGCGTTGTGGAGGCGGCGATCAGCGATGTTTTGTCGTCTGTTGAACGCGGCGCGGGCTGAGGGCGTGTGGCTTAAGCCTGCGGCGCGGATATTTGCAGAGAAATGAAGACTGTCAGGAGCCTGAGCGGCAGTGGTTCCCCCGCGGGGTCAGGCGCGGTAGTTTGGGGCGTCGCCGGGTGGGTGGCGCCATTTGGAGCGATGTGATGGAGCAGCGGATCAGCCTGATTACTTTGGGCGTGGATGACATGGAAAAGGCGGCCTCGTTTTACGAGGCTTTGGGGTGGCGCCGGGTAGAAAGCCCTGATGGGGTGATTGCCTTTGATCTGATCGGTCAGACGCTGGGGCTATATCCCAAGGCGGCGCTGGCGGCGGATTTGGGAATGGAAGTGGCGGATATTGAAGGGTTTTCCGGTATGACGTTGTCGCATAACCTGCGCGAAAAGGAAGAGGTTGCAACGCTTTTGGCGGCGGCTGAGGCGGCGGGCGCGCGGATTTTGAAGCCCGCGCATGACATTTTCTGGGGCGGGCATATCGGGTATTTTGCTGATTTGGACGGGCATGTCTGGGAGGCGGCGTGGAACCCGTTTTCGCCCTTGGGTAAGGGCGGCGAGTTTCAGTGGAATGGTGCGGGTTAGGGTTCGGTTCGGGATTCGGTTCGGGGATCGGGGGCATGCGCAAACCTGCCAGCATGTGGAGCCTTGAAACGCTGGGGCGTCAGCGTTTGTCCAAGCATTTTTTCATGCGCGAATTTCTGTATTCCGAGATCGGAAATTTTCATCAGCAGACCAATATCCCGGATGATCCAGAACTGGCACTTGCCGCGGGGCGGGGGCTGTGCGGGGCACTTTTGGAGCCTTTGGTGGAAACTTTTGGGCCGATCACGGTGCGGTCGGGGTTTCGCAGTTGGGATCTGAATGATTTTGGCAATGCGCGGCGTCTGAACTGTGCGCGTTCAGAGGCGGATCGGGCCGGGCATGTCTGGGACCGCCGGGACGCGGATGGGCATATGGGCGCGATGGCGACGGTTGTGATCCCGTGGTTTTGTGATCGCTATGAGGCTGGGCGCGACTGGCGCGATCTGGCGTGGTGGCTTTATGACCATCTGGAGTTCGACTGGGCCCAGTTTTTTCCCAAGCTTTGTGCATTCAACCTTGGCTGGCGAGAGGCGCCGCGGCGCAAGATCACGTCATATATCGCGCCGCGCGGGAGCCTGTTGGCCGCGGGGCAGGTGCCAAAGCTGACACTGGCCGAGCGCGCGCGGTCTTATGATGATTTTCCGGTGTTCCGGGGGCTTTCGCTACCATAAAAGGGGGCGATGGCATTTGGCCGTTTTCTGATGCGATGAGGCCCGTTATGGAACTTCCACGAACTCCGACATTTTCGCTAAAGGGGCGCCGTGCGTTGGTGGCTGGCGGGTCAAGCGGCATCGGTTTGGGGGCGGCGGTCGCGCTGGCCGAGGCGGGGGCGCATGTAGTGATTGCGGCCCGCAGGCGCGATGTGTTGTTTGCGGCCGAAGACGCGTTACAGGACGCGGGGTTTTCGGTCGAGGCATGGCCGCTGGATGTCACCGATGACGCGGCGCTGCGGGACTGTTTTGAAGAGCAGAAGCCCTTTGATATCATTGTAAACTCTGCCGGGTTGGCGCGGCATTCACCGGCGGTGGAGACCGAAACCGCGGATTTTGACGCGGTAATGGCGGTGAATTTGCGGGCGGCGTATTTTCTGGCCCAGCATGGCGCGCGCGGAATGATGGCGGCGGGTTTGGCGGGGTCGATCATCCAGATCTCAAGCCAGATGGGCCATGTGGGCGGGGCCGAGCGGGCGGTTTATTCTGCATCAAAGCATGGGCTGGAGGGGATGGTCAAATCAATGGCGATCGAATGGGGGGCACAGCGGATCCGCATCAATTCGGTCTGTCCGACGTTCATCCGCACGCCGCTGACTGAGGTCACGTTTTCGGACCCTGACAAGGTGAAATGGGTGCGCTCAAAGATCAAGCTGCCGCGGGTCGGGCGGATTGAGGATATCATGGGGGCGGTGCTGTTTCTGGCGGGCGATGCGTCACAGATGGTGACGGGCACTTCGATTTTGGTCGATGGCGGCTGGACGGCGGGGTAGGACGCGCGTTCGTGGCTTGTTGTTTCGGGGTCAGGCGGGCAGTTTGGGAATAAGCCGGTTTCGGCAAAGGGGGCGTGTTCAGATGGTCGAGACAACGCATGTCGGGAGCCTGCCACGGCGGCAGGATGTCGTCGATTTCATCTTTGCGCGCGAGCGGGGCGAGGCGTTTGATCAGGGCGCTTTTGACGCCACGATGGCGGAGGCTTGTGCCGAGACGGTCGGGAAACAAAAGGCGGCGGGGATTGATATTGTTTCCGATGGGGAAACATCAAAGATCAGCTATGCCACTTATGTCAAAGATCGCTACACTGGGTTTGACGGCGATGGCCCCAAGATTGGCCCCGCAGATATCAAAGCGTTTCCGGGGTATCTGAAACGGTTGCGCGATGCCGGGGAGGGGCCGAAATTTGCGCGTCCGATGTGTGTGGGCGAGGTCCGTTCCAAAGGGCAGGGCGCGCTGCACAAGGACATCGCAAATCTGAAGGCTGCTTTGGCGCTGCACGGGGTGGAACGGGGGTTCATGAATGCAGCCTCGCCGGGGGTGATCTCGCTCTTTTTGCACAACGCGCATTATGCCGATCGCGAGGCTTATCTGGCGGCGCTGGCGGATGCGATGGCGCAGGAATATCGCACGATCGTGGCGGCGGGGCTGGATTTGCAACTGGATTGCCCGGATCTGGCGCTGTCGCGGCACATGCTGTTTTCAGACCTGACGGACGCCGAGTTTGTGGCGGTGGCAGAGAGCCATATCGAGGCGCTGAACCATGCTCTGGAGGGGATCGATCCTGCGCGGATCAGGGTGCATATCTGTTGGGGGAATTACGAGGGCCCGCATGTCTGTGATATCGAAATGGATAAGGTTTTCAGTGTGTTGATGAAAGCGCGGGCGCGGTACGTGCTGTTTGAGACGGCCAATCCGCGCCATGCCCATGAATGGGCGGTCTTTCGGGATCGGGCGGGAGAGATCCCCGATGACAAGGTTCTGGTGCCGGGGGTTGTGGATACGACGACGAATTTCGTGGAGCATCCTGAGTTGGTGGCGCAGCGGATCGAGCGGTTTACCGATATTGTCGGGGCCGAGCGGGTGATCGCGGGGTCAGATTGCGGGTTTGGAACCTTTGCGGGGTTCGGTGCGGTTGATCCTGACATCGCGTATGCCAAGCTGGCGGCGCTGGCGCAGGGCGCGCGGCTGGCCGGCGGGCGGGGGCGCGCGCGATGAGGGAGCCGATCGTCTTTTTGCCCGCGATGATGTGTGATGCGCGGGTTTTTGCACCCCAGATCGCGGCCCTGTCGGGGCATCACGCGATGATGTTTGCGCCCCTGACAAATGCGGACAATGTGCGCGAGATTGCGACCCAGGTTTTGGCGGCGGCGCCGATGCGATTTGCGGCGGTGGGGTTGGCGATGGGGGGGATCGTGGCCATGGAGATGGCGCGGCAAGCCCCTGACAGAATTACCAAACTTTGCCTGATGGATACCAACCCGCTGGCCGAGACGCCGGTGTCGGCGGCGGCGCGCGAACCGCAGATTATCGGCGCCAAGGCGGGGCGGCTGGAAGAGGTGATGCGGGTGGAGATGAAGCCCGAGTTTCTGGCGCCGGGAGCCGGGCGCAGGGCGGTTCTGGACCAGGTGATGGAAATGGCGCTGGAGTTGGGGACGTCGGTTTTCGTGCGCCAGTCACGGGCAATGCAGAAGCGGCCCGATCAGCAAAGGACATTGCGCCAGTTGAAGATACCGACGCTGGTGGTTTGCGGCGAGCATGACAAATTATACCCGCCCAAGCGGCATGAGTTTCTGGCCGAGCTGATCCCGGATGCACGGCTGGAAGTTGTGGCGGACGCGGGGCATCTGCCGGTTCTGGAGCGGCCCCGGGTGGTCAATGAAATATTGTTGGACTGGTTGTCAGCGCCTTTGGTCCTGCGCTAAGGAAAATCCGCGGCGCATGGGTAATACACCGCGGATTTGAGTATTTTTTCAAAGAAGAAGCGGGGTCGCGCGAAGCCGGTGCGGTTTACTCGGGTGCGGTTTACTCGGCTGGGGATTACTCGGCGGCAATGCCTTTGTTGAGGTTCGCCTTTTTGGCGGTTTTGGGCGCGCGGCTGTTGGTGTCGATGAAATCAAGCACCAGCGGACGGATGTTGTTGCGCCAGCTTTTGCCCGCGAAGATGCCGAAGTGGCCGGCGCCGGGTTCAAGGTGGCTGGCCTTTTTGGCCTCATCAAGCCCGGTCAGGAGCGGCAGGGCGGCAAGGCATTGGCCGGGTGCGGAGATGTCATCATTTTCGCCTTCGACGACTTTGACCGCGACATCCGTGATCTTGCCGATGTCGACCAGTTTGCCGGCGATGGTGAAGGCGTTGCGAGCGATGTCACGCTCTTTGAAGATGCGGTGCACGGTGGAGAGATAGAACTCAGCCGTCATGTCCATCACGGCGAGGTATTCATCGTAAAAGCGGTTGTGCTTGTCGCTGTCGGTGGTTTCGCCTTTGGCGGTGTTCAGGATCTGGTTTGAGAAGGCCTGCATGTGGCGTTCGGCGTTCATCGAGATGAAGGAGGCCAGTTGCAGAAGGCCGGGATAAACCTTGCGGCCGACGCCTGCGTGTTTGAAGCCGACGCGCTGGATCATGGTTTCTTCGAGGATGCCCATGGTGACGCGGCGGCCAAAGTCGGTCACTTCGGTTGCGGCGGCGTCAGGGTCGATGGGGCCGCCGATCAGGGTCAGCGAGGCGGGCTGTTCGTCTGGCGCCTTTTCGGCGAGGCAGGCGGTTGCGGCCAGCGCAAGCGGCGCGGGCTGACAGACGGCGATGACGTGGATGTCGGGGCCCAGATGGCGCATGAAATCGACGAGGTAGAGGGTATAATCCTCGACGTCGAACTTGCCTTGCGAGACGGGGATGTCGCGGGCGTTGTGCCAGTCGGTGATATAGACGTCGGCGTCGGGCAGAAGGCTGATGACGGTTGAGCGCAGGAGCGTTGCGTAGTGGCCCGACATGGGCGCGACCAGAAGGATCTGGCGCTTTTGGCGGGGGCGTCCCTGAACGTTGAACGAGATCAGGTCGCCAAAGGGGCGTTCGACCAGAATTTCGGTGCTGACCAGATGGTCGCGGCCATCGGTGCCGACGACAGAGTTGATGTTCCAGCCCGGTTTCGTGACCATCCGCGAAAAGCTGCGTTCGGTCACGTCGCCCCAGGCCGACATCACCTGAAATATCGGATTGGCCACAAGGCCGGTGGCAGGATAGGAGGCCATGGCACGGGCGGTGGCGCCCAACCATTCGTTGGTATTACGAATGGTTTCCATCAGGTCGTAAGTGGCCATATACTTCATGTGTTATCCTTTTACGGCAGGGTGCCGTTGCGTAACGGTTCGGCTGTCGGTAACTGTTGCTATGCTGCACTGCGGAAAAATCTAGGGGGTTACTGGGCCGATGACAACTGATGAACCCAAAACAACAGCAGAAATAGAGCTGTTGAATGCAAATTTGGTTAAAATCGAGAAATTGTCGCAACGTCTTGTGGCCGGATTGTCACGCAAAAAGTCGGTGGATGCCAGTTTGCAGGGCCCCAACCAAGAGCTTTTCATGAAGGCGGCGGGGGCTTATTGGGCCGAAATGCTGTCGAATCCATCGAAAATTCTGGAACACCAGATTTCGTATTGGGGCAAATCCCTGCAGCACTATGTTGAGGCGCAAGAGGCTCTGTCGAGTGGCAAGCTGGTGGCGGCGCCCGACAAGACGGTGAAGGATCGCCGGTTTGCGAATGAGATGTGGGACACGCATCCCTATTTTAACTACATCAAGCAGCAATATCTGATGTCATCGGACGCCATTTCGCAGGCGGTCGAGGATATTGATGGAATGGATGAGGCCGAGAAGAAGCGGCTGCGGTATTTCAGCCGCCAGATCGTCGATATGATGAGCCCTTCGAATTTTTTGGCGACCAACCCTGAGGTGCTGGCCAAGGCGGTGGAAACCGATGGTCAGTCGCTGGTGAGCGGTCTGGAAAACATGGTGCGCGACATCGAGGCCAATAACGGCGAGCTATTGGTGACGCTGGCCGACAAGGGCGCGTTCAAAGTGGGCGAAAACATCGCCACGACGCCGGGGTCGGTGGTGTTTCGCAACCGGATGTTCGAGCTGATCCAATATGCGCCGACAACGCCCAAGGTGCATAAAACGCCGCTGATCATCTTTCCGCCCTGGATCAACAAGTTCTACATCCTTGATCTGAAGCCGCAGAACAGCCTGATCAAATGGATCGTCGATCAGGGATATACGCTGTTTGTGGTCAGTTGGGTGAACCCCGATGTCAGTTACGCCGATGTCGCGCTGGATGATTATGTCAGCGATGGGTTCATGGCGGCGATCAATGAGGTCAAGGCGATCACCGGCGAGGATCAGGTCAACGCGGTGGGTTATTGCATTGCGGGCACGACCCTGTCGATGACGTTGGCGTTGATGGAAAAGCGGGGCGATGCTTCGGTTAAATCGGCGACGTTCTTTACCACGATGACGGATTTTTCCGATCAGGGTGAGGTGGGCGTTTTCCTCGATAATGATTTCGTTGATGGGATCGAACGCGAAGTTGCCGAAACCGGTGTCCTGCATTCATTTTTCATGAGCCGGACGTTCAGCTATCTGCGGTCAAACGACCTGATCTATGGGCCTGCGATCAAAAGCTATATGCTGGGCGAGGCGCCGCCGGCGTTTGATTTGCTTTTCTGGAACGGGGACGGGACCAACTTGCCGGCGCGCATGGCGGTGCAATATCTGCGCGGGCTGTGTCAGGGCGACGAGTTTTCGACCAAGGGTTTTGCGCTGATGGGGGAGACGGTCAGGATTGCGGATGTCAAAGTGCCGCTTTGTGCAATCGCCTGTGAGACCGACCATATCGCCGCGTGGAAATCCAGTTATTCGGGCGTTCAGAAGATGGGCAGTCGGTCAAAGACCTTTATCCTGTCGGAAAGCGGGCATATCGCGGGGATCGTGAACCCGCCGTCCAAGAACAAATATGGTCACTATACCAATGAGGATCTGAAGCTGGACGCCGAAGGCTGGCAGGAGGGTGCCAAATTCACCAAGGGATCATGGTGGCCGCGCTGGGATAAATGGCTGTCTGGGCGGTCTGGACCCAAGGTTGAGGCGCGAAATCCGGGCGAGGGGGGGCGAGAAATTTTAGCCCCTGCACCCGGTGTTTACGTGGTTTCCGACCCAAATCATTGATTTTCCTTGGAATATATTTTTTTGCTGCAGTGCAGAAAAATACTTGAAATGCTGCAGTGCAGCGTCTATTTATTCTGCAGACGCAAGCAACGCCTCATGGTGAGGCAACTGGAGTAAATACAATGGCTAAATCACAAGACTTTACTAAGATGGTACAAGACATGATGGGCGCATTCCCGGTTGACACCGCTGCGTTCCAGGACGGTTTCAAAACCCAAGCCGCATTTGGCGAGAAGATGTCGAAAGTAGCGCTGGAAGCTGCTGAAAAGTCGACCGAGGTTTCCTCGAAGTGGACAAAAGAGACACTGACCAAGCTGAGCGCGATGTCGAAGATCAAAGAAGATCCTGCCGACTATTCCAAGTCGATGACAGATTTCGCTTCGGCAACTGCTGAAATGGCTGCTGAAAACATGGCTGCTTTCGCTGAGATCGCGAAAAAAGTTCAGATGGAAACAGTTGAACTGATGCTGGCCGCTGGCAAAGACATCAGCGAAGACGCTTCTGCTGCTGTCAAGAAAGCGACAAGCGATGTAACGGCTGCTGCCAAAAAGGCAACTGCTGCTGCCAAGTAAGCGATAACGGTTTCACCGCCTTTCTCCTCCCTGAAGGTGTGAAGACCTGGGGCGTGTTCTTTGGAACGCGCCCTTTCTTTTTATTCTGCGCTGCCGTAGGCTGCTTCTGCACTGCAGAAGATGGGGAGTGGCTGCCTTGGCTGACAAAGATAAACCGCTGTTGATAAAGCGCTATGCAAGCCGCCGGCTGTATAATACGGAGACCAGCGATTACGTGACGCTGGAAGATATCGCCAGGTTCATCAGGGACGGGCGCCAGGTTCAGATCGTTGACCTCAAGTCGGGCGACGACCTGACGCGACAGTATCTTTTGCAGATCATTGCAGAACACGAAAGCCGCGGCGAAAGCGTTTTGCCGATCGATGTTCTGACGGATCTGGTGCGTAGCTATACCACGCAGGCGCAAAGCGTTGTGCCTGAGTTTCTGGCCGCGTCTTTCGAGCTGTTGCGCGATGGGCAATCCAAGGTGATGGAGAACCTGGGCGCGATCAACCCGATGGCCAAGATGCCCGGCTTTGACGCAATGCAGGCGCAGCAGCGTGCGTTCCTCAAGGCGATGACCGGGGGCATGATGCCGGGTGCGACGACGGCCGAACCAGAGGCCGGGGGTGAAGCCGAAAAACCGCAGGAAGAAGGCGGGTTGGACGACATCAAAAAGCAGTTGGCCGAGCTTCAGGAAAAGCTGTCAAAGCTGAATAATTAGAAGATGTTAGCTGGCGACTTTGGGCTGAAGCTGAACCGCTTCTGCGGCCTGAAGGATGGCGTCTGAGATAAACTCCAGCTCGGATGGTTTCAGGCGGGCAGGCAGGCGCAGGTCGCAGGCGCGCATCAGCATGGCGCGGGTTTTGGGCAGCTTGGGCAGGTCGTCAATAAACTGCCAGTTCCAAAAGGCGCGGGCGTTGTCCTGAGACAGGCCAAAGACCTGAACCGAAACGCCAAGGGCGCGGGCGGCCTGGGTGAAATCCAGCGCTTGTTCCTGACTAAACCCGTCGAGCAGAAATTGCAGCGAGTCCGGTGCGCGCAGTTCGGGGCCCAGGGCGTCCGGCACGGTGAAATGCGGCGAGGCGTTCAGTTTTTGCGCGACATAGTCGTGGTTGCGGCGTCCGTCTGCGACGCGGCGGGGCACTTCGGCCAGTTGCGGGCGGATGACGGCAGCTGACAGATTTTGCATGCGCATGTTGTAAAGCGGCAAGCGGTTTTGCCAGCGCGCGCAAGCCTCTTGCAGGCCGTCATGCTTTTTCCAGGCGTGTTCGTAGGCCCCCGACATGATGACGGCCCGGGCGGCGATATCGACGTCATCGGTGACAAGGATGCCACCTTCGCCGGCATTGATCAGTTTGTAGGACTGAAACGAGAAGCACCCGACTTTGCCAATGGTTCCAATATCCTGACCATTCCATTTGGTGCCCAGAGAGTGGGCCGCATCTTCGATGACGGGGATATTGCGCGCCGCGGCCAACGCCATGATGGCATCCATGTCCGAGGTATGGCCGCGCATGTGGCTGATCAGAACGGCGTCGATCCTTGTGTCCAGCTTGGCCTCGAAATCGGCGATATCAAGGCGCAGGGTGTCATCAACCTCGGCCAGAACGGGGGTGCAATCGGCGTGGATGATCGCCGAAGGGACGGCGGCAAAGGTGAAGGCGGGGAACAGAACGCGGGCGCCGCGCGGCAGGTTCAGTGCTTTTAGCGTCAGAAAAAGCGCCGCCGAGCATGATGAGACGGCAAGCGCGTATTTCACGCCCAGCATCTGGGCAAACTCGACTTCGAGCCGGGCAACGGGGGCGTCCTGAGGTGCTGTATAGCGAAAAAGGTCGCCCGATTTCAAAAGGCGGTCGATCTCTTTACGCGCGGCCTCGGGGATGGGTTCGGCGTCATAGGTGTTTGGTGCGGATGTCATGCCTGTCATTCCCGGTCAGATTTCTATAACGATTTGCCCGTTGGGGCCCGGTGTAAAGTAGTGTTGTAACATTTTCCAGATGTCGCAGGCATTGTTGGCTCAAAAGCTGGTTGACCCCAACGTCAGATCCCAAGCCGGTCGCGCAGGCCGAACCATGTCATCGCCAGCGCAAGGATCGGGCTGCGCAGCAGGGCACCACCGGGGAAAGCGCGTGAGGGCAGGCGTGCCATGACGTCAAAATCGCCAGCCACACTTTGGGTTGCCTGTGCCAGAATGCGCCCGGCGAGCGTGGCCATGGCCAGCCCGTGACCCGAATAGCCCGAGGCGGAAAGGATGTTGGGTGCGGGGCGCGCGAAACAGGGCATCCGGTTCATCGTAATGGCCAGAGTGCCACCCCAAGCATAATCGATCCCGGTCTTTTCAAGCGCCGGATAGATCGAGGCCAAATGCGGGCGCACCATTGATGCGATGTCCTTGGGGAACCGGTAGCCATAGCTTTCGCCGCCGCCAAACAAGAGCCTGCCATCTTCGGACATGCGCCAATAGTTGACCACGAATTTGCTGTCGGCGACGGCCACATCGCGGCCCATCAGGGCGCTGAAATCTGTGCCCAGCGGTTCGGTCGCCACGATGAAATTATTGATCGGCATCACCCGCGCGGCGACCTGCGCGTCAAGCCCGCCCAGATAGCCGTTACAGGCCAGAATGACCTGAGGCGCGGTGACGCGCCCGGTGCCGGTTTCGATGGTGACCATGTTGCCACGGGTGATTTTCGTGACATGGGCGCGCTCAAATATCCGGGCGCCACTGTCGGCGGCGGCCCGGGCCAACCCAAGGGCGAAACGCAAGGGATGCAGGTGGCCCGCCCCCCAATCGACGTCTCCGCCGACGAAGGCGTTTGAGCCGGTAAGCTGATCAATCTCTGATTTGTCCAATACGTCGATCTTGTCGTAATTGTACAAGTTTTCCAGGTGCTCTGCGTCCGAAACCGTGTGATCCATGTCAGACTTGTGCCAGTTTGCATGGGCGACGCCGGGGCGAAAACCGGCCTCTATCCCATGTTCACCGCACAGATCATGGACGGTTTTCTTGGCCGCCTCGGACAGATCCCACATATGGCGCGCGTCATCGCGCCCAAGGCGTTGTTCCAGCCACTTTTGGCCCTGCCGCTGGCCGCTGCCCAATTGGCCGCCGTTGCGACCCGAGGCGCCAAAGCCGACGCGGTGCGCTTCGAGCAGGACGACGTCAAGCCCGGCCTTGGCAAGGTGCAGCGCTGCGGACAAGCCGGTGTAGCCACCGCCAATGACGCAGACATCTGCGGTGGTGTCGCTGCGAAGGGCGGGGAAGGGATCAAGCGGCTTGGCGGTCGCGGTGTACCAGCTGTCGGGATAGGCCCCGGCCCGGTCGTTCGAGAACAGAAGGTTCATACGTTTAACAGAAGATGCTCGCGCTCCCACGGAGAGATAACATGCAGAAATTCATCGTATTCTTCGCGCTTCACGATCGAATAGACGCGGCCGAAATCAGGGCCCAGAACCTCTTGCAACTCGGTGGCGTCGTCAAAGATATCCAGCGCGGAATATAGATCGCGCGGGATGTCTTCTTCGGCGCTGTAGGCATCGCCTTTGAAGGCCTCTTGCGGTTGATCGCCGCGCACCATTCCCAGATATCCACATGCCAGCGAGGCCGCGATGCCAAGGTAGGGGTTGCAATCCATGCCGGCCAAACGGTTTTCCACGCGCCGCCCCAGCGGGTCCGAAATGGGGATGCGGATGCCGGTTGTCCGGTTGTCGCGCGCCCAGGCCAGGTTGACCGGTGCAGCCTGATCTTTGACGTAGCGCCGGTAGCTGTTCACGTAAGGCGCCAGAAGCGCGATCGCAGATGGAAGATGGGTCTGCAAGCCACCGATAAAGTTGAAGAAAGCGGGGGTTTCGTCGTCGTTTTCGCCCGAGAAAATGTTCTTGCCGTCGCCATCCAGAACCGAGTGATGGATGTGCATCGCGCTGCCCGGCTCGCCTTCGATCGGCTTGGCCATGAAGGTGGCAAAACAGTTATGCTTTAGCGCAGCTTCGCGGATCAAGCGTTTGAAAAAGAACACTTCGTCGGCCAGACGGACGGGGTCGCCGTGGCGCAGGTTGATCTCAAGCTGGCCGGCGCCGCCCTCTTGCGTGATGCCGTCAATTTCAAAGCCCTGTGCCTCGGCGAAATCATAGATGTCGTCGATCACCGGGCCAAATTCATCAACCGCAGACATCGAATAGGCCTGCCGCGCGGCGGCGGGGCGACCTGAGCGGCCCATCATCGGCTGGATCGACTGACCGGGATCGATGTTCGGGGCGACCAGAAAGAATTCCATCTCTGGGGCGACAATCGGGGTCCAGCCGCGTTCCTTGTAAAGGCTGACGACGCGTTTGAGAACGTTGCGGGGTGCAAAAGGGATGGCCTGACCGGTGCGGTCATAGGCGTCGTGGATCACTTGCAGCGTCCAGTCGGCCGTCCAGGGTGCGGCACTTGCCGTGCTCATATCGGGTTTGAGGATCATGTCGGGTTCGACAAATCCTTCGGGGCCTGCCGCCTCGGCCCAGCCGCCAGTGATAGTCTGAAAATAGATCGAGTTTGGCAGGAAGAACTGGGTCTGCTTTGCAAATTTCGATGCGGGCACCGCCTTGCCGCGGGCAATGCCGGGCAGGTCCGAGACGATACATTCCACCTCGTCCAGCCTGTGACCCGCCAGATACTCGCGGGCGTGGCTGGGCAGCGCGTCAATCCAGTTAGACATGCGCGGCACCTTTGCGGGCGGCGTGGGCTGCCAGCAGAAAGCGCGCAACCTCGCCTGCAATCACAGGCTCGTCGTTGGGCTTTTGCGTCTTGGTCAGGGCACGTGCCATCATCTCGTCGGGATAGGTTCCGGTTCCGCGCCGCAAGTGCACGTATTCGGCGATGATCGGGCCCGGCATCTCGGGGTGCGGTTGAACCGTATAGATGTGATCGCCATAGGTCAGGGCGGCATGGGCGCATGTGGGGTTTGAGGCAATGGTGCGGGCCCCTTTGGGTGGATCCAGCACCTGATCCTGATGCCATGCGTTCAGATGAAGATGTCCAAACTGATCGAAATCATACTCATAACGCCCAACCGCCCAGCCGCCGTCAAACTTTTCGACGCGACCGCCCAGTGCACGCGCAATCAGCTGGTGGCCAAAGCAAATTCCGACCATAGGCGCTTTTTGGGCGTGGGCGTCCTGCACGAACTTCTCAAGCGGCGGGATAAAGGCATGATCCTCGTAAACACCATGTCGTGAGCCGGTCAAAAGCCAGCCATCGGCATCCGCAGGGCTTTGCGGGAAATCCATCGCCTCGACGTCCCAGGCCTGAAACGTCAGGTCGTACCCTGCCAGAAAGCCCGCGAACATCCGGTCATAGTCGCCAAAGTGCTCCTGTACTTCTGCGGGCGCATGGCCGCACATGAGGATGCCGATTTTCATGGGTTTCACCGTTGGTTGTTTGACCCAACGCTAGCTTAGCGCGCGGATCGTTGGAAGGGGGAATAGAAGCGGTGGGAAAACATCCTTTGCGGGGCATTTCTTTGTGGTCCAAATATCCCCGCCGGAGGCTCCCCCGGGTTTGGATCTGGAGCCTCCGGCGGGGATATTTTGCCACAAAGAAGCCAGCGGTAGCTTTAGCGGATCAATTGCGGGCGGTACCTGATTCTGGCGCGCTTTTCTTTGGGCAGATGCCGGTTCAGGCGCCGGTTTATTGCACCAAAGAGGATGATGATGATCAGTGTCAGGCAGATAAAGTAGAAGGCGACGATGGGGTAGGCGACAAAGGGGTTGAAGGTTTTGTCGGCGAAATAACTGGCGTAATAGAGCGCGTCGCCGCGTTGTTGCCATGCGGGGAAGCCCGAGAAGAAGACCAATGTGGTGGCGTGGAAGAGAAAGATCGCTTCATTCGTGTAGCCGGGCCAGGCCAGGCGCATGGAGGTGGGCCAGATGACGCGGATAAAGCGGCTCCATCCGGTCATGCCGTAGGCGTCGGCGGCTTCGACCTCGCCGCGCGGAACCGAGCGCAGGGCGCCGTAGAAGATCTCGGCCGAGTAGGCGGCGGTGTTGAACACCAGCACCAGAAGGGCGCCGGCCTGGGCTGAGGTCAGCCAGGGCAGGGCGCCTGCCTGTTTCAGTCTCAGGAAGATGAAGTAGGCCAGAAAGAACTGGATAAAGAGCGGCGAGCCGCGAAAGATCAGGATAAAGCCATTGGCGGGGCGATAGAGCCAGGGCGAGCGTGCCGATTTGGCCAGCGCCACGGCATTGGCCAGAAAGAAGCCGATCGTCAGGGCCAGAACGCCGAAGTAGATGTTCCAGATCAGGCCTGAGCCGATCAGCGTGAACTGTTGGCACAAGGTGAAGTCGGCTTTGGGCAAGAGCCGTTCGCCAATACCGATCGAGCGCAGCCCGTAGGCCTGAACCGTTTCCCAACAGCTCACGTTGTGGCGCCCATTGTGGCCTGTCCGCGGGAGAGGCGGCGCATGATGCGGTCAAGAACCAGCTGCGATATCTTGGTAAAGCCCAGGTAAAACACAAGGAGCGCCAGAAAGTACCACAGGCGCCAGTCGCCATGCGGGTAATCCGAGAAGCGCGCCATTTTCGAGCCGCCGAGTTCGCGGGCCCAGTAGACGATGTCTTCGACGCCGAGCAGAAACAGCAGGGGCGTGGCCTTGATCAGGATCATCCAGAGGTTCGACAGACCCGGCAGGGCAAAGATCCACATCTGGGGGACCAGAACGCGCCAGAACGTCTGGCGGCGTGACATGCCGTAGGCGCCTGCGGTTTCAAGTTGTCCAAGGGGGACCGCCTGCATCGCGCCATAAAGCACGTTTGCGGCGAAGGCCCCGAAAACAATGGCAAATGTCAGGACGGCCGTGGCGAAGCCGTAAACCTCGTGGACCCATTGCGGGGCGGTCGACAGGGGCAGTTTGGCCGCGGGGCAGACGCGGAAGTCATTGCCTTGGCGGATCGCCTCGGTCCAGTTGGGACAGAGCACCTGATGGCGCATCCATTCCAGGCCCTGATCGATGGCGATGACGAAAAACAGGAAAAAGATGATGTCGGGGACGCCGCGCACGATGGCGATATAGGTTTTGCCGATCCAGCGCAGCGGCAGCAGGTGCGAGCGTGCCGCCGTCGCGCCGCCAAAGCCGAAGAGAAGGGCCGCTGGTGCCGTGATCGCCAAGAGAGCCAGTACGGTCAGGAAGGACCAGTAAAGGCCCATGTGCTTGCCCGTAGTCAGGTAGCACGACATCCAGGCCAGCCGGCCAAGCGTCTCAGGATCAGTGCAATAGTCGAAGATGGCGCGGCCCCTTGAATGTGCCGCGCCCGCGAAAGGCGGACGCGGCTTTGGGTCAATCGACCGGGATCAGAATGTTGCCGCGTCGGGCAGCCATTTGGTGATCAGCGCGTTCAGCGAGCCATCGTCTTTCATCGACTGGATGGCGGCGTCGAACTTGGCTTTCAGTTCGCCATCGGATTCGCGCAGACCCATACCGATGCCGCCGCCGATCAACTCTTCTTTGGACAAAAACATCAGATCAGCGTCTTCGGCCGCAATCGGCGCGAGATAGGATTTATCGGCCAGTACCGCATCAGCTTCGCCGTTTTTCACAGCAGCGATGGTTTCTTCGGGGGTTGCGAATTCAACCAGCGTTGCACCGGTCTGGGCCACGAAACCGGCCTGAATTGTGCCGGTCTGGGCGGCGATAACGCCGTTTTGCAGATCGACATCACCAGACATTGCCAGATAGGCGGAAGGATCGGGCAGGGTGTAGGCTTGGGTAAAGTCGATGACCTTGTCGCGCTCTGCGGTGATCGACATGCCGGCGACGATGGTGTCGTAGTTGCCTGATACAAGGTTGGGGATGATCGAATCCCATTCGTTTGTGACCCATGTGCAGGACAGTTCGGCACGCTTGCACAGCTCGTCGCCCAACTCGCGCTCGAACCCGTCAACTTCGCCTTTGTCATTGATGAAGTTATACGGAGGATAGGCGCCCTCGGTGCCCATGCGCACGCTGTGGCTTGCAGCAAGTGCCATGCCTGCGGAAAGGGTAAAAGCGGCGGTCGCAAAAGCGGCGGTGGCGAGGATTAGTTTTTTCATTTCGTTGCTCCCATTTGGATTGGATTGCGTGGTGGTAGGTTCAGGTTTCAGGCGGCGGCGGTAGAAGATAAAAACTGTTGCAGCCGGTCTGTCTTGGGCGCGCCGAACAGGGTGTCTGGCGGGCCTTCTTCTTCGATCCGGCCCTGATGCAGGAACACGACGTGATCGGACACATCGCGCGCTAGGCGCATATCATGGGTGACCAGAATCATCGTGCGCCCCTCGTCGGCCAGAGCTTTGATAACTTTGACAACTTCCTGTTCCAACTCGGGGTCCAGGGCGGAAGTTGGTTCATCAAACAAAAGCGCGCGCGGCTCCATACAGAGGGCGCGGGCGATGGCGGCGCGCTGTTGCTGGCCACCTGACAACTGGGCGGGGAAGACATCACATTTGTCGCCGATCCCGACCTTGGTCAGATACCCGCGCGCGGCCTTTTCAACCTCAGCGCGGTCGCGGCGCAGAACGGTCAGCGGCGCTTCCATCACGTTTTGCAGGATGGTCATGTGTGACCACAGGTTAAACTGTTGAAAAACCATGGAAAGATTGGTGCGGATGCGGGTGACCTGATGGCGGTCGGCGGGGTGGCGGTGCAGGCCCTGACCGCGCCATTTGACGGCTTCGCCTTCGAACAAGATCTCGCCGGTTTGGCTGTCCTCCAGAAGGTTGGCACAGCGCAAAAGCGTGGATTTCCCCGACCCGGATGACCCGATCAGCGAAACCACATCGCCGCGCCTTGCGGTGATGTCGACGCCCTTGAGAACCTCCAGCGCATCATAGCTTTTATGAAGCTCGCGGATTTCTATGACGGGCGGTGGCGTGGTCCGGGCGTTGGTCACTAAGGGCAAGGTCTTGCGTTGTTTCAAGTGGGGGATTTATGCGCAAAATCGGCAGGATTGCAACGGTGTTTGGCGGCAAGGGCGGCGGTTATCCGACGTAAGGCGCAGGCAGCGGTACGGCCAGATAGGCCGATTTCGCGATTGTGGTCAGGCCGTTGAGGGCCAGCAAACTTTGGTCGTCGGGACTGAGGTCCGCGATGGCGTTTGAGATCGCGTCAAACAAAGGAGCAGGGTCAAGCCCGGCCCGTGTGATCAGCGGCAGGCCGGGTGTCGGGGCGGTCATCTGGATGACGGTAAGGTCGGCGGTCCAGGGTTCGTAACGTTGCAGAAACCGCCATGTGACTGCGTCAATGCTGGCAAGATCGGCGTGCCCTTGGGCAACCGCGCGGGCCGAGGCCATGTGCCCACCGGTAATCCGCATGTTCGCGCGAAAATCAAAGCCTGCGCCGGTATCGGCAAGGTGGTTTTCGACCGCTGCCCAGCCCGATTGCGACATGGTGCTGTTGACGGCCAATGTTGCGCCCGCAAACTGGGTCAGGTGCTGGCGCGGGTCGTCCCGCCGGGCCAGGATGCAAGAGCGATAATACCCCGGCGCGCAGCCCTCGACTGCGTAGTCGGGCGTGCCGACCAGCGTGACGCGGTCTTTCAGATGGTGGCGATAGGGCATGCCACAGGTCTGCGAAAGCAAAAGATCGGGGTCATCCCAGGCGCTGTCGATGGGGTCGCAATGGGTCAGTTCGCCGTCACCCTGACCGTAATGCGCGCGGATTGCGTGCCACAGCCGGTCTTGGGCGCCCTGCGTCTCGGCGCGCGCGTACATCTGAAGGCTGGCCAAACCCCCGGCCATCTAGCGCGCCTCAACCCTCTGGCGGGCCAGGGCGCTGTCGCGGTCGGTGATGCCCAAGAGGTTCGACACCAGGCGTAGCACGGCATCCTCTTCCTGTTCGCGCACTCCGTCGGCCAGAACCACGGCCCATAGCGCCTCGATCACACCGACGCGGTCCTTAAAGGGCACGGCATCCTTGATGGCGCGGGTGAAACGCACGGTATCGGGCGCCTCGGCTTCCAACGCCTCAGCCTGAGCGCGCAGGGCAGTTGCCTCAAACGGCGTCAACCCATAGCGCGAAACCAGAATGCGGTCGATCCGCTGAACTTCGCTTGGGGAATAAATGTTGTCCGAGCGCGCGATGCGCACCAAAAGCGCCGTCAACGCAAGGCGGGCATCGGGATCGGGCAAAGGGGCGGGGTCAGTGGCGGTCAGACGCCTGAGAAGATCAGCAAACATATGCCCTATATAGACACGCCGCCGCGCGCGTCAAACATCCGCGTCAGGGATCATAGCCTTCGACAATCACAAGGTCACTTTGCGCGACTTTTTCGCGGATCGCATAGGCGGCACGGTAGCTTTCGCTGGCATAACAGGCCAGCGCCTCGGCGTAAGAGGGAAATTCAATTACCACCGTGCGCGAGCGCGCCGATCCTTCGGCAACTTCATGATCGCCCCCGCGCACCAGAAACCGCGCGCCATATTCGGCAAAGGCTTTTGCGTTGGCTGCCCGGTATTCTGCGTAAACCTCAGGGTCGTGCACATCGACATGCGCCACCCAATATCCTTTTGCCATAACCGGCCCCTCTTTTTTACCCAAGTCACAAAGCCTAGGCCGCAAATGCGAGGCTCTGCAATTTCTTCTTTGCAAAAATACTCTCGCCGAAGGCGAAAGCCAGCAGTGCGGGGTCAGACCAGGCGGCTCATATCGCGCGCGGCGCGCACGAAATCAGCGAACAGGGGATGGGGCGCAAAGGGTTTGGATTTCAGTTCGGGGTGGAACTGAACGCCGATGAACCACGGGTGATCCTTGATCTCGATGATCTCGGGCAGGCGGCCATCGGGTGACATGCCCGAAAACAGCATGCCCTCTTTTTCCAGGGCTTCACGGTATTTGATGTCAACTTCATAGCGGTGGCGGTGGCGTTCCTCGATTGCGGTCGAGCCATAGATCCCCGCCACGCGCGAGCCTTCGGCAAGGGTCGCGTCATAGGCGCCAAGGCGCATTGTTCCGCCCTTGTCATCGTCCAGCTTGCGTTCGACCTTATGGTTGCCCTGCACCCATTCTTTGAGGTGGTAAACTACGGGGGTAAAACGTTTTTTACCCGCCTCATGGTCAAATTCCTCGGATCCCGCGTCGGGCATTGAGCCGATGTTGCGGGCCGCTTCGATCACCGCCATCTGCATTCCAAGGCAAATGCCCAGATAGGGGATCTTGCGGGTGCGGGCAAATTCGGCCGCCTTAATCTTGCCCTCGGTGCCGCGTTCGCCAAAGCCGCCCGGGACCAAAATGGCGTGATAGCCTTCGAGCAGGGGGGCGGCGTCTTCGCTGTCGAAAATTTCGGCGTCGATCCATTCAGCCTTGACCTTGACGCGGTTGGCCATGCCACCGTGGGTCAGTGCTTCGGCGATGGATTTATAGGCATCCTCAAGCTGGGTGTACTTGCCGACGATGGCGACCTTTACTTCGCCCTCGGCGTGATAGATCCGGTCATAGACATCTTCCCAGCGTGACAGGTCCGGCTTGGGGGCGGGGTTAATCTGAAACGCGTCCAGAACCGCCTGATCCATACCTTCGCGGTGATAGGCCAGCGGCGCTTCGTAGATTGATTTGAGGTCTTGGGCGGCGATCACGGCATCGGGGCGCACGTTACAGAAAAGCGCCAGTTTTTCGCGCTCTTTGGCGGGGATCGGACCCTCGGAGCGGCAGACAAGGATGTCGGGGGCCAGCCCGATCGAGCGCAGTTCTTTGACGCTGTGCTGTGTCGGTTTGGTTTTCAACTCGCCCGAGGCCTTGATGTAGGGCAGAAGCGTCAGGTGCATGAATACGCATTGGCCGCGGGGCTTGTCCTGACTGAACTGGCGGATCGCTTCGAAGAAGGGCAGGCCTTCGATGTCGCCGACCGTGCCGCCAATTTCGCAGAGCATGAAATCAACCTCATCCTCGCCGATCGAGATGAAGTCCTTGATTTCATTGGTGACATGCGGGATGACTTGGATCGTTTTGCCCAAGTAGTCGCCGCGGCGTTCCTTTTCCAGAACGGTGGAATAGATGCGCCCTGATGAGACGCTGTCGGTTTTGCGTGCCGCCACGCCGGTAAAGCGTTCGTAGTGGCCAAGATCCAGATCGGTTTCGGCGCCATCGTCGGTGACAAAGACCTCGCCATGTTCAAACGGGCTCATCGTGCCGGGATCGACGTTGAGGTAGGGGTCCAGTTTGCGAAGCCGCACAGAAAAGCCGCGCGCCTGCAAAAGCGAGCCCAGAGCCGCCGAAGCCAGACCTTTTCCAAGAGAGGAAACAACGCCGCCAGTGATGAAAATAAAGCGTGCCATGCGGGCAGCGTCCCCCCGTGAATTTGTTTTCGGTTAGCGGGCCGGCAAGGGTGCCAAGTTCCGCAGTATCACGGGATTTAACTCATAAGAGATTCGCGCCCGTCGCGCAAGCCAACCGCAACATCCTGTAACAACAGGATGCCCAGCCGCCACACCTTGTAGATTTTATCAGTCAGCTCGCGGCGGAGCCTGCGGTGCGCCTTCGTTTGTCGGTGGCAAAAGATCACTTGCCGATGGCACGGTTACGTCAGGCGCCTTTGCGGGGGCCGTAACCGGGGCCGGTGCGCCAAGGCGATCCAGAACCGAACCCGAGGCCGAATTGCGTGCGGCAATGACTGTCAGGGCAATCGACGTGAGGATAAAGGCAATGGCAAAGGCCCATGTCAGTTTGCCAAGTGCCGTGGCAACACCACGGCCAGAAACAACGCCGCCACCGCCGCCGCCCATTCCAAGGCCACCGCCCTCTGAGCGTTGCAAAAGGACAACCCCGATCAGGCAAACAGCCAGGATCAGATGAACGACGAGAATGACATTTTCCATACAGCAGAGCCTTTGGGTTGGAACAGGGCGGTATCTAAAAGTTTGCGCGCCTCACCGCAACCCCGAAGGTGTGCGATCAGGCATCTAGATCGTCAACATCTGCCTGACCCGAGATGCGTCGGCGGATGATCGACCATGAAAGCCCGATGCCCAAGACCAGCGAAAGCGCGAAAATTCCGATCCAGACGTTCAGCGAACGGTTGTCCAGCGTCAGGATGCCGCGATCAATCAGCACCCATAAAAGCGCGGCGACAACGGCGGCGATCAGGAACATGCCGATGGGCCCGATCGAGCGCAGGGTGGCGCGCATGAAAATCACGTAGCCGATGACCAAAAGCAGCCCCAGCAGCAACACTACGGGCGTATCGCTGTTCCAGTTGTCGCGCGCCCAGCCGACATAGTTGTAGCGCGTCGGGTTAAAGGTCAGTGCCAAAAGCACAAAGGCGATCGTACAGCGGATCAAAATGGCAAGCATCGGCAGCTCCGTCAAATTCCAGCGTTGGACTATGTTTAAGCGTCTGACAATTTTCAGGCATCTGACCGATTGGGGGGGGGCGCGTCAACTTTGCTGTTTCGCCTTGGTAAAGCCGGGGCTATACCGGCGCGGGTTTCCAAGCAGGAGAATTGCACCATGGCCAATGTTGTCGTCGTCGGCGCCCAGTGGGGTGACGAAGGAAAAGGCAAGATCGTTGATTGGCTGTCCGAGCGGGCCGATGTGATTGCGCGCTTTCAGGGCGGGCATAATGCGGGCCATACGCTGGTGATTGATGGCGAGGTGTACAAGCTGTCGCTTTTGCCGTCGGGCATTGTGCGGGGCGGCAAGTTGAGCGTGATCGGCAATGGTGTCGTTCTGGACCCGTGGCATCTGATCAAAGAGATCGCGCAGCTGCGTGCGCAGGGTGTTGATATTACTCCTGAAAACCTGATGATTGCCGAAAACACTCCGCTGATCCTGCCGATCCACGGCGAGTTGGACCGGGCGGGCGAGGCGCAGAACTCGGTTGCCAAGATCGGCACCACTGGGCGCGGCATTGGCCCGGCTTACGAGGATAAGGTCGGGCGGCGTTCGGTGCGTGTGGCGGATCTGGCCGATCCTGCAACACTGGAAACGCGGGTTGACCGCGCGCTGGTGCATCATGATGCGCTGCGCCGGGGTCTGGGGCTGGAACCGGTAGATCGCGCAGCGCTGATCGCGGCTTTGGCCGAGGTTGCGCCGGTGGTTCTGAGTTATGCGGCGCCTGTCTGGAAGATACTGAACGAAAAGCGAAAAGCCGGAAAGCGTATCCTTTTCGAAGGGGCGCAGGGCGCGTTGCTGGACATTGATTTTGGGACCTATCCGTTTGTGACCTCGTCCAATGTGATCGCAGGTCAGGCGGCGACGGGCACAGGGATCGGCCCCGGTGCGATCGACTTTGTTCTGGGCATCGTCAAGGCCTATACCACGCGCGTTGGCGAGGGGCCGTTTCCGGCCGAGCTGAACGATGCGGATGGTCAGCGTCTGGGCGAGCGGGGCCATGAATTTGGCACGGTCACCGGGCGCAAGCGGCGTTGCGGTTGGTTTGACGCGGTTCTGGTGCGCCAGACTTGTGCGACATCGGGCGTCAACGGGATAGCCTTTACCAAGCTGGATGTGCTGGACGGGTTTGACGAGCTGAAAATCTGTGTGGCCTATGATCTGGACGGGCAGCGGTTGGATTACCTGCCAACGGCTGCGGATCAGCAAGCGCGGTGCACCCCGATCTATGAGACGATGCCGGGTTGGCATGAAAGCACCGAAGGCGCGCGCAGCTGGGCGGATCTGCCGGCGGAGGCGATCAAATATGTCCGGCGTGTCGAAGAGCTGATCGATTGCCCGGTGGCGATGTTGTCGACCAGCCCCGAGCGTGAAGACACGATCCTGGTCACTGATCCTTTCGCCGACTGATGGCTTTGTCCTATAAATCCCGCCGTCGCTGGTCGCTGATCATCCTGCTGGTCGGGCTGCCGCTGTATATCGTGGCGGCGATATCGCTGGTGAGTTATCTGGACCGTCCGCCGTTCATCGTTGAGCTTGGGGTTTACGTTCTGTTGGGCGTCGTCTGGGCTTTGCCGTTCAAGTTTGTCTTTCGCGGTGTGGGGCAGGTTGATACGGATGCGGATGATCCCGGCAAAGACGGCTAGGGCCATTTTTGGCCTGTTGCGGTGCGTCTGAGCCTGCTCACGCGAACGTGTGCGCCTGACCGATTGAGCGTCAGGCTAACCCGCCCCAAATGCGAGGGTATGACGCGGGATGCGTCGTAGGAGCAATGCTCTGATTTCCCTTCATAACGGGAGTAAAACTCATGACTTTCAAACATGTACGAATGTCGGCGCAGCTTGCGTCGGCCGCCGCTGTTATTGCGATTGGTGCCGGGTTGGTGCCGGGGTCTGTTCAGGCCGGGATGCAAACGGGGTCGGGTCAGATCGTTGGTGCAATGGCAGCGCCAGCGATGGGCGCGGGGCCGGGCGTGGTTTTTGCCTGGGACATGAAAACCGGCAAGATGGCGCGCGCCAGTTTCGGCAAGGCCAGCACGACCTCGGGCAATTCGTTCCGCGTGGCGCTGAGCCCGGATGACAATAAGATCTATGTGCCGACGCCTGCGGGGACGACCTATGTTCTGGATGCCAAAACGATGGCCCAGACGGGCCAGTTTGCGACGCTGGCCGGGGCACGTCTGGCGGCACTTGCGCCGGTTGAAAAGCTGTTGATTGTTATGTCTGACAAGGGTTTGGCGGGTTACAATACGGTTGCCAACAAGCAGGTCTATAGTCTGGATGTTGGCGGCAATGCGATTGCCTTTACGCCGGATGGGACGCGCGCCTTTGTCGGCGGCAACATGTCCAGCAAGGTGACCGAGGTCGATCTGGCCACTGGTGTGGTGCTTCAGACTTATGACATTGCGCGGTCGGGCGATCTGGCCTTTGTGGACGGGCGGCTTTTCTCGGCGGATATGAGCACCGGGGTGATGAGCGTTCTGGATCCTGAGATGGGCAAGATCACGCAAATCAAAACGCCCGAAGTTGACCCGGGATTCAGTTACAAGGCGATTGCCGATGCCAAGGCGGGTTTTATGGAAATGGCCACGGACCCCGGTGCGCACCGGTTGTATGTGACTGGATTTTCAGGAAATATCCTGAGCTTTGACACGCAAAAGCCGGCCTATCTGGGGCAGGTTGCGGTCAATGCGGTGATGGGCAAGCCCAACAAGCTGAGTGGGATTGCTTTGACGGCGCAGGGCAAAGAGGCGCTGGTGACGGTTGAAAATCAGGACATGACGGTTCTGGTGCAACTGTCGGATGGCAAGGTGATCAAGCAGATGCCGGGCGTTGAAAGCAATCGGTGGATTTCCCTTTAACGCCTAATTGATGCGGGCCAAAAAGTCAGGGGCGAGGCGATCAGTTGATCACCCCGCCCCTTGCAAGCGAGCACTTGGCTGACTTCGGTTAGCTGGCCTTTGGTTTAAAGCGGGTATCTTCGCTTACAACAAACTGGCCGCGCTTGAGTTTGCGGATCTTGCCCTGACGCAGAAGCGTGCCGAAGGACCGCAGGCCTTCTTCGCGCGAGAACGTCGTTTCAGGCTGGGCGCGGGACACTTCTTTCATGACCTGCGGGCGCGAGAAATGCGGGCGTCCTTCGACGAAACAGGCGTAGGCGGCTGCAGCTTCCAGAAGGTCGGGAAGTTGGGTCGCACCTTTTTCGGCGGCGAAGCGGGCAAAAGCACGATCGCTGAAGACGTTGCCTGCTTCCATTTCTTCATCGGCTTCTTCGTCGTCCAGCTGAATGGCAAGGTTTCCCTTGGTCACACGGCGCGGGCGCACGTTGATACCGGGCGAAGGGTCGCTGGCCGCGGGACGGTCAATGCGCAGTTCGGAAACCAGCATCAAAGGCGCCTGACGCGGGCGTTCTTCTGTGCCCTTGGCCGACAGGCGGCGCGGGCGCACGACCTGAGCCAGATCATCGCGGTAAGCTGCGGCGTCTTCTTCGGCGTCGTTATGGCTGGCGTTGCCGTCCTTGCGGTCGGCGACGGTTGCCGCGACAGCAGCCTTAAGATGCGCGATTGCGGCGCGACGACGTGTTCCTTCACCGCTTTGCAGTTCGGAATTGGTATGCTCAAGGATGCGCGACAGCGATGCGTCGTCATTGCCTTCAACCAAAACCGCACGGCGGTCACGGCGCATCGAATGGGCCACGGCCTGACCGATCTGGTCGGGCTCGTCTGTGGCGTCATCGTCCTGTGCCGCTTCTTGTGCTGCCTCTTCTTCACTGTCGGCGTTGTCTTCTGCGTTGTCTTCGGCCAGTTCGGCCTCCAACTCGGCGATTTGGTCATCTTCGTCGTCGCCTTCGTCGTCACCTTCGGCCGCAACCTCGGCCAGTTCGGCCATCAGGTCAGCTTCGTCCTCGGCAGATAGCGAAGAGGGGTCGGTTTCGGCAGCTTCTTCGGCGTCTTTTGCCGTCTCAAGGTGAGGGGCAAGAATGTCGCTCATGCTGTCAGCCGCCATCGCCGCTTGGAGCACGTCGCGCTTGACCTTTACGATGCGAACGTCAGATGCCTCAGGCGCGTCTTCGTCTGTGCTATTTTCGTCTGTGCCATCTTCGTCGGCTTCTGCATCAGCGTCATCGCCGTCGTTTTCAAAGGCGGTTTCGGCCTGAATTTCTGCGGCGAAGTCGCTGTCTTCGGTCACATCTTCCGGCTGAAGATCCTCTTCGTATTCTTCGTCCGCGTCGATCGTCGAGGCGGAAGCAAGGCGAGCCATAACATCGGAAATCGCGGCGTCGCTGTCGTCGGTTTCGGCAACCTCTTCGGCGATTTCTACTTCTGCCACTTCGTCTTCTGTGATCTCTTCTGTGATCTCGTCTTCTGTGATCTCTTCGGGAACCTCTTCGAAGACTTCTTCGATTTCAGCTTCTGCCTGTTCAGCGTCCGCCCCTTCGGCGGTCAGGGGCGCATCATCGCCGGCATTAAAGAATGCGGCCGTTTCATCGTCTTCACTATAGATAGATGTCGCGTTGGCGGCCTCGGCGTGTTGAACGACCGAACGGATGCGGCGCAATTTGGCGGCCACGCTGGAAAGGTCATCACCTTCCTCGATCGGTTCGAATTCTGACGGGGCCGCCTGAACGGGTGCTGCTACAGGTGCTGCGGGCGCAGGCGCCGGAATTGTCGCTTGGGCTTCAGCGACAGGCTGAGGTGCGTATTGAGGCGCGTGTTGAGGTTCGGGGGCGGCTGCCTCTGGCTGAGGCGCCGGCGTTGCAGGTGCAAGTTCGGCAGCCGCATTGGCCGCGCCGGGTGTTGCACGCAGGACCACGCCGTTCTCACCGATCTTCGCCTCGACATTGCGCGAGATTTCGCGCTGTGCGATGCGTGCCAGCATCTCGGCGTCCGGTGTCGGCGGCTCGGCACCAAAGTACCGGTCGTCAGACGCCAGATCGCGAAAATATTCGGCAATTGCCTTCATCGTCGAAAATGAGTCGTCAAACCCTTCCAACGTGCAGGAAAATGTGCCGTATGAAACTGTTAGTACTTTACTCGTACCCACCATTGCTCGATCTCTTTCTCCATGCCCAGTGACACACTGTTTACCATCCAGAACCAGTTGGAAGTTCGCCGGAACTGGGTTCTTTCCAGTATCTTTTCTGGGCCAGATTGTGATCCGATTCCCGATTTGACAACATTACGCCATGATTGACAGGATTGTTCACAGCGTAAATGGCGTGACTTTGCTTGGTGGCGGCGAGGCCACCAAAGCGGGTGTTTGCGAGGCTTTGGCCCATGCTCCAACATTGGTGGCCGCCGACGGTGGTGCAAGCTTTGCACTGAAAATCGGCGAAATGCCTAAGGCGGTGATAGGCGACTTTGATTCAATTGACGCAAAGACCAGAGCAGCGCTTGCCCCTGAAATATGCCATCCGATTGTCGAACAGGATAGTACAGACTTTGAAAAATGCCTTTTGCGGTGCGAGGCGCCGTTGTTCCTGGGCGTGGGATTTATGGGTTTGCGGCGCGATCACGAGCTTGCCGCCTTTAACGTTCTGGTGCGCTACCCCGAAAAACGCTGTGTTCTGATTGGGGCAGAGGACATCGTCTTTGCCGCGCCCAAGCGGCTTTGGATCGATGTTGAGCTCGGAATGCGGGTGTCATTGTTTCCAATGGCACCTGTTCAGGGACGCTCTACCGGGTTGAAATGGCCAATCGACGGGCTGGCGCTGGCACCCAATGGCAAGACGGCGACGTCAAATGAGGCGCTGGGCGCGGTCGAATTGCACTTTGATCAGCCCGGGGCGCTGGTGATCATGCCGCGGGTGGCGCTGAAGCCGGCGATTGACGCGCTTGCCGCGAGTTCCGGCTTTCGCGAAAGATGACGTAGAGGCCGGCGCCGATGGTGATTACGATGCCGATGGCTGCCAGCCCGTTGGGCAGATCGCCAAAGACGATCAGGCCGATCATCGTGGCGATCGGAATCTCGAGGTATTGAACCGGGGCCAGTGTGGCCGAGGGCGCAAACCGCAGCGACCATGTCATCAAAAGATGGGCGCCGGTGCCCAAGGTGCCCAACAGCGCCAGCAAATGCCATTCGGAGGCTGAGGGGCTGATCAGGTTCAGCGCCGGAAGATCGGCCATTTGGCCCACCAGCAGAAGCGGGATCAACAGGGCGCTGGCCATCAGCCCCGAGACGGCCTGAAGCGCGATGGGATCGCAGGATTTGGCGATCTGGCGGGTGATCAGCATGAACAGCGCAAAGATCACGGCCACGACCAGCGGCAGCAGCGCGGGCGCGCCGACGGCGGCAAAGCTGGGCTGGATCACCAAAAGCGTGCCGGCAAATCCCACGACACAGCCAATCAGGCGGCGGCGGCCTACGGTTTCGCCCAAGACATAGCGGCCCAGCAAGAGCATGATGAAGGGCATCACAAAGGCGATGGCAATTGCATCGGCAAGCGGCAAAAAGCGCAGCGACAGGAACATCGCGCCAATGCCGATGATGTGAAAACCGGTGCGCAGCAGGGCCAGACGAAAGACGCGCGGGGTCATCGACAGGGATTTGCCGCTCAGCCAGACGATGGGCAGCAGGATCAGCGTTTGCGTGGCAAAGCGGACGGCCACGATCTGAACCAGCGGGATGCTGGCGCCCAGAATTTTGGCCATGGCGTCGCCCATCGGCGCCAAAAGACAAAACCCAACCATCAAAAGGACGCCCAGAAAGGGCCGATCAGCCTGCATGGCGCGACCCTAGGGCGCGGCTTGGGGCTTGGCAATCGCGGCAGATGCGCTGGCGGTTGGGGCGCCTCAGCAGTTGGGGACGTTGACGGCCAGCCCGCCCAGAGATGTCTCTTTGTACTTGGCGCTCATGTCGGCGCCGGTCTGGCGCATGGTCTCGATCGCGACGTCCAGCGACACCAGATGCTTGCCATCGCCGCGCAGCGACAGCGATGCGGCCGACACGGCCTTGATCGCGCCCAGACCGTTGCGTTCAATGCAAGGGACCTGAACCAATCCCTTTACTGGGTCGCAGGTCATGCCAAAGTGGTGTTCCAGCGCGATCTCGGCGGCGTTTTCGATTTGTTCGGGGGTGCCGCCCAGAACCGCGCAGAGGCCCGCGGCGGCCATGGCGGCGGCTGATCCAACTTCGGCCTGACAGCCGCATTCGGCGCCCGAGATCGAGGCGTTGTGTTTGACGATCCCGCCGATGGCGGCGGCGGTCAAAAGGAAATCGCCCACGCCCGAGATCGTGGCGCCGGGCACATGGTCCAGCCAGTAGCGGATGACGGCGGGCACCACGCCTGCGGCACCGTTGGTGGGGGCGGTGACGACCTGACCACCGGCGGCGTTCTCTTCATTGACGGCCATGGCGTAGACGCTCATCCAGTCATTGATCGTATGCGGGGCGGTCAGGTTCAGGCCCTGTTCGGCCTTGAGGCTTTTGAGGATGCCGGGCGCGCGGCGGCGCACATTCAGACCGCCGGGCAGGATGCCTTCGTTGACCAGACCGCGTTCGATACAGGCGTTCATCACTTCCCAGATGCGGCCCAGACCGGTGTCCAGCGCACTGTTGGTCATGCGTGCCAGTTCGTTTGCGCGTTTCATCTCGGCGATGGATTTGCCCGAGGCGGCGGCCATTTCCAGCATCTGGTCCGACGAGGTGAAGGGATGCGGGATTGCGGCGCCGGTTTCGGCCTGCGGTCCCGCCTCTAGTTCAGCCTGCGTCAGAACAAAGCCGCCGCCGATCGAGTAGTATGTTTCCTGAAGCACGACGTCGCCCTGGGCATCTTTGGCCGAAAGGACCATGCCATTGGCATGACCGGGCAGGGGCGCGTCATAGTCGAATATAAGGTCGCTTTGGGGGTCAAAGGCCAGCGGCGGCAGGTCGTCGGGGGTGACCTTACCGGTGCGGTCAACTTCGGCCAGCGCCAGAAGCGCCTTTTCATCGTCATAGGTGTCGGGCAGAAATCCGGCCAGCCCAAGGATGGTGGCGCGGTCGGTGGCGTGGCCGTGGCCTGTAAAGGCCAGCGAGCCGTAAAGGCGCACGGACACGGCGGTTACTGCAAAGGGCGATGCGCGCAGAAGGTCCAGAAACCGGGCAGCCGCCACCATCGGACCCATGGTATGCGATGACGAAGGCCCTATGCCGACCTTGAACATATCCAAAACGCTGAGAAACATTGCCGTGCGGCTCCTGTTGGTGTCTGGCGGTTGATACGGGCGAACGCGGGGTTGCGCCATGTCAAATACGACCTTCGTGGCACAGAAAAGGGCGGTAAGGGGTGGCAAACTGCGGTGCCAGGGGTCACGGGTGTGGACGCGGGCCGGGGGGGATCACGGCAAGGGTGGCGAAATGTTACACTTTTCGCACTTACAGACAGGGGCCTTTCGACTTATACATCTGGCAGACTAAAAACGAGGCCGGTTGCGCCTTAACTTCGGGGGATGCATGAGCGGAGAGCTGTCGCCAATCGACAAGGCAAAATTTGTTGCAGCAAAGCGGGCTGTGGACTTTGTGGAATCCGGCATGCGCGTCGGTTTGGGAACCGGATCGACGGCGGCTTGGATGGTGCGCTGTCTGGGCGAGATGGTGCGCGATGACGGGCTAAAGATTAAAGGTGTCCCGACATCGACGCGCACGGCCGAGCTGGCGCGTCAGGTCGGGATCCAAGTCATCTCGCTGGACGAGGCGAAATGGCTGGATCTGACGATCGATGGCGCGGATGAATTTGACGCCAATCTTAACCTGATCAAGGGGGGCGGTGGCGCCCTGCTTCAGGAAAAGATCGTGGCGACGGCTTCGGATCAGATGATCGTCATCTCGGATGCTTCGAAAGAAGTTGAAAACCTGGGCGCCTTTCCATTGCCGGTCGAGGTGGTGCCCTTTGGCTGGCAGACCACCAAGGCCATTCTGGAAGAAACCCTGATCAATCTTGAGGTTCTGGGGCGCAACGCAAGTTTGCGTCTGAACGGCGATGCGCCGTTTGTTACCGATGAGGGCAACTTTATCCTTGATCTGCATCTCAACCGGATCGGAAACGTCCGCCAGACGGCATTGGTGCTTAATCAGGTGCCCGGTGTGGTTGAAAACGGGCTGTTCGTGGATATCTGCGATGTTGTCGTGGTCGGTCACGGTGACGGGCTGGTTGAAGTGCGCGACATCAATGCCGGCACGGTTGAGCAGGAAAAGATCGAGTTTGTCGAGACAGACAATCTTTTCTCAGATGTTGCTGACTAGGGGGCAAAACCCATGGCCTTTGACTATGATCTTTTCGTCATTGGTGGCGGATCAGGCGGCGTGCGCGCGGCGCGTGTTGCGGCATCAGAGGGCGGGGCCAAGGTTGGTCTGGCCGAAGAATACCGGATGGGTGGCACGTGTGTGATCCGCGGCTGTGTTCCCAAAAAGCTGATGGTTTTTGCAAGCGAATATCGCGAGATGTTCGATGATGCGCGCGCTTACGGCTGGGAGTTGGCGGATGGCGCGTTCAACTGGGGCAAGTTTAGCGGGCGGATGCGCGACGAATTGGACCGGCTGGAAGGGATCTACCGCACTATCCTGACCAATGCCGGTGTGACCTTTTATGACACGCGCGCGGTGCTGCGCGATGCGCATACCGTTGAGTTGGCCAGTGGCGAGGTGTTCACCGCCAAGCATATCCTTGTGGCCACCGGCGGGCATCCGACCTTGCCCGAGTTGCCGAACGCCGATCTGGGGATCACGTCGAACGACATTTTCCTGATGGAAGAGATGCCAAAGTCGATGCTGATTGTCGGCGGCGGCTATATTGCCTGCGAATTTGCCGGCATCCTGAACGGTCTTGGTGTCGAGGTGACACAGTATTATCGCGGCGCGCAGATTTTGCGCGGCTTTGACGACGAAGCGCGCGGTATCGTGGCCGAGGGGATGCGCGACAAGGGCGTGGATCTGCATGTTGGCACCAATATTCTGCAGATGGAAAAGCGCGATGGCGGCATCTGGGTCAAATCGACAACCGGGCGCGAGTGCACCGTCGATCACGTGATGTTCGCCACCGGGCGCACGCCCAATTCTGCCGGGCTGGGGCTTGAAGATATCGGGGTCGAGATTGGCCGTTGGGGCGAGATTGTCGTCGATAAATACTCGCAGACCAATGTGCCGTCGATCTATGCAATCGGCGATGTGACCAACCGGATTTCGCTGACGCCGGTGGCGATCCGCGAAGGCGCGGCTTTTGCCGAGACCGTGTTCAAGGGCAACCCGGTTGCGGCCGATCATGACCTTGTGCCCTCGGCTATCTTTACCCAGCCCGAGATGGCGACCGTGGGTCTAAGCGAGGAAGACGCGCGCGAGATCGAGAAGATCGAGGTCTATTGCACATCGTTCAGGCCGATGCAGCGGTCGTTTGCAGGGCGCAGTGACCGGGTTTTGATGAAACTGGTCGTCAGTCAGAAAACACGCAAGATTCTGGGCTGTCACATCGTATCAGACCACGCGGGCGAGATGATCCAACTGGTTGGTATCGCGGTAAAGATGGGTGCCACCAAAGAGGACTTTGATCGCACCGTTGCGGTTCACCCGACAATCTCGGAGGAGTTGGTGACTATGAAGTCGCCGGTTAGAACAACGTGATTTTCTTGATTTTTTGAGAAAAGCACACAAATGCGGTAGGGTATATTCCTTACCCAGGGACATGAGGATATTTATGGCTGGAAATGATGGCGGCCCATGGGGCGGCGGTAACAAGGGCGGCGGCAATAAAGGCGGGGGTGGCGGCGATGATCGCGGCGACGACCGTGATCGCGGCAATGATGGTGGGCGACGCCCCGGCCAGGGTGGTTCTCAGATCCCCGAAATCGATGAGATCATGAAGAAAGGCCAGGAGCAGCTGCGCGTCCTTATGGGCGGTCGCGGTGGTTCGGGTGGCAGCAATGGGACGGGCGGCGATGGTGGCCCGCGCATGACACGCGGCACATTGGGGCTGGCTGCATTGGGTGCGCTGGCGCTTTGGGCCTTTGCCTCCTTCTATTCGGTCAAACCCGAAGAGCAATCGGTCGAGCTTTTCCTTGGCAAGTATTACAAGACCGGCGGTCCGGGCCTGAACTTTGCGCCCTGGCCTCTGGTGACCAAGCAGATTGAACCGGTCACGCGCGAGCGTACGGTGGACATCGGCAAGGGCACGGGGCTGTCCACTGCCGGGCTGATGCTGACGCGCGACGAAAACATCGTCGACATCGATTTCCAGGTGGTCTGGAACATCAACGATTTGCAGAAATACCTCTTTAGTCTGCGTGATCCGCAACAGATCGTCACCGCGATCTCGGAATCGGCCATGCGTGAGATCATCGCCCAGTCCGACCTTGCGCCGATCCTGAACCGAGACCGGGGCATTGTTGCCTCTAAGGTGCAGGAGCTGATCCAGAAGACGCTGGATGAGAACGGCAGCGGCATCAATGTCGTGCGTGTCAACTTTGACAAGGCCGATCCTCCGCGCGAAGTGATCGACAGTTTCCGCGCGGTTCAGGCAGCAGAACAGGAACGTGACCGTCTGCTGAAACAGGCTGATGCCTATGCCAACCGGGTTCTTGCCGGTGCGCGCGGTAAAGCTGCGCAGATCGTCCAGGAAGCCGAAGGGTACCGGGCGCGCGTTGTGAACGAGGCCGAAGGTGAGGCCAGCCGGTTCTCGGCTGTTCTGAACGAATACCAGAAGGCACCGGATGTGACGCGCAAACGGCTCTATCTGGAAACGATGGAAAAGGTTCTGGGCGATATCGACAAGATCATTCTGGATGACAACGGATCGGGGGCGCAGAATGTCGTGCCTTTCCTGCCGCTGAACGAGCTGATCAAGAAGAACCCAGCCACAACACGGCCTGCGGGCGCAACGAACTCGACAGGGGGTAACTAAGCCATGAAAGCACGTACTCCTATCCTGTTTGGCCTTCTGGCCCTTGTGGTCATCGGCCTGTTGTCATCGATCTTTATCGTGACAGAGACGCAAAAAGCGCTGGTCCTGCAGTTCGGCCGGGTTGTTTCGATCAAGGAAGACCCCGGTCTTTCGTTCAAGATCCCGGCGATCCAGAATGTCGTTTACTATGACGACCGGATTATCGGCCTGGACACTTCCGAGCTGGAAATCACGCCGCTGGATGATCGCCGTCTGGTCGTGGATGCCTTTGCAACCTACCGCGTCAATAACCCGGTTCAGCTGCGCGAAGCGGCTGGTGCCAGCGGGATCGCGGCGGCCAGCAACCGTCTGGACAATATCCTGCGGGCCAATATCCGGCAGGTTCTGGGTTCGGTTTCGTCCAACGACATTCTAAGTGTCGACCGGGCCAAGCTGATGCTGCGGATCCGCGATGCGGTCAGCCGCGAAGCGCAGGCTCTGGGCCTTGAGATCATCGACGTGCGCCTTAAACGCACCGATCTGCCCAAGCAGAACCTTGAAGCAACATTCGCCAGAATGCGGGCCGAGCGGGAACGCGAAGCGGCTGACCAGATTGCACGCGGTGAAGAAGCGGCGCAACGTGTGCGGGCGCAGTCAGATCGCACCGTGGTCGAGTTGGAATCCGATGCGCGCAAAAAATCCGAGATCGCCCGAGGCGAGGCTGATGCCAAGCGCAACGCGATCTTTGCAACGGCTTATGGCGCGGATCAGGAATTCTTTGCCTTCTACCGGTCGCTTTCGGCCTATGAGAAAGCGCTAAAGGGGACAAATTCGACGATCGTTCTGTCGCCGGACAGCGATTTCTTCAACTATCTCAACTCTGACAGGCTTCCGGCAAAGTGAGCTGGGTGTTGTTAGGCATCGGGCTGGTTCTGGTGCTGGAGGGGCTGGTGCTTGCACTGGCCCCTTCGCGTCTGGAAGAGCTTTTGGAGATGTTTCGGCAGATCCCGGTCGAAACCCGGCGGGCCCTTGGGCTTTTGGCGGTGGCGTTCGGGGTCTTGTTGGTCTTCATTGCGAAAACTCTGGGCGCGTGAGCGTGATTGGCATAGACTTGAGCAGTGAGGCTTGAACAGTGCCGCTGGAGCCATCACGTGAAATTCACCTGCCGCGAGAGGCTTTGTGTTGCAACTTTCACTTTCACTTTAGATTATATCTGACGAACGGTCGCCCGTCGCGCGGCCAACACTATTTCTGGTTCAAAAGGAGCATGCAGTGTCACACCGGGCTTTGTCCTTACCCATGCAGACGGCGCAAATGACGCGTCTCTTCTGGCTTTTTGTTCTGGGGTTCGCATTCATGCTGGCCCAGGCCCTTGCTGCGCAGGCGCGTGGCGGGCCCGAGGGGTTTGCCGATCTGGCCGAAAAGATCAGCCCCTCGGTTGTCAACATAACCACCTCGACCCTTGTGGCCGGGCGCAGCGGGCCTGACCCGGTTGTCCCCAAAGGGTCGCCTTTCGAAGACTTCTTTCGTGACTTTCAGGATCGCCAGCAGGGCGAACGCCAACCGCGCCGCTCGTCCGCGCTGGGATCGGGGTTTGTCATTTCCGAAGACGGGTTTGTGGTCACCAATAACCACGTGATCGACGGGGCCGACGAGATCCTGATCGAGTTCTTTTCGGGCGAGAAACTGCCTGCGAAGGTCGTGGGCACCGATAAGAAAACCGATATTGCGCTCTTGAAGGTCGAGGCGGATCAACCGCTGCCTTTCGTGCCCTTTGGTGACAGTGACATCATGCGCGTCGGCGACTGGGTCATGGCGATGGGCAACCCGCTGGGGCAGGGTTTTTCGGTTTCGGCCGGTATTGTTTCGGCGCGTGGCCGGGCGTTGCAGGGCACTTACGACGACTTTATCCAGACGGATGCGGCGATCAACCGGGGCAACTCGGGCGGGCCGCTTTTCAACATGGATGGCGCGGTTATCGGCGTGAACACCGCGATCCTGTCGCCCAATGGCGGCTCAATCGGGATTGGTTTCGCGATGAGCTCGGCCGTGGTTTCGCAGGTGGTTGATCAGTTGAAAGAGTTCGGCGAGACGCGCCGCGGCTGGCTGGGTGTGCGCATCCAGGATGTCACGGGCGATGTTGCCGAAGCGATTGGTCTGGACAACACCGCAGGCGCGCTGATCACGGATGTGCCAGAGGGGCCTGCGATGGATGCGGGCATGAAATCGGGCGATGTGATCCTGACCTTTGATGGCGCCGAAATTGGCGATACGCGCGAATTGGTGCGCCAGGTCGGCAATACGACCGTCGGCAAGGCGGTGCGTGTTGTGGTGTTCCGCGATGGCAAGACACAGACACTGAAGGTCACGCTGGGACGTCGTGAAACGGCCGAGGCTGTGCCGGCTTCTGCGCCGGCAAATGAGCCGGTCGAGGCAGAGGTTCTGGGGCTGACGGTATCGCCGATGACCGATGAGCTGCGCGCGCAGCTGAACCTGCCGGGTGGCGCCAGCGGCCTGGTGGTCAAGAATGTCGACGAGACCGCCGAGGCCTTTGAAAAAGGCGTGCGCGCGGGCGATGTGATCACCGAAGCGGGCCAGCAAAAGCTGGAAACGGTTGCTGATCTTGAAGCGCGGATTGCCGATGCGCGCGAGGGCGGGCGCAAGTCGCTTTTGCTGCTGGTGCGCCGCGAGGGCGAGCCGCGGTTCGTTGCGCTGACGCTGAAGTAAGCGCCAAATCAAAGAAAAAGTGTAAAGGGCGTCCCGGCGGGGCGCCCTTTTCCTTTGGATCAGTCCGGTTTGTCTATTTAACCTGCGGTTCCGGCCGGGCGCTCAACTGCGATCAGGCCCAGCTTGCGCGCGGCGGCAAGCGACAGGATAGAGCTGTCCAGCCCCTGAGGTTTCTGGAACTGCCGGATCGCGCGCCGGGTTCTGAAATCCATCTCGCCGGTGACCGCGCCGCGAAACATCCCGCGTGCTTTCAGGGCGCGCTGCAGGGTGGCTATGAAATCGGCAGGGACCTGAGCGTCGCAGGGCGTCTCGAACCAGATCTCCTGACGTTCTTTGACGATCTCCTGCCGGGTCTCTGTCTTGTAGATTGCCTGGTTGGCGACGGATCCGTCGGTGCCGATTTCGGGCGGCTGCAGCATGATCTGTTCTGTCACCGTTTCGATCACCGCAGGGGTCGCATCCTGGCCCCAGCAGGTGCCGGGGGTGGCGTTGGGCGGTGCCGGCTGTCGCGAGACGCTGAGCACAGGTTCGCTGAGCTGCGCCACGCTGGGCGGAAAGGTTCCGACGCAAGACGCAAGAAAGAGGCCTGAGAAGCCTGAGAGGATTTTGAAACCGGTCATTACTGCTCGTGCCGTTTGTTTTGCTGCCCGCTATCTTGCGGGATTTTGAAAACCTTACCGTTTTTTGCGCTGCGGCGAAAGGAAAACCGCGCGGGGCTAGGGGGTGCTGCCCTCTGCGGCGGGTTCTGTGCGGGCCGGATCGGGGCGCAGAAGGTCGTCCAGCATGGGCGAGATGTCTTCGACGATCTCGGCCACCACATGACAGACGCCGGACTGGCGCTGAATGCGTCCGGTCACGCGCAAAAGCCGCCCTGCGATCACGGCGCGGCGGAACTGCTGATAAATCTTCTGCCAGACCACTATGTTGGCCACGCCGGTTTCATCCTCGAGCGTGATAAAGATCACGCCCTTGGCAGTGCCGGGGCGCTGGCGCACCAGAACAAGGCCCGCCACGGTGACGCGCGCGCCGTCGGGCGGTTCGGACAGGCGGTCGTGCGGCAGGCACCAGGGTGGCCGCGGCCAGTCGTCGATCGGGGGCAAGGGTGCTTCCATAAGAACAAAGATAGAACATTGGCGACACACCACAAGGTGAAAATACCGGACTGGCAAAAACCGCCCGCTTCCATTATCTGCCAGTGAACGCAAAATGAGTTTCAAGGAAGACAGATGGCCAAGATCACTTACATCGAGCACAGCGGCAAGGAACACGTTGTAGAAGTTGCAAATGGATTGACCGTCATGGAAGGCGCGCGCGACAACAATGTCCCCGGCATTGAGGCCGATTGCGGCGGGGCCTGCGCCTGTTCAACCTGTCATGTCTATGTCGATCCTGCCTGGTCAGAAAAGCTGCCTGCGGTTGATCCGATGGAAGAGGACATGCTGGATTTCGCCTTTGAGCCCAAGCCGGGCCAGTCGCGCCTGACCTGCCAGCTGAAGGTGTCGGACGATCTGGACGGTCTGGTTGTTCGCATGCCCGAGAGGCAGATCTGATGTTGCGCCTTGTCGCAGCCTGGCTGGCACTGGCACTGGCACCGGGACTGGCACTGACGGCGACCGCCGTGACGGCAGAGGCTGAGGCAGAAGCGGATATCGTATCGGCCCGTTACAAGGATGCCACCACGCGTTATGGCCATGCCATTCTGGGGGATAACGCCGAGTGGGGCACGCTGGAGATCACCCTGTCGAACGGCAAACGGCGAAGCTTTATCCTGCCTGAAACGCGCGTTTACGAAGATCTGGAACCACGGCTGGTTGATCTGGATGGCGATGGCCAGACGGAACTGATGGTGATCGAGACGGATGTGAACCTTGGTTCGCAACTGGCGATCTATGGCCCCGAGGGCAAGATCACCGCCACGCCCAATATCGGGCGCAGCTTTCGCTGGCTGGCGCCATTGGGGGCGGCTGATCTGGATGGCGATGGCAAGACTGAGATTGCCTATATCGACAAGCCGCATCTGGCGAAGGTTTTGCGCGTCTGGCGTTATGACAATCAAAAGCTGACGCTGGTGGCGGACAAGCCGGGGCTGACCAATCACAGCATCGGTCAGGATTTCATCTCGGGTGGTATTCGCGATTGCGGCGCGGGCCCTGAGATTGTGACTGCCAATGCCAACTGGACCAAGGTCATGGCCACAAAGCTGAGCGATGGCGTTTTGACCACGCGCGAGCTGGGCCGGTTTCACAGTCTGGCGACGTTGCGGGCGGCTGTTGCCTGCGAAAGCTAGGCGCCTTGGAACGCTAGTCTTTCAGAGCGCGCCAGCCGATGTCGCGGCGAAAAAACCCATCTGGCCAGTTGATCTGATCGACCATCTGATAGGCGCGGGTTCGCGCCTGATCCAGCGTGTCGCCGCGCGCCGTTACGTTCAGAACACGGCCGCCATTTGAAACGATCTGGCCGTCCTGCACTTTGGTTCCGGCGTGAAAAACCATCTGGTGGCTGGTCTCGGGCAAGGTCTCCAGACCACCGATAGCGGTGCCCTTGGCATAGGCGCCGGGATAGCCATTGGCGGCCATAACGACCGTGATCGCATGATCATCGGCCCAATTGACGCGGGCCTCGTTCAGGCGCAACTCGGCCGCGGCCAGCAGCAGGTCGAGCGCCTGCGCGCCAAGGCGCATCATCAGAACCTGACATTCAGGGTCGCCAAAGCGGGCGTTATATTCAACCAGCCGCGGCTGGCCCTTGTCGATCATCAGGCCAACATAGAGGACGCCGAGGTACGGCGTGCCGCGACGGGCCATTTCGGCAATCGTGGGGCGCACGATCTGGTCCAGAGCCATCTGGGCCAGCTCATCGGTCAGAACCGGCGCAGGCGAATAGGCGCCCATGCCGCCGGTATTGGGGCCGGTGTCACCTTCGTAGGCGCGTTTGTGGTCTTGCGCGGTGCCGATCGGCAAAACCGACTGGCCGTCTGACAGAACAAAGTACGAGGCTTCTTCGCCTTCCATGAACTCTTCGATCACCACTTCGGCACCCGCTGAGCCAAATTCGCCGCCGAACATATCATCAACCGCGGCCAGTGCCTCGCCTTGGGTCATGGCAACGATCACGCCTTTGCCGGCGGCCAGACCATCGGCCTTGACCACAATCGGCGCGCCGTGTTCGCGGATATAGGCGCGGGCGTCGGCGGCGTTGTCAAAGTGGCCATAGGCGGCAGTGGGGGCCGAGGCTGCGGCACAGATTTCCTTGGTGAAAGCTTTGGAGGCTTCCAGTTTTGCGGCCGCGGCCGAAGGCCCGAAGGTCAGGATGCCAGCGGCGCGCAGGTCATCAGCGACGCCTGTGGCCAGCGGCGCTTCGGGACCGATGATCACAAAATCAATAGCGTTGTCGGTTGCGAAAGCGGTCACTGCGGTTCCGTCATTGATATCGAGCGCGGCACAATCGGCGATGGCGGCGATACCGGCGTTGCCGGGGGCCACGATCAGCCGGTCGCATTTGGGGTTTTGCATGACGGCCCAGGCCAGGGAATGTTCGCGCCCGCCGCTTCCGAGAATCAGGATGTTCATCGCCTTGCCTTCCCCTTTGATCCCCGGCGTTCTAAGGTTTGGGGGCAGGCTTCACAAGGCACCCAATTCACGAAGGCACCCAAGATGTCCGATCTGATCGACGACCCCGAACCGGGGCAAAATGCGCCGGAATTTACCGTCACCGAAATCTCAGGCGCGGTAAAGCGCATGATCGAGGGCGAGTTTTCACATGTGCGCATCCGGGGCGAGGTTGGCCGCGTGTCGCGCCCGCGTTCGGGGCATATTTATCTGGACCTCAAGGATGATCGTTCGGTTCTGGCGGGCGTTGTTTGGAAGGGGGTGGCGGGACGGCTGCCGACCCAGCCCGAAGAGGGGATGGAGGTTGTTGCCGTGGGCCGGCTGACCACTTTTGGCGGGCAGTCCAAGTACCAGATGGTGATCGAAGACATCCGCCCCGCCGGGGTTGGCGCGCTGATGGCGATGCTGGAAAAGCGCAAGGCGGCATTGCAGGCCGAGGGGCTGTTTGAGCCGGGGCGCAAGAAAGAGCTGCCCTATCTGCCCGAGGTGATCGGGGTTGTAACCTCGCCCTCGGGGGCGGTTATCCGCGATATCCTGCATCGGTTGCGCGACCGGTTTCCGCGCAAGGTGCTAATCTGGCCGGTGGTGGTGCAGGGCGAGCAATGCGCGCCTCAGGTGGCCGCGGCAATCAAAGGCTTCAATGCGTTGACGCCCGGCGGGGCGATCCCGCGGCCCGATCTTTTGATCGTGGCGCGTGGTGGCGGGTCTATCGAGGATCTTTGGGGGTTCAACGAAGAGATCGTGGCGCGGGCGGCGGCGGCTTCGGATATTCCGCTGATCTCGGCGGTGGGCCATGAAACCGACACCACGCTGATCGATTTCGTGTCGGACCGGCGCGCGCCCACGCCGACGGCGGCGGCGGAACTGGCGGTGCCGGTGCGCAGCGAGCTTTTGGCATGGGTCCAAAATCAGGATGCGCGGATGGTGCGCGCGGCGACCCAAGGGGTGGCACAGCGCCAACAGCGCCTGCGCGATCTGGGGCGGGCGATGCCGAAACTTGGATCACTGACCGAAAACGCCAAACAACGCTTTGATTTTATATCGGAAAAACTGGGTGGGGCGCTGGGTAAGGCGGCTTCGGTCAAGCGGGTGCGCCTGTCAGAGGCCGCCGGATCGCTGCGCCCGTCACTGTTAAGACGGGTCTGGTCGGAACAGGCGCGGCGCGTTCAGGGGGCGGGCGATCGGTTGTCGCCGGCGCTGAAACGTGCGGTGATTGATCAGCGCCGGGCGCTGGACCGGCGGGCAAGTGGTTTGCGAATTGCGCTGGTTGCGCGCGAAGCCGGGCGCAGCCGTGAAGGGCTGAACGCGCTGGCGCTGCGGCTGCGCGATGTGGCCACGGGGCAGATGCGCCGCTGGCAGGATCAGGTGCAATCGCTGGAGCGGCTGCGGCTGTCGCTGGGGTATGAGGAAACGCTGAAGCGTGGCTATGCGGTGGTGCGCGGCGATGGCAATGTTGTGACCGGCAAGGCGGCGGCCGAGGCGGCAACCGCGCTGGAGATCCAGTTCCATGATGGGCGCGTCAAGCTGGGTGGCAAACCTGCGCGCAAATCCAAGTCGGGCGGCGGAGATCAGGGAAGCCTGTTCTAAGGCGTTTGGCGTTTAACTGGAGGCATTTTTCCTCACATAACGCGTTGAAATCTGTGATTTCGCGCAGCGTTGGATGATACAGGTTTGACGCGAAATGCCCATGGGGCTGGTCGCGCCTAAACGCCAATCTGGGGGCCAATGCATTGCATGGGATCGGCAGTTTCGTTGACCTCATAGAGTGTGCCCGTGCCCGGCTTGCCCTGAAATTCGGCCCTGAGACCGTTCGAGGTCATCTCAAAGCTCCAACACTGGGGGGTGCTGTTGTCTTCGTAGACGAAACAGATCAGATCGGTTTCGACGTACCAGCGCCCGTCCTTGCAATTGCCATCCAGAAAAGACCAACGCACGCGGCGGTTTTTGAGGTATTGCTCGACCCCGTAGGCCTGACCGGCCTGTCCAAAGTACAGCGTTTTGCCGGTGACATAGGCCTCGAACTCGGCGGGGGTGAGCGCTTTTTGAGCCAGCGCAGGGCTGGCCGAGAGGGCAAAAAGAAGGATCGCAAGCGTCTTCATCCTGCGAGATTGGCAAATCCTGGCGGCAGGTGGCAACTGATTTTTCGTAAAGCGGGCTGTTTGGCGCTAGTGCACGCCAAGTCCGGCAGGAACTGGCCGTTCGGGGTGCAGTTCATGCAGGCGTTGATCCATCATCCGGCGCCACAAGTTTGGAAAAAGCGCGACGGTGGACATCACCGGCAGGCTGTGCGGCAAGACCGGCGCGATGTCGTCATGGGGCAGGGTGAGCGCCGGGAAAGGCTTGGACGGGTGCGCGTGGTGATCGGAGTGGCGCGGGGCATTCAGCATCAGGTAGTTCGAGAACCAATGCGTGGCGTTCCACGAATGCGACGGGCCAATGGGTTCGGGCGTGCCATCGGGGCCTATGCGCCGTTGCAGGCCGTAATGCTGAACATAGTCCGACAGCAAAAGCTGGATCTGGGCGTAGGCGCATAGGGCGACATAGGCCAAAAGCCCGTCGATGCCGCCGACAAAGGCCGCGGCTGCCATCAATGCGGCTGAGCCGCCGAAGTATTCCAGGTAGGGGTGGCGCCAGCGGGAGCGGCGCGCGGATTTCAGCAGTCTTTTTTCGGCGCGGTAACCTTCTATTAACGATCCGTACCAGGCGCGTGGGGCAAAAGCGTAAAACGATTCGCCGATTTTGGCCGAGTTGGGATCGCTGCGGGTGGCCACATATCGGTGGTGAACGCGGCGATGCGCCGAGGTGTGGTGCCCGAAGAGAAGCGAAATATAGACCCATTTTCCAAGACGATAGAGCGACTTCTTTGGGCGATGAATCAACTCGTGAGCGTTTGAGTTTGACACCTGACCAAAGAAAATTCCGTAAGCTATAAAAAGCCCGGTGGCTTCGTGCCAATCGAGGCCTGTGCCACCAGATAGAGCGTAGACTGCCAGTGCGATCAGCACATAATGTGCCAGCGCCAGAGCAACGGACAGGCCATTGGCAGCGGGGAATTCGGCCTCTGGCAGCTCTGGGTCGGCGGCATAGCCGGCCAGTTCGTCCAGAGCGAAAGTGAAGAGTGTCAAATATCCAAGTGCCAGCAGAACATACCCACCACCCCAAAAAGAAGCCGCAACCAAAAGCGGCAAAGGGGCAAGGGTTGCTGCGGCGAATAATGCGACCTGACGGGTCATGCGGCGGCTCCCAAATGTTGACACATTGTTAACACATTCGGCGGTGGCGGCTTTGGATTTCGGGGTGTGAGGGGCGGGAAACAGTGTTTCCGATCTGGCAACGGAGCGCGCATGTTTCGCGCATCCAACGCCCCGAATGTCGCTTTTTGGCGATGGTGGAATGGCGCGGGCGCGCTAGGGTGAGGCCAGATCGCGGAAGGGAATGCCAATGGTCGTGGATCAGAAAGACGGCGTCTGGAAATCTGGCAAGGGCAAGGGGCGTGCCACGCCCAAGGGCCGCCAGTTGGAGGATCAGGCATGGGCCGAGGTGCAGGCGCTTTTGGGCGAGGCCCCGCGCCGGCGCGACCTGTTGATCGAATATCTGCACCTTATTCAGGATCACTATGGCCATCTGTCTGCGGCGCATCTGCGCGCGCTGGCCGAAGAGATGCGCCTGAGCATGGCCGAGGTTCATGAGGTCGCGACGTTTTACGCCCATTTCGATGTAGTCAGGGAAGGCGAGACGCCGCCGCCTGCGCTGACGATCCGGGTTTGCGACAGCCTGACCTGCGAGTTGGCTGGGGCGCAGGCGCTGAAATCAGCGCTGGAGGAGGGGATGGACCCAGCTAAGGTGCGGGTTTTGCGCGCGCCTTGCATGGGTCGGTGCGACACGGCTCCGGTTGTTGAGTTGGGCCATCACCATATCGACGCGGCTACGCCCGATAAGATCCGCGCGGCGATTGCGGCGGGCACCCATGACCCGGTGATCCCTGAGTACGAGGGCCTTGAGGCTTACCGCGCCGGTGGCGGTTACCAAAAGCTGACCGATCTGCGCCAGACTGGCGACTGGGAGTGGGTTCAGGCGCAGGTTCTGGCATCGGGGTTGCGCGGGCTGGGTGGTGCGGGGTTTCCGTCGGGCAAAAAATGGGGCTTTGTGCGCGCCAACGCGGGGCCGAGGTTTCTGGCCGTCAATGGCGACGAGGGCGAGCCGGGCACATTCAAGGATCGTTATTATCTGGAACGGGTGCCGCATCTGATGCTTGAGGGCATGCTGATTGCCGCCTGGGCGGTCGAGGCGGACCGCTGTTACATCTATATGCGCGACGAATACCCCGCCGTGTTGGAGATCTTGCGCCGCGAGATCGCGGCCCTTGAGGCGGCGAAGATTGCGGCGCCGGGGTTCATCGAGCTGAGGCGCGGCGCGGGCGCCTATATCTGCGGCGAAGAAAGCGCGATGATCGAAAGCATCGAGGGCAAGCGCGGAATGCCGCGTCATCGCCCGCCTTTCGTGGCGCAGGTGGGGATTTTTGACCGACCAACACTGGTTCATAATGTTGAGACATTACATTGGGTTGCGCGGATCTGTCGCGAGGGACCCGAGGTGTTGAACGGCACTGAAAAGAATGGCCGCACAGGTTTGCGCAGCTATTCGGTTTCGGGCCGGGTGGCGGCGCCGGGGGTCTATCTTTTGGCCGCAGGATCAACGATCGGGGATGTGATTGAGGCCGCAGGCGGTATGGCGGCGGGTCACGTGTTAAAGGCCTATCAGCCGGGGGGGCCTTCGTCGGGGTTGTTGCCGGCGTCGGTTTCGGATGTGCCGCTGGATTTCGACACGCTGCAACCTTTGGGCAGCTTCATCGGCTCGGCGGCGGTGGTGGTTTTGTCGGATCAGGACAGCGCGCGCGCGGCGGCGCTGAATATGCTGCGGTTTTTCGAGGATGAAAGCTGTGGTCAGTGTACGCCTTGCAGGGTTGGCTGTGAGAAGGCGGTCAAGCTGATGCAGGCCGAACGCTGGGATCAGGGGCTTTTGGAAGAGCTGTGCAGCGCGATGGCGGATGCCTCGATTTGTGGGCTGGGGCAGGCGGCGCCGAACCCGATCCGGATGACGATCAAGCATTTTCCTGATGAGGTTTAGCGCGCGCGCCCCTTCCATTGTGCAGTTGGCTGCAATAGGTGAAAGGAAATCCATCGAGGCGCTGTAGATGTCATTTTTCGGAAAACTCAAAGCCAAGCTGTTCAAGTCGTCGTCCAAGATCGAAGAGGGTCTGGATGCTATTGTTGAAGATGGCGGCGTTGAAGAGAACAGCTTTGAAGATGGTGCCGAAAACGCCGATGACATTGTGCTTGCACAGGAGCCGGTTCAGAGCGAGGTCGTTCCAGAGCCAGAGCCAGAGCCAGAGCCAGAGCCAGAGCCAGAGCCAGAGCCAGAGCCAGAGCCAGAGCCAGAGCCAGAGCCAGAGCCAGAGCCAGAGCCAGAGCCAGAGCCAGAGCCAGAGCCAGA